>JAESGR010000702.1_pt1 | contig 16824 bp, 11 predicted proteins | sample 9269771 | NCBI WGS metagenome assembly JAESGR01 (sample SAMN15739572, study PRJNA653492) | algae metagenome | isolation source: Chroococcus sp. CMT-3BRIN-NPC107 and co-occurring heterotrophs from well... | place: USA: Clark Mountains Wilderness, California | collected 2010-04-18
GGCGGTCGGGTGTTCGGGGATCAGAAACGGAAACGCGGGCGAATGCACGGGCTGCGAAGGAGCGCCGTGTTCATGCACGGGATCGGCGACCAACGGAACCTGCACGGGCGGCGTTTGCGTTACCCCGTCAACCACTTGCAGCAGCGGCGGCGTATAAACGGTATTAATAAACAAAGAAGTTAGGTTAGAAAACACCGTGAAAACAGCCTGTGATATTAATCGCAGGCTGTTTTTTAACTTTATCTTGACTTTAGAAGCATCTTTCTAGAAATTATTGAAGGCAAATAAAGTTTATGGAAAAATTAAACCTGCAAAAATGACTGTTGAAGAATCTTTACAATTGCAGCGGGCGACCGCGAGCGCCGACGTCGCGACGGGGGCGCGCGCCTGTCCGGTTTGCGCGCGCGAACCGCGTGAGGAATACGTGCCGCTCTTTGTTTTAGAAGAAGATTTGCAGAAATTGATTCGCGCTAACGCGCCGGATACGAATGCTTTTGAAGCCGTCTGCGCGCGCTGCGTTCGTCTCTTTGAACGCGCCAAGGAACAGATTGTGCAGGACGCGGCGCTCAAAAAAGACGGATCGAGTGTGCTTTCGACGCCGCTTCGCCTCGACGCTGCCGAAAGGTTTACCGGAAAAGGCGTTTGCATTGCGTTTCTCGATTCGGGTTTTTACCCCCACGTTGATCTGACAACGCCCGACAATCGCATTGTCGGGTACCGCAATCTGATGCGGGAAGACGGCGATCTGGCTTCGCTTTTTCAGCCGGACGCGGCGAGCTGGCACGGAATGATGACTTCGGTCGTCGCAGCGGGCAACGGCAGTCTTTCAAACGGTTTTTATCGCGGCATCGCGCCTGACGCGAATGTCGTTCTGGTGAAATTAGCCCGAACGGGACGCATCACTGAGCAGAATATTCAGGACGGTTTGGAATGGATTTTAGAGAATCGAGCTAAGTTTAATATTAAAATCGTCAATATTTCGGCGGGCGGCGATTTCGAGCAAAGTTATCTGCACGATTCACTTTCGCAAACCGTCGAAGAATGCGTTCGGCAAGGTTTAACGATTGTCTGCGCCGTCGGCAATGCCGGACATTTGCCGAATCATCCGGTTTTTCCGCCAGCGTCCGCGCCGTCAGCGATTGCTGTCGGCGGTCTCGACGACAATAATTCGATCAACCGCGCGCATCGCGGAATGTATCGCTCATCCTACGGTCCGACGCTCGACGGTCTGCAAAAACCCGAACTCATCGCGCCGTCAATCTGGATTCCCGCGCCGATTCTGCCCGACACGCCGACGGCAAAAGCCGCCGCATTGCTCGAAACGCTCGACCGCGCGGCGGACGACGAACTGCACAAAATTATCGAAGAAAATGCGGGCGTTGACGCTGAACTGGACGCCGCGCTTGACCGTCCGGCTTACACGCTCCGGCAAATCATCGCTTTGAAAGTGCGGCAGGAAAGCGTTATCACCAAGCATTACAAATACGTTGACGGCACATCGTTCGCCGCGCCGATTGTCTCTTCGGTCGTCGCGCAAATGCTCGAAGCCAACCCGAATTTAACGCCGCAGCAAATCAAAAGAATACTGATTTCCACCGCCGAACGTTTGCCGCATTACGAAGTCGACCGTCAGGGCTGGGGCGTCATTGACCCGCGCGGCGCGGTCGAAAAAGCCGTTTCGTTTGTTTAAAGATCGGCGTCGGCAAACAACTTCTTTGCAAATTTTTGTCTTGTTCTCCGCCTGGTTCTCCCGGTTTATAATTTTATAATTTTGATTGATTTTATATTGCCGAAGGAGTATTGTAATTTCACGCAAAACAGCGACTGACTGACCGATTTTCCGGCAAGCAAAGCGCTGTCTTTCTATTGATAGATAATATACAACGGAGGAAGAAAATGAAGATTAAGATTTTATTGACGTCGCTTTTAATTTTGATAGGCATGGTCGTCGTGATTCCGCAGGTCATCCGGCAGATTCAAGCTCGGCTGACAGGTTATGAAGAAGTTCCGGCTGTTTCTACGAGAGCGAACGGCGAACTGCGCGCTACGATTGTCAATGAACCGAACGAATTTTTGATTTCAAGCGGTGAAACGAAAATTCAGTATCAGTTAAGTTACTCCGCTCTGGAAGGAAACGTTACTCAGGCGCACATTCATCTCGGACAAGCAGGCGTCAACGGCGGTATCAGCGTTTGGCTCTGCGCCAATCCTGCGGCTCTTCCGCCGGGAACCGCCATTCCGCCCGGAACTCAGCCGTGTCCCGATCCGCCCGCGCAAATTGAAGGAACTATTACGGCGGCGAGCGTCGTCGGTCCGACGGCGCAGGGCATCGCGCCGGGCGAGTTCGGCGAATTGCTTCGCGCGCTTCGAGCAGGCAAAACTTACGTTAACGTCCACAGCACGAAATTTCCGGGCGGCGAGGTGAGAAGTCAAATTAATACGGATTCGGACAGCGGAAGCGCTCAAAACGGACAGGCTTCAAGCGCGCACAGCCACTAAAAAAACATTGAATCAACGCTTTTTATCTGCAACGACGATTATTTTTGCTGTTATAAAAAGATATTCGGGAGTAGATGAAGAGCGTTTAATTAACGAAATTGTAAACAAGAACTCCGGTCGCGGCGACGGCTTGATTATTGACAACAATCGGGTTGAAACTCGATTGGCGGGCGGCGGCTTCGGCTGCCTGACGCAGCAGCGGATGACCGCTCATCGCTTTGGCGGACGAAACGTTTCCCGTTTGGTCGACCAAAACCTGTACGGTTACTCTGCCGGAAGCGCGTAGCGCGCGCGCCGCCGACGGATAAGCAGGCGTCGGAAGATTGATGGCGCGACCGTTTAAAACTCCGACGTTGACCGGACGATTGGAAGGCGGAAAAGGCGTTTCCTCCGGACGCGGCGAAGCGGTCGGCGATGGTCGCGCGTTAACAGGCGGCTCGTTGGAGTTCGCGTTATTATTTACGTTGGTATTTGCATTCGGCGTCGGGCGCGGCGTCGGTGTCGGCGAAGGACTCGTCCTCGGCGTCGGTGTCGGCGTTCTACTCACGTTCGCGTTGGCTTTTGCGTTGCTGATGTTCGAGTTGGCGTTCAGATTTATGTTGAAAGCATTGCCGATGTTCAGATTCGTCGGCGGATTGGTATTAACGTTTGGAAGATTACTGTTAGCATTTTTATTTGACCTGTCGGACTGCAAAAACCAAAAAACTCCGCCAATTCCTCCCAAAATCATAACGGTTCCTAAAATTGTCAGCAAAACGACTTTCGCCGTGTTCGACGGCGGAGTCGGAGCCTGATAAGCGGTCGGTCGCGTCCGCACATTCTGGTCGCGTTTATCTTCGGTTGTCGGAATAACGATGCGCGGCGCGGACGGCGGTTTTTCGCTGAAATCCGGCTGATGAGCCGGCGGCTTACGGCGAATAATCGTTTCTTCGCTCGAATCGTCTTCAGCGAAGCCGCTTTCACTCGGCAAAGCGGTAAAATTCGGTTGATTTTCATCGATCAGCGGCGTCCCGTCTTTAGTGCAGAAACGTAAAATTTCTTCGTCGTAACGGGCTTGACAGGTCGGACAAAATTTCATATTTTCGGGGTTTCGGCGTTTCCTTTCGGTTTGAAATAATCTATGCAACAATCTTAGATTACGCATTCTATCACGAACTTGTTTTGACAAAAACAAGACTCGTCCGGGGCTTTCCGCTGTTTATAATCTAAATAATTACGTATGAACGACTTTCAAAACTTTATCGCGGCGCGTATCGGCAAAGTTCCGGTTTCCGGTTTGCACCGCTTTTTCGGCATCGCCGCCGCGATGCCCGACGTTATTTCTCTCGGCGTCGGCGAACCGGATTTTCCGACGCCCGCGCCGATAGCCCGCGCCGGTTTCGAGGCGATTTTCGGAAAAGCCGTCGGTTACACGGCAAATTCCGGTTTGCTTGAACTTCGCGAAACGCTCGCGGCGCATTTGCAGAGACTTTATCACGTTTCTTATGAACCGAAAAATGAAATTTTAATCACGGTCGGCGTCAGCGAAGCCTTAAAATGCGTGTTTTCCGCCATTTGCGACGAAGGCGATGAAATCATCGTCCCGAATCCGTGTTTCGTCGCTTACGACCCGGAAATAATCTTGGCGGGCGGCGCTCCGGTCGCCGTCGAATGCCGCGCCGAGAACGATTTCGAGCCGCTCGCGTCGGACATTCGCGCTGCCATTACCGAAAAAACGAAAGCGATTTTCATCGGATTTCCGAACAACCCGACCGGCGCGGTGTTAACGCGCGAAAACGCGCTTGAAATTGCCCGCGTCGCAGAGGAAAATAATCTGCTCGTTATTTCCGACGAGATTTACGACCGTCTCGTTTACGGCGCGGAACATGTTTGTTTCCCGGCTTTGCCGGAGATGAAAGAGCGGACAATTCTGCTTGGCGGCTTTTCGAAAGATTACGCGATGACCGGCTGGCGCGTCGGTTACATTTGCGCCAACGCCGAACTGATGCAGGCGTTTTCCAAAGTTCATCAATACGCCGTCATGAGCGCGCCGACCATTTCGCAATATGCTGCGCTCGCCGCCCTTGAAATCGGCGAGCCTTACGTTTCGGAAATGCAGACGGAATACGACCGCCGCCGCAAATTCATCGTGCCTTTTTTAAATGAAATCGGCTTGAATTGCTTCGAGCCGAAAGGCGCGTTTTACGCGTTCCCTTCGGTCGCCCCGACCGGTTTATCAGGCGATGAATTCGCCGAACGGCTGTTAATAGAAAAACAAGTCGCCGTCGTTCCTGGTTCTGCTTTCGGCGCGGGCGGCGCCAATCACGTTCGCCTTGCGTATTGCAAATCATACGACCAAATTGAAATCGCGCTCGAAAGAATCAAAGAATTCGTCGAAAGTTTGCCGGTTTCGGGCGAACAAAGAATCGCCGCGCGTCATCAATGAAATCCGTTATCATCATCGGCGCCGGACTCGGCGGACTCGCCGCCGCCTGTCGTTTGGCGACGGCGGGATTTTCTGTCACGATTCTGGAAAAAAACGCCAATGTCGGCGGCAAAGTAAATACAATTGAATCAAACGGTTATCGTTTCGACACGGGCGCGTCGCTTTTGACAATGCGGCACGTTTTAGAGGATTTGTTCGAGTTCTGCGAAAAACGAATTGAAGATTATCTCGAAATAATTCCGTGCGAGCCGATTTGCCGTTATTTCTGGTCGGACGGAACAAAATTCGACGCTTTTTCAGAGACAGAAAAAACTGAACGGGAAATCGAACGAATCGCGCCCGAAGATGCGTCGAATTTCCGTAAATATCTCGCTGATTCCAAAAAGAAATACGAAATTGCCGCAAGAACTTTTCTCGCGCACAGTTTGAATGATTTGCCGCACCTTTTGCGCCCGAAATATTTCAAAGATTTACTAGCAATTTCCGGTACGAAAACTTTAGACCGGCATAACGCAAAGTTCTTTAGATCGGAAAAACTGCGCCAGCTTTTTAATCGTTTCGCCACATACAACGGCTCGTCGCCTTTTGAGACGCCCGCGACTTTCGCGCTCATTCCGCACGTCGAATTCGGTTTGGGCGCGTGGTATGTGCGCGGCGGAATGTATCAAATTCCGCGGGCGCTCGAACGTCTGGCGAGAGAATTCGGCGTGAAGATTTTCACGGAAAGCGCGGTCGAAAATATTATCGTTGAAAACAAAATTGCCGTCGGCGTGCGGGCGAACGGCGAAAATATACGTGCCGATTATGTCATTGCAAATTCTGACGCAATCGAAACTTATCGTCATTTAATCGAAAAAAAAGAACGAAAAATTTTTACGGACAAAAAACTGGCAAAACGCGAACCGTCGTGCAGCGGTTTCGTTTTGCTTTTGGGAACGAAAAAGAAATTTCCGCAGCTCGCGCATCACAATATTTTTTTCTCGGATGATTACCAGGCTGAATTCAACGCGATCTTTAAAAGTAAAATTCCCGCCGCCAGCCCGACAATTTACATTTGCGCGACTTCTGTTTCCGACAAAACGCAAGCGCCCGACGGACACGAAAATTTGTTTGTTTTGATAAACGCGCCTTATACGAGCGAATGCTTTGATTGGGAAAAGGAAAAGGGAAATTACCGAGATTTGATAGTCAAAAAACTCGAAGATTTCGGTTTGGACGATTTAGAAAATTCGATTGATTTTGAGCATATTATCACGCCCGCAGATTTCGAGCACAAATATAAAGCCAATCGCGGCTCGATTTACGGCGTTTCGTCTAACGGCATTTTTTCAGCGTTTATGCGCATTCCGAACAAAGCGCGAGACATCGAAAACCTTTATTTCGCCGGCGGCGCGACGCATCCGGGCGGCGGCATTCCGCTCGTTCTGCTGTCCGGGAAAATGGCGGCGGAAATGATCGCGCAGCGTAAATAAAAAAAGGCGAAGTGGAAATTTCCACTTCGCCTTTTTTTATTTGGATTAATCCCAAATGAAAATGCTTCCTTTTCTTGCCGAGCGTTCCGCAACGGGAAATTCCGTATTGTTGTCCCGCTCGCCAACTCTTTCTCCGTTTATGTTTTAACTATAAAACCCGGTTCTTGAGTTATTCTTGAGTTCTGTTTAACACTAAATTTGAGCGACGATTTTTGCTTGGAAGCTAACTGATTCCGTGCTCGCCCGAATAACTAATTACGCTTCGCCTTTTCTTTAAAAACTGCGCTTATTGAATTCTGTATGCTACGGTAATCGGCTGATCGCCTTGCTGTCCCCAAGAAAGAATTTTATAGGTTGCAGTCGCGCTGTTGTAAATATACCAAGTTCCGTTGGACGGTCGCCAGACGGCAAAATCGTGTTTTTTATCGCCGTCATAATCTGCCGGCTGCGGTATATCGCCTTGTGTTCCCCATCTAAACGCGTGTAAACCCAAATCACTGCTGCGGCGAACATAAAACATTCCTTCTGACGGACGCCAGACAGCAATATCAGTAATAGCATCGCCGTCATAGTCTGCCGGGACGAGCTTATCGGTCGGAAGTCCCCATTGAATTACCTGTTTAAATCCGTACGAATAATTACTTTTCTGGATATACCAGATCGATCCGCCGCTTGTCTGACGAACAATCGCAAAATCCGAGACATTATCGCCGTCAAAATCACCCGAAATTGGAATGTCGTTGGCTTGTCCCCAATGAAACGCCTGAAAACTGTTGTCGCTGCTGCGAAGAACGTAAAAATTTCCTTCAGACGGTCGCCAGACAGTAACGTCGTTTTTTCCGTCGCCGTCATAATCTCCTGCAACGGCGCGGTCGTTAGTCGCTCCCCACGGCGCTGCATTAAAGTTTTGTCCGGGCGTTGTCTGGTCGGTTCCGTAATACCATGTGTTTGTGCTTGGGCGGTAAACGCTAACGTCCGATCGTCCGTCACCTGTGTAATCGCTGCCGCCCGTGACTAAATCGCCAACCGTCCCAAAATCTCTGACCACATTTTCATTCGTTTCCGAATCTAGCGAATACCATTTTGAAATCGAACTCGGACGATAAACCGTTACGTCGGCTTTTCCGTCATTTGTTCGGTCAAAACCGCTCTGGCGACAGTTTCTTAAATAAGAAACTTTCAATTTATAAAGCGGGCAACCCGTATTTTGTTCGACTTCGTTAATATTAATCGCAAAATTCGCGCTCGGTCCGACGCCGAAAGAATACGAGCCTTTATTTATCGTGCTGTAACCTGCATCACCAAGTATGTTTGCCGACGGATTTGCCGGATTAAAACTCGAATAAGCAGCCGACTGCGTTTGATTTCCCGCGCACGCCGAAAAATCCTGTTCGACTTTAACGCAAACGTTTTCGTTATACGGATTTGTAAAATTATGCGTGTCGCGCCGCAGAGTATCGTTGTTTTCTAAAGCCAGAGTGTTGTCGCCTTGGCACGTTGACGGATTGCCGTCACGCGAAATGCGTCCGGATTGCTGCACATCGCCGGCGTTGATTGAACCTTGAATAACCACTGGATTTGGCGCAAACTGGCAAACATACTGTGCGTTTGCTGCCGGCGCAAAGGCAAAAGTTATAGTTAATATCAAACAAAAATATACCGTTAAAGTTTTCATAAAATTTTCCTTCTCTATTAGAAATATGCGCCCTTCTGTTCGCGCTACTACCTAATGCGAAAGTTTTTTATGAAACCTATCATCATCAATTAATTTTTTTCAAACTGTGGTTTTTTGGTTTTCGCTATTTGAAAAACTATTTACGCAAAGTAAAAAAGAGATTGAAAAGTTAACTTTTCAATCTCTTTTTTTCTTATCTGGTTGTCGCATTAGGCGCGCGTTAAGCTGCGATACTTGATTCGATGCGGTTGATCGGCATCGTGTCCGAGTCGGCGTTTTTTGTCGGCTTCGTATTCGGAATAGTTGCCGTCGAAAAACACGACTTTGGAATCGCCTTCGAACGCTAAGATGTGCGTCGCGATTCTATCCAAAAACCAGCGGTCGTGGCTGATGACGACGGCGCAGCCCGCGAAATTTTCGAGCGCTTCTTCGAGCGCGCGCATCGTGTTGACGTCCAAATCGTTGGTCGGTTCGTCTAATAATAAAACGTTCGCGCCGGATTTGAGCATTTTCGCCAAGTGAACGCGGTTGCGTTCGCCGCCGGAAAGCACGCCGACTTTTTTCTGCTGGTCGGCGCCGGAAAAGTTGAAGCGCGAAACATAAGCGCGCGAATTTACTTCTCGTTTGCCGAGCATCACCAAATCCAAGCCGTCGGAGATTTCTTCCCAGATATTTTTATCGGCGTTGAGACTGTCGCGCGATTGGTCAACGTAGCCGAGCTTGACGGTTTCGCCGACTTTGAAATCGCCTGCGTCCGGCGAATCCTGTTTTGTAATCAGGCGGAACAAAGTCGTTTTGCCCGCGCCGTTCGGTCCGATGACGCCGACGATTCCGCCGCGCGGCAGCGAAAATTCCAAATCTTCAAACAGCAATTTACCGTCATAGCCTTTGGCGACCGATTGCGCTTCGATGACGACATCGCCGAGACGTTCGGCGACCGGAATGAAAATTTCCAAATCTTCCGAGCGCTTTTCGGCTTCCTGCGACGCGAGCGTTTCGTAATCGTTAATGCGCGCTTTGGATTTCGCGTGGCGACCTTTGGGCGACATCCGAATCCATTCCAGCTCGCGTTCCAGAGTTTTGCGCCGCTTGTCTTCGCTTTTTTCTTCGCCTTTTAAACGATTCTGTTTTTGTTCAAGCCACGACGAATAATTTCCCTGATACGGAATTCCTTCGCCGCGGTCGAGTTCCAAAATCCAGCCCGCGACGTTATCGAGAAAATAACGATCGTGCGTTACGGCGATAACCGTTCCTTCGTATTTCTGCAAATGCTGTTCGAGCCAGCCGACGGTTTCCGCGTCTAAATGATTCGTCGGTTCGTCGAGCAATAAAATGTCAGGTTTTTGCAGCAACAAACGGCACAGAGCGACGCGACGTTTTTCGCCGCCCGAAAGATTTTTGATCGGCGTTTCGGCGGGCGGACAGCGCAAAGCGTCCATCGCCATTTCCAGACGCGCGTCCAAATCCCAAGCGTCGGTTGCGTCCAGTTTTTCCTGCACTTCGCCTTGCCGCTCGATGAGCGCGTTCATCGCATCGTCGTCCATCGGTTCGGCGAATTTGGCGTTGATTTCCTCGTATTCTTTTAGAAGATCAACCGTCGGCTGCACGGCTTCCTCGACGATTTGCTTGACGGTTTTCGTTTCGTCCAATTTCGGTTCCTGTTCGAGATAACCGACCGAATAACCTTTGGAAAAAACGACTTCGCCGTTAAATTCCTTGTCCGTTCCGGCGATAATCCGCAAAAGCGAAGATTTGCCCGAACCGTTCAGCCCGAGCACGCCGATTTTCGCGCCGTAAAAAAATGATAAATAAATGTCTTTCAGCACAGGTTTTTTATCGTAAAACTTGCTGACCTTGACCATCGAAAAAATGATTTTGTTCGGTTCTTGATTGCTCATATATGTTGTTTTGAAAACGGATATTCTAACATTTCGGCACGACAGACAAAAGCGCGGAAAAAGTGCGCGTCGTCACAATATTTTTAGAATTGGAAAAGAATTGTTTTTCAGGATTGAAAATGTTGTTTCCAATTGTTTCAAAATTCAAAACAAGGAACGTTTTTCATTTTAGTTATGACATGACTTATGACACTACAGCCTCAGAACATCTGGATAACGCCGTTGCAGAAGGTTTGAATCTAATCACGAAATCGGATTGTCGGAGTTAGTTCAAGCATTGCGATTATCAGGTCGGTTGATTGTGGAAACTGCCATAATGCGCAGAAGATAAGTTTTTTGTTTGAAGGTCAACGGCATTGCCAGCACGATTAATACGTGACTGGATTGTCGGTTGAAATTCCCCAAACGAAAGCGTGAAATCCACTGAGACTGCCGTTGATGTAATAAACTCCGTTCGGCGAGCCGCGGCGGTAAACGGCTTGATCGGTTTTGCCGTCGCCGTCGTAATCTGCGGGAACCGGAATGTCGGTTTCCAAGCCCCATTGAATCGCTTGAAAAGCATTGTCTGAGCTACGCAGCCAGTACCAGTTTCCTTCCGAAGGACGCCAGACGGTTAAATCGCCTTTGCCGTCGCCGTCGAAATCGGCGGGAAGGGTTCGATCCGATGATAAGCCGAATTGAATGGAGTGTGAGTTGCCGTTCATCAGATTAGTCCACGTTACGACGTTATTATTAGTATTACGCGAAGCGTGTTCGGCGGTTCCATCACCGTCCATATCCCCGACTCGAATGGGGGATTGGTAGTTGTAGCTTAACGTGCGTAAAGAATTGGTTGAACTTAGAAGAATGGATTCGCCGCCCTGAGTATCGTAAAAAAAACCAGCCGTCGGATCGGTTTTGCCGTCGCCGTCGTAATCCTGCTGACTGCCGAAATGAAAATTTGCTCTAATCGTCGTAATTGATTTCGAGGCAAAAGAATTATCCCCGCTTTGCAGAATGTAATAATCATGTCGGAGAGAGTTTGACGAAGTATAAACTAGCCGGTAAACGGCAACGTCTGTTTTGCCGTCGCCGTCATAATCGCCTGTGGCATTGAAATCGCCCGCTCCCTGCTGAGTGTAATCCAGAGGCAACCCCCACTGCACTGCCCGGAAACCGGCAGTGCTTTGCCAGATGTACCAGTATTTTAAATTGTTTTCGCGGCGGACAACCGCGAAATCGGCTCGTCCGTCGCCGTCAAAATCCAAGATTTTTTTGAACATTGATTGCCCGGAAATACCGATAACGGAAATCAACAAAAAGAGACAGGCATAAACGAGTGTTTTCGCTTTTTTCAAAAAATAATTTTGCATAGAATTTCCTTTATTTTAGCATCGCTCAGGTTCATGTTTATTTCAATATTATTTGTTTCATAAAGGGTCGTTTTTGACACAACAATAAGTTTAGCACGAAAAAAGACGGCGATAATTAAACCGTTGTTTCATAAAATCAGCAAACACGCATTTGTTTAAATCTATTTCCATTTCTCGCTGATCTGTAAATAACTTTTTATTTTTCACCTAAGTTAAAACGCAATCCGATGCGAGCAAAACGCGGCGCGGCGACGCTTCGGTTCGGCGTCAGTCCGATATCGTAACGGTTGTCGAAAACGTTTTCGATTGCGGCAAAGATTTCAAATTTATCGAAGCGGTAAGCCGCGAGCGCGTCGAGCGTGAAAAACGGGCGCAGGCGCAGAGTGTTCGTGTCGTCTTCGTATTGAGCGGCGGAAATGCGGGATTGGACGCCGGCGGAAAAGCGCGACGGCGGGCGATAAAATATTTGGAAATTGATTTGCTGGCGCGGAACTTGCGGCAATCGTTTGCCGATTAAAGTCGGGTTTGTAGGAAAATCCGTGATGCGCGAATCAACCAGTAAATAGCTTGCCGAAAAGCGTAAATCCGGTCGAGGCGCGTATTCGGCGTCGAGTTCCAGCCCGCGCGATTCGGCTGCTCCAACATTGCGGCGTTGGCGCGTGATTAATGAAGGATTTGTCAATATCGTAACGCTAACGATTGGAGTTTTTATTTCAGATGCGAAAAAGTTTCCGCGCAAATTTAATTTACGCGCAAAACCCGTGAAATTTAGTCCGGTTTCAAACGTGTCGGCACGTTCGGCGCGGAGATTTTCATTGGCAAGCGTGCTGACATTGCCGACGCGAAACGCCCGGTAAAGCTCGTTTAATGTCGGCGCACGGAAAGATTTGGAAAACGAGCCGTAAACGGAAAAGTTTCGATTCAATTGATAAATTGCGGCAAGGCGCGGACTAAATGCCGATTCGCGGCGGTCGTAAAAATTCACTATCAGCGTTTCGGGAATTGATAAAGTTCGCACCAGATTGAGCGCGCCGAAATTTTCCCAAGCGTCGAAACGCGCGCCGAAATTCAAATTCAGTTTTTTCGTCACGCGCCAGAAATCCTGCGCGAAAACTGAAAACGTCCGCTCGCTGCCGCCCGAATCCGAAAGCGAAGTGGCGCGATTGTTGAAAAAACCGATTTCGTTGCTGAAACCGCGAACTTGGCGGAATTCAAACGAAGCGGCGGCGGCGTGAGCGGAAAACGCTCGATTCCATCGAGCACTGGCACCGAACGCCTGTGATGGAACGCGCTGAATTCTCGATAAAGTTTCGGTGTTGCGACTATTGGCAACGGCGGAAAAAGTCTGGTCGTAAATTTGGTTTTCGACAAACGAGCGAACTTGCAGAAAACCGAATTTTTCATTGCCCAAATCCGCGCCGAAAAGCGTCTGGCGAAATCTGGTTTGATTGGTCGTCAAAATCGTTCCGTTATCACGTTTTTCTGCAAAATAATTGCCTCGCAAAAAGAAGCGCGCGTTACTAAAAAACTCCGCGTCTCCGCGTCTCCGCGTTGAACTTTCTTCTCCGAATCTTTTTTCAACCGTCAAAAACGCGTTTTGATAACGACTGTTCGCGTTCGTGTCAGCCGCGCCGCGTTCCGCTTCGTCAATCGGAACATATCCGCTGGTGCGAAATGCGTCAAACGAACCGGAAAAATTCCAGCCGTTTTTACCGAACGCACCGAACGCGTTGCCGTCGAAAGTTTTTTGCGCTCCGGCGGAAGTTTCCAAACGGAAAATCGGTTTGTCGGCGAAAGATTTCGTTTGCAGATTGATCGCGCCGCTCAACGCCGCGTCGCCGTAAAGCGAGCTTGCGCCGCCGCGCAATACCTCGATTTGCTCGACAGCCGTTTTCGGAATTCTCGACCAGTAAGTCCAGCCGCCGAAAGCGTCATTAACGGAAACGCCGTCAAATGTAACAGACGAACGGCTCGCGCCGCTGCCTGAAAGTCCGCGAAAGTTCGCGCCCTGCGCCGTCGGATTCGTGGTTTTGCTCGACGAACGGCGAAAAAGCTGAAATCCGGCGATTTGTCTTAACGCGTCGTCAATCGTCTGCGCCGCCGTGTTTTCCAGCGTTTCGCGCGTCAGAACAACGACGCTCGCCGGAGTTTCGGAAATTCGCGTCTCGGTTTGAGCGATGGAAACAATGACATCCGCTTGAAGATTTCTCGGCTGCAAAACGATTACGGCAGGAAGAGCTACATCACTCAAACGTATCTCAAACGGCGCGAAATTTTCAGCGTAAACACGCAAAATCGAATTACTTCGATTTCCAACGTCAAATGAAAACGCGCCGTTCGCATCCGTCACCGCTTCGACGTTTACTCGATCGCCGGAAACAATCGAAACACGTGCGTTTTGAACCGGCGAGTTTTGCCCGTCGGTAACCGTTCCCGAAATGCTTTGCGCGAAAATCGGCGCAGATAAAAGGAGCAAAACTAAAATCAAACGCGTGGCGAGGAAAACGGAAAATCGGCAATTAAAGAACATCAGTTTATCGAGCATATTTCAATTTGTTTTCCGTTCACCGGTTTCCATTTTTCGTTTATTTTCTATTTTCCGCGCGGCGAAACCTCAAGCGCGACGGCGAAATGATACTGCAAAACCATATAAAAACTTATTTTTCATCATCTTCACTTGGTCCGCTGATAAATTATTTCCCGATTGAAGTTAAGTATAAAAAATGAACAGTAGTTTTGGAAATGAATAAGCGGTTAAAAGACCCTTCGCGCTAATTTTCAGCTCGCTAAAAACAAAGAGATTGTCAAATAATGAGCGTAGATTCTATTTCGTGATACGGAATCGGTCGACCTCGGTCCCTGAATTAAATTAAGAATAAATAAATAGTTTACTGCCAGAAAAAACTATGGAAATTGAAAGCGATTTACGCTTTTCGCGTTGAACAAAATAATTTTTGATAATCTGGCAAAGCTGAAAAATAAATCAATAAACCGGCAATACGATTCGCGCGCCGAGTTTGTATAATACTGATTTGTCTTTGATTCGACGTTTCAAACTCGGCGAGCGAATGAATTTCAACGTTCGCACCGAAGCCTTTAACGTCTTTAATCAAACGACGTTTTTATTCGATCCGGCTGGCTCGACAACGAGTCTGCCGGTCGTCGTGAGCGGCAGCCAGGCGGTTTTCAACGCGCCGAGTTTCGGTTTGATTGACCGCTCGCTTCCGGCGCGGCGCATGCAGCTCGTCGCTCGTTTCGAGTTTTAATAACTGATAAGGAAGTAATGAAGAATATTCGATTATTTTTTAAACTGACATCGGCTTGGCTAACGGTAATTTGCTTATCGCAGCAAACGCAAATTTCGGCGCAAACCAAGCCGGTGTCGGAAAAAGCACCGGTTTCCGTTTCAACTGCGGCTCTGAAATCGGAAATAAAAGATTTTACGGCGCGCGAAATCGCATTGCATTTCGGTGACATAAAATCTTTAACTCCGCCGCCCGACCGTGTGATGGGAGCTTTGACAGTCGGCGAATTTTCTTGGGGAAGTTTTGCGCGGGCATTAGCGGCGCAAGCTGATTTGGGCGGGAATCGAACGATTGCCGGAAAAGACACGGCGCGGGCGATTGCCGAAATGGGTTTGATCGAAGCGAGAAACGGCGGCAAGGCTTTTTCGCAGCTTTATTCGACTCTTGCATTGCGGCATTACGGCACGGATTTATCAAAGAACGCCGTCTGGCAGAGCCTGAGCGAAGCCGAGAAAAAAGAATGGAACGCCTTGCTCGATCCGGCGCGTTTTTACGACGCGAAAAAACGGCAGGTAATCAATCTGCCGGAAAATTATCTCGGCGTTGCGGCGCGTGTGGCGGCAATGAGCTGGCAGATGGGCGTTTTGAAAGACCGCGCTTTTCTCGATTCGGTCGTTGAACGCGCCGCCGAGCAATTTACAAAAGGCGCTATTTATTCAGACGACAACCCGCCGACCGGACGTTACGACCGTTATTCAAACGAATACGCCCGTTTTTGCTGGGACGCGGCTGAGATTGTCGGGCGCAGAGACATTCTGGAGAAATTAAAACCCTCGCTCAAAGAGCAGATGAAGCTCTGGTGGGATTTGGTTTCGCCCGCAGGTTACGGATACAACTGGGGCAGAAGTCAGGGCTTGGTCAGTTATCTCGACACGCTCGAAATCGCCGCTTTTCTCGGCGAACATCCGGAGTTTCGTCCCGCGCCGCTTGCCGATATTGCAAGTATTTACAATCTGGCGTGGCGCTGGGTGCGCAAGGATTACAGCGACCAAACGCATCTTTTTACGGTTTTCGCTTACGGACGCGGGAACTATTCATACATCAATCCCAGCCGCGAATGGCAGCAAACGGGAACATCTTTCGGCAAAATAATTCTCGCCAATGACACTTTCATCAAGGCGTTAGAAAAGGAAAATCTGATTGAGATTCCCGCCGCCCCTAAATTAAATAGTGTCGCCCGTTTCGTGTTTTTCGAGAAAAAGAATGACAGGCAATTCGGCGTCTGGCTCGTGCGTCAAGGGAAATTTCAATTTGCTCTGCCGGTAACGACCGGCACGAAACCGGCGATTGCCGATTATCTGCCCGCGCCATACGGTCTTTCGGGATTCAGCGCGCCGGTCGAGGAAGTTTACCCGTCGCTTGTGCCGTTTTTAGAATTGGAAGACGGAAAAACATACGCGACGAGCGAAGGCGCTGACGAAATCATTCCGGCAGGCGACGGCAAATCTTTGAAAATAATCTGGCGCAAATGGGCGCGCGTCGGCAGCAAATCCGGCGAAACATTTGCGAATGGCTTAACGAGTGAAGTTGAATTGAGAATCGAAAACAATCGATTAATGCGGAGCGAAACCTTAACGGCTGATCGAGATTTAATTGTCAAAAAATGGCGCGTCGCCATTCCGACAACTGCCGATAAAACGCATTTCGAGATGAAAAACGGAAATCGAATTGATTATTTCAGTGGTCGAGAAGGAACGCTTGCCGTCATGGTGAAAAGCGAATGGCAAATGAATCCCGAAATCTTGGCAACCGGTGACAGCCGTTTGGGAAAAGGCGTTTTGGGCGCGATTCCGCTTCATTTGATTTATGAATCAACTGATTTGCAGCTCAAAAAAGGGCAGAAATTAACGTGGGAAATGAGTTTGGAATTAATGAAGTAAACTAAAATAGATAGATTACGCAAAATAAAGTTTTTGAAAATATACTCTTTTACAAATGGATAAGATAGAAATTTATGATCGCTGAAACAACACATAAAGAGGCTTTAGTAACGGATTGGAACCAAATTCCAATCGAGAAAACCGCCGAAGGCATCGAGCGACAGATGGTCATTGGGGAAAATGTCATGATGTGCCGACTTAGATTCGATGCGTTCGTGATCACGCCGGAACACAGTCATCCGCACGAACAAATGACGCTCGTCGTGCAGGGCAAAGTAAAATTTATCATCAGCGGCGAGGAACGTATTGTATCAGCAG
>JAESGR010000703.1_pt1 | contig 16814 bp, 17 predicted proteins | sample 9269771 | NCBI WGS metagenome assembly JAESGR01 (sample SAMN15739572, study PRJNA653492) | algae metagenome | isolation source: Chroococcus sp. CMT-3BRIN-NPC107 and co-occurring heterotrophs from well... | place: USA: Clark Mountains Wilderness, California | collected 2010-04-18
TGCTGGTCGAAGGCCTGGCCATGGGCGCCTTCGCCACCTTCTTCAAAAACATGAACGACCCGCTCGGCCGCAAGCTGATGCAGCTGGTGATGACCGACGAGGCCTTCCACCACAAGTTCGGGAAGATCTGGGCCGACCGGACCATCCCCAAGCTGACCGCCGAAGAGCACGCCATCATCGAGACCTGGGCGGCGCACTGCTTCCAGACGCTGCTCTTCAACCTCGTGGCGCCGACCCAACAGCGCGACCTGTACGAGGAGTTCGGCCTCGACCCGGAGCGGGTCATCGCCGAGATGGCGCAGATCATGACCGACGATCAGCGCCGCGAGAACATGAAGGAGCAGACCAACATCTTCCGGGTGCTGGTGAAGACCCTGCTCAACGCCGGCATCATCACTGACCGCACCAAGGCCTTCTACGCGACCTACGTCGACCTGGAAGAGCTGCGGAGCGAGGGCGACAAGATGGTCGGCGACGACATCGCCGAGGAGGGCATCAAGTACCTCCAGGAGATCAACTTCCGCGACAAGGCCAAGTCGATCCAGATCGCCGCGGAGTAGACCTCTCCGCCGGGCTGACGGGGATGAGCGCCCGCCGAACCATCGGCGGGCGCTCGCATGTCCGGGCGAGCGCTCCCGTCAACACGTGGTAGGCTCCTCGTCCGCAACCTGGGCGATTGCTCACATGACCTCCGAACCCGCCGCATCGCCGGCCCCCGCGCCCGTCGAGCCGCCCCTGGACCCGCGCCTGGCCGAGGCCCTCGATCTGGTCAGCGACGCCGTCTACGTGCTGGATCGTGACGGGCGGTACCTGGTGTTCAACCGGGCGGCGGAGCAGTACTTCGGCGCCTCCCGCGACCTGGTGCTCGGCCGCCAGATCTGGGAGGTGTTCCCGCAGGGGCGCGGCACGCCCTTCGAGGCGGCCATCCGCAAGGCGCTGGACGAGGGGACCGAGAGCCGCTTCGAGACCGCGTCGGCCGTGCGGCCCAACCACACCGTCGAGCTGCGGATCGCGCCGCTGAGCGGCGTCGGCGTAACCGTGGCGCTCAGCGACGTCAGCGGCCGCCACGCCGCCGACCAGCGGCTGCAGCTGCTGGTCAACGAACTCAATCATCGGGTGAAGAACTCCATGGCGGTGGTCCAGGGACTGGCCCGCCAGAGCTTCGCCGCCAGCCGTTCCCTGGAGCAGGCGCGCGAGGACTTCACCGGCAGGCTGGTCGCGTTCGCCGCCGCCCACGACGTGATCACCGAGCAGAACTGGGAAGGCGCCCACCTGCGCCAGCTGATCGAGCGCACGCTCGCCGGCCAGCTGCTGGCGGGCGGGCGGGTGGCGCTGGAAGGGCCGCATGTGCGGGTCTCCCCGAAGACCGCGCTCAGCCTGTCCCTGGCCCTGCACGAGCTGGCCACCAACGCCTTCAAGTACGGCGCGCTGTCGAACGACGAGGGACAGGTGCGGGTGAGCTGGACGGCCGCCGGCGCGGCGGGCGACATCCGCCTGCACCTCACCTGGACCGAGCTCGGCGGCCCGCCGGTGGCGCAGCCCGAACGGCGCGGCTTCGGGGTGCGGCTGCTGGAGCGGGCGCTGGCGGTGGATCTCGGCGGGCAGGTGAAGCTGCGTTTCGAGCCCTCCGGCCTGGTCTGCGAGATCGAGGCGCCGGCGAGCTGAGCCTTGGCGCGCGGCCCGCCTTGCCGCAAGCTCCGCAGCGGGAAGGGGGGACCGTGTCCGATCCGATCGTCAGCCGGCCCGGAGCCGGCCGGTTCAACCGCCTGGTGGTCGTGCTTGCGGTGATCGGCGCGATCACCTTGACCGCCGCCGCTGTACTGGCGCTGCTGATCCCACAGGAGGGCGACAGCGTCACACCCGCCGACGTCATCGGGGCGCCGGTGCGGGCCCAGACCGCGGCCGGCGATCGGATCTTCCTGCTGACCAGCCAGTGGCGGACCACCCGGCCGTATTCGAGCCGGCGCACCAGCGCCGCCCGCCCTGCCTACGTCGACCTGCTGATCGACGTCTGGGCGTTCGACGCCGGGGATGGGCGGCTGGTCTGGCGCCGCCAGCTGGAGGCGGACCGCAGCGGACTGAACATGGGGCGGGCGGTGGTGGGCGCGGACGCGCGCGCGGTCTGGGTGCTGGCGGGAGAGGGCCTGATGGGCCTGTCGCCGGCGGACGGTTCCACGGTCGCCGACGTGGAGCGACTCGAGGCGGCCAACCCGCAGCTCAAGGGGCGCATCCCTCGCGAGCCGGATTACTACCACTTCGACGGGCGCGGCCTGTGGTTCACCGCGGCCGATGCGCGGCGCTGGCGCCTGGCGGGACCGGAGCTTCAGGCTAGGCCTGAATCCGAGGCGACGGGCGCGTCCGAGGTGTTCGCGCCAGCCCGCTGGTCGGGCGGCGTCAGCACCTGGATGTTCCACGAAAGAGGCGTGCGGTTGGGCGACCGGTGGCTCGGCGTCCTGTCCGAGCGGGAAGCGAAGGCCTCGGCGGAAGAAGGCGAGCTGAAGCTCGTCTCTTCGGAGGACGAGCCCCTTGGCCGGCTTTGGTCGGCGTACATACGCCAAGCTGCGACGCATTTCGGCGCAGAGACCGTCTACGAACGGTTTGAGCCGCTGCCTCAGTCGCCGGAGTTCGTGCAGGGCGGACTGCTATCCGATGGGAAGGACAATGGCCTGCCCATCCTGCCCACCGGCCCGGACAGCGTCCTGGTGCTGCATCGCGACCGGCTGGGCGCCGAGGGCCGCTGGAGGATCAGCCGCGTCGCCGGGCCGGGCGGGCGGGTGCTGTGGACCGCGGCGCTGCCGATGGCCCGCTTCGACGCCGTCATGCCGGGAAAGACCACCCTGGCGATCCAGGGCAGCCAGCCCGAGCCGGATCCGCAGCGGCCCGGCTCCGGGCTGACCGAAGACGTCGATCACCTGGCCGTCATCGACCTCGTCAGCGGTCGCACGACGCTCCACCGCCTGGCCGCCAGCGGCGACTGGCCGAAAAAATAAATCCCACGGCGTGTCGGAAGCCCACGGCCTGCCGCGTCCTTAGGGCGAAGACCCAAGGAGGCTCCGATGACCGCCCTCGCCGAAACCAGCACCTTCCAACCCGCCGCCGGCCGCAAGGGCCGCGCCGCCCTCTGGACCGGCCGCGTGCTCAGCGGCCTGATCATCGCCTTCCTGGTGTTCGACTCCGGGATCAAGCTGGTCCGCCTGCCCATCGTCGAGGAGACCGGCGGCCAGCTCGGCCTGCCGCCGGGCGCCGGCTTCGCTCTGGGCGTGCTGCTGGCCTGGATCACCGTGCTCTACGCCATCCCGCGCACGGCGGTGATCGGCGCGGTGCTGCTGACCGGCTACCTCGGCGGGGCGGTCTGCACCCATGTGATCGCGGGCTCGCCGCTGTTCAGCCACGTGCTGTTCGGCGTCTACCTGGGCGTGATCGCCTGGGCCGGCCTGTGGCTGCGGGACCCGAGCCTGCGCGCCCTGTTGCCCATCCGTCGCTAGAGCTTCCTCCCCCCCCGCCCTCCTCCTCCCCCGGGGCGGGTCCCTGAGTGACGCCCCGTCCCTGACGGCGGCGTCACTTTTGCTTTGACGAACAAGGTTCGGCTGCAGAAACTCCGGTACGAAAGACCCTGCGACAGACGGGGCGTTAAGGGAGAGGCGAGGCCATGGCCGACGGCAACATCACCAAGGACGCCATGTACGGCGCGGTGGCGCCCGACGACTTCGAGTCCATGCTGACGCTGGACCGGTACAACGAGCGCTCCACCGCCTTCGACAAGATCATCTCGGCGACCCACGACCACTTCTGGGATCCGCTGGACAAGAAGTACATCGACTTTGACGAGCCGTTCGACATCGAGAACGAGGCGATGATGCCCGAGGAGCAGCAGCCGCTGCTCAAGCTCCCCTACGTCGCCGAGACGCTGAAGGACCCCAAGCAGAGGGTGGCCTTCATCAACTACATGCAGCTGAGGAACTTCTCCTCGATCCTGCACGGCGAGCAGGGCGCGCTGAACCTGTCGGCGTCCCTATGTCACGTGCTCTACGACCAGGGCGCTCAGGAATACGCCGCCAACCAGACCCGGGAAGAGGCCCGCCACGTCACCGCCTTCGCCAAGTACATCAAGTCCCGCTGGGGCCGGCCCACCGAGTGCGGCGCGGCGCTGAAGGCGCTGCTGATCGACATCATCGAGGCGCCCGAGGTCTACAAGAAGATCGTCGGCATGCAGATGCTGGTGGAGGGCCTGGCGATGGGCGCCTTCTCCAACGGCTTCAAGTACAACCGCGACCCGGTCGCCCGGAAGCTGTTCCAGCTGGTGATGACCGACGAGGCGTTCCACCACAAGTTCGGGAAGATCTGGGCCGATCGGACCATTCCCAAGCTCACCGAGTCAGAGCGCAACGTGGTCGAGGACTGGACGGCCCACTGCGCTCAGAAGCTCTTGTTCGACCGGGGCGACCCGCGCCAGCAGGCCGAGATCTACGGCCGCTTCGGCCTCGATCCCGAGCGGGTGGTGGCCGACATCATGCAGCGCCGGGCCGAGCGCGATCAGACCCGCCGCTTCAAGGGCGAGACCAACATCTTCCGGGTGCTGATCAAGACCCTGTGGAACGCCGGCCTGATCACCGATCGCACCCGCAGCTTCTACGCCATGTACGTGGACCTGGACGAAGTGGCCGCCGAGGGCGACCGGATGCCCGGCGACGACATCGCCGAGGACGGCATCCGCTTCCTGCAGGAGATCAACTTCAAGGACCGCGCCAAGGCCCCGATCACCATCGCCGCGGAGTAGGCGGAGGTCAGGCCAGCGCGTTCTGGAGGAACTGCGCCCCCAGGCGCAGTCCCGCCTCGTCGATGCTGTGACCCAGGCCCGGCGAAATGTGGGTCGCGACCTCGAACCCCAAGCCGGTGAGGGCCGCGGTCGCCTCCGGCAAGGCCGTGGGCGGCACCATGGTGTCGGCGTCGCCGTGGATGAGCAGCACCGGCGGCTTGCTGCGCGCCTCCGCCGCCAGCGAATCCGGATCGACCAGGGCGCCGGAGAAGCCGACGATGCCGGCCAGCGTCCGCGGTCGGCGGGTCCCGACGTGCAGGGCCATCATCGTACCCTGGCTGAAGCCGACCAGCGCCAGCCGCTCGTCCCCTAGCCCCTCCTGCGCCAGCACGCCGTCGAGAAAGCCGTTCAGGACCGTGGCCGCCTGGCGGATACCCCGCCCGCGCGCCTCGGGGCTGCGGTCGGCGAACCCCCACCACTGGCGCCCGCCGGGCACGCCGGGACAGGGCTCCGGCGACCCGCGCGCCTCGGGGCTGCGGTCGGCGAACCCCCACCACTGGCGCCCGCCGGGCACGCCGGGACAGGGCTCCGGCGCATTCGGCGCCAGGAAGCCGGTGTCGGGCAGGCCGTCGCGCCAGTAGGGGACCAGCCCCATTAGGTCCTCGGCGTTGGATCCGTAGCCATGCAGCAGCACGACGAGGGACTTCGGGGCCGCGCCGGACGCGGGTGGGGCGAACAGGGCGGAGAGGGAGGATGGGTCAGTCATCTCTCCGTGGGTGCGCCACCGCGGCCGGCGGGTCAACTTGCAGAGCGCTGAATGGGCGGCCATCCTGAATCAGGCTTGACCGCAGGCGCCCGCGGGGGGCGTTCAACGCAGGTTCAGGCGAAGGGGCGAGGCTGAGGCCATGAAGCGCGTGATCCTGAGCCTTTGCCTCGCCGCGATGGTCTGCGCCGCGCCGGCCTTGGCGGCGGCCCCGCAGCCGACCAGCAAGATCGACATCTCGAAGATGGGCGGACGCTGGTACGAAATCGCCCGGTTCTACAACCATCGTCAGAAGGACTGCTTCGCCGCGGCCGCCGACTGGGTGCGCACCGGCGACGGCTTCTCGGTGACCAACACCTGCCGCCAGGGCGCCGTCACCGGCCCGGTGAAGACGGTGAAGGCCAGCGCCAAGGTCGTCGACCCGGCCACCAACGCCAAGGTCAAGATGACCTTCATGGGCCTGATCGCCCAGGAGTACTGGATCCTCGACCGCGCGCCGGACCAGAGCTGGTTCATCCTGGCCACCCCTGGCGGCAACTTCATCTGGCTGTTCGCACGCGAGGCCCAGATGTCCGCCGCCGCCAAGAGCGCCGCCGTCGCCCGCATCAAACAGCTCGGCTACGACACGGGGAAGCTGCAGTTCACGCCGCATTAGATGCTGGCCACACTGATCTTCGCGAGCGCCCTGGCCCTGGCGCAGGACGCTCCGGCGCCACCGGACGAGCTGCAGCGACGCGTGGAGGCCGCGCCCGAGGACGTTCGCGCCTTCGTCGCGCGGCGCGCTGAGTGCGATCATTGGGCTGGCGAGGAGCCGTACGAGGCTGAGCGCCGCGCGGACATTGAGGCGGCGATCGCCGAGCTGCGCTGCGCCGAGATCGAAGAGGACGAGGCCGCACTTCGGGCCCGCCACCGCGGCCGACCTGATCTCCTGGACGTGCTCGACGACGCCGCAGAGGCGCCGCTGCTCTAGGCCGAAAATTCGAACGCGCAGGCGACCGCGCCGTGAGGCGGGATGATGAGACTTGCGCCTGCCTGCCTCCACTCAACACCGCCCCGGTGCAACGCTCTGCGCGTCTGCCACAGGTCATCCACCTTCAGTCGGACCGCCAGCTCAGCGCCATAGGTCTCGGCTACCGCCTCGGCCGAAAGGTAAAGGAAGCCGCTGGTGTCGAGGCCGGTCTCGCCCGGCGGCTTCCCGGTCGAGGCCAGCCCCAGGATCTCGACCGCGCCATTGGGGTGAACCTGCCACTCCGGCAGAATGTCTACGCAGGGCCAGGCGTGCTCGACGGCGGCGGCCTGAACGCCGAGGCGGTCGGTCTTGAAGCCGATCCAGCGGAATCGCTCGGGCGGGCGGCCCACGTCCTGGTCCCATCGCCGCTCTAGCAGGAAGGTTCGCCGTGAGGGGCCGAGATCGGCGAGCGCCACCCGCGTCGCCTGCACGTCGCCGGTGAGGAACAGGCAGCCGCGCGGCAGCACCTCGGCCGGCGCCTCGTCCGCCTGCAGCAGGTCGAACCAGCCCTTCTTGAGAAAGACGCAGCGGTTCGGGAAGACCGCCCCGTCGGGCTGGACGTACCGGCCTCTCGGCGAAACCGTGAAGCCGAGCCGCCGCATCGCCTCCGCCAGCCCCTCGAGGTCGGATGTCGGAAACGGCAGGTGGTCGAGGGGCAGCATGGCCGGCCAAGCTTGCGGCAGCGCCGGGCGCGCGTCCACCTGCCCCCTTGATCTGCGAACGAAGTGGCAACAGGGTAGGGCGATGGAGGTCTCCGTCACCCTCGTCTCCGTCTCGCGTCCCGAGACCACCGCCGCCGTCACCCGCGGCGCCGCCCGGCTGCTCGCCGCGCTCGGCTACGCGCCGCTGACCGAGGTCACCCTGCCCAACGGGCGGCGGGCGGACCTTATGGCGCTCGGCCGCAAGGGCGAGATCCTGATCGTGGAGGTGAAGTCGTCGGTGGAGGACTTCCGCACCGACGGCAAGTGGGGCGAGTACCGCCCCTACTGCGACGCCTTCGCCTTCGCCGTGGCGCCGGAGTTCCCGCGACAGATCCTGCCCGAGGAGCCGGGCCTCATCGTCGCCGATGGGTTCGGCGGGGCGGTGCTGCGCGAGGCGCCGGCGGTCCCCCTGGCGGGGGCGCGGCGCAAGGCGCTCACCATCGCCTTCGGCCGGCTCGCAGCCATGCGGGCGGGCGGGGCCGAGGCGACGAAGCTGGAATGAACACCACGGCGAAAGCCGGGATCCAATCTGACTCCGAGCCAGCCGAGAAGCCGTCTGGGTCCCGGCTTTCGCCGGGATGAGCGGATCTGAAGCTTAACGCGGCGCGCGCTTGGCCAGAATCCGCTGCAGGGTGCGGCGGTGCATGTTGAGGCGGCGGGCGGTCTCCGAGACGTTGTGGCCGCAAAGCTCGTAGACCCGCTGGATATGCTCCCAGCGCACGCGGTCGGCGCTCATCGGGTTGTCAGGCGGCGGTGGGGATTCGTCCTTGCGGGCCAGCAGGGCGCGGGCGACGTCGTCGGCGTCCGCGGGCTTGGAAAGATAGTCCACGGCCCCGGCCTTCACCGCGGCAACTGCGGTGGCGATGTTGCCGTAGCCGGTCAGCATGATGACCTTGGCGTCCGGGCGGGCCTCGCGCACCGCCTCCACCACCTTCAGCCCGGTGCCGTCCTCCAGCCGCATGTCGAGCACCGCATAGGCCGGCGGGTGGGTCTTCACCGCGGCCAGAGCCTCCTGCACCGAGCCGACCAGCGTCGGCTCGAAGCCGCGCTGCTCGAGCGCCCGGCCGAGCCGGGTGCGGAGCGGCGCATCGTCGTCCATCACCAGTAGGGTCTTGTCTGGGAGGGCTTCGATCTCGGAGGACAGATCAACCATGGGTCGATTTCCCTGGCGGGCTCCCTGAAACGCGAAACTGCGACATCTTGTCTATCGTTCTCGGCGCTGCGCAAGCCCTTCAATGCCCAGTCACCTCAATACGATCCCGCCGCCAGCGGGCTGAGACGACTGCGCCGTGGGGCCGGCTGTTCTGAAACGTCACAACCGCCCCGGTGCGTTCCAGCAGGGTTTTGGCTATGAAGAAGCCAAGACCCATGCCGATATGGCCGGTGCGCGAGCCCTCGGCCCCAGGACGGGTAGTGACATAAGGCTCGCCCAGCTTGGCCAGCACGTCGGGCGCAAAGCCGGGCCCGTCGTCGCGGACCTCCATCGAGACGGTTTCGGCGTCGAACCGGGCGGTGACCAGCACCTCGCTCTTGGCGAAATCGACGGCGTTCTCGACGAAGCTGGTCATGGCGTGGGTGATCTCGGGCATCCGCCCGACATACGGCGGCTTGGTGCCCGGGGCCCCGGTGACGATCGCCTCGACGCGGACCTCCTTGCGGTCGGCGTGCGGCTCGATGACCTCCTGCACGAGCTGCAGCATGCTCATCCGCTCGTGCACCTCGTCGCCGGTGTCGGGAGTCTCGCTCAGCCGGCGCAGGATCTCGCGGCAGCGCTCGGTCTGGGCCATCAAGAGCTCGGCGTCCTCCTTCACCTGAGGGGTCGGCGCCTCGCGGGCCAATTCCTTGGCGACGATGGTGATGGTGGCCAGCGGGGTGCCGAGCTCGTGGGCCGCGGCGGCGGCCAGGCCCCCCAGCGCGGAGAGCCGCTGCTCGCGGGCCAGCACCGCCTGGGTGACGTCCAGCGCCAGGGCCATCCGCGCCGACTCCTCGGCGGCCTGACGCACATAGCCGGCGATCAGCACGATGCCCGCCAGGTTCGCCGCCGCCGCCCCGAGGCGGTAGGGAAGCGGCGCAAGCTCGGACGCCCCGTTCGGCCAGGCGAAGAAGGCCAGCCCCAGCGAGGCGGCGATCGCCAGGCCGCCGACGGTCAGCAGCTGGCGCCGCGGCAGGGTGGCGGCCGCGACCGTGACCGGGGCGATCAGGATCAGCATGAAGGGGTTGCCCGCCCCGCCGGTCAGGTAGACCAGGCCGGTGATCTGGGCGATGTCGAGGCCCAGCTGGCCGGCCGCCTCCCAGTCGCCGGCGGTCCGCTGTCCGGGGGATGCGATGCTGATCAGCAGGTTCAGCCAGGCGGACAGGCAGATCAGGCCGAAGCACAGCTCGTAGGGCGCGGAAAAGCCCATGATCAGGCCGACGAAGGCCAGGATCACCACCTCGCCGGCGATGATCAGCCAGCGCAGGTTGACGAGCGTGCGGACCTTCAGCCGGCCCGGCCGCGCGCCGCCGCCGCCCAGAACGGGTTCGGCTTGCAGCGACGCCGGCGCTCGCCTATCGACGACCGCCGTCCCGCCCGCCGCCTCATGGTTGGTGAGTGTCGCCATCGAGCTCCCAGGATCGTCGAGATCGATCCAGCTGACGAGCCCATTAAGGACCTGCCATGGCAAGACGTTCCTGGATCCTGGCCCTGATCGTGGCGATCGCCGCCGCCCTGGGCGTCGGGCTCGCCTGGCAGGCGGGGGTGTTTTCCCGGTCCGACGCGGCGCCGCCGGCCTCCTCGATCGGCGGGCCGTTCCAAATGGCGGACACGGCCGGCCGGCCGGCGGACCAGTCCCTGCTTCAGGGCAAGTGGAGCGCCGTCTTCTTCGGCTTCACCTACTGTCCGGACGTCTGCCCGACGACGCTGCAGACCCTGCTCGACGCGAAGGCCAAGCTGGGCAGGCGGGCGGAGAAGCTGCAGATCGTCTTCGTCTCGGTGGACCCGGGGCGGGACACGCCGCAGCAGGTGGCGACCTACCTCTCCAACTTCCCCGGCGTGGTTGGTCTGACCGGCTCGCCCGAGCAGGTCGCCCAGGTCACCAAGGCCTACAAGGTCTACGCCAGCCTGAGCTGCCCGGCCGAGAGCCCGGCGGAGCGCGCCAAGCTGAAGGCGCCGCAGGACTGCCCCGACAGCTATCTCGTGGACCACACCTCGGCGGTTTACCTGATGGACCCCAAGGGCCGCTTCGCCAACGCCGTCGCCCACCAGCTCGGCCCCGACCAGGCGGCCGACGTGATCGCACGCGAGATGGAGAAGCAGGGCGACTGAGGCGCGAAGCTGCGCTGTAGCGCCGCGTCGCTGATCGCTCACAGCTAAGCTAGAGCTGCTTCTCCCGCAGCGTGTTTCGTGTTGCGCCGCGGAACTGGGAAGCCCGTAGTGGACTTCCTAACTAGGCGGCGCGCATGCTGCGCTGCAGCGAGAGAAGGGGGCGGAATGCTCTACACACTCTATGAGGCGGGCTATTACCAGTCCGCGCCGCTGCGCCTGGCCGCCCGCATGACGCGCGACTTCTGGAGCTCGCCCCTGAACCCGGGCCGCGACACCCCGCTCGGCCGGCGGCTCTACGCCTCCGCCGACCTGATCGCCAACCTGACCCGCCGCTACGGCCGCCCCGCCTGGAACGTCGACAGCGTCGAGGTTGCGGGCCGCAAGGTGGCGGTGACGCCCGAGGTCGTCTGGTCCAGCCCTTGGGTGAAGCTCACCCACTTCCGCCGCGACGAGGCCGACATGCGGGCCGCGGGGCGCACGGCGCCCGAGCCCACGGTGCTGATCGTCGCCCCGCTGTCGGGCCACTACGCCACCCTGCTGCGCGGCACCGTCGAGGCCTTCCTGCAGGACCACGAGGTGTTCATCACCGACTGGTCGAACGCCCGGGACGTCTCGATCCTCGACGGCCGGTTCGACTTCCACGACTACATCGACCACGTGCGGGACATGCTGACGGTGCTGGGTCCGCGGGCCCACGTGATCGCCGTCTGCCAGCCCGGTCCTGCGGTGCTGGCCGCCGCCAGCTTGATGAGCGAGGAGGGCGACGCCGCCCGGCCCGCCTCCATGACCATCATGGGTTCGCCGATCGATGCGCGGCTCTCGCCGACGGTGACCAACAAGCTGGCGGAGGAGAAGCCCTTCGCCTGGTTCGAATCCAACATGATCTACACCGTGCCGCCGCCTTACGGCGGCATGGGCCGTCGGGTCTATCCCGGCTTCGTGCAGCTCTACAGCTTCATGTCGATGAACATCGAGCGGCACCAGAGCGCTCACCTGCAGTACCTGCAGGACCTGATGAAGGGCGACGGCGACTCGGCCGACAAGCACCTGGAGTTCTACGACGAGTACCTCTCGGTGCTGGACCTGACCGAGGAGTTCTACCTCCAGACCATCGATGTGGTGTTCCAGAACTACCTGCTGCCCAAGGGCGAGCTCTATCACCACGGCCGCCGCGTGCGGCCGGAGGCGATCACCGACGTCGCGCTGATGACCGTCGAGGGCGAGAACGACGACATCTCCGGCATCGGCCAGACCCAGGCGGCGCACAAGCTGTGCGCCGGCCTGTCGCCCGACCTGCAGGTCGACTACATCCAGCCGGTGGTCGGCCACTACGGCGTGTTCAACGGCCGCCGGTTCCGCGAGGAGATCTACCCGCGGGTGCGGGACTTCATCGCAGCCCATCAAGCGCGCGTAGGCATGCGGAGAGAAGCAGCCTAAGTCTTGCTCCATGTCCGTCTTCGGCCGCGCCCTCGCCGACGGGGACCGGCTGGAGATGGCCGGCCTCGTGATCCGCCTGAAGGTCAACCGCCGCGCACGGCGGGTGAACCTTAGGCTGGACCGCACGCGCCGCGAGATCGTCGCCACCGCCCCGAGCCCACGTCGCCTCGCCGAGGCCGCCGCCTTCGCCAAGGACCGGCTGGCCTGGATCCAGGAGCGGCTCGCCGAGCTGCCGGACCCGCAGCCGATCGCCCCCGGCCTGACCCTGACCGTATTTGGCCAGCCGTGCCGGTTGGAGCAGGGGGCCGGCCGCCCGAGGTGGACCCCGCCCGGCGCGGACGGAGTGGCTCGGATCAGCGCCCCGGGCGAGGGCCGCGCCTACGCTCTGGCCGCCATCCGCGCGCTGAAGGCCCACGCGCTGGAGGTGCTGACCGAGCGCACGCAACGCCACTGCGACGTGCTGGACGTGCCGCTGCCGGCCATAGCCGTGGCCGACGCCAAGTCGCGATGGGGCTCCTGCCGGGCCGCCTACGGCAAGAAGCCGGCCTCGATCCGCTACTCCTGGCGCCTAGCGCTGGCCCCCTGGGCGGTCGCCGACTACGTCGCCGCCCACGAGTGCGCCCACTTGCTGGAGCTCAATCACTCCCAGCGCTTCTGGGCCCACGTCCGTCGCCTGATCGGCGACGAGCGCCCGCACAGAGCCTGGCTGCGCTCGCACGGCGTGCGCCTGCACGCCTTCGGAGCGGAGTAGGATCCTCCCCGCAGGGGGAGGGGAGCCGCGAAACGGCGGAGGGGGTTCCCACGCGCCGACTCGAAGGCTCGCGGGTCCAAGTCTGAGCGCCTGAACCCCCTCAGCTTCTTCGGGACAGCTCCCCCTGAGGGGGCAGATCCTCAGTAAGGCGCCGTTTCGTAGTCGCGGGGCGGCGGGGCTTCGGCCAGCGGCGGCGGCGGGAGCTCGCCGCCCTGATCGTCGGGCAGCGGTTCGCCGGCGGGGCTGAGCAGATCGCCGATCGGATCGGGCTCGGCGGGCTGGGGCTCGATGACGCCGCCGGGGATGGCGGGCGCGTTCAGGCGCGGCAGGGCCCTGGCCATGAAGTCGCGCCAGATGCGGGCGGGCACGCCGCCGCCGGTCACCCGGCGCATCGGCTTGTTGTCGTCCTTGCCGGTCCAAACGGCGGTCACGAAGCCGCCGGTGTAGCCGACGAACCAGGCGTCCTTATAGTCGCTGGTGGTGCCGGTCTTGCCGGCCAGGTCGTAGCCTGGGATGGCGGCGCTCGTGCCCGTGCCGGAGCTGACCACGGTGCGCATCATCTGGTTCATGTACTGCAGCGCCGGGGTGCCGATCACCGCCTGACGGGCCGGTCGATCGACGTTGCGGTCGTAGAGCACCCGCCCATCGGTGGTGCGGATCCGCTCGATCCCGTAGGCCTTGGCCGAGAAGCCGCCGTTGGAGAAGGGCGTGTAGGCCTGGGCCATCTCCAGGGGGCTCACCTCCACCGCGCCGAGCGCCATCGAGGGGTCGAGCTGGATCTTCGAGCTGATCCCCAGCCGCCGGGCCGTGGAGGCCACGTTGCCGGTGCCGACCTCGCTGGCCAGGCGGGCGGCCACGGTGTTGATCGATTGGCCGAGCGCCGACTGGACGGTCATCGGGCCCTTGAAGTCGTTCGTGTAGTTGCGCGGCTCCCACCTGCCGATCTTGATCGGCTCGTCGACCACCGGGGTCCAGGGCGTGCGGCCCTGCTCCATGGCGGTAAGGTAGACGAAGGGCTTGAAGGCCGAGCCGGCCTGGCGGCGGGCCATCGCAGCGCGGTCGTACTGGCTCTTGTTGTAGTCCGCGCCGCCGACGTAGGCCCGGACCCGTCCCTCGCCGTCCAGGGCGACCAGCGCCGCCTGCTCGGCGCCCTGCTTGCGGCCGGCGGCCACGCCCTTGCGCAGCGACTCCTCGGCCGCGCCCTGCAGCGGCAGGTCGAGGGTGGTCTCCACGACCAGGTCCTCGGTGGGCTCGCCGAGCAGGGTGCGGACCTGGTCGTCCACCCAGTCGACGAAGTACTGGGCCCGCTGGTTGGCGAGGGTCGGGTTGACCCGCACCGGGTTCTTGAACGCCTCGTCCCGCTGCTGGGGCGTGATCGCCCGGTAGCGGACCATCTCGTCCAGCACGATGGTCGCACGGCGGGCGGCGCGGTCGGTGGCCGAGACGGGGCTGTAGCGCGACGGCCCCTTCATCATCCCGGCCAGCAGGGCGCTCTCGCCGACCGTCAGCTTGTCGGCGCTCTTGCCGAAGTAGCGCTGGGAGGCGGCCTCGATGCCGTAGGCCCCGCCGCCGAAGTAGACCCGGTTCAGGTAGAGCTCGAGGATCTCCTTCTTGGAGAATTTCGCCTCCAGCCAGACCGCCAGGATCAGCTCCTGGATCTTGCGCCGGTAGGTCTGGTTAGGCGTCAGGAACAGGTTCCGGGCGAGCTGCTGGGTGATGGTCGAGCCGCCCCTGAGCGGGCCGCCCTCGTGCGTCATATTGTAAACCTGCGCCCGGGCGATGCCCCACGGGTTGAAGCCGAAGTGCCAGTAGAACCAGCGGTCCTCGATGGCGATGAAGGCCTTGGGCACGTAGGGCGGCAGCCGGTCGAGGTCCACGGGCGGGGCGTATTGGCTGCCGCGCACCGCGATCAGCCCGCCGGAGCGGTCGAGATAGTGCACCGACGGCTGGCGCTTGACGTCGTAGAGCTTGGAGGTGTCCGGCAGGTCGACGGCGAACACCGCGAAGAAGGCGACCAGGAAGATCAGCCCCCAGACCGCGAGCACCGTCGTCCAGTAGAACAGCGCCTGCAGGGGGCTGCGGCGAGGGCGAGGCGGTGCGCCCCGGCGACCGCCCGACGGCGGCTGCGCATTGGCCATATGAAGTCTCAGCTCGTCCTAAGCCTGCGCGCCCGCCCCGGCGGGAGCCTTTATCCCAGGGCCACGAAACGCGCGAGAAGGTTTACGAGATATGAACGCGCGGGACGCTGCGCCGAAAGGGCGCCGGATCTGCACGGCGCCTCAATCCAAAGCGTCGTCGAACCGCAGCCGGTAGAAGGCGGTGGCGGCCCCGCCGAGGCCGAAGTCGTTGTCGGTCACCAGCAGCAGTTCGCGATCCGACAGCATCGCCACGCCCTCGAGGTCCGGCGCGATCTGGCGGTGCTCGTCGGTCGAGAAGAGCAGCATCTTGCGCAGCGGCGGCAGCGGTCCGGCAGGCGCGGGCTCGCCCCGCTCGGCGGCCTCCAGCGTCACCAGGTAGAGCTTCGCCGACCGGGAGATGCGCTCGAGCACCAGCAGGCGCGAGGGGCCGATTAAGACGGCGTCGCAGATCTTCAGGACGGCGGCGTCCACCGGCCCCGCCTCGGCGTCGCGCAGGAAGGAGTCCGGCGGGTCGAAGCGGTAGGCGTGCTCGGCGACGAGGGCTCCGGACGCGGCGTCCAGCGTCCAGATGCGGACCTGGTCGTCCGGTTCGCCCGGCGTCTCCAGCGCGCTCTGGAAGGCGACGTGCAGCCGGGTCTCGTCGGGCGAGAGGGCCAGCGCCTCGAAGCCGCGGTTCGGGCGACGCGCCGCGGCCAGCCGCGGCAGCAGGGGCCGCTGCGGGATGCGCGCGCCGCGCGCCGCGCGGCCCGGCGGCGTCCACCGCTCGCGGACGGTCCCGTCGGCGGCCACGCGAAGCAGCGAGGGGCCGTATTCCTCGGCGACCCAGAACGTGCCGTCCAACAGCGCGGCCAGGCCCTCTGTGTCGGCGCCGTCCGGGTCGGGGGCGATCGGCCGGGCCGCGAGGTCGAAGGCCGGCTCGGCCGCTATGGCGTGCGGCGGCGGCGCGCCGGTGACCAGACCGCCGTCAGGCCGGCGCAGCGGCAGGGTGCGCACCAGCCGGACCCCATCGCCCTCCACCTGCAGCTCGCAGATGGTCGGCCCGAGCTCGAGGCGCGGCATGATCTTCGCGGCCCCCGGCGCATCCAGAGCCTGGAAGGCCATCAAGCCGAATTCGGAGAGGGCTTCGGACAGCTTCAGGTTCGGCCCGCGGTCGCCGAGAGCGAAGACCCGGCCCGGGGGATCACCGGGCCGCCGGGCCAACGCGCTGCCGAGGCCGAGGGTGATAGGCGCGGCGCCGCGGGGCAGGGTGATCGCGCCGGCCGGAACATCGGCCCACGTCAGGTTGGTGATCTCGGGGGTGCGCTGAGGCATGGCCGGACTTACCCCAGACCCGCCCCAGCGGCCACGCCAGAGCGCCCGGGCGCTGCTCCGCCTCTGCAATCCTGCATAGCGACGCTGCAGAATTCGACGTTGCACCCTCGATCTTAACAGCGTTATCTTAGCGTTGTTAGGTTCGCTTCTCCGGCCGCGGTGGGGATACCGCGGTCAGATCCCAGGGGCGGCCCGGCGTGTCGAATTCCATTTCCTCCCCGAAGCCCTGGAGGGCGCCCAATATGAAACTGCACCTCGTGCTCGCCGCTGCGACGGCGTTTGCTTCCGTGTCTTTCGCCGCCGTCACCGCTGACGCCGCCGAACCCGTCGTCGCCAAGCTGCGCGACGCCGTTCCCGCCAAGACCAAGGTGATCGCCGGCGGCGCCGTCTTCATCTGCGAAGGCGCCGACTGCGTGGCCGCGGCTCCGGCCTCGCGCACCATCGCCACCGCCTCCTGCAAGGAGCTGGCGAAGTCGGTCGGCCCGGTCGCCTCGTTCGGCGACGCCCGCAAGCAGCTGGCCGACGACAAGCTCGCCGCCTGCAACACCGTGGCCACCCCGGCCACCATGGTCGCTGGCCGCTGACCCCATTCTCGGATTAGGCGCACCAACTCCCAGCGTCTATTTGTCGAGCCCACTGGGCGC
>JAESGR010000704.1_pt1 | contig 16795 bp, 17 predicted proteins | sample 9269771 | NCBI WGS metagenome assembly JAESGR01 (sample SAMN15739572, study PRJNA653492) | algae metagenome | isolation source: Chroococcus sp. CMT-3BRIN-NPC107 and co-occurring heterotrophs from well... | place: USA: Clark Mountains Wilderness, California | collected 2010-04-18
TTAGAAAACAAAGTAGCGCTCGTAGTCGGTGGTAGCACAGGAATTGGACGAGCTTCAGCCGTTGCCTTTGCCCAAGCAGGTGCTAAGGTTGTTGTTGCAGGTCGAAGCGAGAAGCAGGGAAAAGAAATTGAGGCAGTGATCATCGAGGCTGGTGCAGAAGGATTGTTTATCCAAACTGATGTAACCAACGAGCGCAGTATCCGCGCTCTGATTGACCAAACCGTCGAGAAGTTCGGTTGCATTGATGCTGCGTTTAATAATGCGGGCATTGAGGGCAAGGTCGCTCCGCTTTGGGAAACGAATGAGGATGATTTTGACACGATCGTTAACACCAATCTCAAAGGCGTTTATCTGGGATTAAAATACCAGATTCAGCACATGATCGAGAATGGAGGTGGAGCCATTGTCAACAATTCCTCAATTGGAGGTCTTGTTGGTTTCCCCAATACAGCAATTTATTGTGCTAGCAAACATGGTGTAATTGGTTTGACAAAAACGGCAGCATTGGAATTAGCTGACTCAAATATTCGGGTGAATGCGATCGCGCCAGGAGCAGTACAAACTGAGTTACTCCATCGGATGTCAGGCGGCGAACAAGCGGCTCAAGGAGTTGCCCAAGCAATTCCTATGAAGCGGATTAGCAGTCCAGAAGAGATTGCTGGATCTGTAGTATGGCTGTGTTCAGATGAAGCGTCTTATATCACAGGTCACACGCTTGTCCTGGACGGTGGCTTTACTGTTCAATAAACACTACTGATCGCGATCAATTGGTGAACATTATGAAAATTGGCATTATTGGCTCGGGAAACATTGGCGGAACCTTGGGTCAGCATTGGGCAAAGGTTGGGCATGAGGTGATGTTCAGTTCTAGAACTCCAGAGAAACTACAGCCCATGGCAGATCAAGTCGGTGCTAAAACTGGCACGATTCAGGAAACTGCTGCCTTCAGCGATGTAATTTTGCTGGCGATTCCGTTTGGTGAAGTTCCTCAAGTCGCTCAACAGATTGGTCACTTGGATTGCAAGATATTGATTGATGCAACAAACCCCTATCCCCAACGCGATGGAGATGTTGCTCAACAAGTCATTGATGACGACTCACAAACTGCAACAGGGTATGTCGCAAGTCAGTTTTCGGGCGCTTATACGATTAAAGCGTTTAATTCCATTTACTTCAAAGTGCTAGCAGAGCAAGCGTTTCGCTCGGGCGATAAGCGTATTGCTGTTCAAGTTTGTGGCGATGATCTGCAAGCAAAGCAAATGGTAAAACAATTGATTGAAGAAATTGGTCTATTTCCTCAAGACATTGGCGATCTAACTAGCGGCATTCTATTTGAACCAGATGCGCCGCTTTATAACAAAAATCTCAAGATCAACGAAGCGAAGGCACTGCTGCAACAACTCCGTACTGAAAGCTAAATAAAATGGATTACCGCCGATGAAGTTGGTCAATACACTGCTTAGCTTGCTTTTAGTGAAGCCAGTAAGCAACTTAAACAAATGTCCCCTTTGAACGGTTAGCAGAACCAGAAGACATTGCTAATGTAGTTGCTTTTTTAGTCAGCGATGATGCTGGATATATTACGGGGCATTTACTTCACGCCACAGGTGGATTAGCTTAAGTCAATTAAACTGCTATGAAAAATTGAGATGCCCAAAATTGATAAACACAACAATGTCGTTACAGTCATTTTTAGCCTTGCAACTGTTCCAGCACGACAGCAAGAACTGATTGACTTGATGATTGACGCATTAGAAACGACAACCAAACATCAGCCTGGCTTTGTCTCTGCCAGTTTCCACAAAAGCTTGGATGGGACGCGAGTCTTTAATTACGCCCAGTGGAGAACAATAGCAGAGTACGAAGCGTTTGCTCAAAGTCCGCAAGAGCGGGCAATTGGAGCAAAACTAGCCCAGTTTCAGTTACTCGACTCGCACGTTTACGAAGTTGTCATTTCTAAGCCCGATGATGCCACGCCCCAAATTACTAAAGGCGATCTCATTCACTTTGCCCAGTTTCGGGTGCAGCCGGAAAATCAGCAACGTTTGATTGAGTTGGAGCGGGAGAATGTTGAAATTGCTCTAGAACATCCAGACTTGATTTCTGCTAACTTTCATCGGTCATTGGATGGTACGCGCACCGCTAACTACGGACAGTGGCGCAGCTTAAATAACTTTGATGCTCTGCTAAAGGAAACCAAGTATAAGCCCGTGCGTGAATATTGGCAAGATTTAGCCGAAAACGAATTTAATCTTTACGAAGTTGTATTCACCGAACCTGCTGAATAAAAACGGTTTAGTCTGCTGTCAAATCTATTAACTGATATCATGAGCAATTCAAATTCCCATTCATTTTTGACTAAATCGACTCTGTTGCTAGTGAGTACGCTCACTGTGATGGCGGGAGCCACGATCGCGCCATCATTACCTGCCATGCAGTCACACTTTCAATCAGTCAACAATGCGGCGCTTTGGGTCAGACTGGTACTTACCCTACCAGCCTTGTTTATCGTCATTGGTTCCCTGATTGCAGGTATTGTGGTCGATCGCTTCGGACGCAAACCGCTTCTCCTAGCAGCGACGGCTCTGTATGGGTTAGCTGGCGCGTCCGGCTACCTACTTGACTCGTTGTCCCACATCTTGGTCGGTCGGGCATTTTTGGGTTTTGCCGTCGCAGGCATTATGGTTGCTGCTACCACCTTGATTGCGGACTACTACAGCGGACAAGCTAGGGCTGCTTTCCTCGGTTTGCAAGCAGCTTTCATGGGTTTAGGAGGTGTAATCTTTTTGTCCCTCGGTGGACTTCTCGCCGACCAAAATTGGCGCAATCCATTTTTGATTTATTTGTTTGCCTGGGTGCTGCTACTGCCGCTGGTTTGGGCAATCTCCGAGCCACAACGCGCTGTAAATCCTCTAAAGGAAGGAAATACTCTCAATTCTCCTGCCATTTTTCCGGTCAAACTACTGACGTTTATTTACGGCGTGGCATTGCTGACTCAAATTATCTTCTATCTGATTCCAGTGCAGTTACCATTTTATTTACAAGAAATAGCAAATGCTAACGCAACTCAAAGCGGACTTGCGATCGCTCTGGCTACTTTATTTAGCGCTATGTCGTCCTTATTTTACGGCAAAATCAAGCAACACTTGGGCTTTTTTAGCATCTTAGTGCTGGCTTTTGGTTTGATAGGTGCAGGCTACAGCACGATTGGGCTGGTGAGTAACTACACTTTACTTCTAATGGGTTTAGCATTAGCTGGAGCGGGTTTAGGGTTGCTCATGCCTAATTTATAATGTATGGCTCTCCTCGGAAGTCTCTGATAGTGCTAGAGGACGCGCATTGGGAGGCTCGACGATGTTTTTCTTCCTGGGTCAATTTCTCTCTCCATTAATCAGTCAGCCCTTGAGCCAAGCGGTTGGTTTAAGCACAACTTACTCCCTTGCAGGGGGACTCATGCTGGTTTGCGGATTGGTTCTCATGGGCTTACAGCGATCAATTTGTCGCTTCATCGCTACTAAAGTAGCGTGATTATCAAGTTCGTTCCGCACTTTTAAACAAGGAGATGTAATGAAAAATTTAGCTGGAAAAGTGGCGCTCGTTAGTGGAGCATCACGCGGCATTGGGCGCGGCATTGCCGAACGATTGGCACAAAATGGGGCAACCGTTGTTGTCAATTATTCTGGCAGCGAACAGGAAGCAAAACAAGTCGTCGAGGCGATCGCATCTGCGGGTGGTAAAGCGAAAGCTTGGCAAGCCAACTTTAGCAAAATCGATGATATCCGGCAGTTGTTTCAAGAAGTAAGCGATCGTTTTGGTCAACTCGATATTTTAGTTAACAATGCAGGCACGGGAATTGTAGCAGCAATTGCTGATGTAACTAAGGCTGACTACAACAAAGTTTTCGATCTCAATGTGCGCGGCGTTTTATTTGCTATGCAGGAAGCCGCAAAGCGTATGAATGACGGTGGTAGAATCATCAATATTTCCTCCACTACAACTATTCATCCCGAATCTGGAATGGCAGTTTATGCCGCCAGTAAGGCAGCAATTAAGCTATTTACGGCAGTGATGGCAAAAGAAGTAGGCGAACGCGGCATTACCGTCAATACTGTTATGCCCGGTCCTACCATTCCAGGCATGTTCGGCAATATGCCACCGGAAGTACAACAACAAGCCGCCGCCAGTTCTCCTTTTAATCGCGTGGGAACGCCTCAAGATATTGCGGATATTGTCGCTTTTTTAGCGAGCGAAGAAGCCCGGTGGCTGACGGGGCAGGACATTTGTGCTAATGGTGGCGCGAAATCTTAGACATTTTAGGGAGAACAAGTATGTAAAGCAATCAACATTTTTGCAACAATTTGAGGAGCTAGAGCGCTAATGGGCAGATATTTTTGTGCAGGCAGATATAGTCGTCTTTCAGCCGCATGGGTCAGCCTAGGGATATTACTGATGTTGTTGTTTTTTAGCAAGTCCAGAGGCACGCTATATTCACAGGGATAATTCATTCTAGAAGTAAAAATAGCTTGTCGATGTCATGGGCAAGAAATCGTTCAGCTTTGGTCAAAGAATCATAACCACCCTGACGAGCAAGATTGATGGCGATATTGCGGATGATAGACCAATTGGTAGCAGCATTGTGATTACTCAATGGAGCCGTATCCTCGCCAAGAATCAATCACATCTTTAATCCAATGCAAACGGTTCTCAATCCCCCAATGTGAGCGAATCCTGTCTGCAAATTCCCCTGCTCCCGTCAACAAGGAGCTAATGTAGTAGTTGGTTTGCTGGTAGGGTTTTCCCTGCCGAATACCGATGCGCTCCACGTGGACAAGGCTCTTGAGTCCCTGCCAACTAGAGTCAATGCCTTTGAGTTGCGTAAAAACTTCTACAATTGGGCAGGTAATTCGCCCGCGAGTTTTCTCAACATCAATCACCCGATGACAGGGCTTTTGGTGTTTAGCTGTGGTTTTAAGTTGTGCTAATAGTCGAGGTTGATTACCTTTGACAGTGATAACGTAGTCGTTTGCGCCCTGAACGATTAGCTCAGTAGTTTTTTTGGCAGTGTAGGGCATCCATACTGAACACAACGCCCTCTAAATGCAACGTTTCAAGCATTGTTTGCACTACTTTTAATTCATTAGTTTGGTTTGACTCAAACTGTTGGCTAGCAAACACTATCCCTTGTTGGCTACTATAGAGTGATACCAAAGAAATGAAGTTTTGATATGCCGTGCCTGGTGCGGTGACTGTTCCTTTGATGCTCTTACCATCCACCGCTACCCATTCCCCAGGTTCGATATTAAATGCACTGTTTACCCATTGCTCGAACTGCTGCGCCAAAGTTTGAAAATCGAGTTTCTGTAAAATGCGATCGCATTGTAGTGTCTGATGGCAGGCGAGTTACTTCTAGCCCTAGTTTCTCACTGACTGCTTGATAGTGTCCTGTGCCAAAGTCCTCTAATGCGTAGTAACTTCGGCATCCACTTATTGTTCCCATAATAACTAATAGTAAAATTAGCCAAAGTGGATAACGTCTACCGCGAGATGTTCGGAAATCTCTAATTTCCTGAAGTGAAGTAATTAAGTTCGCCCCCATTTCTGTTTCCAACCCTTGTTTATTTAAATTCTAATATTCCTTTTTTCAAAGAATTATCCCTGCGCTATATTCATGCCACAGATGGTTCGGTCTAACTCAAGTTTTACCTTAATTGCTGTTAATTAGCTTTAGACTAAAAGTTTAGAGCTAATATCTTACGTCTATGCCCAGTGAGTAGAATTAATTCCTTTAGCTCTCGTTAGTAGCCCTAAAACTGGATTAAGCCTGTATTATACTTTCATTGGGTAAAATTACTGGTTGCTTCATGCCCAAGTCTCCTCCACGCAAGCTCCCCTCCACAGACCGCCACGAGCGCGAATTCCTCTACCTCCACGAAGTCGATGCTCTGATGGCTGCCACTAGCCAAACCCGCGCCCCGTTCGCAACCGCTCCAAGTCCCTTCGCCTCCAACCGTAAATTGTAGTTAACCAGCAGCCTTTGTGTCCTGCGGAAATTGAGATTTTGCAGGAATTAGCACTACAAAGTAAAACTGACTGGATATTAGAGAGTGAAAGACAACAACGCTTGAGCGATCGCTCCTTGCACCACATCGTTCACCAAGCAGGCATTGTAGCTGGTTTACCAATTCCTGTCCATCCTTATATGCTACGCCGTTCTGGGCTATATTACCGCGCGGCTTTGTTGTTGCAAACTGCCAATTTGTCTCTGCACGAATGCTGCCTGCTGTAGAATTATTACGCCACCTCCTCTGCTATGCCTGCTTCTGCACAAAAAGAGTATCAAGCGATTGAGCGCAAGCGTGAGGAGGCTTTTTTGCTTGCTTTTGGGCAAGTCAAAGCTTTTTCTGGCATTCGCAGTGATGAAAATGTTATCGACTATCTTTTGGGCGCTTATTTATTGTTCCCTCGCTTGCCAGAAATTCTCGATCGCTACTGGCTGGCTCCCCACAACTGGCATTTGAAAACTTTGCCGAAAACATCTAGAACTACTCCTGCACTGGCGACGTTTTTCTAGTTTTAACCACTAAGGGCATAATAATGAGTATCCTTTCGAGTTATTTTTGACAGTGCAAAACTCTCCAATTTCTACCCCCTCATCCCATCCTACAGTTGCTAAATTATTAGAAGTCGAGGCTGACCTAACAGCGCAAGAAGCCCAATTAAACGCTCAACTTGTATCTATCCAGGAAAAACGCCACAGTCTTAAAACTGTGATCGATATGTTTGCGCCTGGAGATGATGCCAATGCGGAATCTGTAGTCACACCAGCACCAACAGCCGTTACCCCAGCCGAAGTTCAAAATGCGGAAGTGGAAGCTGAACCTACGGATCTAGATGTAACATCAAAAGAGTTAGACGGTGCAAAAACAGATACTCCTGCTGATGCTCAGGTTTCTGCAAAGGGTGCAAAACGGCAGACCAAGACTAATTCATCCCCCGATAGCAGTAAGCCAGCTAAGAAATCCGCACCCGCCAAGAAGCCAACCCAACAAGCAGACACTTGGCAGCAGTATGTAATTGGCGAGTTTAGCAACGCTCCTTTATCTGAAGCTATAGCTCAAGTTATGCAACAGCACTCGGAGCGGGTAGTAGAAATTGCCACCATAATAGATACCATCTTCGCCAAGCAAATGCCACAAGAGTTAAGAACTACGGCGCGAGAACGTGTCTCAAACGTCCTATCTGTAGGCGTGAAGAGGGGAAAGTGGTATCGAGGGCAAGCAGGTAGGTACAGTATGTCCAAAGCAGCCGTGGTAGATGATTTAATCGCCTAAAAAACTTGCTGCCGTAAATTTGTAAGAATTTGAAACTTAAGTGCTGCGGGCGATAAGGCTAGCCTCCTTATATCCTTACACAGACAAGAACCTTGCCGAGCTATCAGAGGGTTTGGCATGAAGGTAGCGCCCAGTAGTAGCGACCGAGGCATGACCTAAAGTAGCTTGGACTAGATGAATAGGAGCGCCACGCTCCAAAGCATGAGAAGCGTGTGCGTGTCGTAGCCAATGAGGACTAACAGCAGCAGCAACTTGAGGCTCAATCCCTGGGGTCCGTAAAGCTGCTGCTTTGACAATCCGCCCCACTTGGGTCGGTGTCAAGTGTCCGCCATGATTACGGCTTTTGAAGACTGGGGCATCCCTTCCAGCATTAAAACGTAGTGCCATCAGTTCGTGCCACAAAGTAGCAGTAAGGGCAACTACACGAGTTTGACCTCCTTTGCCGTAGACAATTACCTGACCGGGAAAAGCAACTTCAGTACGGGAAAGAAGATCGTGCCACTTGAGCGCACATAATTCGCTTACCCGTAAACCAGCGCCATAAAGTAGCTTGAGAATTGCCCGGTTACGCTGATTTGGTTCTAAGGCAATCATTACCTGGACGTTTATTTCTGGGAGAATTCGCATCGGCAAAGTGTTTTTTACCGTTGGTAGTTTTACCGCAGCCCCGACATTTACTGTGAGGACACCGAGTTTATTGCCAAATGACAAGAGAGACTTAACTGCTGATAGAGTCCTTGCCACACTTGATGGAGCCAGACCACTACTTTTTTCCAAGTAGGTAGCGAAGGCTTGGACATCACCTAAATTCACTTGAAAAATGGACTTCTCGACAAATGTTAAAAACCAGATTGCTTCACGGTGATAAGTCCGTTGAGTATTGGCTGACTTACCGTGCAACCACAAATTAAGGAGTTGAGTGTCTGTGCTTACTTCCTCCCGATCAAGTGAAATTGCTCTAGGCAGCGCCTTTTTCATCCCCTCCCTAATCTGAGTGTTCGATCAGTGTGCTTATCTAACACTCAGATTAACATAGGTAGAAGGCAAATATAAATTTGTCAAACGAACCCTAGCAGCACCGCGATTACTGCCAAAATTTAGTTCTTTCCAAATGCTAATGAGCTTTTTAAGATAAAGAGCTTAAGTAGTACATTTGCACTCTCTAGCATCTGCCTATAGAATAGCAACGGTGTTGAGACTTTAGGCATGAGCAGCAGTGGCACTAGAAAAATCTTGCACGTCGATATTGATGCCTTTTATGCCTCGGTTGAACAAAGGGACAACCCTCGCTACCGAGGTAAACCACTTGTCGTCGGTGGATTGCCCCAGGCGCGCGGTGTAGTAGTTGCTGCCAGCTACGAGGCTAGGAAGTTTGGTATTCATTCTGCTATGCCCTCCTACCTCGCTTTGCAAAAATGTCCGACTCTGATCTTTGTCCCACCCCGCTTTGAGATCTACCGAAGCATTAGTACCCAGATTCACGCTATCTTCAAGCGCTACACGGACTTGGTAGAACCTATAGCCTTAGATGAGGCGTACCTTGATGTCAGCCAAAATAAGCTAGGGCTGCCTTACGCTACGACCATTGCTCGGCAAATTAAGGCAGCAATTCTCACCGAGACTAACCTAACGGCAAGTGCAGGAGTTTCTGTAAATAAGTTTCTGGCAAAAATGGCATCAGGCATGAACAAGCCCAATGGACTAACGGTGATTTTACCCGAACACGCCGTAGATTTTGTCGCCGCCCTATCTATTGAGAAATTTCACGGGATTGGAAAAGTCACCGCTACTAAAATGCACGATTTGGAAATTCATACTGGAGCAGACCTTAAGCAATACAGCCAAGCTGATTTAGTGCGTCACTTCGGCAAGGTGGGACATTTCTATTACCTGATTGCTAGAGCAGAAGATCACCGGATAGTCGAGCCTAACCGCCTCCGCAAATCCATCGGTGCTGAAACTTCGTTCACCAAGGACTTAGACGACCTACAAGTAATGCTGCTGGAATTAGAAACTATTGCCCAAACTGTCGAGCATCGCTTACAAAGCTACCAAACTCTGGGACGTACCATTACCCTAAAGGTCAAGTTCGCCGACTATCAGCAAATCACGCGCAGTAGAACTTTAACTGCTGCTGTTGGCGAGGCTGAGTCAATTAACCAAGTAGCCAAAGAACTGTTAGCATCGGTTTCTCTAGAGGGGCGCAGCGTTCGACTATTAGGTATCTCCCTTTCCAATCTCGACGGAGCCACTGAACCCAAAGCAATTCAACTATGTTTGTTTGAAGCTAGCTGTTAGTTTTGGGAGCATCTCAGGAGAGCAAATAGCCAGTCGTGCGATCGCAGCCCATTTAAATAAGCCGTGCGATGTTTAAGTGCTAATGCAGTAGTAGTACGAACGAGAGATTTTAACAATTGTAGTGATGGTATTTATTTATCCTTATCTCACCTGGCGTATAATTACTGGCTTTATTAAGGTAACCACTTTAAAGCTTAAGTATTTTCACCATTGCGTTCTCCGTAGCGGTTACTTAATAGTAAAGATTTACCTCGACTGCAAGCAGAGCGATAATTGATAATAAAACTTATAGAAAATTTATTTGACTTAGGGTCGTTTGTTTCTCACGGTCATTGCTATCTCTGGAATCCTTACCTAGTGGGTCTACATATTGTAGGGGATTTGCTAATTGCACTCGCCTACTATTCAATTCCAGTTATGCTATTCTACTTCGTCCGGCAGCGACAGGATGTACCTTTCCGGGGAATTCTTCTACTATTTGCCGCTTTCATTGTTTCCTGTGGCACAACTCATCTGATGGAAATTTGGACACTTTGGTATCCGACCTATTGGCTAGCAGGGGGTCTTAAAGTGATTACAGCAATAGTTTCGTTGTATACAGCGTCGGAACTATTCGATTTAATTCCTAAAGCCCTCGTGCTTCCCAGTCCGGCACAATGGGAAATAGCAAACCAAAACCTTTCTCAAGAAATTAGAGAGCGCCAGCAGGCAGAGGAGATGCTGCGTCAAGCCCACGACGAGTTAGAAGATCGGGTGAGCGAACGAACCAGTGAATTATCATCGGCGCTCTTGGCTTTACAAAAGGAGATTGCTGAACGTGAGCAAGCTAATAAGTTACTGCACCAAAGTATGCAACGCTACCGCTTCTTAGCGGACGCTATGCCGCAGATTGTCTGGACGGCTCGACCTGATGGCTTTCTCGACCACTACAACGAGCGCTGGCACAACTATACTGGCATGACGCTGGAGCAAACCCAGGGGTCGGGTTGGGGGAATGTTCTTCACCCAGAAGACCTACAACTATGTATTGAGCGGTGGACTCAAGCCTATCAAACAGGAAAGAGTTACGAAATTGAGTACCGCTTCAAAAGAGCGTCAGACGGAGCTTATCGGTGGCACTTGGGTCGAGCTTTGCCGATGAAGAACGAGAACGGAGAAATCGTTCAGTGGGTTGGCACTGGTACCGATATTGATGACCAGAAACAAGTAGAGGCAGAATTACGCAGTGCGCTGGAAAAAGAAAAAGAACTTAGCCTCCTCAAATCTAGTTTTGTTACTATGGCTTCCCACGAGTTCCGCACGCCGTTGACCACAATTTTGTCTTCCACCGAAATACTAGAATACTACAGCCACAAATTTACTGAAGCAAAAAAACTTGACCATCTTCAACGGATTCAAGTAGCGGTCAAGCACATGACTAGATTATTGAGTGATGTGCTGCTAATTGGGAAAGCCGAAGCAGGCAAACTGGAGTTCAACCCAACTTTTTTTGATCTAGAACAATACTGCCGCAAACTGGTGGAAGAGATGCAACTGACTACGCATACTCACACAATCGTCTTTTGCAACCAAGGTGAATCTGTCGATGCTTGTATGGATGAAAAATTGCTACTACACATTTTCAGTAATCTGCTCTCCAATGCCATCAAGTATTCACCCCAGGGAGGTACAATCCGGTTTGACCTCATTTACAAACTGGGAGAAGCAATATTTCAGATCCAAGACGAAGGCATTGGTATTCCTAAAATAGACCAAGCTCAACTGTTTAATTCGTTTCAACGCGGTAGCAATGTGGGTACTATATCGGGTACAGGATTGGGGCTAGCCATTGTTAAAAAATCCGTGGATTTACACGGTGGACAAATTCGGGTAGAGAGTGAGGTTAACATTGGTACAGCATTCATAGTCACGCTCCCGCTCAATAACCGGATATTGAGACCAATGACCCCTATTCAACAAGAAGCCTAATAAATGGGGTTGCGTTGTAGGGAGCATTTCAGAAGATCAAATAATTAGTTGTAGATAGCAGTTCATTGAGATAACCCGTGCGATGCAAGAGAACTTGCGGCACACTTGGGTTTGAGAGCGACAGTAACTATTTGCTCTCCTGTGCCTATGTCAAACTGCTTGAAGCAATTTTCTCCTGTCTGCACGTCCGGAAATTCGTTAATTTTGATGGTCAGTTCTAGCAATTCTTGTGTAGGCATGACTTCTTCTCCAAGGTACTATTTGCTCATAAGAACTGTTTGGTTCTTTCCGTGCGTTACCGATCCATCCGCACTCATTGCACAAGGCTTTCCTACGACCACAGCCAATTTTCCTTGAGCAACAGGTTTCCCATCAACGCACAGTACCCTTTTATTGAGAGTAACGCTGTTACTTCCAACAAACACTCGTTCATTAACTTTGACACTGAAGGTCGGCTGTTTGAGGGCTTGGGCTGTTTGAGCCATTGATGAGGGCTGCTTTTCCCTGATAGCAGGTTTGTTCTGTGGCTGCTTCTGAAAGTGAGGCAATGTTTTCTCTGACCGCGAGTGATTAGCATTTGGCACTGATTGGGCAGGAGATGCTGCCTGCGGCTTTATTTGTTGCCCTTGTACCAAGGCTAGTGTAGTTGAGGGCAATTGGGAAGAAGTACATAGCGATGACTCTTCTTTGTGTTTCTCTCTGTCTCCTTTGTTTTGAAAGCTATTCCTAGCTTTGCGCTCAAAAACCGTAATCTTCCCCATAGTTTTGTTACTGCCAGCATTGGCTAATGCTGTCATTGGTTTAGTCCCATCCGTTTGTTGTAGTTCGCTCTTCACCTCACAGTCCCCTGCTTGCCCATTAGTTCGTCCTTCCTTCTCCACTACAGCCTGCACTAATGATTGTTCAATAGCTGGCTTGCTCTCTAGTGACAACGTATCGGTTGCAGCCTCTGTACTTCTGCTTGCGTTCTCTTGCGGTACAGGCTCTATTAGCTTCGGCTTTCCTAGGGAATGACGCACACAACATCCCTTAACCAAAACCAATTTTGCTTTTTGCCGTTTTATTTCTAGTTCCCAAATTTGCCCTACAGCTTCCGCAGGCAAACTCCCTACAACTTGCAAGACAAAGGGTTGATATTTTAAAGCCTTCTTTTTACTTTTACGTCGCTGTGCATTCCGCCGAATAACGATAGTAATCCTTCCGTCTGCCACCGCCTCGATTTGCCCTACTAGCCTAAACCTATCAACTTTTCTTTGATTTTCTCTCTTTCGCTTAGGAGAAGACGAGCCAATTGATTCTAGCTTGTTAATATTCACCAGTAAAAAACTTAGTGGCTTTGTGCTTGGGTAAACTGTCCATAAAGCATCCTCTGGGAGCAAATCTAGCTTTGTGCTGTAGTCAGGGAACTTCTTGTTCAGTTGATGATGCAAGCGCCCCTTTAGTTGTGCAGGGACAGCAACACCGTCTTGAGTGACCAGCACTCCACAATCTGGATTGTCCTCACTCGGCTGATAGTTGCCAGTAACCCAACCGATAGCTTGATAGATAATTGCTTTGTTTCTAGGTCGAGCTTGGTTTGTCTCAATCTTCAATTCCATAACGTTGCTCCATGAAAGTCAGCAATTGGGCTTCAAAATCGTCTAAATACGTCTGTCGTCCTAATGATTCCAACATTGCATAAACGCAACGAGACAACAAGCCAGTTTCTCTCAACCGCCTAATCCGTTTGAGCGTCTCTGGTAATTGGCAACGCGCATCAGGTACGTCAATGGGGTCAAGGTTGTCTGGTTTCACAGCCAAAGTAGTATCGTGAACGTCAACGGCTATTGTAAAGTCTCTTAGCTCCGATGCGATCGCCCAGCAGCCATTATATTTACGTTCATTGCCTTCTAATTTAGTTAGGATAAACGGGTCGCCAACGGTGCAGAAATCGTTGGCTTTGATTAGTGGTTTTTCTTTGAGGCGTTCAACAATACCTTTGACGATACGACCGCTAGGAACTTTACCATCAGCTTGCTCTACTGCTTGTTGCCAACTCTTTAATTGCAACTCTGATTCTAATTTAGTTAGAGGTCTGATTTGACGTTCTGTAGTTGGCAGAATTTGACAACCATTGGTTGTCAAATTTTCAAAAACCTTAGCACCTGCAATTAAATAATTGGCAGACTGACGTGTAAATCCAAACCGAATACCGCAATACTCCTCGAAAGTTTTATGAGTAGAGCGATATAGCCGTTGATCCCTAAGTTTTCTCAATGCGGTTCCCGCTTCATAAAACGCTCGTTCTACCTTCAATTCCAACCGATGTCGCTCTTTTTCCTCCTCCTCGGTTAATTCCTCGATTGCGGTAGCAATCGCAGTTGTCCCAACCGTAACTGTTATTTCAGGCAGCGATCCCAATTCTTCGGCTGAATTTTGTTCGACCCTTTCTATCTCTGTCATTACAAAAGTAAGATTACCGCCTACTAAGTCCTCGTTTTCATTAACCTCGTTCACTTCAGGATTGTTAATCTTTTGCCACTCCTCACGCTCAAAAATCTGCTCATCAGTTGTCTCTACCGCACCCCGCGCCAACAGCCGCTCTACAGTAAAGGTTTTGCCAGCTTCTTTGTGACCATCAACAATTTTGATGCGATCGCCCACAGCAATAATTTTCGTCAGCGCTGCACCGTCAATCCGTAGTAAATTCGGTTGTTCGGGAATTTGCAATAACCCATCCCAACTCACCCATACTTCTCCCATCCCACCAGGGGTGATTTTTAATTCTTTGACAATTCCAAGCCTGCTCGAATTAAGACGGTGTACGGGCATTCCCAGTTCAAAAACATCATAAGCCTGTAAGTTCTGGCGCTTACGCAAGACTACTGCCAATTCTTTTTCTAGCTGCTTATGTTCCTTTACTTTGCTTCGTCGTCCGCGCAGGTTGTCTAGACTGGTATGCAATTGATTTTCTTGCTGAGTCAGTAAAGATATTTCTTCAGTAACGCTAATCATAATTTTGCCAAATGTGTAGAGAATTAATTAGCCAACTTCTAAACTTATCCAACAGTTTCTACGCACTCCTTGGCTCATGACTCGAAATAGCTACCATTGCCTCAATTTCTGCCCAATCAAGGTGCCGCACTTCACTCCACAGCTTTTGAATGCCGCCGACAAAATACACCATGATATCTCCATCGTGGGATTGAGAAAACTGCATTAACCGCCGCTTCATTGCCTCGTTTGCCCATTCTCCCCATCCGCCTCCCGGCTTAGTCGGGCAGGGTTTTAGCCCTTTTTTCAGCGCCGATATAAACAAACCCAACCCCGGTTTCTTTTTCCAAGTAGCCAACGCTTGCTTGAAATACTGCATTGCTGGCTCAATACTGCTAGGATTTTGAGTCAACGCATTAGTCAGATTTGAATTAAAACGTAAGGTCTCAACACTTTCGCCCATAATCCGTGCCAATTCTTCCAATAGCTGCGAATAACCTTCCAATTCCCCTGATTTCTGAACTTTGACTCCATAGCTTTTTGAAGTTGCCACATCTGTATCAAATGCAGGTCCAGATTTTGTACTTTTTTGCTCTGATAATTTCGGTTTGTCGCTACTCACGGCTGAAAGACTTCGCTCTTTTATTTCCAATAAGACCGATTTAGTTTCCGCCACAAAAGAAGCAAATACTGGCTTTAAAGCATCCGTGAGAGACTGAGCTAGTTGTTGGGATAACTCCACTACTTGACTATTTGACTTAATTTCTTCCCCCTCCCCTCTTTTTTCTCCTTGGGGGGTAAGGGGGGATTGGGGGAGTACCTTAAGGGAAATACTTTCAGAGGGAATACCTTCGTCTATCACATTTGATAGGGGTAGGGGTATCACTTCTGGTAGGGGTGTACTACTAGATGTGATAGGGCTATCATTTTTAGTACCCCTATCACATCTGATAGGGGTGGGTGACTTAGCTCGGAAATTAACAAATGAACGAAGCTCTTGCAAGCGTTCGCATTCCACCCACTTATGCTGAGGTGTTAAGCGATAAAGGGTGCTGTAGCCTGGGCGTTCGATACTTTCAACTAATTTAGCCAGCTTCAGCAAGGATAAAGCTTTCCTTGCCCTACCCAAGCTCATACAGCAAGCACTCGCCATATTAGCAAGACTCTCCCACGCTTCCCCATTCCCAGCACGGCGAGTTATCCGGGCATAGATGCGAAATTCATAAGGGTCTAGCCCGTAGTCGTCTATTTCACGTCTAACAAACAGACTGAAATCACTTTTTTCCTTGGCGGCAGCATTCATAGGGCTACCTCCTCTTTTTTGGGAGTAGCCATAGGGGCTGTAATTCCTATGCTGCCGTTATCTAATGTCTCTGACCCAAAAGAATTTGAAATTCTTTTGGGTAATAACTTGCCAAAAGGCACACTAAAGTTGCACAATACTAATATTAGCATTGACGTTTCGACCTCAAAATAAAAGGTGTTTGGTCGGAGCCTTCGGTGGCGGAAGATAATAGTCTGCTGGAACAGACTTTCCTCACCCACGAAGCTTTATTTAATTGAATAGATCATACTAGGAATTGACAGTTAAAGTTAAGTTTCCTCAAAACTTTTATAGAATCTATAGTTTGGCGGTTCCTTCCCTCAAAAACTAGGAGCAACATTTTTAGTAAGAAAACTGCTTTTGCAAAATACTAGGGTAGTTTGCCGCACAAGTTTATATTACCAGCAATCTCTAATTTTGCAACCATACACATGATTACTTATGATTACAAAATTGTTTTAATACCAATAAGTGTACGCTTTCGGTATAAGCATTTATCTAAGTGCATACAGGTAGTCATGAGCTTAGTAAATTGAAGACATGGATGCGCGATTAATGTTGAAATTAACTTAAAAGTTAACAATCACAATTGATTAATTTATGATTAAGAAGTTATAGAACAGCTATCTTGCTTTGAAATCTTTGCCGTATAAGCTAATGGGAGTCTTAGACTGGTGTTTCATTTCTGTGGTATTGTTGTTCGGTAATTCTACTGCATCTTCTTTGGCTAGAGCTTGAGTAGACTGTTTCTCATCTTGAGAGTAGCCTACTATAGAGAGGATAGTTTTAGCTTTTTCATCAAGACCGGACGCTGGTCCTAAATAGTACCCTTTGCATCCATTGTCAGTCCAACGCAAGTATATGTGAATACTGGGTTCTTTAATTTCTCCCGAAGGAGACT
>JAESGR010000706.1_pt1 | contig 16700 bp, 24 predicted proteins | sample 9269771 | NCBI WGS metagenome assembly JAESGR01 (sample SAMN15739572, study PRJNA653492) | algae metagenome | isolation source: Chroococcus sp. CMT-3BRIN-NPC107 and co-occurring heterotrophs from well... | place: USA: Clark Mountains Wilderness, California | collected 2010-04-18
CTACGCCCAGCGCAACGTCGACGACAACGCCCACTGCCAGGAGCAGCTCGGGCTGATGCTCGACAAGCTGGTGGCCTACAAGGTCGGGAGGAAGTCCCGTCAGCTCGTCGCCGACGTGCTGCGGCCCGGCGACGACTTCGCCCAGTTCGCTGCGGCGGCGGTCACCACCGCGGCCCGGCACGTCGCCACCGAGGCTCTGCTCGCGGCCAACCCTGAGCTGTGCGACACCGTGCGCGACACCTACCTCAGCGCTGAGCGCGTCGGCACCCTCGCCCTGCCGCCATCGGACGCCGCCGCCGCCGTCGACGGTGACGTCGACAGCCCGCGAGAGGCCGCCCTCGCCATGGAGGCGGTGATGAAGATGCGCAGAACGATGATCGCAGGACTCGCCAAGGTGCAGGACACCCTGATCGCCGAGGGGGTGGAGCAGCCCGCGGAGGGGCAGCAGCCCCAGGGGATGGAGCAGGGCCTCCTCGTGCTGATCACCGCGCAGCGCGCCGCCGCAAGCAACTCCTACTTCGCCGCCGAGCGCGCCGCAGCGGAGTTCGCCGAGCAGATGAACGACACCGCCGACTTCTGGGACGCCAACCCCGATCTCGTCGGCACCCAGCGACGGAAGTGGATGGACATCAAGGCCGGTCGCTAGGCCATCACGCCCCCGTCCCCAGCCCCGCTGTTGCCCATCGACCAGCACTGAGAGGAGGTCCACCATGGCCCACCACCTGTCCCAGCCCGGCGACACCCCGGATGCGGTGCCCGTCGCGGTCGAGCCGTGCGCGCACTGCGGCGGACCCTGCCGCCTCCTCACCGGCGGCCACAGCCAGGACGCGCCCATCGACCTGGCCGGCCCCCGCCTGGCTGAGCTGGTCGTCCTCGGCACCAAAGCGATGGTCACCTCCGGGCGCGACCAGCCTGACGACGCCGCCGCCGCCGAGGACCAGGAGCCGGAGCAGCCCGGCATGGAGGAGTTGCGCCGCACGGTCGCCCGTGACGCCGAGTACAACGAGCGCAAGCGAGCGCGGGGGCTGCCGTGGCGGGTGGCCGGGGCCCTCGAGGTCGCCGGCCTGCTCGTCGACGGCGGCGTTGACCTCATCGCCCCCGACGCCGGACTCGGCGTGGTCGTGGGCACCTGCGCCGTCGGTGCAGCCACCCTGCCCGCGCTGTGGCTGCGGTTCCGGCAGAGCATCGTCGAGCGGTGGCGGCCCCGCTGGTGGCTGGCGGGTGCTCTCGGGTGCGGCTGGTTGGGTGCGGCGGCCGCGCCGATGCCGATGCCGGACGACATGGCGCCGATGACCGGTGTGCTGTACCTGCTCACGCTGTACGTCGCCGCGCCCTGGTGGCGAGAGTGGGAGGTCCCGCACCCCAACGACGTCGTGGACGAGCCGGCCCCGCCGCTGGCTCTCGAAGCCGCCCCGGCCCGCCGTGAGATCGAAGCCGCCCCGGCTCCCCGGGAGATCCGCCAGATCGAGCCACCGACCCTCGCGGTTCGCCTGGAGCAGGAGTGGATCGCCGCCGCCGCGGCGAACGACGGCCGCGGCGCGGTGCCGCGCGGCGCCGAGCTCTGCGACCCGGTCGAACTCCCCGGTGGGGCGGTGCGCTTCACCGTCCGGCTCAACCCCCGCGCCGGAGTCGGCGCCACGGCGTTCTGCGGCCGGCGCACCGACCTCGCCCTGATCTGGCGCCTGCCCAGCACCGCGGTCCACCTCCAGCCCGGCGAGTCCGAGGACCTCGCCTACCTCACCGTCACCCCCCAGCAGCGCGCCGCGCTCTCCGCCGGCATGCCCTACCCCGGTCCCAGCTACCGCGACGGCCTCGTCCTGATCGGCGTGGACGACCTCGGCCGCGAGCGCTTCTACGTCGCCTACCGGCGCGGGCAGGCCGTCAGCGGCGGCCTCGTGGTCGGCGATCCCCGAGTGGGCAAGGGAGGGCTGTGGGAGCTGGTCGCCCTCGGGCTACGAGCGTCGGTCACGGCTCCTTCGGACGTCGGGGTCTGGCGGATCTGGTACGGGGACGGCGACCCCAAGGGCACCTCGTCGAACCTGCTGCTCGACAGCGGGGTCGCGCACTGGTCGGGCAACACCCCGGAGAAGCTCCTGCTTCAGCTGTGCGCGTTCGAGGCACTGATCGAGTCGCGCGCCAGCCAGAAGAACATCCTCACCCAGGACCCCGAAACCGGGTTCCCGGTTCCGCGGCTGTCGCAGGATCAGCCGCCGATCAACGAGTTCCCGCCCTGCCCCGACTTCCCCGCCTACCTCTGGATCATCCCCGAGCTGTTCAAGGCCGTGACCAACGACCTGCTGGCCAGGGCCCGGTTCGGTCCCCGCCTGGAGGACGTGCTGCGGCACTGCGAGAAGTTCGGGCTTGCCGTCGGAGCCGACACCCACACCACCGCTGGGAAGGACTTCGCCAACAGCGCTTCGCTCCGGGCGTGGCTGCAGAAGGTGAACGCCTGGCACATGCGCGTCACTGACTCGCACGCGCAGTACGGCCTCACCGGCCTCGAGGGCGACCCCACCACGCTTCCAGAGGAGGCGGGTTGGGCGTTCTCCGCCGGGGTCGACCGCGACCCCGTCCCGCTGCGCACGTTGTGGCAGGAGGACCTGCACAAGTGGGTGGCCACGCTGCCCCCGGCCGCCGACGACGACCCCGCCGCGGCGCTGGCGATCGCCCCCTACCTCCACACCGCCGTCGACGGCGAACCCGAGGATGCGCTGGAGATGCACCGGGCGCGATTCGCGCAGTGGGAGGAGAACGCCCGGGCGCAGGCCGCGAACCTCGACGCCGGCCCCGCCGCGCTCACCCAGGCCACCGTCGACGAGGAGTCGGTGCCCGATCCGCTGGGCGACCCGGTGCTGCGGCAGAACGTGATCCAGCTGCCGACCCGGCACGCGCCCGCGGCCCCCGCTGACACCCCGGCGGCCGCGGTGACCCCGGATCTCTCGCCACTGTCTGACCGGGACCGTCTGGTGCTGGACGTGCTACGGGCGGAGCGCTGCCGGATGAGGTCGGCGAAGCTGATCCAGCGCACCGGCCTGGCCGGCCCGGCGGTGTCGGAGGCGTGCAAGGAGCTGGCTCGACCCGAGCGTGGCCTTGCCGCCCGCGCACACGGGTGGGCCGAAGCCCTGCCAGTCGCCGACGGCCCGTTCCGCTGGTCCCCACGCGCCACCACCGACGTCGACGACACCAACATCGACGCGACGCACGACACCGCGGCGCCCGACATCGAGACGCCGGCGACGGCACCGCCCGCCACGGCCGGCCAGCGTGACTGGACCGCGCTGCAGGCCTGCCCCTCGTGCAAGGCCGAACCGCGGCAGGACCACCGGGCCGAGTGCGCGTCGGCGCGCTGCCCGGACTGCGGCGCGACGTCCTGCACCGACCACGAAGGCTCCGGCCGGGCCGCCCGCTGGCACGGCATGGACCCGACCACCGAGATCGCGATCGCGGCGGGGTGGTGGATCGCGCGGTCCGGCGCGGGCGATGCCCCCGACGTCCTGCGCGTCGTCGAAGCCGTCCAGACGGGCGAGGTCGTGTGGGTCCCCGAGACCCAGCGCTACACCCGGCCGTCCGAGTCCGACACGACGGCGAGCGCGGGATGAGGCCCACCACCGGGACGCGCCGCGCGAGCGGCACGGCCACCCGCCGCTGCAGGACCGAGGAGGCCCCGATGAGCCCCTGACCCCACCTGCACGACCAGCCCTTTGCACGGCGTCCGGGCACGCACCTCTCACAGCTCCTGCCCGGACGCCGCACCCGACCCATGAATCGGAGACCGCAGTGTCCCATGCCCTGTCCACGGTCCACGGCCGCAGCAGCCCGCCGCAGGCCCCGGCGTCGACCACCACCGCGCTCATGGCCACCGTCCGGCGCCCCGCAGGCCTCGGTGGCGACTTCGTCCAGGTCTCGGTGCGCTGGTCCTACACCGAAGCCGACCCCCGGATCCTCACGCTGAGCTATCCCGGGCGCGGCGGCACGGTCCGGACGCTCGTGCGCGAGTCGGTGATCAACGCCGTCCTGCCCGGTGCGGAGCCCCAGGACCAGCGCGGCGACGTGAGCGTGACAGCGCTGACCGTCGCCGGGCACGGCGACGTCGTCGTCATCACCCTGGGCGACCCGATCGCGCAGGCCCCGCTCACCCAGCTGGTGTTCGCGACCGACGAGCTCGTCGACTTCCTCGCCGACACCGAAGCCCTCGTCCCGCTGGGCGCCGAGACCGACTCCTCCCGCGCAGCCGCCGTGCTCCGCAGCGCCACGGCCGACGCCGACCCGGGCCCGCGAGCGGTCCCGGCGTAGGGGAGGGGCAGGGGCGATGAGCACAACGTGCAGCACCAAGGGCTGCGGCCGCAGCGCCGCGATCGGGCCCCACTGCGTCACGTGCGGCCTGGAGCACGCGCACCGGCGCAGCGACGCCGCGGCCGCCAAGGTCGCCCCCGGCCGCTGCACGCCGGACCGCGCGTCGGTGACCTTCACCCCCGCGCGGGCCCGGCGCACGGGTGCCCAGGTCGCTACCCGCCCCACCCGATCGCCCGCAGTGCGGACCCGGGCACCCCACCCGCCGGTGCACTTCCGGCCCGCGCGGCGGCGGACCGCGACGACGTCGCGCACCGATGGGCTGGTGCTCCGGCTGCTGCGCCGGCTGTTCTCGCGCTCGGCCCGGTCAACCTCGTCGAGCAACCGCGACTACAGCACGCTCGTGGTGGTCGCCTTGCTGGGCGTGCTGCTCGTCAGCCAAGGCCGTCAGGACACGATCCCCGACGACCCCGCGGCCGCGGCGCCGCCGGCCACCGCGGAGGCGACCGCCCCCGCGCCCGCCCCCGAGGTCGTCGCCGCCTCCGGGCAGATGCAGGAAGTGCTGCGGATCGCTCAGGCCGAGGTCGGCTACGAGGAGGGGCCGAACAACCGCAACAAGTACGGCGCCGCCTACGGCGTGGACAACACGTTGTGGTGCATGCAGTTCGTGTGGTGGGTGTTCTGGGAGACCGGCGCTGGCCACCTGATCCACCCGAAGACCGCCTTCACCCCGACCGCGGCCGACTGGCACCGCGACCGCGGCCAGTGGCACAGCACCCCGCAGGTTGGTGACCTGGTCTTCTTCAACTGGCCCAAGGACCGCGTCGACCGGATCCAGCACGTGGAGATCGTGATCGAGGTTCGTCCCGACTCGATCATCACGATCGGTGGCAACACCGGATCCGGCCCGGCCGGGTCGCAGGACGACGGCGACGGCGTGTGGCGCCGCGAGCGCCCCCTCGACGGCTCGGTCGTCGGCTTCGGCCGGCCTGCCTATGCGGGTCGGCGTCCGCCGGCTCGCCTGCGCGGATCCCTGACTCCCTCACCGAACCGGAGAACCAGCATGGACTTCCTGCTCCAGCCGATGACGTGGCAGCACGCCGTCCCGTTCCTCGTCCTGTGGTTGCTGACGGTCGCGGTGATGTGGCGCAGGTACATCAGGTGGTCGGCCGAGCGGAGCAGGCGCCTGGGGATCTCTCGGCACGAGGAGCAGCCCCTCCTCGAGGCGCAGCAGCACCTCACCCCGGTCGACCGGGAGTGGCTGGCCCAGCAGGGCTGGGAGGACCCCTCCCACGACTTCAAGACCATCTCGCGCCGCCAGCGCCGGTCGCGCCGCCAGTAGGCGACCCGTGAGCAAGCCGCTTCCTCCGCAAGCCCGAGCCCGACACGAGAAGGAGCACGCCGTGACCCGCACCGAGAACACCTTCACGCCGCACGTGCAGACGATCAACATGGCCGTCAGTGCCGCTCTGGGCACCGTCATCGGCTGGTGCCTGGTGGTCATCGTCGCCGGCGGCACCGACGTCGCGTCCGATCGGCACTCCACCGTCGGGCTGTCGACGTTCGAGCTGCTGGGCATCGCCGTGGCCATCGTGGCCCTGATCGCGCTCGCCGGCTGGATCAGCATGCGCCGCCGGGGTTTGCACCACGACCACCGACGCGACGACCCCGCCGATGCCTGACGAGCGGAGCGCCCGCGCCCGCGCCCCGCCGCCGCAGCCGTGCCGATCCCAGCTCGACCCCCTTTCCCGCACACAGAAAGCAGACCATGAGCACCAGCATCACCAAGTCCACGTCCGACCGCGCACAGCTCTACGTGGTCGTCCTCCTCACCGCGGTCGTCACGGCCGTCGTGCTCGAGATCCTCTACCCCGACACCCCCTCGGTCTGGGCCCTCGGCCTGGTGGTCGGCGCCGTCCTCGGCGTCCCGGTGGAGCGGGTGTGGCGCCGCATCGCCGCCCGGGTCCGCAGGTGATCGATCCGCCGCCGCGGCCCTAGCCGCCCCGCCAGCTTCCAAGATCGACTCAAACCTCGGGTGGGACGGCGACGTCCCCCTGGTCAGCGGGCGAGAACACCGCCGCTGCCGACCTGCCGAGCCGACCAGCTCCACTCGACCGCCTAGCGGCCCGGGCGCGCACCTTCCACAGCTCGCGCCCGGGCCCCCGACCAGACATCGGAGAGCCCAGTGTCCCACGACCGTCCCGCCGCCCCCGTCTTGCTGATCCCGCGCGTCGCCGCCGCGCGCACCTTTGCTGACTTCGCCACCGACGCCGACTCCCTGGCCCACACCGCCGAGGTCGCCCTGCGCGACCTGCGCCGCGGCTGCGACATCACCCCCGCCCTGCGCGGCCTGCGTACCGCCGTGAGCACGCTGTGGGCGGCGCTCGACGGCTACGTCCCGAACGGAGTCGCCGCGGGGCTGGCGGCCAGGGCCGTGCGCAACCTCGCCCACTGCTCGGGCGCCGACCCCACCGCCACCGAGGCCGCCCTCGTCACCGGGGCCGACACCCTCGGCCAGCTCTACGTCGAGCTCGACGAGGCCAGCGCCGCAGCCGGTGTCCGATGAGCGCGGCCGAGCAGCACCTCGACCTGCTCGAACACGTGCGCGCCGGGGACGTCGGCGTCGACGTCGACGTCCTTGCCGGGGATCCGCAGTGGCAGGAGCGCGCGCTGTGCGCGCAGACCGACCCGGAGGCGTTCTTTCCCGAGAAGGGCGGCTCGACCCGCCACGCGAAGCAGATTTGCTCGGCCTGCTGGGTCCAGGCCGAGTGCCTGGACTACGCCCTCGCGCACGACGAGCGCTTCGGCATCTGGGGCGGGCTGTCCGAGCGCGAGCGGCGCCGGCTGCGCCGCGGTGAGCTCCGCGCCGACGCGCAAGACGCCGACGGCCTGCCAAACCCGCAGGTGTCGCACCCGAACGGGACCGCGCTGTGCGCCGACCCGATCGAGGTGATCCAGTGATCCAGCACGTCGCGGTCCTGCAGGCGGAGACCTATGTGCCGCTCCCCGCCGGGGGCCAGTACCTGGTCACGCTCACCTTCACCTACACCGCCGCGGACCCCTACGCGATCCACCTGCACATCCGCGCCGGGCGCCAGGAGCAGGAATGGCCGCTGTGCCGCGACAGCCTCATCGAGGCCGTGGCGACCGACTCGGCGACGGTGGGGGAGGGCGATGTCCAGATCACGACCCACCCACAGCCCGACCGGCGCGTCACCGTCATCAAGCTGACCTCGCCCGACGGGTCGGCCGAGTTCACCTGCGACACCGCTGAACTCGGCGAGCTGCTGGAGCGCACCGAGGACATCGTCCCCCAGGGCGACGAGGCGCCCTACGTGCACGACCTGCTGGGGTTCGACCCCGACCAGTGGCCCGGCCCGATCGACGGCGGCCACCGTGGCTGACCAGCAGCTACCCGCTTCGCCCCGGCCCCCGCGCCGGGCACCGCACGCGCCCACCGCCAGGCGCGGCCGCGGCATGCCGCGGCGCCGCCCGGGGCAGCGACGGACCCAGCAGTCGACCTCGGCGAACCGCCCCGACTCCCACGCCCTCGCCCAGCCCGCGCCGCGCACCGACGCCGCTGGGCACATCCCTCCAGGAGCCACCGTGTCCGACCCGCACCTGCACCCGACCCGCCGGCCGCGGGCCCAGCACAGCTCGGACAGCCCCGACCTCTGGGAGTGGCTCAGGCGCCTCCCGCGCCCGGCCCGCGTCAGCGCCGTGCTGGTCCTGCTCGCGGTGACCGCGGGATGCGCGACGACCCCGCCGGCGCCGCACCCGGCGCCGGTCGGGTCGGTGGACGCCGCTTCCCCCGCCACCGCACCCCAGCCGGTCATCGTGTTCACCGGCCCGGTTCCCATCACGGTGTGCGGGACCGCGCAGGCCCCGCCGATCCGCCTGGACGACGAGGTCTGCCAAGCCGCCGGCGCGCAGTTGCCCGGTGACGCCACAACCGTCGTCGAGAGTCCCAACGGCCCGGTGCGGTGGTGGTCGGCGGACCCACTCGATCCGCCGGACGCCGACGACCACACCGAGGTCGGCGAACGGCTCGACGACGACTACCTCGACTACGACCCCCACGACGTCGACACCCCGCCCGCCGTGGTGGCGCCCCGCCCTGCTGCGCCCGCGGCGACCGCACTCAGGCCGCCCGCTCCCACGACGACCCCGGCGCCGCACGCCGCGCCCACCTCGTTCGTCCCCACCGCCTCGCCCGCGACGACCGCACCCAGGCCGCCCGCCCCCACGACGAGCCCGGCGCCGCACGCCGCGCCCACCTCGTTGGTCCCCTCCGCCTCGCCGCGAAGCCAGGCACTCGCTCCGCCTGCTGCGGCCCCGGCTGCTCCGCCTGCTGCCGCGCCGGGCGCTCCGCCTGCTGCTGCGCCGGCCGATCGGACCCCGCGTCGGCCCGCGGCACCGCCCCGCCCGCAGTGAGAGTCCAACCAGGTCCACGACGTTCTGATCCGCCGACAACGCCAGGAGCCACACCATGAACCAGCTGATCGCCGCGCTGAGCTTCGCGGTACTCGTCGTGATACTGGTGGGGGCGGTGCGGGCGAGGCGACACCGGGCCCGCCGCGACGACCCGGACGGGTTCTACGTCTACTGCCGCGTCTGCTCCAAGACCTCACGGAAGCGTTGCGCGTGGAGCCTCGGCTGCCCGCAGGCGCGCTGCGCCGGCACGTCCAAGGACATCTGCCCCGTCTCCATCTCTGAGCAGGGCCGGTGAGCCCGGTGAAGCGGTCGGCGTCGCCAGGCTCGGGTGCCAGCACCCGGCGGGGAGGACGGGTAGATCACCCCGCTGCGGCAGACGTCGCTCCGCCGGAGCTGAGGACGTCGGCCGCGCCGCGACGGGCCCGGGTCGCCATGCCGGTCGGCGCGCTCGAGCACAACGCGGTGCTCAGCCTGAACGAAGGCGCGTCGGCATGGACCCCCTGAACGGCACCACCCCTGAGGCCCCGCCCGACCCAGACGGGTTCTACGTCTACTGCCGCGTCTGCTGCAGGACCTCCCAGAAGCGCGGCGCGTGGAGCCGCGGCTGCCCGCAGCGCGACTGCCGCGGCACGGCTAAGGACATCGTGGCGGCCCCGGTGCCCGGGGAGGCCTGGTGAGTCCGGTGACGGTCGAGTGGTCGGGCGTTGCCCGGCTTGGGTGCCAGCACCGTGGCGGGGAGGACGGGTGGATCACCCCGCCGCGGCGGACCTCGCTCCGCCGGAGCCGAGGACGTCGGGCGCCCCACGGCCGCGCCGCGACGGGCCCGGGCTCACCAGGCCAGCCGGCGCTCGAGCGAAGTGCCGTGCTCACCCCATCGCGGCTACCGCTACGAGAGGCCCTCAACGACTCCATCGTCGGCTACGGCCACGCCAGCTACGACTCCTAGGAGATCAACATGTGGCTAGTGCTTCTCGCGATTGTCGGAGTCGTGGCATGCACGGTCCCGGCCGTGCTGGGGCAGGCCAGCTTCTGGCTGCTGGTGCTCGCTGCGGTCGTTGCCCGGCTGCTCATCGTCCTCCGTCAGGCCTACATCATTCGCCGCAGCGACCAGCGAGCCAAGGAAGCGCAGCGGAGCCGGAACGCCATCGCAGCCTCGCAGCGGCACCTCACCGCCAGCGACCGCCGATGGCTCGACGAGCACGGCTGGAACGAGTAGTGAGCCCACGCCGCGCCCCCTTCAACTCGTCGGTGGTCGAGTCCGGCCACCCCGCCGACGTCACCACCTGACCAGAGAGGTGCACCTCCGTGTCCTACCGCTCCAGCTACCGGCGGCCCCGTTCTGGCGGCCCGTCTCCATGGGCCCTGCTCGGCCTCGTCCTCACCGTCGCCGTGCCGGCCGTGATCATCGCGTTGGTCCTGGCCGGGGTGATCAGCTGATGGCCAGCTACAAGGCGACTCTCGCCGCGGCCAACAAGGTCGGCTCAGCTCGCGCGACCGACGCAGGCGTCATGGCCCAGTACTGCGCCACGACGCTCCAGGTCATGGTCGGCGCCGCCTCACCTGAACTCGTCTGGGAGGGCGCGCAGAAGAAGGGCATGACCGCGCTGGAGCTGGCCGAGCTCGCCATCGAGAACCCCGCGGCCGTGCACGATCTGATGTGGCTCTGATGGCCCGCACGTGGGCGGTCCCTCGGCTGTGCTCGCGCTGCACGGACGAGCAGACCCGGTCCCAGTCATGAGCGTCGAGATGCTGGTCGCCGCCGCCGCGCTCGTCATCACGCTGCTCACCCTCGCCGTCGTGCTGGCCGATCGGGTCACGCCGTTGAAGCGCATCCGGCAGCGGCGTGCGCGGGCGGAGATGCTGATGCACCTGGCCAGCACCACGGCCCTCTGGGGGCGTCAGGTCACCGACGCCGAGCCGGGCACGCCACCGTTCGCCGAGTGGGGGTTCGAGCACCCCATGGTCAGGCTGTGCTGGATCTACCAGCTCACCCCCGCCGATCTGGCGCAGGAGTGCTGGCGGCTCTCGCGCACCCTCGAGGGCAACGCCCTCGCCGCCGGCTACGGCGACCCCTGGCCCGTCCCTGTGCAGCCCACCTCCACGCAGCCCACCCCCACTCCGCCCTCCTTCACGCAGCCCCGCCGCTGGGTGGACACCCCGTGAACGCCACATCGAGCGGGCCGCGCCGACGGCCCGGAGCTCAGCCCGGCGTCGGGGTCGGTGGCGGTGGTGGGCGTCGCCGGCGCGTGGCCCGGGCGGCGGGGGAGCGGACAGCTCGAGGCACGCGGGAACCAGGGAGCTCCCCGGGGCGGTTCCCCCGCCGCCTGCTCCGCGCGCTGCCCGGGGACCGGAACAAGCGCTACCGCTACCGCACCGCCACCGGCACGCCTTCCCCGCTGACCCGCGCCGCCCGTCTGCAGGCCCACCTCGACCGGCTGGTCGGGTGGGGCCTGAGCTACGAGTCCATCGCCCAGGCCTCCGGGGTCAGCGCGTTCGACGCGGCGGCGGGCCCCGAGACGCCGGCGGAGTCCACCGCCGTGGACCTCGGGGCAGTCCGCACCACGAACCCCTCCACGAGCCCGGACGGCCACCAGGCCGCCGTACCGCACCGACAGTACGAGGAGCCACCGATGTCCAGCCCCGCCTCCGTTCAGGTCCACGCAGCCCTGTCCGCCCTCGCGCCGGGCGTCCCGCACCTCGGGCCGCGCTACCACGCCGGCCGCATCCCGATGGGGCAGGACGGCCAGGGCGGCGAGCCCGAGTGGGTCTCCTACGACGACGCCGGCGTGCGCGGCGGTGTCATCGTCGGGGACCCGGGATCGGGGAAGTCCGTCCTGATCGATGCGCTCGCCCTGGCCAAGCACGACGCGCGGGAGTGGCGCATCCGGTCGTTCGACGGTGACGGCCTGGGCTGCCCGTCGCCCCTGCTCACCCAGATCGCCCACGAGCACGCAGCCGGGCCCCGGGAGATGCTGGAGCAGCTCCGGGTGATGGAGGAGCTGGTCCGCGCCCGGTCGGTCCTCAAGCCGACCCTCACCACCGGTGCCGGGGGCAAGCCGGAGCCGATCAGCGTGCACACCCAGGCGCAGGCCGCGGCGATCCTGCCCTCGCCCCGCTACCCCGGCCACATCTGGTTCATCGACGACTTCCACCGCCTGACCAACGACCCGCGGCTCACCAGCCAGTACCTCGTGTCCCGGCTGGAGGCCGTCGCCCGGCGCATGCCCAAGCTCGGCGCCGGCATCGTCGTCGGCACGACGTCGCTGCTGGCCCGCGACTTCGGCGGCTCCACGACGCTGCGCGACCTGCTCGTGCGCCAGAACCTTGTCGTGCTCCGCTCGGCCAGCTGGCACGCCCGCTGCACCGCCGGTGGCGTCGACCTCGACCCGACGTCCCTGCCCCGAGGCGGCGGCTACGCCTACCACGTCGTCGGCGACCGAGCGCGCCCGTTCCGCGTCGCCTGGTCACCCGACATGCGCCGGTACGTCGCCGGGATCGGCGGCGGTCGGTGATGGATCCCGTCCGCGCCGTCGTCGTCATCTGGCGCGTCATGCTGGTGCTCTTCGCATTCCTCGTCGCGATCGTCGTCGCCCTGGGCCTTCCGGTGTGGATCGGGGCAGTGTGATGAGCGACGCCCCGCCCAGGAACGCCCCGCGCACCTGTCGATCCGACTGCCGATCGTGTGAGACGACCGAGCGCGTCGCGACCGCCGTGACGATCCTCGAGGAGGCCGATTGCGAGCAGCTCGCCACCGCGATGCTCGACCTGATGGAAACCATCGGCCGGAAGGACGCACTCGGCGCCAGGCTGGCCGATGCGCTGCTCGGGCCGCGCGACGACGCCGCCGCCCGGCTCGACGCCGCCGCCGAGGTGCTGGCCGCGCGCGGCCTCCGGTCCTGGACGGGTCAGCTGCGCGACCTCGCCCAGTTCCTCCGCGAGGGCGGCGACGACCAGCTGCGCACCGCCCTGACTGCAGCGCTCGCGCAGACCTCGGGGAGGGGCCGTGGCTGAGACCGCCGAGCTGACCCGCACCGAACGTGCGCTGCTCGACCTCCTGCGGTCCCGGACCGACATCGGCACCTGCTACCTCGTCGACGCCGGCCGCGGCCGCTACGCGCTCGTCGCGCCGCAGAGGCAGTCCCCGGTCCGGCACGCTCGGCTGCGCGCCTTCAACGACTCCACGATCCGCCAGCTGGTCGGTCTCGGTCTCATCGAGATCACGCGCGAGTGGACCGAGATCGCCGGCGGCTACGACGGGCGCAAGCGGCTCGACAGCCGCGACGGCCAGGTCGTCACCCTCACCGACGCCGGCCGCGCCGCCGCCGTCCCGGGGACGGGCAGCGACGGTGCCTGACCGCGTGCAGCTGCGCCCCTGCGGCGGCTGGCGGCTCGCCGACGGGGCCCGGTCGGTCGCCCGCCCGCACCGGTGGGGCAACTACTTCGTGGTCGGTCAGCCCTACGTCTTCGGGGAGGAAGGCGGCACCGTGCGGAACCGCGCGCACGCCGTCGACCTGTTCCGCCGCTGGATGGCCGCGAACCCGGCGTGGGTCGACGCGGCTCGGCGGGAGCTTGCCGGCCTGGACCTCGCCTGCTGGTGCCCGCTCGACCAGCCCTGCCACGCCGACGTCCTGCTCGGCATTGCCAACCCGGCGGGAGCTCACCGTGGCTGATGGCACCGGCATCGAGTGGACCGACGCCACCTGGAACGTCGTCCTAGGCTGCGACCGCGTCAGCCCAGGGTGCGACTCGTGCTTCGCGATCCGGACGGCGCGCCGGATGGCGGCCAGCCCGACCGCCACGGTGGCCGCCGCGTACGCCGGGCTGGTCGAGCGCCGCGACGACCGGCTCGACTGGACCGGCCAGATCAACACCGTGGGGACGCGGCTGAACTGGCCGCTGACCAAGGCCCGACCGCGGCGGATCTTCGTCAACGCGCAGTCCGACCTGTTCCACGACGCCGTGCCGCACGCCTTCCTCGTCGAGGTGTTCGCCGTCATGGCCACCGCGGAGCAGCACACCTTCCAGATCCTCACCAAGCGCCACGCCCGGATGCGGTCGCTACTCAGCCGCGACGACTTCCGCGCCTCGGTATGGGACCACTGGCGCGCACTGACCCACGGCGCCCGCGACACCTGGACGTGGCCGCTGCGCAACGTCCACCTCGGGGTGTCGGTGGAGGACCAGGAGCGCGCCGAGCTGCGCATCCCGGCCTTGCTCGAGACACCGGCCGTGGTGCGCTGGCTGTCGTGCGAGCCCCTGCTCGGGCGGGTCGACCTGCGCCGGCTCCGCACCCGCGACCGCGCTCTGGTCGACTGCCTCGCCGGGGACGTCGTGTCCAGCGACGGCCGCGAGGTCCAGGCGGCCTGCCCGTCGACGATCGACTGGGTGGTCGTCGGCGGGGAGTCCGGACCCACCGCCCGGCCGATGCACCCCGCGTGGCCGCGCCACCTGCGCAACCAGTGCGTCTCCGCGCGGGTCCCGTTCTCCTTCAAGCAGTGGGGGGAGTACGGCCTCCATCCCCGCCGCCGTCGCGGGGGAGGGCCCTGGCCGCACGACCCGAGCGTCACCGTCGCCGACGACGGCACGGTCTACCAGCCCGGGGACCTCACCGACGACCCGCCCGGGCCGCGCCACGGCGACGCCGTCCGGGCCGATCACCATCACGCCCGACTGACCGCGATGTACCGCGTCGGCAAGAAAGAGGCCGGCCGCGAGCTCGACGGCCAGGTGTGGGACGAGCAGCCCAAGGCGGGGACCGCGTGATCGCGCCCAAGCAGCAGGATGTCGACCATGGCTGACACCTGCCGCCCGCTGCGTCACGCCAGCGCGCCCTGCTCGGCGTGCCCCTGGCGGACCGATCAACCTGCTGGCCGGTTCGCCCCCGACCGGTTCGCCGCGCTCCGCGACACCAGCTCCGGCCCGCGCGGGGAGTCCGCGCCCCCCGGCGCGCCGCTGTTCGCCTGCCACAAGACCGCCGAAGGCCGCGAGGTCGTGTGTGCCGGCTGGTTGGCGGTCGAGGGGCGCAACCACGTTGGGGTCCGGATCGCGGTGCTGGAGGGTCGGCTCACCCCCGACGCGCTGGAGGTGGGGGAGGAGTGGCCCGAGCTGTACCCGTCGTTCTCCGCGATGGCCACCGCGAACCACGCCGACCACCTACTGCGGGTGCATTCGGAGTAACGCATCGCGGTCGGCGAGCGATGATCCGGGCGTCATCGCTGCTCGATCCTCGGGAACCTGCATGCGCCGTGTCGCGCTCACCGTGCTCGTCTTGCTCGCTGTGGCCGGCTGTGCCAGCGAGCCGACGCCAGACCCGCCCGGCCCCCGGGTCCTGGTCGAGTCGCAGATGCGGGCCTTCACCGACCGAGCGCTCGCGGTGCAGCGCACGAGCTCCGACAGTATCGTCCGCTCCCTGGCCGAAGCGCCAGACGCGACGGGCGGCTTCTACCCGTCCGACGGCTACCGGGCGCAGATCGAGGACTGGGGCCGCAACGTGTGCAGCCACATCATCGCCGGCGTGCCGCCCGAGGACGCCTTCGCCGCGGCCTACCCGCGGGACCCGAAGACGCGGTCGAGGGAGTACCGGGAGATCGCCCAGATCGCAGCCGACGTGCTCTGCCCGACCACCTGAGGCGACGTCGACGCCCCCAGCATGATGCTGGGGGCGTCGGCGGTATCCCGGATAGCTGGGTGACCGCCTCGCGACCCCGGCCAGCGCCGGACGTGCACCTCCAGCGTGCCGATATCGGGTTAGCCGGTTGCGAGGATGCCGACGGCGCCGGCGAGACCGGCCACCAGCAGCATGCTGCCGATGCCGGTCAGCCAGCTCGTGCCGCTGCCCGACCTCGTAGCCAGGACGGCTAGATGAGGGCGTCGGAGATCCCCTAGTCCCACCACCAGCAGGACCCGACGTAGCCGAGGGTGTAGACGTCGTCGGTCGCCACCCACCCGTGGACCGTGCCGGTGAGGTCGGACATCTTGTAGAAGTCGCCCCGCCGGCAGTGCAGATCGATGTAGGCCAGCTCCTGCGTCTGGACCGTCGTCTTGTCGCTGGAGAAGGCCGCCGCGGAGTACACCGCCACGCCGTCCCGCTCGAACTGCCCGTTGCTCGGCGCCTCGGGCTGCGCGTGCCCGGTCCCGGTGAACCCGAGGAGCATCAGCCCCACGATCCCACCGGCCAGGCTCGCTTGCCTCGCCCGCCTTCCCCGCTTCTGACCGTCCACTTGCGCCTCCAGTGCTCGTTCCATCTCTGGCGCCCCGAGAGACGCGCGCGGGAGAGTGGAAGGTTCACCGCCACCGAAACTTCGTGGCATCTGAAGACGCTCGACTCGGGAATGGGAATGGGAAATCGCACCGGGCGCTCGGAAGCGGCGGCGGGGTCCCGGGACCGGCGCGGCGGGGGACGTCCACGGGGACGGGCTCCGGGCCGTCGTGGTTCATCACAGCCTGGCCGCTGCGGCCGTGGGTCGCGTCGTGCGCAGCGACGCCGCCGTCGAGACCAGGCTGCGGGAGGCCCCGCGGTGTCCGGACCGGGTGGCGGGGGGTCAAGCGGCGGTCCGTGCAGCAATCAGCGCAGTGGTCAGCTACGACGCTGCTCGGCTGCTCCGCTGGGCCGCCCGGTGAGGCTGCAGCCGTCCGCTCAGGTCGGCGGTGGTGGCGCGGTCGGCGTCTGCTGCTGCAGCGCGGTGATGTGGTGCAGCAGGCCGAGCACCAGGCGGTGGGTGCCCTCGTCGGTGTGCACCAGCAGCAGCACGATCTGGCGCAGCAGATCGTTGTTGCGCAGACCGGCGGCGAGGAGCGCCTGGTACTGCACCTCACTCTCGGTCAACCCCGGCTCGGTGAAGTAGCTGAGCTGGACCCCGAAGAACTCCGAGAGCGACTCGAGAATCCCGACCGAAGGATTGCTGCGGTGCCCCTTCCGCAACTGCCACACATAGACGTACGAAACCGCTCGGTGCTTCTGCTCGTCCTCAGGTACT
>JAESGR010000707.1_pt1 | contig 16698 bp, 15 predicted proteins | sample 9269771 | NCBI WGS metagenome assembly JAESGR01 (sample SAMN15739572, study PRJNA653492) | algae metagenome | isolation source: Chroococcus sp. CMT-3BRIN-NPC107 and co-occurring heterotrophs from well... | place: USA: Clark Mountains Wilderness, California | collected 2010-04-18
GCCGACCTACGGGGGCTGGGTTGGTGGGGGTGGGGGGGGCTGCCCCCCCCCCGACGCCATTCACGTAGGTTCGATCCGCGCGCACAAGCCGCTGCAATCCTTGCGATTCGCCAGCACGATCCGCAGGCCGCAGCGCTGCGCCGCCTCCTGCGCAATGGCCAGGCCCAGGCCGCTGCCACCGGCCGGACTGCCCTCGACGCGGTAGAAGCGATCGAACACCCGCGACAGCAGCTCCGGCGGAATGCCCGGCCCCGTGTCCGCCACCTCCACGAACCAGCGCGCGCCTTCGACGCCAATGCGCACGTCGACGACGCCGCCTGGCGGCGTGTAGCGCAAGGCGTTCTCCACCAGGTTGTCGAGCGCCGAGCGGAAGTCCGCCGGCGCGCAAAGCAGCGCCGGCGACAGCTCGGGCCGCGGCGCGGCCAGGAGCCCAAGATCGATGTCGCGCTGGTCGGCCAGCGGCAGCAGCACGCCGATGCTTTGCCGCACCTGCTCGTGCACGTTGACCAGCGTGCGCGGTTCGGCGGTGGCGCTCTGCTGGTGCGACAGCTTCATCAACTGCTCCACCAGCCGCTGCGCGCGGCGCACGCCCTGTTCGAGCTGCGCGAAGCTTTGCTGGCAGGCGCCCGGCGGCATGTCGCGCCGCACGTTTTCCAGTTGCAGTGCCAGGGCGGTGATGGGCGTGCGCAGTTCGTGCGCCGCGTCCTGCACCAGCCGGCGCTGGCTGGTGAAGGCGTGGCGCAGGCGCGCCAGCAGGCTGTTGAAGGCGACCACCAGCGGGCGGATCTCCTGCGGCACGCGGTCCAGCGGCAGCTCGGAAATGCTGTTCTCGTCCTGCCGCGCAGCATGCTGCCCGATGTCGCGCACCGCCCGCGACATCGCGCCGGAGACGGCCCACAGCAGCGTGACCGCCAGCGCCAGCAGGATGGCCAGCGGCGCGATCACCGCCAGCGCGCGGTCGACGACCAGGTGCTTGCGGAACTGGGCGTTCTGCGACACCTGCACCGTGCCCTTCCCGTTGGCCATGGGCGTGGCGAACACGCGCCAGGGCGTCTTGCCGTCGGAGAGATCGTGGAAGCCCGGCGCCTGTGCGGACAGGCGCGCCCCCGGCAGCGACGAGGCGCGCAGCGCGCCGGCCGCGTCCCAGACCTGGATCACATAGGTGCCCTTCTGGGTGGCCGAGGCCGATGCCGTCCACGGCGGCTGCGGCGCGTCGTGGGCGGCCAGCGAGCGTCCGAGCACCCGCATCTGGTCGTCCATGAACTCGTTGACCATGCTGCTGTAGTGCCAGTACGAGAAGGCCGCCGAGGCGCCGGCGAGCAGCGCGATCATGGGCACGAGCCAGATCAGGAGGATGTGGCGCAGCGAACAGAAGTGCCCGGCCGGAAAGACGTGGAAGCCATGCCGCGCGGGTGCGGCAGCCTCGTGCTCGGGCAGGCTGGCGGGCAGCGCGCTCATGCCGTCGCTCCTTGTTGCGCGGAGGCGGTCGCCGGTGCCACGCGCCAGCCCAGGCCACGCACGTTGCGGATCGCGTCGGGCCCCAGCTTGCGGCGCATGCCGTGGATCAACACGTCGACGGCGTTGCTGGTGACTTCTTCGCCCCAGCCATAGATGCGGTTTTCCAGCTGGTCCCGTGACAGGATGGTGCCGGGGCGCTCCAGCAGCGCATGCAGCAGCGCGAACTCGCGCGCGGACAGCTGCGAGCGTTCGCCGCGCACCAGCACCTCGCGCGTGCGCAGGTCCAGCTGCAGGCCGGCCTGGCCGATCAGCGAATCGGCGCTGCCGTCGCGCCGGCGCAGGATGGCGCGCATGCGCGCCAGCAGCTCGCGCAGCTCGTAGGGCTTGACCAGGTAGTCGTCCGCCCCGAGGTCGAGGCCGGCGACGCGGTCGTCGACCGAATCGCGGGCGGTGAGCACCAGCACCGGCGTCTCGTCGCCGGCGGCGCGGGCGCGCCGCAGCACCTCGGCGCCATCGCGCTTGGGCAGGCCGAGATCGAGCAGCACGCAGGTGTAGTCACCGTCGTCCAGCGCGCTTTGCGCCAGCAGGCCGTCCTTGACCCAGTCGACCGACCAGCCGGCGGCCGCCAGCGCCTGCTTCAGGCTCTGGCCGATCATCTCGTCGTCTTCCACCAGCAATACGCGCATGGGTCGTTCTCCCGGGCAAGGGAACCACACTGTAGCGACGAAGAATTACGGGGGAATGAGCAGGGGCTTGCGGCGCCGCGGCGGCTGCGGGCCACCCGGGTAGGATCAGGCCGGTCCACGCAAGCGCACGACATGCCCCTGTCCTTCGAACTTTCCGGATCGGCCTTCCGGCTGCCCGACGTGAAGAGCCCGGCCGGCCTGGCTTTCACGCGTGACAACCTGCTGGTCGCCGCGACGCTGTCGTTCGTCGCCCAGCCCTGGCAGCTGCCGCATGGCCAGCGGCTGCAGGCGCAGGTGCTCGATGCGCTGGGACAGCAAGTTGACGCGGGCCAGGTGATGGGCTCCGTCGACTGGACCGCGGGTTCGCAGGCGCCCGCGATGCGCGACGCCGCCGTCACGCGGCTGGCGGATGGCCGCTTGCTGTTCGCCTGGGAGCAGGCGCTCGATGCGCAGGGCAACCGGCCCGCCATCCGCCTGGTCGTCTACGACACGGAAGCCGTCGGGGCCAGCCTGGTGGGCGTGGTGCCGCTCGATCCCGCCGACCATCCCTGGTACACGGCGGACCTGCGTGACCGGCATGCGGTGGCGCAGCTGGGTGACGGAACGCTGGTGCTGGTGGCCCCCGCGCCGGCCATGCCGAACGTGATGGGAAGCCCCGAGGACATCCTGGTCCAGCTGTTCACGACCGGCGGCTCCATGGTCGCGACCCGGTGGGCCAACACCACCTTCGCGTCGGCCCAGGTCGGCCCCGCGGTCGCCGCCCTTGGCGGGACGCGCTATGTGGTCACCTGGAGCGACTACAGCGGGGCGGGCGAAGACACGGCGCCGGCCGCGGTGCGCGCGCGCATCTTCGAGGGCGCGAACGCGGTCACCCCGGAAATCCTGGTGAACACCACGTGGCAGGGCATGGACCACAACAGCTCGGTGGCGGCCTTGGCGGGCGGCGGTTTCGTCGTCGCGTGGGAGTCCGATGCTCCGGACCTCACGACGGCGGTCCGCTTCCAGCGATTCGATGCGGCAGGCAACCGCCTGGGTGGCGAAACGGCGGTGAACACCACCGGGGCGGCGCATGGCCATGCACCGGCCGTGCACGCCTTCCCCGATGGCAGCTTCGTGATCGCCTGGGTCGGGACGGATCCCGCCGGCCGGGCGGTGTTCGCGCGTTCGTTCGGCGCCGACGGCGCGCCGCTGCAGGATGCGCTGCTGCTCGGGACCGCCGCCAGCGTGCGCTCGCACCTGCACATCACCGAGGCGCCCGACGGCCACATCCTGGTGAGCTGGGGCGAGGGGATCACCGACACGGTCGGACGCTTCCTCGACAACCGCGCGGCCACGCAGTTCCACGGAACGGGTGGCGACGACGGGCTGGTCGGACACGACAGCGGCCAGCGCACCTCCAACGACGTGCTGGTGGCGTATGCGGGCGACGACCGGCTGTACGGCTTGGGCGGCGCGGACTACCTGTACGCGGGCGCCGGCGACGACACCGCCGCGGGCGGAGCCGGCACGGACGTCCTCCTCGGGGATGCCGGCAACGACGTCCTCTCCGGCGAAGAGGGTGACGACTACCTGTATGGCGGTGCGGGGATCAACCAGCTCTCCGGCGGCGCCGGCGTCGACGTCTTCATCTCCGAGGGCACCGACACCCTGGCGGGCGAGGACGGCGGCGATTATTTCTACGCCACCGGCGGCACTTTCACGCAGTTCGCCCAGGGCGGCGAGGGCAACGACATCTTCGTGCTGCAGGCCGGCGGCGCGCGCGCCGAGGGCGGCAACGGGCAGGACTACTTCTACCTGGGTGCGGCGGCCGACACGATGCTCGGTGGCGCCGGCGTGGACGTCCTCATCGGGCAGTCCAGCGGCGGAACGGCCGGCGCGGGCGACTGGTTCGAAGGCGGCGCAGGCATCGACTACCTGTTCCTCACGCCGGGCGCGGACACCGTGCGCTTCGGGATGCAGGACGAGGTGGACGTGGTCAACGGCTTCGACGTGGCTTCGGACGTCCTCCTGCTCGATGCCGCGATGCAGGGCCTGGACGTCACGGCCTACGACTTCGGCTCGTACACCATCCTGTCCTTCGGGCCAGGCCTGGCCATCTGGTTGATCGGCGTGGCGGTGGATACGCTCGACGAGCCGAACTTCGCCTTCGCGTAGGCGCGCTCAGCGCTTGGCAGCAGGGCTCACTGCACGCGTCGCGGCACCAGCGCCATCACCGCCTTCAGGCCATACAGCACGATCAGCGTGCCGGTCAGGTCGCCGATGAACATGGCCACGAAGCCTGCCAGCAGCTGGTCCTGCCCGCGCCAGGCAAACCACAGGTGGTGCAGCAGGGGACTGGCGATCGAGTAGGCGAGCGCCAGCACCAGCAGCCTGCGCGGGCCCAGGTTGCGCAGGCCGGCGTCCAGCCCGTAGAAATGCCGGGACGCGCGGTAGACGCCGTAGGGAGCCAGGGTGGCGATGATGCCGCCCATGAAGGCCCGGTCGGGGTCGTCGGGGAAGAAGAAAAAGTAGCTCACGTACCAGGAGACCAGCAGCAGCCCGATGGCGCCGGCCTCGGCGAACAACAGGGTGCACAGCAGCCGCATGCCTGCGGGCAGGTAGACCCAGTTGATGCCAGGGACGAATTCGAGCCGGCGGAACAGCCAGTCGTTCACCCACAGCATGCCGAGAAACAGGAAGATGGTAGCCAGCACCTGGGCCAGCTGGTGACGGATGGACGTCTCTGTCATTCAGTTCGCGCTACGATGGCGCTGCACACGGCGAAAAAGCAACGCGCTTTCTAGCACAGGTGAGTGCAAAGGGATTACGGAGACTTGTTCTTGAAGAAAACCTCGCGCGCTGCCGACGTCTACCTGCGCTTCCTGCAGCTGGCCGAGGCGATCCGCGGGCTGCCGACGCTGCCGCCGCTCGACCCGCTGGAGGAACGCATCCTCTCCTGGGTGGCCCGGGCGTCGCAGGAAGGCGAGCGCCTGTCGGTGCGCGACATGTTGTCCAAGAACGAGCTCGGCGCCCCGGCCACCATCCACTCGCGCCTGAAGTCCATGCGCAGCAAGGGCTGGATCATGCTGGCCGACACCGAAGATTCCCGTCGCAAGCAGATCGCCTTGACCAAGGAAGCGCTGGACCACTTCGCCAGGCTGTCCCGTGCCATGGTGAAGGCCACCAAGGCGTGAGGAGCACCCGGGCCGCATGAAGCGCCGCGAATGCATCGCCGCCGGTGGCGCGGCGCTGGTCGCATGGCCTTGCGTCGCCCGCAGTGATGCCGCGCGGCAAGCCACCTTCGACCGGGAAGTGCGCCGCATCGAAAACGCCAGCGGCGGCCGGCTGGGCGTGGCCCTGCGCGACAGCGCCACCGGCGCTGGGTATGCATGGCGTGCCGACGAACGCTTTCCCCTCACCAGCACCTTCAAGATGCTGCTGGCCGCGCAGGTGCTGGCGGCGGTCGACCGCGGCACCGAGCACCTGGCCCGGCGCATCGCGATCCAGGCTTCGGACCTCGTCCCGTATGCGCCGGCGACGCAGCCGCGGGTGGGCGGCGAGCCCATGACCCTGGCCGAACTCTGCGAGGCGGCGGTCGCGCTCAGCGACAACGTCGCCGCCAACGTGCTGCTCGCCGGCTTCGGTGGCCCCGCCGGCCTCACAGCGTGGCTGCGCACGCTGGGCGACACCGTCACCCGCCTCGACCGGATCGAGCCGCAGCTGAACGAGGCGGTGCCGGGCGACGTGCGCGACACCACCACGCCCGCGGCCATGCTGCGCACGATGGACCGGCTGGTGCTGGGGGACGCGCTTTCCCCCGCATCGCGCCGCCAGCTCACCGACTGGCTGCTGGCCAACAAGGTCGGCGCCACCCGCCTGCGCGCGCAATTGCCCGCGGGCTGGCGCATCGCCGACAAGACCGGCGCGGGCGCGAACGGGACCAACAACGACGTCGGCGTGCTTTGGCCGCCGCAACGCGGCCCGCTGCTCGTTGCCGCCTACCTGACCGGCAGCACCGCAGACGGCCCCGGGCGCGACCGCGCCCTGGCCGAAGTCGGCCGGCTCGCCGCCACCCTCTTCACTCCCTGAATCCGCCATGCCTTCCATCCAGCGCTTCGACGTCGGTCCTCGCCTGTCCGACATGGCCGTTCACGCCGGCACCGCCTACCTCGCGGGCCAGGTGCCCTCCGACCCTACCCTCGACATGCACGGCCAGACCGCGGACGTGCTGGCGCAGGTCGATGCCCTGCTCGCCCGCGCCGGCTCGGACAAGACCCGGATCCTGATGGCGCAGATCTTCGTCGCCGACATGGGTGAGTTCGCCGCGATGAACGCTGCCTGGGACGCCTGGGTGCCGGCCGGCCACGCGCCGCCGCGTGCGACGGTCGAAGCCCGGCTGGCCGATCCCCGCTGGAAGGTGGAAATCGTCGTCACGGCGGCGGTGTAGGCGCGCGCTTCCCCTCTTGACGGCCCCCGGCCGGACGGGACAATGCCCGACAGGGAGTAGGTGCAGGGCCGCCGCACAAGAAGCACGCTGGCGCGCGGCCGGAAGGATGCGTCCATGTTCAACTGGTTCAAGGGCCGCAAGCCGGCCGAACCGAAGCGCGAAACGCGCAGCACCCGCAGCGAGCCGGCCCGCCCGGTGCGCCCGCGCCGCGTCGCGCCCGGCTCGGCGCCGCTGCCCTTGCCGGAGGTCGTCTCCGAAGGCAGCACCGAGGCCGACTGGAGCGCCTGGGAAGACTCCATGACCGCGCTGGACAGCCAGATGGGCGGGCTGCCCGCATCGAACCGCGTCCACGTGCGCGAAACGCAGCCCAGCAAGCTGGACGACATCGACGCCTTCTCCAGCGTCCGGGGCAAGCGCGATACCTGACATGTCCGGTGCCGGCGGCGAGCCCATCGCGTACATGCAGCGTACGCGGGACTGGTACCTGGCCCTCGGCTACGGCAATCCCTACCGCTGGGCGCAGCACGAAGACATGCCCTTCCAGCCCCTGGCCAGGTCGCTGCCGGAGACCGTCGTCACGCTCCTCACGACCGCCGCGCCCTTCCAGCCGGACAAGGGTCCCCAGGGTCCCGGCGCCCCCTACAACGCCGCCGCCAAGTTCTTCGTCCCTTATTGGGGCGACACCGCGCAGGACCACGACTTGCGCATTGCGCACGTGGCGATCGACCGCAAGCACACCTCGATGGAGGACAGCAACAGCTGGTTCCCCCTGCCGTTGATGCGCACGCTCGCGCGGCAGGGGCGGTTTCGCCTCGCTGCGCGTTTCCATGGCGTGCCCACCAACCGCAGCCAGCGCCAGACGATCGAGGTCGACATCCCGCTGGTGCTGCAACGTTGCCGCGAAGACGGGGTCGAAGCGGCGGTGCTGGTGCCTAATTGCCCCGTGTGCCACCAGGCGCTGGCGCTCACGGCGCGCGCGCTGGAAGCGGCGGGCATCTCCACGGTGGTCCTGGGCTGCGCGCTCGACATCGTGGAGCACGCCGGCGTGCCGCGCTTCGTGTTCTCGGACTTTCCCCTGGGCAATGCGGCGGGCAAGCCGCACAACGCGGGCTCGCAACGCGCGACCTTCGAGCTCGCGCTGTCGGTGCTGGAATCGGCCACGGGTCCCCGCACCACCGTCCACTCCCCGCAGCGCTGGAGCGAAACCGACGATTGGAAACTGGATTACTCCAATCCCGCGCGCGTGCCGCCGGCGGAACTCGCGCGCCTGCGCGCCGAGTTCGACGCCGGCAAGGCCACGGCCGCCGCGCTGAAGGACGCCTGAGCCGCCCGCTTACCATCGGGGCATGAGCACAGCGCCCGCGCAGGGCTACGACGACAACGGCTGGGCGCCGCTGGCGATCACGCTCGCGATCCAGGCCATGGTGGCGATGGCGATCCTGACCGTGCCCACCATGGCGCCACGCGTGGGCGCTGCGATCGGCGTCTCGCCGACCTACGTCGGGGTGTACATCGCGGTGGCGTATGCGGGCGCGATGACGGCGAGCCTGGTGTCCGGCGCGGGCGTGGCGCGCCATGGCTGCATCCGCGTGAGCCAGGCCGGGCTGCTGCTGTGCGCGCTGGGCCTGGCGCTGAGCGCCGTTCCTTCGGTGTGGGCCCTCGCCGTCGGCGCGGTGCTGGTGGGTGTCGGCTACGGGCCGGTCACGCCGGCGAGCTCGCACCTGCTCGCGCGCACGACGCCCGCGCACCGCATGTCTCTCGTGTTCTCCGTCAAGCAGACCGGCGTGCCGCTCGGAGGCGCGCTGGCGGGCGCCATCGTGCCGGGGCTGCAGGGGCTGGTCGGCTGGCAGCAGGCCTTGCTGGCGGTGGCGGGCGCCTGCGTCGGCTGCGCCGTGGTCGCCCAGCCGCTGCGTGCCCGCTTCGACGCCGACCGCGATCCCGCACGGCGCATGGGCCTGGGCAACGTCCTGCAGCCGATCCGGATGGTGCTGTCCGACCCGGCGCTGCGCATGCTGGCCGGCTGCTCCTTCGTCTTCTCGATCGCGCAGCTGTCGCTGACCACCTACCTCGTCACCTACCTGACCGACCGGCTCGCCTACGGGCTGGTGGCCGCGGGTGCGGTGCTGTCCGTGTCGCAGTTCGGCGCCGTGATCGGGCGCGTGCTCTGGGGCTGGGTGGCGGACCGCTGGTTGGGCGCACGCCGCATGCTGGCGATCCTGGGCGCGGTGATGGTGCTGGGCACGCTGGCCACGGCACTGCTGACGCCGCAGATGCCGCGCGCGCTGGTGATCGCCGTGCTCTTCGTGTTCGGCGCCAGCGCGATCGGCTGGAACGGCATCTACCTGGCAGAAGTGGCGCGCCAGGCGCCCGCGGGTTCCGCGGGCATGGCGACGGCGGGCACGCTGACGATGACGTTCCTGGGGGTGGTGCTGGGACCGCCCCTCTTCGGCGCGATCTCGGGGGCCTTCGAGAGCTACCGCGCGGGGTTCGCGGCGCTGGCGGTTCCATTGGCCGTTGCGACGTGGGCGTTAGGGAGGAGCAGGACGTGAATCCGAACACGTGTTGGGGTGCCTGCGGCAACCCAACCTACGAAGCCCGGATCCCGTAGGTTGGGTTTCGCGCAGCGAACCCCAACACCCCACCGGCTCAATACAGCACCCGGCAGCGAATCGTCCCCGGGATGCCGCACAACTCCTCCAGCGCCACCTGGCTCGCCGTGCTGTCCACGTCGATCACGACATAGCCCACGTCTTCGTTCGTGCGCAGGAACTGCCCCGTGATGTTGATGCCTGCCTTGGAGAAGCGCTCGTTCACCGCGGCCATGACGCCGGGCACGTTGCGGTGGATGTGCAGCAGCCGGCAGCGGCCGGTGTGCTCCGGCAGCGAGACCTCCGGGAAGTTCACCGCCGTCACCGTGGAGCCGTTGTCCGAATAGCGCACCAGCTTGGAAGCCACCTCGCGGCCGATGTTCTCCTGCGCTTCGGCGGTCGAGCCGCCGATGTGCGGGGTGAGCAGCACGTTGTCGAAGCGCACCAGCGGCGATTCGAAGCGCGCGTCGTTGCCTTCGGGTTCGAGCGGGAAGACGTCGATCGCCGCGCCGGCGACGTGTCCGCTTTCCAGCGCCGCGGCCAGCGCATCGATGTCGACCACCGTGCCGCGCGAGGCGTTGATCAGGTGGCTGCCGCGCCGCATGCGCGCCAGCGCCGCCGCATCGATCATGTGCTGCGTCTGCGGCGTTTCGGGAACGTGCAGCGTGACCACGTCCGACATCTCCAGCACCTGCTCCAGCGGCAGCTGGCGGGCGTTGCCCAGCGAGAGCTTGGCCTCGATGTCCGCGAAGACCACCTGCATCCCCAGGTGCTCCGCCAGCACGCCGACCTGCGTGCCGATGTGGCCGTAGCCCACGATGCCCAGGGTCTTGCCGCGCGCCTCGTGCGAGCCGGCGGCGCTCTTGACCCAGCCGTGCCGGTGCAGCACCGCGTTCTTGTGCGGGATGCCGCGCAGCAGCATCACGATCTCGGCCAGCACCAGTTCGGCCACGCTGCGCGTGTTCGAGAAGGGCGCGTTGAACACCGGGATGCCGCGCCGGCAGGCGTCGCGCAGATCGATCTGGTTGGTGCCGATGCAGAAGGCGCCGATCGCGGCCAGCCGCTCCGCCTTGGCGAGCACATCGGCCGTGAGCTGCGTGCGCGAACGGATGCCCAGGAAGTGCGCGTCGGCCACCAGCTCCAGCAACGCATCGCCGGCGAGCGCCTTGGGCGCGGTCACGATGTTGGTGTAGCCGCCCTGCCGCAGCACCTCGAGGGCCGAGGCATGAATGCCTTCGAGCAGGACGAACTTGATCTTGTCCTTGGCCAGCGACAGGCGCTGGACGGATCCGTTTTCCACAGGAGTCATGCGTGCATCCTGCCCGGTTCGGTGCAGGGGTGCTGCCGGCCCGCGCCGCAGCCCTGCGCGTCGGCCGGGCATTGGTGCGGGCTCAGCCCGCGTCTTCCATGCGCACTTCGTCGTCGCGACGCTGCACACCCTGTTCGCCTTCGGTGCGCGCCAGCCGCCGTTCCCGCACGAAGCGCTCCAGCGTCGTTTCGGTGGGCGGCAGGAAGGACACGTGGTGGATGTCCCCTTCGGGCGCGGATTGCGCGCCGGACGTGACCACCACCCGCGAGGCATCGCAGTCCACATGGACAGCGAGTTGCCGCGCGAATTCCCCCGCCGAAATGCGCTCGCGCGGAACGAAGTTCAGCCCGCCTTCGGCGCCATCGAGCAGCAGGTCGAGCACGCCATCGAGCAGGTCGGGCCCGTACACGCTGTGCCAATGCGCATGCCCGTCGATCTCGGCGCTGCCGCCGCTCTCCAGCGCATCGATCCAGCGCACCGGCTCGGCCTGCGCATCCCACGGCGTGAACACCGGCCCCGTCCGGGCCACCAGCACACCCGGCAGCGACAAAGCCTCGGCAGCGAGGCCGGGACCGAACGCGGACGTGAACAGCGCGCAGGGCACCTGCTCGCGTGCACAGATCTGCGCCACGGAACTGCGTGCGCCCAGCGCGTCCGGATCGCGCAGGCGCGGCCCGGCGAGGCCTTCACGGTCGCGCGTGTCCAGCACGGCCCAGGGCTGCAGCCCGCGGATCGACGCGGCGAGTTCGCCGGTGTTGCGCACGTAGTGCAATGCACGGGTCTCGCAGGCCCGCACGGCCAGGTGGGTGAGCGGCCCGTCGTCGCCCACGATCAGCAGCGGCTGCGGACCGTCCGGAATGCGGTCCTCGGGCCGCATCTCGTAGCGCTGGCGGCGCGGCTCGCCCAGGCGCGCGCGCCGCCACCAGCCCTTGGCATGCAGCGGCGGCACGTGCACCGGTTGCCCGTGGGCCAGGCGCCGCAGCACGCGGGCCATCAGCGTCGGGCGCGGCTCGCCGCTGCGCACGTCGAACACGCCCGGCTCGTAGTGGCCGGCGAAGCGCGTGACCATGCGGTTCCAGTCATAGGAGCCGAGCAGCGCCCAGGCCGTCACGGCGCGCAGGTCCATGCCGCCCGCGCGCAGCTCCTGCGCGTTCTGCCACACCTCGACGAACCAGCGCACCTGCTCGTCGCGCGTGGCGCCGTTGTGGCATTCGGTCACCGCGATCGGCAGGTGATAGCGCTCCCAGGCCTGCTGCAGCAGGGCGGGCAGGCCCAGCGGCGGCTCCTTCATGTGGCGCACCGCGTCGATGTCGACGTAGGCGACGCCGGCGCAGTTGCCCAGGTCCTTGTCGGCGACCGAGCGGTTGGGATACAGCGCGATGCGGTGGTCCAGCAGGCGCTCGCTGGAGAGGTAGTGGTTGATGCCGATGATGTCGGGCGGGCACGGATCGTCGGCGATCGCGCGCAGCCGGTCTTCGAGGCCGAACGCGCACAGCCGCTCCCACAGCGGGTGGCCGGGCACGACCATGCCGCAGAGCAGGTCCCATCCCATCCAGCGCCGCTGGTTCTGGAAATCGGCCTCGCACTTCAGCGGCTCGGTCGCGTGGCAGTAGCCCAGGTCGTCGGTCTGCACCAGGCGGGCATCGGGATTGACGGCGCGGATGGCGTGCATCGACAGCCGGGTCGCATCGATCTCGTTGACCAGGGCGCGCCAGAACAGGCCCTCGTCCACCGTGTGCGGATACCAGTAGCCGTACAGCGCGCTGAAGCGCGCCGTGGTCAGCGGCTCGTTCACCGGCGTCCAGTCGCGCACCCACGGATAACGGCGGGCCACGGCCGCCGCGTGCCTGGCCAGGCCGGTGGCGAAGCTGTCCTGCAGCAGGTCGGTGTAGTGCGGCCCGCTGCCGTGATGGCAGAGCGTGAGGATGGGGTCGATCCCCAGGCGCTGCAGTTCGGGCAGGCGCTCGTCGGTCCAGCAGAAGTCGCACTGGTCGGGGTCGTCGGGGGACATCCGCTCCCACAACGCGGGGTAGCGCAGCGAGCGCACGCCCAGCCCGGCGAAGAGCGCCAGGTCCGCCAGCCGGTGCTGGTGGCCGCCGAAGAGGGTCTGGTCGTACCAGCCGTCCTGGACGCGGTTGACGGTGCATTCGTAGCCGCCCCAGAGTTCCAGCGCGGTCGTCCTGTTGTTGTTTCGGTCCTGCATGCCTGCATGGTCATTGCAGCGGCCCGTTGGACCTTGTAGGACCCTGCTGTCGGGCGCAGCAGCCGCTTTCCCGAGCGTGGCGGGGAGGAACGCGCCTCAGCCGCCGTTGCGTCCTACCTCGCCGTCGTCGCCTGCCTACGCCACCGTTCGGACACGCGAGCTTCAGGCGTGGCCGGGCGTGCGCACGTGCGCGGCCTCGGCCGGCGCGGGCGCAAGCTCCGCCTGCCGCGCCGGGATCGCGTCGGTCCAGCGCTGCACGTCTTCCGCCGTCATGGTGCTCACTTCCGTGAGGCGGCCGTCGACGTAGCCCAGCTGCTCCACGTCGTGCAGGTACTGCTCGCGCGACAACAGCGTGCCGGCGCAGACATGCGGATCTTCCGGCGGCGGCAGCCGCACGTCGGCGGACAGCTTGCCCAGCAGCGTCTCCATCACCCAGCGCGGGATGCGATGCCGCTCGCCGGGGTAGATGAAGCCGAACAGCGTGAGGTGCGCCAGCAGCACGCGCCAGTGCGCGCCGAAGCGGTCCACCATCTTCTTCCAGTCGATGTGCTCCGCGTTGGCCTGGATGATGTGCGCCACATCGGCGCCGTCATAGCGCTCGCGCTCCATGATGAAGGCCTTGGACAGCAGGCCGTCCTCCATGTTCACCACCTTCACCGGCACCCCCAGGATGTCCGCCTCGGCGTTGTCCTGGAACCAGCGCTCGTCCACGGGCGTGAGCCCGTTGCCCGAATTGAAGATGAGGTCGATGAAATCCTCCCCCGCATAGACCTTGGCCAGCCAGTGCGGGTAGGTCATCTCGGCGGGCCACCCTTCGGCTTGCATCAGCGCGGCGACGCGGTCGTAGTCCTGCCGCTTGATGAACAGGTCCAGGTCCTTCGTCGAACGGCGGATCCCGGTGAAGCAGGCGTGCGCGAAGGCGCCGCCGACCAGGAAAGGCACTTGCGCATCCACCAGGATCTGCAGCGCCCGCCGGTAGAACGCGGCCGTGGCGGGAGCCACTTCTTCTTCGAGCGAAGGTGCGAGGGGAATGGTCGAACACATAAGGATTGCAATGTACGCACGAGCAGCCAGGGCCGCTCTCGGCCGACAGGCCGACAGGGCGGAGGCGCGCTCCGCGGTCATCGTCGGCCTTCACCTACACCACCCCGCAGGGATGGACGATGCGTCACGCCAGCGCGCAACGGCAGCATGGCGGCTGTCTCATCCAAGAAGAACCCATGGCACCCACCGCCAGCAGCGTCCGCTTCGCCGTCGTCGGCGACATCCACGTCACCAAGGAGTCCGCGGGGACCTTGCGTGCCTTCTTCGCGCAGGCCTCCGACGCGGCCGATGCGCTGCTGCTGTGCGGCGACCTCACCGACTACGGCACGGCCGAAGAAACCCAGGTGCTGGTGGACGAACTGGCGGGCGTGAAGGTGCCGATCGTCGCGGTGCTGGGCAACCACGACTTCGAATCCGGCACCCCCGAAGTGGTCACCGAGATCCTGCAGAAGGCCGGCGTGCGGGTGCTCGATGGCGAGGCTTGCGAGATCGAGGGCATCGGCATCGCCGGCGCCAAGGGTTTCTGCGGCGGCTTCGGCCGCGGGTCGCTGGGCGCCTGGGGGGAGCCGGTGATCAAACTGTTCGTGCAGGAGGCCCAGCAGGAAGCGATGAAGCTGGAGAAGGCGCTGGCGAAACTGCGCACGCCGCACCGTATCGCCTTGCTGCACTACTCGCCGATTGCCGGCACGGTGGCCGGCGAGCCGGTCGAGATCTTCCCGTTCCTGGGCAGCAGCCGGCTCGAGGAGCCGCTCCTGCGCTACTCGGTGGACGCCGTGTTCCACGGGCACGCGCACCGCGGGACGATGGAGGGCAAGACCATCAACGGCGTGCCGGTGTTCAACGTGGCGCGGCCGCTGCTGGCGCGCAGCCGCCCGGACCAGCCGCCTTTCCGCCTGTTCGAGCTGCCGCGGGAGAAGGGTGAAGGACCGGTCGCCGCGCCTGCGGCGGTGCGGGAAGTGGCGGTGTCCTAGGCAGCGCCTGAGGCAACGTCGGGGTTCGGCTGGCGCGCTCACCCCGACCTACGACGGGTGGCGATCACTCCAGTTTCATGTCGCGAATGATGGACCGGAACTGGTCCATCTGCCGGCGCAGGATCGCCTCCTGTTCCGCCGGCGAGGAACCCACCGGTTCCGCTCCGAGTTCGACCAGGCGCTTGGCGACATCGGGATGCTTCACCGCGGCCACCACCTCGCGGTGCAGGCGCTCGATGACAGGCCGCGGCGTGCCCGCCGGCGCGAACAACCCGTTCCAGCCTTCGAGCTCCATGCTTGCGAAGCCGAGTTCGCGCACCGTGGGCACGTCCGGGAGCACGGGGGTGCGCCGGGAGCCCGAGGTGGCGATCGCCTTGAGCGTGCCGGCGCGGATCTCGGCAAGCGACGAGGACAGCTGGTCGCCGCCTACCTGGAGGCGACCAGCGAGCAGTTCCTGCTTCAGGGGCGCGGCCCCCTTGAAGGCGATGTGTTCCATGTTGACCTTGGCTTCGCGCTTGAACGCCTCGCCGAGCACGTGCATGGTGGAACCCGGGCCGGTCGAGCCGTAGTTGTATTGCAGCTCGGGCTTCGCGCGCAGCAGTGCGGCCAGGTCGCGCAGGTCCTTGACCGGGACGCTGGGTGCGGTGGTCAGCACGAAGGGCACGTACACGGCAATCGAGATGCCGGCGAAATCCTTTTCCGCATCGAACGGCGAACGCTTGGCCAGCGTCTGCGCCACCGAAGACAGCGGGAAGGTGAGGTTGTGCATCAGGATCGTGTAGCCGTCCGGCGGCGCCTTGGCCACCACGTCGGCGCCGATCGCGCCGCCGGCGCCGGCCCGGTTTTCCACCAGCACGGGCTGCCCCATGCTCTCGGACATGCGCTGCGCCACCAGGCGCGCGACGATGTCGGTGGTGCCGCCGGCCGGGAAGGGCACGATCATGCGGATCGGCTTGGCGGGGAAGGCCTGCGCGAAGGCGGCGGGCGCGGTGAAGGCCGCGAGCATCGAGACAGCCGCCGCCGCAAGAAGTGCGCGGCGCGATGTGAATGACTGCATGGAAAGTCCCTTGGTGGTGGCGAGCGGCCCGCTGGCCGCGCAGGGATGCTAGTTCCGCGTCGGCATGCGACCGGTGCGGGCATTCCCTAGGCGGGCTGGCCAGCCAACGGATTGCGACGTCCTCGCAGCAGTCGTAGGAGCTCGCCTACGGTGGCCGGAAAGCGCAAGCTGGACAATCCGCGCAACACTGGCCGTGGCCAGGCCTCGACTGCGACCGCACGGAGCGACCCCATGCCCACTTCCGAAACGCCCGCATCGCCGCCGCTCGGCGTGCTGCTGGCCGCCTTCCTGCTCGCGCTGCTGGGCACCTGCGTGCTGGCGGGATGGGCGTTGCAGCAGGAACCCATGGTGCGGATCTTCCCCGGCAGCACCGCAATGGCGATCAATACCGCTGCCATGTTCCTCGCCGTCGGCCTGGGGCTGGCGGCGACGTGCTGGCCTTCCCGCGCCACGGGCAGGGTCCTCACCGTGATCGCCACCGGGCTGGTGCTCTGGCCGGCGCTGATCCTGCTGCAGCACGTGAGCGGCCTCGACCTGGGCATCGACTGGGCCGCCATCCACCAGCGCCTCGGCGATGGCCATGCGAAACCGGGCCGCACGGCGCCGAACGCATGCATCGGCTTCCTGTTGTCCGGCATCGTGCTGTTCATCGCCAGGGATGGCATTCCCGCCGCAGCCCGCGTGCGACTGGCGCGGGGACTGGCGCTGGTGGTGCTCGCGATCGGGCTCAGCGCCTTCGTCGGCTACCTGCTGCAGCTCGAGCTGCTGTACCGGGTCGCCAGCTACAACCAGATGGCGGCCCTGACGTCGCTGGGCATGTCGTGCGTCGGGGCGGGCCTGCTCGCCCTGGCCATCGGATGGCGCGACACGCTGCCGAAGCGGCTGCCGGACGGCGCCCAGGTCACCTGGCGGGCGGCTGCCCTGCTGTCGACATTCGCACTCGGCGCCGGTCTCCT
>JAESGR010000705.1_pt1 | contig 16674 bp, 17 predicted proteins | sample 9269771 | NCBI WGS metagenome assembly JAESGR01 (sample SAMN15739572, study PRJNA653492) | algae metagenome | isolation source: Chroococcus sp. CMT-3BRIN-NPC107 and co-occurring heterotrophs from well... | place: USA: Clark Mountains Wilderness, California | collected 2010-04-18
CATCCTGCAGCCCTCCTGCGGCGCGTGCGCGAACTGCGGGCCCGGTTCGTCGAGCGATGCGAAGCAGGTGACGGTGAGCGCGATCAACCGCAACTTCCCCGGCCGCTCCGGTCCGGGCCAGGTGTGGCTGGCGAGTCCGGCGACGGTGATGGCCAGCGCGCTGGCCGGGGAGTTGTGTTCGTTCGAGGAGCTGCGGGGTCGTCATCCCCGCGGAGGCGGGGATCCAGGGCTTTCAGAGAAGTGAACGCAGAGGACGCAAAGGTTACGCAGAGGACGCAGAGAAAAACCTGAATTGGATTTCCTTCTGCGTCCTCTGCGTACTTTTGCGTCCTCTGCGTTCACTTGCATCCGCGCCGCCCGCTTCGCGAGAGACCGGGAGCCCTGGATGCCCGCCTCCGCGGGAATGACGAAATCACAGCAGCCCGCGTTCCGCCAGGCCCGCGCGCACATCCTCCGGCCCCCGCACCAGCACCGCCTGCATCCCGAGCGCCCGCGCCGCTTCGATGTTCGGCACCAGGTCGTCGAACAGCAGCGCCTCGCCCGGGCGGACGCGGATCTCGCGCAGGACGTGCTCGAAGGCCGGCGCATGCGGCTTGCGATGGCCGATCTCGTGCGAGGTGAACACCCGCGCAAAGCGCGGCAGCAACTGCGGAAACGCCTGCTCGATGTGCGCCAGGTGCACGGCGTTCGTGTTCGAGATGGCGTAGCAAGGCACCTTCGCGCGGACTGCGTCCAGCAGCCGCACGGTCTCGTCGATCTCGGCCACCAGCACCGCGTTGTAGCCGGCACGGATCGCCTCGTGGTTGCACTCGAGTTGCAGCACCTGCCGCAGGTGCGCGAAGTAGCCCTCGGCGTCCAGCCGGCCGGTTTCGTGGTGCTCGTAGGGCTCGTCGACATGGAAGTTCCTGCGCAGCTCCGCCACGGGCATGCGCGAGTAGCGCGCCCAGTGCTGGAACGCACGGTCGAAGTCCACGTCGAGCACGACGCCGCCGAGGTCGAACAGGACGGCGCGCACGGGTTCCCGGGTCTCGTTCATGGCCTCGATTGTCCCCGCAGGGAGGGCGCTTCGGCTAAGGTCCGCGCTGCCCCATGACCTTCCTCCAGCTCATCGCTGTCCTGCTGACTGCCGTCGCGGTCCTCGGCTACTTCAACCACCGCGTCGTCGGCCTGCCGGACACCATCGGCATCACGGCCATGGGCCTGCTCGTGTCGGTGCTCATGGGCTTCGCGGGCAACGTGGTCCCCGGCGCTTCGGCCTGGGCGCGCGAGCTGGCGGTGCACTTCGACTTCTCCGGCCTCGTGCTGCACGGCCTGCTGAGCGTGATGCTGTTCGCCGGCGCCCTGCACATCGACATCAGCGAGCTGCGCCAGCAGAAGCTGCCCGTGCTGGTGCTGTCCACCGTCGGCGTGCTGCTGTCGACGCTGATCGTCGGGGGCTTCGCCTGGATGCTGCTCAACGCGCTGGACGTGCCGGTGCGGCTGGACCACTGCCTGCTGTTCGGCGCGCTGATCTCGCCCACGGACCCGATCGCCGTGCTGGGCGTGCTCAAGACTGCGGCCGTGCCGAAGTCGCTGGAGATCGAGATCGCCGGGGAAAGCCTCTTCAACGACGGCACCGGCGTGGTGGCCTTCCTCGTCCTGCTGGGGATCGCGACCGGCACCGCGGAGCCCAGCCTGCCCGGCATCGCGACCCTGCTGGTGCGCGAGATCGCGGGAGCGCTCGTGCTCGGGCTGGCCACCGGCTATCTCGCCTTCTTCATGCTCAAGGGCGTGGACAGCTATCCCGTGGAAATCATCATCACGCTGGCCTGCGCCACCGCCGGCTACAGCCTGGCCGAGCACCTGCACGTGTCGGCGCCCATCACCGTGGTGATCGCGGGCCTCGTGATCGGCAACCACGGTGCGCGCAGCGCGATGAGCGAGCGCACGCGCGAGCACCTCTTCTCGTTCTGGGACCTGATGGACGAAGTGCTGAACCTGCTGCTGTTCGGCATGGTCGGCCTGCAGTTGCTCGCGTGGACCAGCGACGAGGTCGCCTGGCTGGCCGCCGGCTTGCTGGTGCCGGTGGTGCTCTTCGCGCGGTTCGTGAGCGTGGGGATCCCGGCGGTGCTGCTGCGGCCGGACCGCACGCCGCACGCGGTGAAGGTGCTCACCTGGGGCGGCCTGCGCGGCGGCATCTCGATCGCGCTGGCGCTGTCGCTGCCGGAGTTCACCGGCAAGGACACGCTGATGATGGGCACGTACGCGGTGGTGCTTTTCAGCCTGCTGGTGCAGGCGCCGACGCTGCCCTGGACCCTACAGCGGTGGGGTATTGGTGCCACCCCGCCGGGAGTAACGCGCTGAGGCCTGTGAACGCAGAGTGCGCAGAGGTTACGCAGAGGACGCAGAGAAGACAGGAGCCTGTTGAAGAACATTCTCCTGCATTCCTTTTGCGTCCTCTGCGTAACCTTTGCGTCCTCTGCGTTCACCCGCAGCGCGTGGCACTACCCTCCGCAAGCGAGACTCAATCCGCCTTCGCCCCCGAATCCTTCGCCAGCTTCGCCCAGAAGCGGTTCTCGTCCCGGATGAAGTTCGCGAAGTCCGCCGGCGACGCCGACGGCGACACGTCCGTGCCCTCGCGCGCCAGCGCCGCCTTCACGTCCGGGTTCTTCAAGGCCACCTGCGTCGCATCGAACAGCTTGCGGATGATCTCCGGCGGCGTGCCCTGCGGCACGAAGAAGCCATACCAGAAGTCCATCTTGTAGTTCGGCAGGCCGGCTTCCTTCATGCCCGGCAGCTCGGGCACCAGCGGGAAGCGATCCACCGTGGTCACGCCCAGCCCGACCAGCCGGCCGGACTTCACGTGCGGCAGCACGGACGGCGGCGTGGCGAAGGTCACCTGGGTGTCGCCGGCGATCACCGACTGCACCGAAGGCGCCCCGCCCTTGAAGGGGATCGGCACGAGGTCCAGGTTGGCAAGCTGATTGAAGAGCACGCCGCCGAGATGCGGCGCCGAGCCCATGCCCGCGTGCGCGAAGTTCACCTTGCCCGGGTTCTTCTTGGCATAGGCGATCAGCTCCGGAATGGTCTTCACGCCCAGCTGCGGATTGGCGGCCACCACCAGCGGCGAGGCACTCAGCTTCGAGACCGGGATCAGGCTTTGCACCGCCTGCACGCGCTTGGGATCGATCGCCGGATTCACCGAGATCGAGCTCGGGCTGGCGATCAGCAGCGTGTAGCCATCGGGCGGCGCCTTGGCCACGAAGTCGGTCGCGAGGCTGGAGCCCGCACCCGGCTTGTTCTCGATCACGATCGGCTGCCCCAGCGAGCGCGACAGCGCCTCGCCGACGTTGCGCGCGACGTAGTCGGCGGCACCGCCGGGTGTGAAGCCCACGATCAGCTTGACCGGCCGGTCGGGCCAGTTCGTCGCAGCCGGGGCCTGCGCCCAGGTGCTGCCGCAGATGCCGAATGCCAGCGCGATGCCGGCTGCCAGTCTCCTGTTCATCGTGACTTCTCCTGCTCAGGGAATGAGGACGATCTTGCCCACGTGCGCGTCCGCTTCCATGTACGCGCGTGCGGCGCCCAGCTCGCCCAGGGGGAACACCTTGTCGATCAGCGGCCGCAGCTTGCCGGCGGCCACCAGGGGCAGCATCTCCTGCCGATAGCGCTGCATGCCCGCAGCCTTCTGCGCCGGCGTGGTCTGTTTCTGCGACACGCCGAAGAGGACGAGGCGCTTCGCATGCAGCGCCTGCAGGTCGATCTCGGCCTTCAGGACGCCGTCGACATAGCCCACGGTCGCCAGGCGGCCTTCGAAGGCCAGGCAGCGCACGCACTCGGCGAACACGGTGCCCCCCACGTTGTTGACCACCAGGTTCACGCCGGCCCCGCCCGTCGCATCCATCACCTGCGACTGGAAGTCGGCGCTGCGCGTGCAGATCGCCACATCGAGTCCGAGCGGCTTGAGCTTCTCCAGCTTCTCGCGCGAACCCGAGGTGCCGATCACCCGGGCGCCGACCGCCTTGGCGATCTGCAGCGAGGCGACACCGACGCCGGAGGTGACGCCCGTCACCAGCGCCCAGCTGCCCTCGCGCACGCCGCCCTGCACCAGCAGCATGTCGTGCGCGACCATGGTGGTGATCAGCAGGCTGCCTGCTTCTTCCCAGGACATGCCTTGCGGCACCGGCAGGCATTCGTAGCCGTTGACGACGACGTACTCGGCGAGCCCGCCGGTGCAGCGCGCCATCACGCGGTCTCCCGCGGCGAACCCTTGCACTTCGCTGCCCGCCTTCACCACCTCGCCGGCCACTTCGATGCCGAGCGCCTTGGCGCTGCCCGCCTTGGTGAGGCCGCCGATGATGAACTCGCCGCGGTTCATGCCCGCCGCGCGCATCTTCACCAGCAGCTGGCCCGGCCCGGGTTCGGGCGTCGGCACCTCGCGCAATACCTCGCGCGCCGCATTCTCGGAAGCCACCATCCACCAGGCACGCATGTTCATTTCCCCCGGAAGACCGGCTTGCGTTTTTCCATGAAGGCCTTGCGGCCCTCCGCGTAGTCCTCGCTCTCGAAGCAGTCGAGGATGAGCCGCTTGCACTTGTCGGTGTCCAGGTCGGCGTCGTCCTTGAGCATCTCCTCGATGATCTTCTTGCCCGCATGCACCGTCAGGGGCGCGTTCTGCGCCAATGCTTCCGTGTACTCGGCCAGCAGCTGCGGCAGGGTGTCGGGCGCTGCCACCCGCGTGATGAGGCCGACGCGATGGGCTTCGGTGGCGTCGATGCGGCGCGCGGTGAAGAACAGGTCCTTGGCCACGCCCACGCCGACCAGTTTCACCAGGTTCTTCAGCGCCGAATAGCGATAACCCAGGCCGAGGCGGGCGGCGGGGATGGCGAACACCGCATCGCTCGCGGCAATGCGGAAGTCGCAGCTGATCGCCACGTTCACGCCGCCGCCGATGCAGAAACCGCGGATGCACGCGAGCGTCGGCTTGGCACAGCGGTAGATGCTCATCAGCGCTTCTTCGGCCATCACCTCGTAGACCTTCACGGCCTCCCGCGCGGCGCGCATGTCCTCGAACTGCGAGATGTCGGCGCCGGAGACGAAGGCCTTCTCGCCTGCGCCCGAGAACACCACCAGCCGGATCGCATCGTCCTGCTCCGCCTGGGCCAGCAGCGGCGGCACTGCCTGCCACATGTCGACGGACAGCGCGTTGTGCTTCGCCGGATTGTTGAAGCGGATGTGCAGCGTGGATCCCTCGGTCCAGGCCTGCACGCGTTCGGTGTTCGACGTGTACGTCGCGGGAGCTTTTGCGTCGGTCATGGCGGCGCAGTATGTCGGCCGGGCGAACGCCGCCGGATGGGTGTTTCCCCCTGCCTGCCGGTAAAAACGCTTTTTCGTCCGCCGGCATCCATGCGCAGGAGGTCTGCCGGGCTCACGACGTGCGGGTCTACGTCGCCGGTGACCGCGACGGTCGCTTTTTCCGCATGAAAGTGTGTGACGAGGGCATCGACGCCGCCAGCACCGAATGCTAGCCTGCGGCATTGCTGCCCACCAGCTAGGAGAAGCCATGGCGACCACGACCTTGACAGAGGGCAACGACAGCTACCACGCCGGCAGCGAACGTTCGACCGTGCTCGGGCTGCCAGGCAGCGACACGATCGCGGGTGGCGATGGCAGCGACTGGGTCGACGGTGGCGCCGGCGATGACCTCCTGCGCGGTGGCGTGGGCGGCGACACCGTGATCGGCGGCACCGGCGACGATGTTCTGTACGGAGCGAATGGCCGTGCACGAAGCGGCGGCTGGATCATCAACTACGGCGCTCCGGCGGATGCGCTGAAGACCGATTACCTCTACGGGGGCGATGGCAACGACACGATCCATGCGGGTGCCGACCAGGGCGTGGCCTTCGACGGCGGCGGCACCTACTGGTACGACGACCAGGCCAACTACGTCTACGGCGGCGGCGGCAACGACGTGATCTTCGGCTCGCCGAACATCCACCACTGGACGCTCAAGCCCGACGGCGTGTACTACGCGCAGTGGTGGGAAGGCGACACCGGGGTGCTGTCCGGCGGCGCCGGCGAGGACCGCATCTACTCCGTCCCGAACATCGCCTACGGGGACGAGGGGAACGACTTGCTGGTCGGACTTGACGGCAGGAACCGCATGTACGGCGGCAGCGGCAACGACGTCCTCCATGGCCATGGCGGCGACGACACGCTCTCCGGCGGCGCCGGCGCGGACACCGTGGTGGGCGGCACCGGCGACGACTGGTTCTACGGCGGCAGCGAGAACGACGTGCTGTTCGGGGAGACCGGCAACGACCACCTGATCGCTGAAGCAGGGACCGACACGCTGTATGGCAATGCCGGCGACGACATGCTCCATGGCGGCGATGGTGCCGACTGGCTGGACGCGGGCGAGGGCGCGGACACCGCGTACGGTGAGGGCGGCGACGACGTCCTGGTCGGCGGCGCCGGCAACGACTGGATGGAAGGCGGCAACGAGTCCGACCAGCTGTACGGCGGCGAGGGCCGCAACGTCCTGTTCGGGGGGGAGGGTGCCGACTGGATGGTGGGCGGCACCGAGGACGACCAGCTGTATGGCGGCGCCGGCGCCGACACCTTGATCACCTCCGGCGGCGTGGACTGGGTCGAGGCCGGCGCGGGCGCGGACGTCATCTATGCCGGCGCCGGAGCGGACGTCCTGGTCGTGCGCAAGCAAGATGCCGCGGGCGACTATTACGGCGACTTCGAAGTCGGTGTCGACGTGCTGGTGCTGCAAGGCTATGGCGACGGAGCCTTCGTCGAATACAACGGGGGCGGGCAGTACACCGTGGTGGATGGGGGGAGTCGCGAAACCTTCGTGGTGGCGTCGTCGGCGCCCCTGGTGGTGGGCACGGACATCCTGCTCGCGTGAGGCCGTCCCGGTAGGCCAGCCTACGAAACCCCAGCCCCGGTCGAACCCGCGTGCCCCGCCATCCACGCGGCGCTCACCTGCGCCAGCTCCTGCAGCACCTGCCCATCCGTGCGCCCCGAGCGCGCCAGCACATGGAAGGCATGGTCGGCGCCGTCGATCACGTGCAGCGTCGCGCGATCGGCCAGTTCACCCGTGACCTCGCGCACCAGGCCGATGTCCGCGAGCGTGTCGCGCGTGCCCTGCAGGAACAGCATCGGCAGCCCGACCTGCGCCAGGTGCTCCGCGCGCGTGCGCGACGGCTTCCCGGCGGGATGCAGCGGAAAGCCGACGAACACCAGGCCGTGCACGTCCGGCAGCGCTTCGAGCGCCTGCGCCTGCGAGGTCATGCGGCCGCCGAAGGACTTGCCGCCGGCGAAGAGGGGCACGCCGGGCAAGTGGTGCCGCGCCGCGTCCACCGCGCTGCGAACGGCCGCGTGTGCGCGTGGAGGCGGGTCAGGGCGCTTCACGCCTTGCTGCATGAACGCGAAGTTGAAGCGCAGCACGGCCACGTCGCGCGCGACCAGTTCGTTGGCCAGCTGTCCCAGGAAGGCGTGCTGCATGCCGGCGCCCGCACCGTGCGCGAGCACGAGCGCTGCGCGCGGCTGCGCCGGCAGGTCCAGCAGCGCGGAAACCCGCCCGGCGCCTTCGACGGGCAGCGTCAGTGCCTCGCGGCTCACCCGCCGTGGAAGCCTTCGAGAATGTCGTGCTCGGGCTTCTGCGGGTCGATGGTGGAGTCGTTGGTGCGCTGCGGCGAGTCGAGCTGCTCGCTCTCGCGCTTGGTCTGGTCGAGCCGCGCCTTCACGTCTTCGGGCGGCGAGGGGTTTGCGTTGTTGAGGTCTGCCATGTTGTATCTCCCAGGCACCATGCTAGGTCGCGCGGACCCGAGCGGCATCAGCGGCGGACTGCCGCCGTTGTAGGGCAGGGCACCGGCTGTGCGGCTACGATGCGCGAATGCTGCAGCAGCACCTGTCCACCTTGCACATTCGCAGCAGCGGCCGCGGCCTGCACGAGTTCACCGACGAGGTGCGCGGCTGCGTGCGCGACAGCAGCATCCGCGAAGGACTGGTGACGCTCTTCGTTCGCCACACTTCGGCCAGCCTGCTGATCCAGGAGAACGCGGACCCGGACGTGCGCGGGGATCTCGATCGTTTCTTCGCGCGGCTGGTCCGCGATGGCGACCCGCTGTTCGAGCACCGCTCGGAGGGTCCTGACGACATGCCGGCGCACGTGCGCTCGGCCTTGACGGCGACGCAGCTGTCGATCCCGGTGCTGGAGGGCCGGCTGGCCCTGGGAACCTGGCAGGGGATCTACCTCTGGGAGCACCGGCACGCCGGGCACGTGCGCGAGGTCGTCGTGCACGTGCTGGGCTGAGGCTCAGTGCATCGTGGGCTCGACCGCCGGCGTGTCCAGTTCGCGCCCCACCATCGCACGGGCGTACAGGTAGTTGTTGCGCGCGCGGTCGCTCATCTTGTCCATGTCGACCTGCCCCTTGGGGTCACACGGGAACGCGTAGCCGCGGCCGCTGTGGAAGAGCGAACGGAAGCAAAGCTGGAATTCGGCGCTGCTGGATTCGTACATGGTGCTCTCCTGGTCCGGTGTCTCGTTTGCCTTTCGGCATGGAGTCACTATGGAACAGGGGCAGCGGTCCGGCGATCGGCCGAAGCTCCCAACGCGGGCGGGCGTACATCCGGTCACAGGCACGGTTTGCGCTGAGGCAGCATAGGAGCTGTCCTATGCCGCGACAGCAAGCAGCGCACCGGCCATGGCGTGTTCTCCTGCCGCCGAGCTTGCGCTCATCCTTGGCTGAGCGGCTCGTGCACCGCGTCACCCCAGGGCGACATGATTTCCGTACAGCCTGTGTTTCTCGTCCCTTCGCGCAGCACGCCGGCGGGGCAGGCGAAGGCATACGGGAACACCACGCGTCGCGCCGTCGTCATCGGCATCTCCTGCGCGAGCGCCTGCTGGATGTCCGCCGGCAGCAGGCGGTCCGCCACCACGGCGCCGCCGCCGCTGACGTCGATGCGCGGCTGGTGGAAGGCTGCCTCGATGTCCATCCCGTGCGCCATGACGAAGGAGCTCAGTTGCATCACGGCGCCCAGGATCTTGCGGCCGCCCGATGCGCCGAAGGCGAAGCTGCGGCCGTCCTGCGCGACGCCGACCACCGGGCAGTAGTTCGCCAGCACGCGCTTGTTGGGCGCCAGCGAGTTGGGCTTGCCGGGTTCCGGGTCGAACCACATGATCCCGTTGTTCAGAAGGAGTCCGGTGGAGGGCGACACCACGCGCGAGCCGAAGATCGACAGCAGCGTCTGCGTCACGGCGCACAGGTTGCCCTCGCGGTCGACCACGCTGAAGTGCGTGGTGCAGCCGGGCGCCTGCGGCGACTCGGTGTCGCCCATGTTGGACAGGCGCGCGCGGAAGGCGGCGTCGAGCGCCCGGGCCATCGCGCGGTAGGCGTGCGCGTCGGGCAGGCCGGCCCGGTCGCCCAGCTCGCGCTCGAGCGCCTGCAAGGCCTGGGCGAAGGTGGGGCCGCCGGTGAGCCCGGGCGCGGCGTAGACCTGGCCGCCGCGGTAGGGGATGGACAGCGGCTCCGCCCATTCCGCGTGGTAGGCCGCCAGGTCTTGCTCGGAGAGGCACCCGCCCTTGGCCTGCACGTCGCGCGCGAGCGCCCGTGCGACCTCGCCTTCATAGAACGCCCGCGGCCCGCCCTCGGCGATCGCCTGCAGCGTGCGCGACAGGGCCTGCTGGTCGAGGCGCCGATCGTTGACGCCGGTCCACGATCCCAGGATCGGCCAGGTGCCTTCGTCCAGGAACATCGCCGCGGCATCGGGGTCCTGCGAGAGCGCCTTGGCCGACGAGGCGGTGACGAGGCCGGAGTACCAGTCGGTCAGCAGGCCTTCGCGCGCGAGCTGCACGGCGGGCGCGAGCAGCTCCTGCCATGGCTTGCGGCCGAAGCGTTCGTGCGCCAGGCCCATGCCGGACACGACGCCCGGCACGGCGACGGCCGTCGCGCCCTGCACGTTGCGGTCGTCGACCACGGCGCGCCAGGGAAACAGGTCCGAGCTGCGGCCGTCGGCGGTGAGCGGGTAGTCGGCGGGATCCAGTGCGCGCGGCGAGCGCATGCCGTAGTTCACCACGTACGCGCGTCGCTCCTTCGCGCGCCACAGCACCATGCAGCCGCCGGCCGCGCACCCGCTCATCCAGGGTTCCACCACGCCGAGGGCGAAGGACGTCGCGACGGCGGCATCGACGGCGTCGCCGCCGGCCGCCAGCACCTGCGCACCCACCTGCGCCGCCTTCTTGTGCTGCGAAGCGACGATGCCACCTTCGGTGGCCACCACCTTCTTGCGAATGACCTGCGCGTCCGAGAAGTTGTCGCTCATGTCGAATGTTCTTTCACGTGCCGCACGATGTCCGCATGGGTGGCGAACCACACCGGCCCCAGCGCCTTCGCATGCCGGATCAGTTCGTCCAGGATCCACAGGCGCGAGCGATAGCCGCTGATGTGCGGGTGCATGGTCAGCTGGAAGATGCCGCCTTCGGCGAACGCGGCGTCGAGCTCGCGCCGGAAGATGTCGAACACGTCCGACGGCGGCGTGTAGGGGCGCAGGCCCGCGAAGCGGTTCATGTTGAAGTACACCGCGTCGTCGCGGATCCATTCCACCGGCAGCTCGATCACGCCAGTCGGCTCGCCATCGAGCAGCAGCTCGTAGCAGTCCACGTCCGCCATCAGCGAGGAGTCGTACAGCAGGCCCATGTCGCGCGCGATCGCCAGCGTGGAGGGGCTGAAGTCCCACGACGGCGTGCGGATGCCCACCGGGCGCTGCCCGGCGAGCTTCTCCAGCACGTCGGCGCTGCGCTGCATCAGGTCGCGCTCGGCGGGCTCTGGCAGCACGGAATTGCGCTCGTGGATCCAGCCGTGCAGCGCGATCTCGTGCCCGTCGGCGGCGACGCGGCGCTGTTCGTCCGGATAGAGCAGGGCGGTGACCGCGGGCACGTAGAAGCTGGCGCGCACGTCGTGCCGGCGGAGCATGTCGAGGATGCGCGGGATCCCCTGGCGATTGCCGTACTGGCCTTGCGACAGCTTGCCGATCGATTCACCGCCTTCGCGCAGTTCGTTGGTCTCGTGGTCGGAGTCGAACGACAGGGCGACGGCGCAGCGCGCACCGCCCGGCCACTGCGCGGGCTTGAGCGTGCGCCCGGCGCGCACGTGGTCGACGATGCCGCGCCAGTGTTCCTCCGGCCACTGCCAGGGTTGCAGGGCTTCGCTCATCGCTTGATCCTCCGGGCGATGTCCTGCGCGGCGCGCTGTTCGTCGGCCACGAAGCGCGCGAACTGCGCCGGCGGCATCGCCACGCCTTCGAGCCCCAGCGTGTCGAACTGCGCCTTCACCTCGGGATCGGCCACCGCGGACGCGACCGCCGCGTGGATGCGGCCGACCAGGTCGGCCGGCGCGTTCGCCGGCAGCCAGAGGCCGAACCAGTTCACCTTGTTGAAGCCCTTCAGGCCCTGTTCGTCCATGGTGGGAACGTCGGGCATGCCCTTCCAGCGCCGGGCGCCCGTGAGCGCCAGCGCCCGCAGCTTGCCGCTTTGCACGTGCTGCAGCGCGATCTGCGTGCCCACGAAGAACATGTCGATGCGCCCGGCCATCAGGTCGTTGGTCGCCTCGGCCACGCCCTTGTACGGCACCGAGAGGATGTCGGTGCCGGTCATCGACTTCATCACCTCCGCCGGGATGTGGCTGGCGGTGCCGTCGCCCGCGTTGGCGTAGGTGAGCTTGCCGGGGCTCTTCTTCGCCAGGGCGATGAGTTCCTGCACGTTCTTTGCCGGCACGTCCGGGTGCACCACCAGCGCCTGGCCGAAGTTCTGCGCGGCCAGCGTGACGTGGGTGAAGTCCTTGACCGGGTCGTACTTCGCGTTCTCGTTGAAGGGCGGGATGTTGACGTGCGAGGCGGTGGTGAACAGCCAGGTGTAGCCGTCGGCCGGCAGTCCGGCGACGTAGGCCGTACCGACCAGGCCGCCGGCGCCGGCGCGGTTCTCCACCACGATCGGCTGCCCCAGCGTCGCCGTCATCTTCGGCAGGATCGCACGCAGGATCAGGTCGGGCGGGCCGCCGGCGGGGGAGGGCACCACCACCCTGATCGGCCTGTTCGGGAAGCCCGCCTGCGCGTGGGCCAGTCCCGCGGCCAGGCTGCCGAGGGCGAGGAGGGTGTCGCGACGCTTCATGGGGTTCTCCGCTTGTTCTTCAAACGATGGAATCCAGGCGCACCGGCTGCTGCGACTGGATGGACGAGACGATGGCCTGCAGCAGCGCCACGTTGTGCACGGCGTCGCCGCCCGGCGTGGCCAGCGGCTGGCGCGCGGCTGCACTCTGCGCGAAGTGCTCCAGCTCGGCGCGCTCGGTGCTGGTCTTCGCAAAGCTGTGCACCACCGGCCTGCCCTTGACGGTGACGTTCTCGCGATCGACCAGGCACACCTTCAGGTCCCACGTGTGCAGGTGCTCCACGTCGCCGACCTCGGCCCACCCGTTGCTGCCGAAGACCTGCAGCCGCCAGGTCTCCGCGGTGGCGATCACGGTGCCCAGGTAGCCGGTGGCGCCGTTGTCGAAGCGCAGCAGCATCGAGGTGGTGTCGTCCATGCCGAAGTCCTGCGCCAGGCGAAAGCTTTGCGCGGTGACCTGCGCGATCGGACCGGCCAGGAACAGCATCGCGTCGATGACGTGCACGCCGCGGCCGGTCATGCCGCCGGCGGGCCCTTCCTCGGGCGCATGCCGCCAGTGGCCCTTGGGGAAGCGGTAGGCGCTGGGACCGCAGAAGTTGCCTTCCATGTGCAGCACGCGGCCGAGGGTGCCGTCCTCGATCAACTCGCGGATCCTGCGCAGCGCGGGTTGGTAGCGCCAGTTGTAGCCCACCGCCAGCGTGACGCCGTGTTCCGTGCACGCCGCGGCCGCGCGCTGCGCATCGCGTGCGTTCATGCCCAGCGGCTTCTCGCAGAAGACGTGCTTGCCGGCGCGCGCGGCCGCGACGATCTGCTCGGTGTGCAGCGAGTGCGGCGTCGCCAGCACCACCGCGTCGACCTCGGGGTCGCGCAGCACGTCTTCGTAGCTCGCCTGCATGCGGATGCCGTGCTTCTGCGCGAAGTCGCGCGCCTTGTCCGGCGTGCGCGTCGCGCCCGTGGTGAAGCGGATGGCCTTGCTGCCTTCGGCGCAGCGCACGAGGTTCTGGCCCCAGGTGCCCATGCCGATGATGGCGGCTCGGATCATGCGGGTTCCTTTTGGGTCGGTTGTTCGGCGGGGTTCGCCTGCGGGCTCACCGCCGCCCTACGAGAGCCGCAGAGGAACGTCACGAGTTCCTCGGGTGCTTCAATGGCATCGCCACGCCACGCCACGTGCTGGTCATCCCGGCACACGAGCAGCTTGTGGCGATAGGCCGCGGGCACGTCGACGCCCTGCAGGTCCAGCAGCGTCAGCGGCATGCCTCGCGCGCCTGCGGCGGCCAGCAGCGGGGAAACGTCGGCGGCGGCATCGAAACGCAGCAAGGTGTAGCCCTGGCCGAACGCGTCATACAGCGAACGGCCGTCGGCCAGCCAGAAGTGCGGCGCGCGGCAGCCGGGCGCGGTGGAAGGCGTGAAGTCGCCCATCGTGTACGCCGGCGGCGGCTCGCCGTCGCTCGCGATGATCGGCGAGTGCTCGTAGTAGTAGCCGAAGTTCAGGCCGGCGCAGCAGAACTGCTGCACGTTCAGCTCGTAAGCCTCGCGGCCGACTTCCTCGCGTGCCTTGCGCCCCTCATCGTCCGCAGCCTCGATGTTCGCCGGCACGGCGCGCCGGGCCTTGATCATCTTGGCCGCGTGGTCCATCGCGAAGTTGGACACCTGCATCGTGATCGGCTGGCGCTCGGCCTCGTAGGCGTCGAGGATGCGTTCGTCGCCCCAGCCCTGCACGCGCGCGGCGAGCAGCCAGGAAAGGTTCAGCGCATCGGCGATGCCGGCGTTCATGCCATAGCCGGCATACGGCACCCACAGGTGCGCGGCATCGCCGGCGATGAACACACGCCCATCGCGAAAGCGGTCGGCCACCAGGCGGCGGCCGACCCAGTCTTCGCGGGTGATGATCTCGTAGTCGAAGTCCTCGCCCACGCCGAGGATCTGCCGGATCGACCAGTCGCGGTCGATGGAGTCGAACTCCGGCTCGTCCGGGTTCAGGTGGTTGTGCACCAGCCAGGTCTCGTGGCCGTCGATGGCGAACACGGTGCCGCAACGGCGCGGATTGACGGAGTAGTAGGACCAGGCCGGCTTGCCGGGAATGCGCTCGCGCAACCCGGGCGCGCGGATGTAGCTCGATTGCACGCGCTGGATCACGGGCGTGCCTTCCAGCTTCGCGCCGATCGCCTTGCGCACGGTCGAACTGCCGCCGTCGCAGCCCACCAGGTAGCGGCAGCGGATGCGACGCTCCTGGCCGCTGTCCAGGTCCCGCGCCACGGCCACCACGCCCGCGTCGTCCTGCTTGAAGCCCGTGACCTGCGTGCGATTGAGCAAGGTCACGCCGGGCAGTGCGGCGGTGTGTTCGAGCAGGATGGGCTCCAGGAACAGCTGGTTGATGCGGTGCGGGGGCTCCGGCGTCGGCCACCAGGTGTCGGGCCCTTGCTCCGATGTGTAGCGTTCGGCGCGGCCGGGGATCGGGATGCGCGTGAGCTCCAGGCCGCAGACGCTGGTGCGGAACACCACGTCGTTGGGGTAGTCCGCCGGCAGCCCCGCGTCGCGCAGCTTGCGCGCCACCCCGAGGCGGCGAAAGCGCTCCATCGTGCGCGCGGCCACGTGGTTGCACTTCACGTTGGGCGGCTCCGCGTAGGCGCGCGTTTCGCAGATCGCCACCTGCACGCCGCGCGACTGCAGGTCCATGGCCAGGCTCAGCCCCACGGGGCCCGCGCCGACGACCAGCACGTCGGCAGCCAGCTCGCTGTCGCTCATTGCTCGATCTTGATGTTGGCCGCGCGGATCACCTTGGCCCACTTCTGCGTCTCGGCGCGGATGTACGCCTCGAAGGCTTCGGGCCGGCTCGGCGCCGGCTCCACGCCCAGGTTGCGCATGCTGGCCTGGATGGCGGGGTCGTTCAGGGCCGCGGTGATCTCCGCATTGAGCCGCTGGACGATGGCGGGCGGGGTGCCTGCGGGCGCCACGACGCCGAACCAGCCGGTGGAGTCATAGCCGCCCAGGCCCGCTTCGGACGCGGTGGGCACGTCGGGCAATTGCGGCAGGCGCTGCGGACTGGTCACGGCGAAGGCGACCAGCTTGCCCGCACGGATGTGCTGCAGTGCCGAGGGCAGGTCGACGACCGCCAGCGGGACGTTGCCGGCCAGCACGTCGAGCGCCGCCGGCCCCGAGCCCTTGTACGGCACCTCTACCATCTTCACGTCCGCCATCTGGGAGAACAGGGCGGCCGACAGGTGCATGGCGGTGCCGTTGCCACCGTGCGCGATGGACAGCTTGCCGGGCTGCGACTTCGCCAGCGCAATCAACTCGCGCTGGGTTTTCGCCTGCACCGACGGATGGCCGATCAGCACGAAGGGGATCGCCGCCAGCATGCTCACCGGCCTGAAGTCCTTCACTGGGTCGAAGGGCATCTGCGCATAGAGGCTGCTGTTGGCCGACAGCGCGCCGGCCGCGCCGACGCCCAGCGTGTAGCCGTCCGGCGGCGCCTTGGCGACGATGGCCAGGCCGATGTTGCCGCCTGCGCCGGGGCGGTTGTCGACCACCACCTGCTGGCCCAGCTTCTCGTTCAGGCGCGGCACCAGCATGCGCACCACGGCATCGGCGCTGCCGCCGGGCGGGAAGGTCACGACCACGCGGATCGGCTGCCGCGGGAAATCGGGCGACTGGGCGGGCGCTGTGGCGGCAAAGGCCGCCAGCAGCAAGGCGGCGGCTGCGCGCGCGAACTGGTGCATCGGGGTCTCCTGATGGCGCCATTGGGCCGCAAAGGAGCGGGGCGGTCATCGCGGAAAACCTGCATGGCCGCCGCGGCAGAGCCTCCCGTGCTGTCGGCCTGTCCTCACAAGGATCGCCATCCCTCCCCGACGAAGCCCGGCCGGTCCAGGCGCGACCATCGTCGTAGCACATACAAGGAGAACCAATGACCGACACGCGCAAGGAACACGAGATCCTGTGGGAGCTGATCAAGGAGCAGCGTTTCTGCATGCTGGCGCACCGGCACGGCGACGGCACGCTGCACTCGCATCCGCTCACCACGCAGAACCGCGAGCTCGGCGAGGACGGCTGCATCTATTTCTTCGTCGCCAAGGCCAGCGAGGTGGGCCAGCGGCTGCAGCAGGACGGCAACGTGAACCTGTCCTATGCGAACCCGAAGGACGACACGTGGGTCTCGGTCACCGGCACCGCGCGCATCTCGAGCGACATGGCCAAGCGCAAGGAGCTGTTCGATGCCATGGACAAGGCCTGGTTCGACGGCCCTGACGACCCGAAGATGGAACTCGTCGAGGTGAAGATCGACGAGGCGGAGTACTGGAACGTCAAGGAAAACAAGCTGCTGCAGTTGCTGAAGATGGGCAAGGCCGCCGCGACGGGCACGCGGCCGCAACTGGGCGAGCACAAGGAAGTGCACTTCAACAACTGACGTCGTTACTCCTGCGCCGCATCACTCTGCCGCCGCGTCGCGCCGGGTGCGGTGCGGTGCCGGGCCGCCGTGACGGGGACCCGCGCGCTGTGCGCACGGGCGACCTGGAAGTCCGGCTTCG
>JAESGR010000708.1_pt1 | contig 16662 bp, 16 predicted proteins | sample 9269771 | NCBI WGS metagenome assembly JAESGR01 (sample SAMN15739572, study PRJNA653492) | algae metagenome | isolation source: Chroococcus sp. CMT-3BRIN-NPC107 and co-occurring heterotrophs from well... | place: USA: Clark Mountains Wilderness, California | collected 2010-04-18
GATGCAGGATCCGACCAATCAGATCACCCTCTTGGCCGCCGCCCTGGTCGTCACGAAGGAGGCTGGCGGGGTGGTGGGAGAGTTCCCGTTCGCGGACGCCTTCAAGCTGCTGCCCCGCGCTGCTGGGAGCGAGCGTTAGGGCCTCCCTCAGGGCCGGATGGGGTCACCCTGGTGGTGCGGCGCTCGGAGAATCGCGGCGCGACCCTGCGGGCGGCGGATGGCGAGGGCCGTACCACCACCTACCGCCGCGGCCCGCGTGGGCTGCTCTCCGAGATCGAGGACCTGCAGGGCGGGCGCGTCCGCATCGCCTATGACGACCAAGAGCGCCTCGCCCAGGTTGTTAACCAGACCGGTCGCACCTGGAGCTTCGTGCGCGACGCCGTGGGCCGCGTCGTCGAGGAGACGGACTTCGACGGGCTGACCACGGCCTACGCCTACGACGAGGCGGGCCGGCTCGGCGAGACCCGCCACGCCGACGGCACCCGCGCGGCCTACGCTTACGATAGGTCGGGCCTTCTGGTGCGCGAGGCGGTGCACGATCCGGGGCGCGCGGCCGCCTGCGTCACCACCTTCGGCTACGACGCGAGCGGGCTTTTAGTACGTGCCGAGAACGACGACGCGCTGGTGCTGTTCGAGCGCGACGAAATGGGCCGGGTCGTGGCCGAGACCGTCAAAGGCCGGCGGATCGAGAGCACCTTCGATTGCTGCGGCCGGCGGGTCGAGCGGCGCATCGGCGGGCGGGTGACCGAGTACGCCTACGATCCGGTCGGCGCGCTGGTGCGCCTGACCCTCGCGGGCCACGCCCCGCTGAACTTCACACGCAACGCCCTCTGGCGCGAGACGCGGCGGCGCAACGGCGGGGGCTTTCAGCTCGACCAGGGCTGGGACGCGGTGGGCCAGCTCCTGCACCAGAGCGTGGCGTCCGCCGCGCCGCCTGGACCGGGCGGTGGCGCGGCGGGCCTGGGCGTGGAGCGGCGCTACGCTTGAAGCCGTGCCTTTGAGCCGCGCACCATCGTTGATGCCGGCTGGGGCGAGACGGCCTATGCCTATGACGGCAACGGGCAGGTGGCGCAGGCCCGTTTCGGCGACGGTGGGGCGGAACGCTATGAGTACGACGCGGCGCTCAACGTGGTCGGCTCGGACCAGCGGGAGCCGGGCGAGGCGTTGTCCCGCGAGCTTGCGGGGTCGAGCATGGTCTTGCCGCCCTGGCTGGTCTCACCAGGCGGGCGGGTGCGGCAGGCGCGCGGCCCGCGCGGCGAGGCGGTGAGCCTGAAGCACGACGCACGCGGGCGGTCGGTGGCGCGACGCGTCGAGCGGCGCGGCTTCCGGGTGCGGCTGTCGCGCTATGCGTGGGACGGGCGCGGTTTGCCTGGCGATCAACACAAGATGGCTCAATCCGTCACGGAGGACTGCATGCGTCGATGCAGGCTGGCGGCGAGCTGGTCGGCGAACTTGGCGGCGGCCACGGACAGCATCCGACCCTGCAACTGCGCCAGGACCACGGTCATCGGCTCCAGATCGCGATCGTCGATGGGCCTGCTCCGCAGGCGAGGATCGTCGGGAATGCCGTTGGGGATCTGCAGGCTCACGACGTCCTCGCGCAGGGCGAGATTGCGCAGGAACTCGAGCGAGCCGGACTCTACGGCGCATTTCAGTTCAACGCCCCGTCGGGCCAGCGCCTGATCCAGGTGAAGGCGAATGGCGAGCGACCGGTCGGGAAGCGCCATGGGATGGGCAAGGCAGTCGCGCAGTCGCACGGGACCGTCGGATTTCGCGAGCGGATGTTCGGCCCGCATCAGCGCGCGAAGCTGCTGCCGGCAGGAATATAGGAGGTGAAGCTCGGCGGAGGGCGGAGGCTGGATGATCAGGGCGAGATCCGCCTCGAAGGCGACGACCGCGGCCACCGCCTGGATGTGGTCACGGACCTGCACCGTGAAGCCGACCTGCGGGAACCGGGCGCGGTAGGCCTCTACCTCCTCCGGCACCACCCGCGTGACGAAGGCTTGGCTGCAGGCCAGGGCGACGTGGCCGCGACGCACACCCGACAGGTCGGCGATCTGCGAGCGGACCCGCTCCAGGTCAGCGACCTGGTCCCGGATGTGACGGACCAGCAACTCGCCCGCCGCGTTGAGGCGCATCCCCTGCGCCAGTCGCTCGAAGACCGGCGTGCCGAGCTCGTACTCGATGTCCTGAACCTGCCGTGTCAGGGCTGAAGGCGCGATATTGAGCCGCTCGGCCGCACGGCGGATCGAACCGCTGCGTGCGATCTCGGCCACGTAACTGAGCGTGCGTAGGTGCTTCACGGCTCAAGCTCCTGTGTTGCGCGAGGCTGCATCGGTGTTGCCGAAAATGCAACGAGTCCTTCGAAAACTAGCACTCGCCCGCAACAGGCGAGCTGAGTAGCGTTCATGGGTCCGAACTTCGACGAGGCCGCCCCATGATTCACCGCCGCACGCTTCTCGCTGGCCTCGGAGCAAGCCTCGTCTCCGCGCCCCTCGTCGGTCGCGCCAAGGCCGCGCCGACGGTGATCCGCATGGGATCGCTGAAGCTGATCCACTCGATCGCCCCCTACTTCTACGAGCGCTTCACGCCCGAGGGCGTCCAGGTCGAGGTCGTGCCCTTCGAGAGCCCGACCGAGTGCAAGAACGCCGTCGTGACCAGGTCGGTGGATTTCGGGACGTTCGGCATCGCGGCGGCGACCCTTGGCGCAGCGGCCGGAGAACCGATCGTGGTGATCGCCTCCACCTGCAACCGCGGCATGGCGATCATCTCCAAGAAGGATTCGGAGATCCGCGCGATCAAGGATCTCAAGGGCAAGCGCGTGGCGATCTGGCCGGGCAGCACGCAGGAGGTCTTCGCGCTCGAGCGCATGCGCATGGAAGGGCTCAGCGTCCGCGACATCACGCCGGTCCGCATCTCCTTCTCCGAGATGCACATTGCCCTGGCCCGCGGCGACATCGACGCCTATGTCGGCGCCGAGCCCGGTCCCGGCGTCAGCCTCTCGACGGGCGTCGGCCAACTTGTCGAATACCCCTACGCGACCGAGATGGGCGCGCTGAACATGGTCTTCGGCGCGCACCGCGACACGCTCGCGCAGCGGCCCGAGGTGGTGCGCACCATGCTCGAGATCCACCGCAAGGCTTCGGATTTCGCGGGCAAGGACCGCGAGGCGATGATCGCCATGGCCGTGTCCAAGCTCGGGCAGAAGCGCGAGGCGCTCGAACTCTCCGCGCCCAACGTCGAGTTGAAGTGGAAGCTCGGACCGGACGAAGTGCGCCAGGCCAAGGCCTATGCCGAGCACATGCTTGCCTTGAAGCAGATCAAGCGCCTGCCGGAGCCGGGCTTCATCGATACCCGCTTCGTCGATGCGATGAGGGACGCGTGAGCACCGCGACCGAGGCGGGCGCTGTTGCAGCGGCAAGTCTGCCCGCGGCCGAGCCTGTTGCACGAAAGAGCAGCGTGTCGCTCTCGGCTCTACGCCGAGCGGGCCTTGCGCTTGCCATTCCCCTCGGCCTTGCCCTCGTCTGGCACCTTGCAACCGCGGACCGACCCTACAGCCTGATCCCGGCACCCGCTGCCGTCTGGACGCAGCTTCAGGACCTTGCCTTCGGCGGCATCAACGACGACGCCTTCAGCGGAACGCTGGGCGTGCATCTCCTCGCCTCCCTCAGCCGTGTCTATGGCGGCTTTGCGCTGGCCGCGGCGGCGGCGCTCCCGCTCGGGCTGCTGATCGGCCGCATCCCCCTGATCCGGGCGCTGCTGGATCCGACCTTCCAGATCTTGCGGCCGATCCCGGTGACGGCCTGGCTGCCGCTCGCGATGATCCTGTTCGGGCTGGGACCGCGCTCCGCCTACTTCCTCGTCTTCCTGGGCGCCTTCTATCCGATCCTCGTCAACACGATCTTCGGGGTGCGATCCGTCGAGCCACGCCTGTTCGAGGCCGCGGCGATGCTGGGCTGCACGGGGCCTGCCCAGTTCGCTCGGGTCGTGCTGCCCGCAGCGCTCCCCTCCATCTTCACGGGCCTGCGGCTCGGCCTCGGCTTTGCCTGGGTCGTGATCGTGGTCGGCGAGATGACCGGCGTTCAGACGGGTCTGGGCGCCATCATCATGGAGGCGCGCCAGCTCTCGCGCACCGAGATCGTGATCTGCGGCATGGTCGTGATCGGTATCGCCGGCTTCGTCTCCGACTGGATCGTCATGCAGGTCGGCCGGCGCCTCCTGGCCTGGAGCCCGACTCATGGCTGACCCGACCGTCCCGATCCTCGACCTGCGCAACGTCTCGAAGACCTACGTGGCGCAAGGGCGCAGCATCGAGGCGCTGCGCGGCGCCAACCTTCAGGTCAAGCGTGGCGAGTTCGTCTGCCTGCTGGGGGCTTCCGGCTGCGGGAAGTCGACGCTTCTGCGCATCGTCGCGGGCTTCGAGGCGGCAAGCGCCGGACAGGCCTTGATGTGGAACACGCCGATCTCCGGCCCGGGTCCGACGCGCGGCATGGTCTTTCAGGATTACGGCCTGTTCCCGTGGCTCACCGTGCGCGACAACATCGGGTTTGGACCGAGGTCCCGCGGCCGACCGGTCGCCGAGATGCGCGAGACCGTCGGCCGCTACATCGACCTCGTCGGGCTCCAGCGCTTCGCCGACGCCTACCCGCATCAGCTCTCGGGCGGCATGAAGCAGCGAGTGGCCATTGCCCGCGTGCTCGCCAACGACGCCGAGGTGGTGCTCATGGATGAGCCCTTCGGTGCCCTGGATGCCATGACGCGCGAGCGACTGCAGGACGAGCTCCTGGATCTCTGGTCCCGCACCGGACTGACCGTGCTCTTCGTCACCCACGCAATCGAGGAGGCGATCTTTCTCGCCGACCGCGTGGTGATGATGTCGCCCGGGCCTGGGCGCATCGAGTCCGTCCACGAGATCGAGTTGCCGCGGCGCCGCGACGTGTCGAGCCCCGCCTTCAACGACGTCCGGCGGATGCTCTCGGCGCAGCTTCACAGCCACCACGCGCCGAAAGCCGCCTGAGGGTCGGGCGTGATGGACGATCCGCGCCGACCTGAGAACCGTCTGGCCTACCGGGCGGCGATCGACCGGCCGCCGCTCGCACTGCCTGACGGCAAGCGGGTGGCGCTCTGGCCCGTGGTCAATGTCGAGCACTGGCTGATCGACCATCCGATGCCGCGCCAGATCCTGGTTCCGCCGACGGCCGCGCCGCTTCTGCCCGACCTCCCGAACTGGGCATGGCACGAGTACGGCATGCGCGTCGGCTTCTGGCGCCTGCTGGCGGCCTTCGCGGAGCGTGGCCTCCGTCCGACGCTCTCGATCAACGCCTCCGTCTGCGAAGCCTACCCGCGGGTGGCCGAGGCGGCGCACGCGGCCGGCTGGGAGTTCATGGCCCATGGCTTCCATCAGGTTCCGACGCAGCGCATCGCGGACGAGCCCGACATGATCGCCCGATCGATCGCGACGATCACCCGGTTCACCGGGGCCCCGCCGCGCGGGTGGCTGGGTCCTGGACTGACCGAGACCCTCGATACGCCCGATCACCTGAAGGCGGCAGGGATCGAATATCTCGGCGACTTCGTCGTGGACGATCGGCCGTGCCGCGTCGCCACGCGGCACGGCCCGCTCATCGCTTTGCCCTACTCGGTCGAGCTGAACGACATTCCCCTGCTCGCCATCCAGCACCACCGCGCCGACGAGTTCGTCGAGCGGGCGCTGTCGAACCTCGACCGCCTCGTCGCGGAGGCCGGGAGCGATGGGCCGCTCGGGGGTGCGAAGGTGATGGGTTTTGCGATCCACCCCTACATCACGGGGGTGCCGCACCGGATCGGCCTCCTGGAGCGGCTGCTCGATGCCGTCACGGCGCGGGACGACGTTGTCGTCATGCAGGGGTCCGAGCTGCTCGACTGGTATCTCGGCACGGGCGACGATGCCTGAGGAAGGCGATGCCGGGTGACCTCGACCGCGGAAGCGGACGGATCTCTCTCGCGCTGCGGTCCCTCGGGGGCGCGCCTTTCTCGCCTTCCTTCACGGTGGCGCCTGGCAGCGCGACGCCAGGGAAGGCCTCGCCTGCGTCGCCAAAGGTCCGCTCCAATGCATGGCCTCGACATGGAGCCGGTCGGCCATACGGCGGCGCCATCGGCAGTCTTCGTTCACTTCATGAGAAGCAGGTCCTCGTCCATCTCGAGCCAAAGCCCATCAGGAGTCGATACGACGGGGAAGAGGCGGAGGCTGCGAAACCGCCAACCCGGTGAGACGGATCCATCCCGAAGGTCGAAGGACGCGAGGTGCCGCGGGCAGAACAGCCGTCCTGCGGCACACCGTCCGAGCGAGAGGTCGGCGCCCTCGTGCGGACAGGCCCGCTCCGCGGCGGAGATGCGCCCGCCGTCCCGCAGAAGGATGAGCTGTTGCCGGCCGACGACGATCGGCAGCACATCGCGCTCGCCGAGGAGGTCGGCAGGTCCGAGGTAGATCCAGGCCGGCCGCTCCGCCTCAGCCACCGAGATAGGCTTGCCGCACATGAGGATCGGCGATGAGGGCCTGGCCGCTGCCCTCGAGCACGATGCGGCCGGTCTCGATGAGATAGGCGTGGTCGCACAGCTCGAGCGCCGCGAAGGCGTTCTGCTCGACCAGGAGAACAGTGGTGCCCGCGTCGCAGATCGACCGGATCACCGCGAACATCCGCTCGACGATGTTGGGGGCAAGCCCCAGGGACGGCTCGTCGAAGAGCACGAGCTTCGGACGTGCCATCAGGGCGCGGCCGATCGCCAGCATCTGCTGCTCCCCGCCCGAGAGCGTACCGGCGGCCTGGGCCCGGCGCTCGCCAAGCCGCGGAAACTCGCCGTAGACGCGGTCGAAATCCGCCGCGATGCCGGCGCGGTCGCGGCGCAGATACGCGCCCATGGCGAGGTTTTCCGCGACACTCATCTGCGGGAAGACGCGCCGGCCCTCCGGGCAATGGGCGATGCCCTCGGCCAGGATGCGGCGGGGCTCGGCGCCCGCGATGTCGCGGCCGTTCAGCCGGATCTCCCCGGAGCGGGCCGGCACCAGGCCGGAGATCGCCCGCAGCGTCGTGGATTTGCCGGCGCCGTTCGCGCCGACGAGGGCGACGAGCTGGCCCTCGCGCACCGAGAGGGTGAGGCCCTTGAGGGCGGTGACGTGGCCGTAGCCGCAGACGAGGTCGCGGATCTCAAGCATGGGCCGGTTCCTGCACCTCGGCGGCGGCCTGCCGGGCGGCTTTGCCCTGGCCGAGATAGGCCTCGATCACCGCCGGATCGCTGCGGATCCTGTCCGGCGGTCCCTCCGCGATCAGCCGGCCGTAATTGAGGACGAGGATGCGGTCGGAGACCTCCATGACCATCGGCATGTCGTGCTCGACGAGCAGGACGGTGATCCCGCGTTCGCGGATCTGGCGGATCAGCGACACGAAGACCTGCGTCTCGGAGGCGTTCATGCCCGAGACCGGCTCGTCGAGGAGGAGCATCGCGGGCTCGGTCGCGAGCGCCAGGGCCACGCCGACGAGGCGCTGCTCGCCATAGGCCAGCGCGCCGGCCTTCTCCCCCGCGCGCTCCGAGAGCCCGACCCAGTCGAGGAGCGCCTCGGCGCGGGCGCGCAGGCGCCGCTCGCTCGCGCCGGCACGGCCGATCAGCGCGTCGAGGAGGGGCGTGCGGCTCGACTGCGCACCCTGCCGGTGCAGTCCGATCATGACGTTGTCGAAGACGGTGTCGTCGGGGAAGACGCTGGTGCGCTGGAAGGTCCGGGCGAGGCCGAGCCGGGTGATCTCGTGCGGCTGAAGATCCGTCAATCCGGTGCCCCGGAAGCGGACCTCGCCCTGGCTCGGTTTCAGGAAGCCGGTCATCACGTTGAAGGCGGTGGTCTTGCCCGCGCCGTTCGGGCCGATCAGGCTCACGATCTCGCCCTCGCGGACGGCGAAATGCAGGTCGGCGATGGCGACGAGTCCGCCGAAGCGCACGCCGACCTGCTCGACCGAGAGGATCGCGCTCATCGCGGCACCGCCGGGCTGGCTTCGAGAACGGGAACGGCCCTGGCCGCCCGGAGGCGGGCGAAAAGCCCCGCAATCCCCGGCACGATGCCTTTCGGCATCACGAACAGGATCGCGATCAGCACGATCCCGTAGACCATCCATTGGGCCTCCGGCGCCATCACCGGGCGGAGCGCGACCGGCAGCAGACCGAAGATCAGGCCGCCGACGACGGGCCCCATCAGCGTGCCCTTGCCGCCCGCCACCACCATGATCACGATGGTGACGGTCGTGGCGAACTGGAACACGTCGGGGTCGATGATGCGCAGGTAATGCGCGTAGAGGCTGCCCGCCGCGCCCGCCATCGCGGCCGAGATCACCGTCGCGACCGTGAGCGTGCGGGCGGCGTTGATCCCGACCGAGAGGGCGAGGGACTCGTTCTCCTTGAGGCCCCGCATGGCGCGGCCGAAGCGGGAGCCGACGAGGCGCGCGATGATGAGGTAGCAGAGCGTGCCGAAGGCGAGGACGAGGTAGTAGTTCTGCAGCTTGGTCTTGAGCGTCCAGGTGCCGAGGCCGGGAGCGCCCAAGGCGATCGCGGGGATGTTCGTCAGCGCCAGCGGTCCTTGCGTCAGCTCCACCCAGTTGAGGGCGACGAGCCGGACGACCTCGGCGAAGGAGACCGTCACGATCACGAAATAGGCACCCCGCACCCGGAAGGAGAGGCGGCCGATCAGGTAGCCGCAGGCGCCCGCCGCCAGGATCGCGAGCAGGAATCCGATCGCCGCCGGCCAAGGCTCGTGCACGATGCGGGTCCCGAAGCCGATCTCGACGTCGAAGCCCAGGCTCGTCAGGGCGCTGACATAGGCGCCGATGCCGAAGAAGGCGATATGGCCGAGGCTGAGCTGTCCGGTGAAGCCGAGGAGCAGGTTCAGGCTCATGGCCGCGATGGTCAGGATGCCCGTGGTGATCAGCGCGTTGAGGAGATAGGGGTTCGACCCCAGTGCCAACGGCAGGGCGACGAGCGAGGTCAGGAGCGCGAGGGGGAGGAGGCGGCTCATCCGATGCGCTCCGCCTTCGCGAACAGGCCGGTCGGCTTGTAGTGCAGCACCGCGATGATGATCAGGAACCCCATCGCATCGCGGTAGCCGGAGGAGACGTAGCCGGCCCCGAGTTCCTCGGCGAGCGCCAGGATGAAGCCGCCGATGGCCGCCCCCTTCAGGTTGCCGAGTCCGCCGAGGATGACGATGGCGAAGGCCTTCAACTCGGCGAGGCCTCCCATCTGCGGGAACACCACGTAGACGGGACCGAGCAGGGCGCCGGCCGCGGCAGCGAGCGAGGAGCCCAGCGCGAAGGTCGCCGTGTAGACGAGGCGCACGTTGACGCCCATCAGCGCCGCGGTGTCGGCATCCTGGAAGGCCGCCCGCATGGCGAGTCCGAGCTTGGTCCGGTTGATGAGGGTGTAGGTGACGACGATCAGGGCGAGCGCCGCGCCGAGCACGAACAGCCGGAGCCAGGAGACCGAGACCGGGCCGAGCTGAAGCGGGGCCTCCAGGAAGGGCGAGGGGATCGCCTTGGCGACGCCGCCGAAGATCCAGAGGGTGCCCGATTGCAGGACGATGCCGGCCCCGATCATCACCAGCATGGTGGTGTCGATGTCCGAGCCCCGGAACGGCCGCAGCAGCAGCAGCTCGATCGCGGCCCCGAGCAGGAGGCCGCCGAGGATCGCCACGGGCAAGGCCAGGAAGAAGTTCAGGCCGAGTGCCGCGACCGCGAGATACATGACGTAGGCGCCGACGGTGTAGAGGGCGCCGTGGGTGAAGTTCACCACGTTCATGATCCCGAAGATCAGCGTCAGCCCGATCCCGAGGAGAGCGTAGGTGCCGCCGAGGATGAGGGTGTTCACCAAGTGCTGGATCAGCTGGTCCATGGGCGGCCCTTCCGCTGGCAAGCGTGCCGTCAGAGCGTCGGCACGGCGACGCGGCCGTCCCTGATCTCGATGAGGTAGACGTCGGGCTTGCTCTGCCCGCTCTCCTTGCCGGCGGGCCCGGACTTGGCGAAGCGGATCGGGCCGTTCAGGCCAGTGAAGTCGACGGACCAGAAGGCCTTGGTGATGGAAGCGGGCTCGGCCGAGCCGGCCTTCTCGATGGCCTGCGCGATGGCGCGGATGCCGTCATAGCCGCGAAAGCTCTCGGTGACGCCCGCGAACTGGAATCCGCGCTTCTTCCACTCACTGATGAACCCCTCCGTGGCCTTCGGGTCGGGCGTCTTCTCCGGCAGCCAGGGCAGGAAGGTCGTGAGGTGCATGGTGCCCTCGGCGGCGGAGCCGGCCTGGGCGATGATCTGGTCGGGATTCTGCGAGCCACCGGTGGTGATGACTCGCTTCTTGAGGCCGATCGCCGACATCTGCTTGAAGAGCAGCACGAGCTGATCGACGGCGCTCGTGATCATGATGGTGTCGCTGTCCGACGCCTTGAGCTTGGCGAGCTGAGCGCTCATGTCCTGCGCGCCCTGGTCCATGGTCTCGACTAGGCCGACCGTGACGCCCTTCTCCTTGAGCATCTTGCCGAAATCGGCCGCGGCGCCGCGGCCGAAATCGTTGTTGAGCACCAGGAAGTCGACCTTCTTCAACCCGAGCTTGGCGACCGTGGGGGCGAAGGTCTCGGCCTCCAGCGCCGAGGGCGGCGAGATGCGGAAGACGTAGGGGTTGCCCGAGGTCGTGATCTTGCCCGACGAGGAGGTCTCCACCAGCATCGGCACCTCGTACTCGGCGAGCTTGGGCATCACCGCGAGCGTCAGGCTCGACCCCCAGGCGCCCATCATCACCGGGGTCTTGTCGCTGGTGATCAGCTTCTCCGCGACCGCCGCGGCCTCGGTCGGGTTGCTCTTGTTGTCCTCGATGACGAGTTCGAGCTTCTTGCCCAGCACCCCGCCCTTCGCGTTGATCTCGTCGGCGGCGATCCTGGCGCCGTTGACGACGTAGGTGCCCGACGCGGCGAAGGCGCCGGTCAGCGGCTCGTTGACGCCGATGCGGATCGTGTCCGCCCGCGCCGCCGTCCCGGCGAGGACCAGCAGGATCGCGGTGGTGAGGGTGAACCTGCTGGGCATTGCGTGTCTCCGGTGCGGTGGGGTTGAAGTCAGGAGCGCCTGAGCCAGGCCGAAATCCGCGCGCGGGCGAGGCCGAGGACGAGACGAAGGGGATTGAGGCTGACCGGTATGGGGGTGGTGCCGGACAGACGGGCGTCGAGATTGCGGGAGAAATCCGCCGCGATGCGGCCCGCGAGATCGCGAACGAGTCCGGGCCGCCCGAACTGGGCGAGCGGTCCGGTCAAGCTGTAGCCGACCTCCAGCGCGACCTTAGCCGTGCCGGGCGCCTCGCCCGGCCCGACGCGGTAGCGGATCTCGCCCTGCGTGGCCGAGCGCCCGCCCACGTCGCTGCCGGCCCCGCGCACGCGCCCGCTCAGCGCCGCCTCGTCCCGCTCGATGCGGGCGCGTCCGCGGAAGGTCGCGGCGATCGGCCCGATCCGCACCTGCAGGCCGCCCTCGACCGTGTCGGGCGCGGGATGTCCCGTCAGCACGGCGCCGGGCAGGCAAGCGGCCACGGCCTCGATGTCGCCGAGCAGCGCGAAGACCGCCTCCGGTGGATGGGTGAGATCGATCGCCTGCGTGAAGCGGTGTGCCGGCTCGAAGGTCCCGGAGAGCTCCTGCGCCGTCGCGGGCGCGACCGAAGCGGCTCGGCCCGGCAATGGCCGCAAGGGCGCTGCGACCGTTCCGCCGATGCGGGCGCCGACCGGGCCGAGGGCGCGCGCCGCGCCGGTGTCGGGGAGGACGCCGCGAGCGCGCCGCGCGGCGATCACGCTCATCACGGCCCGGACGATGCCGGCATAGCCAGTGCAGCGGCAGAGGTTGCCCGCAAGGCCGATGCGGATGCGCCGCTCGTCGGCCTCGGGCAGCCGCAGGACGAGATCGCGCGCGGCCACCAGCATGCCGGGCGTGCAGTACCCGCACTGGAGGGCGTGCTCGCGGTGGAAGGCGGCGCGGAGTTCCGTCGCGACCGGATCGTCGTCCAGGCCCTCGATCGTGGTGATTGCGGCGCCGGCGGCGGCACCCGCGAAGGTGAGGCAGGCCCGCGCCGGCTCGCCGTCGAGGAGCACGGTGCAGGCGCCGCAGATTCCGTGCTCGCAGCCGAGATGGGTGCCCGTGAGATCCAGACCCTCGCGCAGCACGTCGCCGAGATGGCTCCTGGGCTCGGCCTCGACCCGCAGGGAGCGCCCGTTCACCGTCAGCCAGAGGGCCATGCGGCCCGCGGCGGGTTCCGCCAGCCCGGCGCTCACGCGGCCTCCCGGAGCGATAGGGGCGTGGGCTTGGCCGCCTGTGCCACCGCGCGCGCCAGCACTGTGACGTGGACGTGGCGCTCGACCGCATCGGTCATGCCGGCGGCGGCGAGGGCCGCATCGGCCGCGCGCCCGTCGAAGCGCTCAGCGAAATCGGGGCCGATGCGGCCGCTAAAGAGCGGCCGGGCGTCGGCGAGGAGCAGGGGCGGCCCCTCGACGGCGCCGATCACGATACGTCCGCGTCCCGCGTCCGGTTCGAGGCGCACGGCCCCGATGGCGTGGGCGAACTCGCCGATCTTGGCGCAGTGCTTGACGTAGCCCCAGGCCGCGCCGGCGGGCCGTGCGGGCACGCGGACGGCGGCCAGGATTTCGCCAGGCTCCAGCGCAACTTCGAGCGCTCCTGTGACGAAACGCTCGACGGGCAGGGTGCGGCGGCCGCTCAGGCTCGCGACCTCGACGTCTGCACCAAGAGCAATCAGAGCGCTGACCCAGTCGGCCGCGGGATCGGCATGGACGAGGCTGCCGCCGACCGTGCCGCGGTTGCGCACCGGCCGGTAGGCGATGGCGGCGGCCACCCGCTGCAGGGCGCCGCCGGTCAGGTCGGGCACGCGGCCGTCCTCGATGTCGGCATGCGTGACGCAGGCGCCGAGCACGAGGGTCTGGCCCTCGATCCGGGCCTGGCGGAGTTCTTCGATCCCGGTGATGTCGAGGACGAGGTCCGGCTCGACCAGGCGCAGGTTCAACATCGGCCCGAGGGATTGGCCGCCCGCGATCAGCTTCACGCTGCCCGCCGCCCCGGCGAGACGGTCGAGAAGCGCGGGCAGGCTCGCCGGGCGCTCCCAGGCGAAGGGCGCGGGCTTCATGCGGCCTCCCTCGCGCGCTCCGGGCCGACGCGGGCGGCGAGCACCGCCTCCACGATCCGCCGCGGGGTGACGGGGGAATGCCGCATCTCGACGCCCAGCGGTGCCAGCGCGTCGTTGATCGCGTTGGCGAGCGCCGCCGGGGGCGCGATGGCGCCGCCCTCGCCGATGCCCTTCTGGCCGAAGCGCGTATAGGGCGAGGGCGTCTCCATGTGGTCGATGCGGGCCATCGGCACCTCCGCCGCACCGGGCAGCAGGTAGTCGGCGAAGGTCGAGGCCAGCGGCTGGCCGCGGGCGTCGAAGCGCATCTCCTCGAGAAGCGCGGTGCCGATGCCCTGCGCCAGACCGCCATAGATCTGGCCGTCCACCACGAGGGGGTTCACCAGGGTGCCGCCGTCCTCGACGATGACGTAGTCGAGGATCTCGACCGCCCCGAGGTCGGGATCGACCGCCACCAGTGCGGCGTGGGCCGCGTAGGAGAAGGTGCCGGAATCGCGCTGCGGCTTGTAGCCGGCGGTGACCTCGAGCCCGCCCGGATCGGTGTCGGACGCGAGGTCCTGCGGGCGCCGGTACCAGGTACGGGCGATGGTCTCCAGCGGCACGTCGCCGGAGGGTCCGACCACGTGGCCGCCGATGAACCGGCACTCCTCCGGCCGGGCCTGGAGGAGGTGGGCGCCGATGCGCAAGGCGCGGTCGCGCAGGGTCTCGCAAGCGGCAGCCACCGCGCCGCCGGCCATCACCATCACCCGGGACCCCCAGGAGCCGGTGGAGTAGGGCGTCATGGCGGTGTCGCCGTGGACGAGGCGGGTGCGCGCGACCGGCACGCCGAGGATCTCGTGGGCGACCTGGGCCAGGGTCGTCTCGAGGCCCTGGCCGTGGGAATGGGCGCCGATCCTGAGTTCGAGGCCGCCATCCGGCGTGAGGCGGGCGCTCGCCTGCTCGTGGCCCGGCACCATCGGGATGCCCCATCCGGAATACACGGAGGTGCCGTGCGCGGCCTGCTCGCAGTAGATCGCAAGGCCGAGGCCGATCCGGCGCCCGTCCGGCTCAGGGCCGCGCTGGCGGGCGCGCACGGCCTCCACGTCGATGGCCGTCAGTGCGCGGGCCAGCGCCTGCGGGTAGTCGCCGCTGTCGAAATGCTTCTTCGTGATGTTCTCGAACGGCATCTGCTCGGGCCGGACGAGGTTCTTCTCGCGCACGGCCTCGGGACGGATCCCGGCCTCGCGGGCGACCGCGTCGAGCACCAGTTCGAGGGCGAAGCAGACGCCGGTGCGGGCGACGCCGCGATAGGGCAGGATCGGGCACTTGTTGGTCGCGACCGACCAGGTCCGGCAGCGATAGGCCGGGAAGTCGTAGGGGCCCGGCAGGATGCTGGCGACCTGCGCGGCTTCGAGGCAGGCCGAGAACGGATAGGCCGAATAGGCCCCGGAATCGACGACCGCCTCGCAGTCGATGCCGCGCAACCGGCCGTCGCGCTCCGCATAGGCGGTGATGCGGTAGTGGTGCTCGCGGCAATTGGCGTTGGCGGTCAGATGCTCGCGCCGGTCCTCCAGCCAGCGGACCGGGTGGCCGAGGCGCAAGGCCAGCCAGCACAGGGCGACATCCTCGGGCAGCAGGATCGCCTTGTAGCCGAAGCCGCCGCCGACATCGGGCGAGACAATGCGGATGCGGCCCTGCTCGATCCCGAGACATTCCGAGAGCCCGTTGCGCACGATATGCGGCATCTGGCTCGCCGTGTGGACGACGAGCTGGTCGAGGCGGTGCTCGAGCTGCACCACCGTGCCGCGGCCCTCGATCGGCGCCATGCATTGCCGGCCCGTCGAGATGGTGCGGCTGACCTTGATCGGCGCGTCGAAGGCGGATTCGATGTCGATGTCGACCAGCGTCTCCAGGAAGACGTTGTCGCCCCAATGCTCGTGGACGAGGGCGGAGCCCGGCTCGCGCGCGGCCAGCATGTCGTGCACGGCCGGCAGCTCCTCGAGGTCGAGGACGATGGACGCGGCGATGTCCTCCGCCTCGGCGCGGGTCCGCGCGACGCATATCGCGACGAGTTCACCGACCTGCCGGACCTTGCCGGTCGCGAGCACCGGCTGCTCCGAGACCTTGAAGCCCGGCAACCCTGAGACCGCGCGGATCGGCTGCACGCCGTCGAGGTCGGCGGCGGTGAAGACGCGGTCGCGGAACGCCTCCGGCACGTGGATCGCACGAATGCGGGCATGGGCAAGCGGGCTGCGGACGAAGGCCACGTCCTGCATGCCGGCCAAGCGGATGTCGCCCACGTACTGCCCACGGCCTCGCATCAGGCGATCGTCCTCCTTACGCGGGAGGGACGCGCCGACGCCCTCGGCGCTCATCGGGCGTCTCCGAGGAGGTCCTGGGCTGCCCGGACCAGCAGCCCGTCGGGTCGGCGGAATTCGTCGAGGATCGAGAAGTGGTCGGCGCCCGGCACCGGCATCAGGGCGCCGGGCGCGTGGGCGGTGCTTCGAAGTGCGTGGAGGTTTCGCGCGTCGTGGACGAGGGCGGGAAGCTCGCGGCTGCCATAGGCGACCGTCATGGGCTTCTGCACGATGGGAAGACGCAACGGCGAGAGAGTTTCGACCTCCGTGTCCGTGAGCTTGAGCTTCTCGTTCAGGTAGGTCTCGCGGATCGGGGCAAGGTCGTAGACGCCTGAGATGGCGAGGACCGCGGTCACGGCCGGGTGGCCGAGATGAAGGGCGGCGAGCTGCGCCCCCGCCGACCAGCCGGCGAGGATGATGGGCCCGCCGATACCGCGCGCGGGCCCGTGCTCGGCGAGCCAATCGAGGGCGGTCCCGATCTCGGCGACGATGCCCGCGAGGCTGGCGTCCGGCGCCAGGGTGTAGCCCGGCATCGCCACCGACCAGCCAGCCGCGTTCGGCCCTTCCGCGAAGCAGGCAAAGTCAGCGCGGGCGTTGCGCTGCCAGTAGCCGCCGTGGACGAAGACAAGGCAGGGTGCCTGAGGATCTTCCGCCGGGTAGAGGTCGAAGGCTTCGCGGACTCCCTCGCCGTAGGCGATGTCGAGGCCTGCGGGATGGGCGGCGCGGTATTCGGCCGAGGCGGCGTTGCGCGCCGTGACCTGGGCCGCGCTGTCGGGGACGCCCGCGTTGTTGTCGTAGCACGCATCCCTCGCCGCCTGGTCGAGCCGGTCCCAGGCGCGGCGCGGATCGGCGGGCGTCGGGTCGTCGAGGACGAAGGCGGGCACCGGCGCCACCTCAGGCCGCGATCGCCTGGGGCAGGATCGGCGAGTCGGCCTCGAAGCGCTTGCCGGCGCGCAGGCAGAAGGCGGGGCGCAGCAGGCGCTCGGCCACGACCCGCGTGTCCTCGTTGTCGCGCAGGAGGAAGCGGCCGCGATCGTCGTGCAGCACCGAGACGTCGGCCGAGAATCCCACCGTCAGCGCGCCGATGCGGTCGCTCATGCGCAGCATCTCGGCCGGGTGCGAGGTCACCATCGGCACCACCTCCTCGAGCGGGATACCC
>JAESGR010000709.1_pt1 | contig 16636 bp, 12 predicted proteins | sample 9269771 | NCBI WGS metagenome assembly JAESGR01 (sample SAMN15739572, study PRJNA653492) | algae metagenome | isolation source: Chroococcus sp. CMT-3BRIN-NPC107 and co-occurring heterotrophs from well... | place: USA: Clark Mountains Wilderness, California | collected 2010-04-18
TCCGACCTCGAGACGAATCTCAAGGAGATCTCCCGCAACCTGAAGACGGCCACCGCCAAGAGCGGCGACGAGGCCGAGGAGGCGATCGCGCGGGCGGCCGAGGCCCTCTCCCAGGCGGCCCAGCAGCTGACCGTCCAGGCCAAGGAACAGTCCAAGGCGCTGGCGAAAGGCGCCAGCGAGACGGTGAAGAAGCATCCGGCCGCCACGGCGGCGGCGGTGGCCGTCGCCGCCGCCGCCCTGGTCTCACTGCTCGTCGCCCGCCAGCGGGCGAAGAAGGACTAGAAGGCCCCCTGCGTCTCGGCGCTGACGCGCGCCGATCCACCTCCCGCGTCCTCTGCGGGCGGGGGGAGGTGCTGGCGCCCAGGATCCTCCCCCGCAAAGCGGGGGAGGGGGGCCGCCGAAGGCGGTGAAGGGGCGAAGCCTACTCCGCCGGCGCCTTCGCCGGGACGGGCGCCTTGTTCAGGTCCACCGACTTGGCCCCATAGCGGGCGGTGAAAGCGGCGGTGTCGATCTCCTCGAGCTCGATCTCTCGGGCCATCACCTTGGCCTTCCATTCCTCGTGCGCGGGGATATTGCCATGGAACTCGGGCATCACCTCCTCCGCGAACAGCTCGAGGGAGTCGCAGATGTCCTGGTGGCTGTTGCGGCCGGCCTGATTGAGCAGGATCACCTGGTCGATGTGGCTCTGTTCGAATTTGCGCAGCTTGCGACGCAGGGTCTCGGGACTGCCGATCAGGCCGCCGGAGAGGGCGTTCTCGGCGGCCTCGGGATTGGCCTGTTTCCACTTGTTGTACTCGACCCACATGTCGACCTCGCCGGGGCCCGGGCGCTTGCGGTCGGCCGAGTTGTAGAACCGCAGGCAGAACTGGAAGAAGGTCGCTCCGTCCGCCTTCTGCCGCGCCTCCTCGTCGGTCTTGGCGCACATGAACATCGAGACGAGGGCGATGTTCGGGTTCACCGGATAGTCGGCCAGCCGGTCCAGCCGCTTGGTCATGCCGTTGTAGTAGGCGTGCACCCAGGCGTGGGCCGCATCGGCGCTGACGAACTGGAAGCCCAGCGCGCCGAGCCCCTTCTCGCCGGCGTAGGCGATGGTCGGCAGCTGCGAGCAGGCGGTCCACAGCGGCGGGTGCGGCTTCTGGCGCGGCTTGGGCAGCACGTTGCGGGCCGGGAAGTCGAAGTAGGGCCCGTGGTATTCGTGGTTCGGCGAGGTGAACATCGGGACCAGGCAGCGGACCGCGTCCTCGAAGATCTCGCGCTTCTCCTTGAACGGGATGTCGAACGGCTCGAGCTCGGTGATCGAGGCGCTCTCGCCCATGCCGAGCTCCACACGTCCATTCGACAGCAGGTCGAGGGCCGCGACGTTGGCGGCGACCTTGGCCGGATGGTTGGTGGTCAGCTGGTAGATGCCATGGCCCAAGCGGATGTTCTTGGTCCGCTGGCTGGCCGCCCCGAAGAACACCGACGGAGCGGAGGAATGGGAATATTCCTCCAGGAAATGGTGCTCGACCTCCCACGCGTAGTCGTAGCCCAGCTTGTCGGCCAGCTCGAGCTGGTCGAGGGCGTTGTTGTAGAGGCGCCATTCGTCGTCCGGCCCCCACGGCCTGGGCAGCTGCAGCTCATAGAAGATGCCGAACTTCATGGTCGCGTTCCCTCTCTTTCTTCGCGGAAAGTAGGACCGCGTAGCGGCGTTCGGTCAACCGCCACGAATCTGTCGTCGCTTCGGAGCTAAGCCGGTCCGGGGCCGTTATCGCTCGATACCGGGAGGACAGAGACCATGGCAGACCCTTCAAACCCCATCCCCGGCCCGGGCGCGACCTTGGGCGAGGGCGCCGGAACCGGCGCAGCGGCGGGCGGCGCGACCGAGCGGCGCTCCTTCATGCCGGGTTTCGACGGGCCGATGGCCACCTTCCAGGAACTGGACGCCCAGAGCCGCCGCACGCTCGAGGCCATGGTCGCCAGCGTCACCGCCGCGGCTCAGGGGGCGCAGGAACTCGCAGCCCATGCCGCCGACTACGCGCGCCAGATGATGGAGCACCAGGCCAAGGCCGCCCAGGCGGTGGCGGCGGCCCGCAGTCCCCAGGAGGTGATGGAGGCGCAGACCGCGTACGGCAAGGCGGCGATGGAGGCCTACATGAACGAGCTGCGCCGCGCCTCACAGGCCATGGGCGACATCGTCAACGCTTCGCTTCGCCCGCTGAGCGCGGCCGCCAGCCGGACCGACCCGAAGGACCAGGGATAGCGTCGCCGTAGGAACGCTTCCGCGTGGGCGGCCGTTCAGTCGTCCACGAAAGGACGTTTCTATGTGGTTGTTTATGCTGCTGTTTGGCCCGGCGTCATGGTCGAGCCTGTTGACCCAGGCGGCCGATCCCGCTGCGCCCCGCGCTCCGCAATCCGACTGATCGCGTTGACGTAAGGGAACATGGTGTCCCCATCATAAGTTAGGGTGGCGTCCGGCGCCGGCTTCGGCGGTGGTCGGGCGGCGACCGGCCTGCAGCTCCACGCATCGCACCACCTCCATGCGGGCCGGTCGTCAAAACCGTGGGCAAGGCGCACAACCTTCACGCGCGGTTTACCCGGTTTGCGGCATTACGTCGCCCATGTCTGAATTGCGCAAGCGATCGACGCTCAACCAGGCCGTGCCCAACCTGCGCCGATATCAGGGGCTGCTCTTTGCGCCTGCCCTGGTGCTGATGGTCGGTCAGCTGGCGGCCTGGAGCGGTTACTGGTGGCTGAGCAGCCGGGTCCAGGCGGCCGCCGAGGAGGGGGCCAGGGCGGCCCGGTCGAGCCCCGACCCTCATGTCCAGGAAGAGCTCGCCCGGCGTGCGGCGGCGCTGCGCCTGCCCGGCGACGCCCGCGCACAAGCCACCCGCGTCACCCTGCAGCGGCGCCCCGGCAGCCTGCTGGTGCAGGTCTCGTACGACGCCTCCGACTGGTGGATCTACAGCCTTCGGCGCGTCCTTCCGACCCCGCCGCGCGCGGTGGTCAGGGTGGCGACGTCGCCGCTCCCCTAAGACCTCCTGCTGCTGTTGCTGCTGTTGTTCGTAGTCGAGCGGCCCGGGAGGCGGGATGCACCGCCCAGATTCCGGGCGCCGGCGCCTCTGGAAAATCAGCGGCTTTCACGTGCCTGCGGGTGACACGGGGGTACGGCCCCGTTACACCGCGAGAGGGGACGGTCAGGGATGAGTCTGCTTGGGTCGACTGGTCGTCGCAGTCGCCGCCTCTGCGGCTTTGTGTGCTTGGGCCTCGGCCCCACGCGCCTTTGCTCAGTCGCCGCGCGCAACCATCGAAGGTGAGCTCGACGACGAGCTCCGGGCCGCCATCGCCCAGGCGATCGGCGAGACCGAGCGGCCGATTCAGAACCGCTTCGACGCCCGCCGCCGGGCCCGGGAGGCGGCCGAGGACGCCATGGCCGTCCTGCGCAGCGAAGGCTACTACGCCCATGAGGTCGAGGCCGACCTCACCGAAACCGAGCCGCCGGTTCCCATCGTTCGGGTGACGCCGGGCCCGCGGTTCACCGTCGCCGCGCCCAGGCTGGATTGGGTCGGCGAGCCGCCGCAGCCAGAAGTGCGCCAGTCCGCGGAGGAGGCGCTGCTGCTCGAGCCCGGCGCGCCGGGCCGGGCGGCCGACGTGCTGGCGGCGGAAGGGCGCGCCGTCGCCGCCGTCCAGAAGAGCGGCTACGCCGACGTCGCGGCCGCGCCTCGCGAGGTGATCGTCGACCACGCCGACAGCACCCTTCGCCCCACTTTCCGCATCAACGCCGGCGACCTGGTGCGTCTCGACGGGCTGCAGCTGGTCACCGAGGGGCGCACCAATCCCGAGTGGGTCCAGCGCCTGGCCCCCTGGCGCGAGGGCGAGCCCTACGATCCCGAGGACGTCGCGGAGCTGGAGCGCCGGCTGCTCGACACCGGCGTCTACGACTCCGTCACCGTCGGCCTCGCGCCCAAGGAGCGGACGACGCCCGAAGGCCTCCGGCCCATCGTGGTCAGCCTGGCCGACCGGGAGCGGCGCACCCTGGAGCTGGGCGCCAGCTATTCCACCACCGACGGGGCCGGAGTCGAGGCCCGCTGGACCCGCTACAACGTGCTCGGCCGCGCCGACACCCTCGAGCTGCTCGGCCGTCTCTCCAGCATCGACAGCCGGCTCGGCGGCGAGCTCAGCCTGCCGCACTGGCGCCGGCCACAGCAGACGCTGCGGCTCGGCGGGGCGGCCTACCAGGTCAAGACCGACGCCTACGACGAGACCGGCGCGGGCGTGCATGCCGACATCACCCGCCGCTACGGCAAGACCTCCTACCTGACGGTCGGCGCCACTCTGGACCTCAGCCGCACCGAAGAGCTGAGGCGCGGCGCGCTCTCCCCACTGGGCCGGGATTTGGTGACCGGCACCCTGCTCGGCGCCCTGGCCCTCGACCGGTCCGACGACCCGCTTGATCCCAAGCGCGGCTGGCGCGTGGAGGCGCGGGTCGAGCCGACGCTGATCGCCGGCGAAGACACCCTGCCGTACCTGAAGCTGCAGACCCAGGGTACGGCCTACTATCCCCTCGACGACGAGGGCCGCACGGTGATCGCGGGCCGGCTGCGGGTCGGGACCATGGTCGGCGGGACGATCCCCGAGGTGCCGGCGTCCCGCCGCTTCTACGCCGGCGGCGGCGGGTCGGTGCGCGGCTACGCCTATCAGGCGGTGGGTCCGAGGCTGGAGGACAACACGCCCCAGGGCGGGGTCTCCCTGCTGGAGACCTCCATCGAGGTGCGCCGCAAGCTGTTCGGGCCCTGGGGCATGGCGGCGTTCATCGACGGCGGCGCCGTCGGCACCGATCCGTTCCCGGCGGGCAAGGACTTCAGCGTGGGCGTCGGCGTGGGCGTGCGCTACGACCTCGGCTTTGGTCCCATCCGCGCCGACATCGCCGTCCCGCTCGACCGGCGGACCAGCGATGCGCCCTTCCAGGTCTACCTCAGCATCGGGCAGAGCTTTTGAGCACCGAGACTGCAGAGGCTCCCAAGCGCCGCCGGGCGCGGCTTCCCAAGGCGATCGTCGTCGTCTGCGCGGTGCTGGGCCTGCTGATGGGCGCGGCGCTGGTGGCGACCCGATACGGCGTGCTGCTGCCGCAGACCCGGCTGCTGATCGAGGCGCGGACCGACGGGCTGAAGCTCGGCCGCTTCGGGCGGCTGAAGCTCTATGGGCTCTCAGGCGACGTGTGGCGCAACTTCAGCGTCCGGCGGCTGACCATCTCCGACGAGAAGGGGGTCTGGCTCGACGCTCGAGACGTCCAGGTGGAATGGGACTACAGCCAGCTGTTCTTCCGCCGGCTGCTCGCCGACGAGATCACCGCCAAGAGCGTGCAGTTGGTCCGCCGCCCGACGCTGGAGCCCAGCACCAAGTCGCCGGGCATGCCGTTGTCGGTGGACATCGACGCCTTCAGCGCCCGTGTCGAGCTGTTGCCGGCGTTCAGCTACGAACGAGGCGTCTACGACCTCACGGGCGAGGTGGAGCTCGGCCGTCGCAACAGCGGACAGAGCGGCCGGATCGAGGCCGACAGCGTGCTGCGTCCCGGCGACCACCTGGACGTCCGCTTCGAGTTTGGGGGCCGCCGGCCGCTGAAGGTCGCCGCCCGGGCGCTGGAGGCGGAGGGCGGGGCGCTCGCCGGCGCCCTGGGCCTTCCCACCGACCAGCCATTCGCCCTGCAGGTGGACGCCAACGGGAAGATGAGCGAGGGCCGGTTCTCGGCGGCGGCCACCTCGGGGACCGCCAGCCCGCTGCAGGCCCACGGCGCCTGGAACCCGCAGGGCGGCCAGGCGGCCGGCCGGCTGGTGCTGACCGCCTCGACCCTCACCCAGGGCTACGCCAACGCTTTCGGCCCGGAAGCGACATTCAGCGTCACCGGGCGCAAGGCCGGCGGCTCGCTCTTCGACCTGGTCGCCGAGGCCAAGGCCGAGAACCTGCTGGTGAGCGCCCGCGGCCTGGGCAATCTCGGCGAGCGGCGCACCGGACCGCAGGGCTGGACGATCAGCGCCCAGACCCCGCTGGCGGCCCGCATCATCCCGTTCCCACCGATGGGCGCGATGCGCGCCAGCGGGGTGCTGACCGGCGAATGGGAGACATGGAAGCTGGTCGGGAACGCCTCGGCCGAGGACGCCAACGTCCTCGACTATATCGCCGAGCGCGCCTCCGGCCCGGTGACGGTCACCCGCAAGAACCAGATCATCGCCATCGAGACCAAGCTCGCCATCGCCGGCGGGCGCAGCGAGAACCTTCTCGGCCCGCTGCTGGGACCGACGCCCAAGGCCGAGGTGGCGCTGGAGCGGCTGGGCGACGGCCGATGGCTGGTGCGCGACCTGAAGGCGGACGGGACCGGCCTCAACATCACCGGCAGCGGCGGCATCGGCCTGTTGGGCAACTTGAGCTTCAAGGGCCGGGCGCAGGTGACCAACCTGCCGGCCGCGCGGATCGGCGCCTCAGGCGTGGTCAACGCCGAGTGGCGGGCGACGCGGGACCGTGGCGAGACCTCGCCGTGGCTGTTCGACGTGGACGCCAAGGGCCAGCGGTTCGCCTCCGGGTTCGCCGAGCTCGACCGGATCTTAGGCGCCTCGCCGACCCTGAACGGCAAGGCCAGCTGGCGGGACGGGCTGTTCTCGGTCGCCCAGGCCCGGCTGAACGGGGCCAAGGGGCGCGCCGACTTCGCCGGCGTGCTCGGCCCGGAGACCAACCTGGCCTTCAAGGGCGACTGGTCGGCGGACGGGCCGTTCCGGGCCGGGCCGGTGGAGATCACCGGGGCCGCCAAGGGAACCGGCGCGGTTGGCGGGACCCTGCTGACGCCGCGGGTCGACGTGGTCGCCAACGCCGAGGCCGTCGACTTGCCGCAGCTGCCGCTGCGGGACGCCCGCATCGTCCTCAGCTTCCTGAGCCGCCCGGACGGGTCCAGCGGCACGATCGCGGTCACCGCCGCCAGCGAGCACGGACCGGCCAAGGGCTCGGCAGCCTTCCGCTTCCCGCGCGGCGGCGTAGACCTGACGGACGTGGCGGTGGACGCCGGCGGCATCCGCGCTACCGGGGCGCTCTCGCTCCGTCGCAACACCCCGTCCTCGGCCGACCTGCAGCTGGCGGTCGGCCCCGGCATCCTGCTCGACCGCGGCGAGGTGGCCGGTCGGGTGCGGCTGGTGGATTCCGCCGGCGGCCGTGGAGATTTCGACCTCACGGCCCGCGGCGCGGTCCCGAAGGGCGCCCGCTTCTCCATTGCTCGTGGCCGCATCACCGGCCAGGGGCCGCTTTCGCGGCTGCCGTACACCGTCGAGGCGACCGGGGCCTCCACCAGCGGGCGCTGGACGCTGAACGGGCAGGGGACCCTGGCCGACTCCGGTCCCGGCTACACCCTCACTCTGGCCGGCGCCGGCAAGCTCGGAGACCGCGAGCTGCGCACCGCGGAGCCGGCGGTGTTCGGCTTCGGCGGCCCGGCCCAGACCGCCAGGGTGCGGCTGGCCACCAGCGGCGGGGGCCTGCTCAACGTCGATGCGCGGCTGGACGAGACCGCCGCCGACCTGCGGGCCCAGCTGACCCGTCTCGATCTGCAGCTGTTCAACGAAGACTTGGCCGGCCGGATCAACGGCGTGCTGGCCCTCCGCGGCCGCGGCGACCGGCTGGACGGGGTGCTGGACGCCAAGCTTGAGGACGCCCGCGGCCGCGGCTCCGATCCCGTCCAGGGGCTGGACGGATCGCTGCTGGCCCGGCTGTCGGATAATCAGCTGACCATCGACGCCGACGCCGGCAACGCCCAGGGCCTGCGCGCCGCCGCCCACGTGGTCCTTCCGGCCGAGGCTTCCGCCAGTCCGCTGCGCCTGGCTCTGAACCGCCGCCGCCCGATCAGCGGCCAATTCCAGGCCAACGGGGAGATCCGTCCGCTGTGGGACCTGCTGATCGGCGGCGAGCGAACCCTGTCCGGCCGGGTCAGCACTCAGGGCACGCTGAGCGGCACCCTGGCCGATCCGAAGGCCCGCGGGAAGGGCGCGGTCGATGCCGGCCGCTTCGAGGACGCCGTCACCGGACTCACGCTGCAGGACGTGGTGCTGCGGGCCGACTTCACCAACGCCGGCATCGACGTCACTCAGATGAGCGGCCGCGGTCCCGAGGGCGGCGCCGTGCAGGGCTCGGGCAACATCAGCCTGACCCGCAACGGCGAGAGCAGCTTCCGGCTGGACCTGAAGAGCTTCCGCCTGATCGACAACGAGATGGCCACGGCGTCGGCCAGCGGGCAGGCGACCATCAACCGGGCCGCGGACGGCCGCGTGCGGCTGGCCGGGGCGCTGACGATCGACCGGGCCGACATCGCCGCCGACCCGCCGACGCCGTCGGGCGTCGTGACCCTCGACGTGATCGAACGCAACAAGCCCGAGGATCTGGACGAGCCGTTCGACATCCGGCCGCGCCAGGGACCGGCCATCGCCCTAGACGTTACCCTGAAGGGGCCGCGCCGGGTGTTCCTGCGCGGCCGCGGCCTCGACGTGGAGTTCTCGCTGGACGCCCACGTGGCCGGAACCACCGCGCGGCCGCAGCTCACCGGCACGGCTCGCGTGGTCCGCGGCGGCTACGAGTTCGCCGGCAAGCGGTTCGAGTTCGACGACCGGGGGGTGGTCTACCTGGCCAGCAGCGCCGAGGGCATCCGCCTGGACCTGACCGCCGTCCGCGAGGATCCGGCGCTCACCGCCGAGGTGCGCATCCGCGGCACCGCGGCCGAACCGGAGATCACGCTGACCTCCCGGCCGGTGCTGCCCAACGACGAGGTTCTCAGCCAGGTGCTGTTCGGCCGCTCGGCCTCCCAGCTCTCGCCCCTGGAGGCGGCCCAGCTCGCCTCGGCGCTGTCGGCCCTGGCCGGCGGCGGAGGTTTCGACGTGATCGGCGGCCTGCGCACCTTCGCCGGCCTCGACCGGCTGGCGCTGGTGGGCGGCGACGAATCCGGCGTGATGGTCGCCGGCGGCAAGTACCTGACCGAGGACGTCTACCTGGAGATTATCGGCGGCGGTCGCCAGGGTCCGGCGGCGCAGGTGGAGTGGCGGGTGAGCCGCAACCTCTCGGTCCTCTCGCGCCTGACGGGCCAGGGCGACTCGCGCCTGGCGGTGCGCTGGCGGCGCGACTACTGAGCCGCCTTGCCCTCCGCGTAGGCCTGGGTGCCCCGGGTGAACACCCGGTCAGTCGGCAGGACGGCGTCGATGGGGATGTCCCAGGCCGAGCCGAGCCGCTCGTAGATGGGCCCGAAGTCCTGGCGCTTGGCGTCCAGCAGAGCGTCCAGGCTCGGCACCACGAAATAGACCTGCTGGAAGTCGTCGATCCGGTAGGGGGTGCGCATCACCCGCTCCAACTCGAAGCCCAGGCGGTTGGGCGAGGTATCGTCCAGCGCGAAGATCGTCTCGGCGTGCGAGGAGACGATGCCGGCCCCGAGGATCCGCAGGCCCTGCGGGGTGTCCAGCAGGCCGAATTCCACCGTGTACCAATATAGCCGGGCAAGGTTCTTCAGCCGCCCCAGCCGCATCGCCCGCCGCCCGCCCTCGCCGTAGGCCTGCATGAAGTCGGCGAAGACCGGGTCGGTCAGCATCGGCACGTGGCCGAACACGTCGTGGAAGACGTCCGGCTCCTGCAGGTAGTCCAGCTGATCCGGCCCGCGGATGAACCGCCCGGCCGGGAAGCGGCGATTGGCCAGGTGGTCGAAGAACACCTCGTCGGGGACCAGCCCCGGCACCGCGACAACGCGCCAGCCGGTGAGCCGGCCCAGCTCCTCGTTGATGCGGGCGAAGTCGGGGATGCCGGTGCGGTGCAGGTCCAGGGCCTCGAGGCCCTTCAGGAACGGATCGCAGGCCCGGCCCGGCAGCAGCGCCGCCTGGCGCTCGTACAACGTGATCCAGACCTGGTGCTCGGCCTCGGTGTAGCCGGCCCAGTCCTGGTCGATCGTCCAGTCCGCCCGCGCCCCAGGCGGCGGCGAGGCGAATCCATCCGCGCTCATGCGCAGAGAATGGACCCCTGGTTGCGAAAGTTCCGTGCGTTTTTCTTCGCTCAGGCGCCAGTCAGCGGCAGGATCGTGCGCGCAGAAGCGCCTAATGGCTGATGCGGGGCCGCAGGGTGTACTGGCCTTCGCGGAAGCTCTCGAAGAGCAGCGAGGTCTGGGGGTGGCCGACCGGCTCTCCGGTGTCGTCGGGCACCAGGTTCTGCTCGGAGACGTAGGCCACGTAGGAGCTCTGATCGTTCTCGGCCAGCAGATGGTAGAACGGCTGGTCCTTGTGCGGCCGGATGTGGGACGGGATGGAGAGCCAGTACTCCTCCGTCTCAGCGAACTCGGGATCGACGTCGAAGATCACGCCCCGGAACGAATAGACCCGGTGCCGGACCACTTGGCCGATCGCAAACTTGGCGCAACGAGCATCCATGCGGGAGAAGTTAACACCCATTATCTAACCGAGAAGTGAACGCGCTTGAGGCGCGAGCCGTCAGCTAGCGCGCAAGCCGCGGAACGGGAAGCCCATTCGGGGCGTGACGATCCGCGCCGCTTCCTAAGCGGGGGCGGGCCCTGATATGGTCACAATCGAAATCAGGCGCCCGATGATGGCTGCGCCTGCGAAGGACGGATGCTGTCCATGGACGAGGCGCCGAGCGCGCCCGGCGCCTTGCGGCGCGCTGGGGAGACGAGTGCGGGCGAGCCGCCCTGCTACGCTGCGCTCGACCTGGGCACCAACAACTGCCGCCTGCTGATCGCAACGCCAGCTTCGTCCGGCTTTCGGGTCGTCGAGGCCTATTCGCGAATCGTCCGGCTGGGGGAGGGGCTCTCCCAGACGGGCCGGCTCTCCGAGCACGCCATGGAGCGGGCCCTGCAGGCCCTCAAGGTCTCGGCCGAGAAGGTGCGCCGCCGCCGGGTGGTGAAGCTCAAGGCGATCGCCACCCAAGCATGCCGCTCGGCCGCCAATGGCGCCGAGTTCATCGCCCGGGTGGCCCGCGAGACCGGCCTTCGGCTGCAGGTGATCACGCCCCACGAGGAGGCCCAGCTCTCGGTGGCCGGCTGCCTCAATCTGCTGGACCGCGAGGCCGACGCCGCCCTGGTGGTGGACGTGGGCGGCGGCTCCACGGAACTCTCCTGGGTGGACCTGAACGCCGGGGGCCTGGACGAGCCGCCGGGGCAGTTCGCGCCCGGCCGCCTGCCGATCCGGGCCTGGCTCTCGATTCCAATCGGGGTGGTGACCCTGGCCGAGCGCTTCCCCGAGGGCGAACAGGCGACCAGGGCGTGGTTCCGGGCGATGGTCGATACCGTGAAGGCCGAGATCGCCGCCTTCGACCGCGCCGATTCCATGCGCCCGATCTTCGAGGCCGACCGGGCTCACCTGATCGGCACCTCCGGGGCGATCACCAGCCTGGCGGGGCTGCACCTCAATCTGCGCCGCTACGACCGCTCGCGGGTCGACGGCATCTGGATGCACCGTGACGACTGCGACGCGGCCGCCCTTCGCCTGCTGAACCTGTCGCCGCGCGAGCGCGCGGACCAGCCCTGCATCGGGCCCGACAGGGCCGACTTGGTGCTGGCCGGCGCGGCGATCCTGCAAGCCGTGCAGGAACTGTGGCCCTGCTCGCGCGTGCGGGTCGCCGACCGCGGCCTGCGCGAAGGCATCCTGCTGTCCCTGATGAGCCAGGGGGCCGGCCGCAGGCGCAGGCGCCGTCGGCGGTCGCGGCCATGAGCGAGCCACCCCGCAAGCGGATGGTTCGGGCGCCGACCCGCGGCGGCGACGAGGCCCGGGCGACGCCCGCGCGCCTGAAGAGCGCCAAGCAGCGCACGCCCTCGTCCCAGGCCTGGCTCGAGCGGCAGATCAACGACCCCTTCGCAGCCAAGGCCCGCGCCCAGGGCTACCGCTCCCGCGCCGCCTTCAAGATGGCCGAGATCGATGACCGTCTGAAGCTCTTCAAGCCCGGGGTCCGCGTGGTGGACCTGGGCGCGGCGCCCGGTGGCTGGACCCAACTGGCGATCGAGCGGGGGGTGACCCACGTCGTCGGCGTCGACCTGTTGCCCGTCGACCCGCTACCCCCGGCCCAGCTGATCCAGATGGACTTCACCGACCCCGCCTGCGGGCCGAGGCTGATCGAGCTGCTCGGCGGCGCGCCCGACGTGGTGCTGTCCGACATGGCCCCGAACACCGTCGGCCACCGAAAGACCGACCACCTGCGCATCGTGTCCCTGATCGAGGCGGCCGCCGACTTCGCCATCGCGGTGCTGAAGCCCGGCGGGACATTCGTCACCAAGGCCTTCCAGGGCGGCGAGATGGGCGAGGTGACGGGGCTCCTGAAGCAGCACTTCGGCGACGTTCGGAACCTCAAGCCCAAGGCCAGCCGGGCCGACAGCTCCGAGGTCTATCTCGCAGCGACCGAGTTCAAGGGGCGCTGAGTCGCGCCTCGCAACGTTGACTCCCTCCGCCCGCTCAGGCAGACCGCGCTCGCAAAACGGAGAGTCTCATGGAGATTCGCGAAGGGCTCACCTTCGACGATGTTTTGCTCGAACCTGGTCCTTCCGAGGTCATGCCGACCCAGGTGGACGTCTCGACCAGGCTCACGCGAGAGATCAAGCTGAACATACCGCTCGTGTCCTCCGCCATGGACACGGTGACCGAAAGCCGGCTGGCGATCGCCATGGCCCAGTCCGGCGGGCTCGGAGTCCTGCACCGCAATCTCACGGTTGACGAGCAGGCCGACCAGGTCCGCGAGGTGAAGCGGTACGAGAGCGGGATGGTCATCAACCCGCTGACCATCCACCCGGACACGCCGCTGCGCGAAGTTCGGGAAATCAAGGCCCGGCGCCGCATTTCGGGCTTTCCGGTGGTGGAGCCCGGCGCCGGCAGGCTGGTGGGCATCCTCACCAACCGGGACATGCGCTTCGAGGCGGGCGACGACGTCCCGGCCAGGGCGGTGATGACCACCGAGAACCTGATCACCGTCCGAGAGGGCGTCAGCCAGGCCGAAGCCCGTGAGCTGCTCCGCCGCAACAAGGTGGAGCGGCTGATCGTCGTCGACGACGAGTACCGGGCCGTCGGCCTGATCACCGTCAAGGACATGGAAAAGGCCCAGGCGCACCCGGACGCGGCCAAGGACCTGCAAGGCCGGCTGCTGGTGGGCGCGGCCTCCACGGTCGGCGACGCGGGATACGAGCGGTCCATGGCCCTGGTGGACGCCGGGGTGGACGTGGTGGTGATCGACACCGCGCACGGCCACAACGCCGAGGTCGCCAAGGCGGTCGGCCGGATCAAGCGCGAGACCAATCGGGTCCAGATTGTCGCCGGCAATGTCGCCACCTATGACGGCGCAAAGGCGCTGATCGACGCCGGGGCGGACGCGGTGAAGGTCGGCATCGGGCCGGGCTCCATCTGCACCACCCGCATCGTCGCCGGCGTGGGCGTGCCGCAGCTGACCGCGATCATGGACGCGGTCCGCGCCGCCCGGGACTCGGACGTGCCGGTGATCGCCGACGGCGGGATCAAGTACTCTGGGGACTTGGCCAAGGCGCTGGCCGCTGGGGCGAGCGTGGCGATGATGGGTTCGGTATTCGCCGGCGTCGACGAGAGTCCGGGCGAGGTCTTCCTCTACCAGGGCCGCAGCTACAAGAGCTACCGCGGCATGGGCTCCCTCGGGGCCATGAACCAAGGCTCGGCCGACCGGTACTTCCAGAAGGAAGTCAGCGCCTTGAAGCTGGTTCCTGAGGGGATCGAAGGGCAGGTGCCCTACAAGGGCCCGATCGCGCCGATCCTGCACCAGATGGTCGGGGGCCTGCGGGCCGCCATGGGCTATGTGGGCGCGGGCAGCCTAGCGGACTTCCGCCAGCGGGCGCGGTTCATCCGAATCACCGGGGCGGGCCTGCGCGAGAGCCATGTGCACGACGTGATGATCACCCGCGAGGCGCCCAACTACCCGAGCGCCATGTGATGGTCGCCGAGCTTCAGCTCCTTGGCCTGGCGGTCGTGGTCGGGATCGTGCAGCTGGTCTGGGCGGCCATCGCCGCCCGCCGCCAGCAGAATCTGGCCTGGGCGGCGGGACCCAGGGACGAGCCGATGCCGATCACCGGCGTCGCCGCGCGGCTGGACCGGGCGTTTCGCAACTTCATGGAGACCTTCCCCTTCTTCGCCGCCGCGCTGCTGGCGGCGGTGGCGGCGGACCAGCTCTCCAACCTGACGCTCTGGGGGGCGGGGCTCTACGTGGCCGGTCGCGCTCTGTACGTGCCGATCTACGCCTCCGGGATCTCCCGGGTCCGAACCCTGGTCTGGGCGGTGGCGATGATCGGCCTCTTCATGGTGACGGCGGCCCTCTTTGTGTAGCGAGGCGCGGTGCGCGACGGCGGGCGGATAGCCGCGGCGATCGAGGTTCTGGACGAGGTGGAGTCCCGCCGCCGGCCCGTGCGACTGGCCCTGAAGGCATGGGGCGACGCCTCCCGCTTCGCCGGCGCCAAGGACCGGGCGTTCGTCTCCGGACTGGTGCTGGACGCGCTGCGCCGCCGCCGCTCGCTCGCCTGGCGGATGGGCGCGGAAAGCCCCCGCGCCGCCGTGCTCGGCGCGCTGGTCTACGACTGGCGCTGGCCGGTCGAGCGGATCGAGGCCGCCGCGGGCGAGGCGCCGCATGGGCCCGGCGCACTGACCGAGAACGAGAAGGCGCGCCTGGCGGCGCCGGTGAGCCTTGCCGATGCCCCGCCGGCGATCCGTGGCGACTATCCGGACTGGCTGGACGGCCCCTTCGCACGCGCCTTCGGAGAGGCGAGGGCTGAGGAGGGGGCGGCGCTGGCCGAGCGCGCGCCGGTGGACCTGCGGGTCAACACCCTCAAGAGCGATCCTGATCGCGCGCTGAAAGTGCTGAAGCCCCTGCACGCCGAGCCGACCGGCGTGCTGCCGACCGCCCTGCGCATCGACGCCCCCGAAGCCAGCGAGCGTACCAGCGCCGTAGAAACCATCCCGGCCTTCTCCAAGGGCTGGTTCGAGGTGCAGGACCTGGGCTCGCAGATCGCCGCCGCCTGCGCCGGCGAGGTGGCCCGCAAGCAGGTCTTGGACCTGTGCGCCGGCGGCGGGGGCAAGACGCTGGCCCTGGCCGCGGCCATGGGATCGACAGGACAGATCTACGCTTACGACGCGGACGCTCGGCGCCTGGCCGACACCGTCCGCCGCAGCGAGCGGGCCGGGGTGCGCAACCTTCAGGTCCGCACGCCGGTGAATCCCGAGCCGCTGAAGGGCCTGGAAGGGAAGATGGACGTCGTCTTCCTCGACGCGCCCTGTACGGGGACCGGCTCCTGGCGCCGGCACCCAGACACCAAGTGGCGGCTGACGCCGGAGGCGCTGGCCCGGCGCGTCGCCGAGCAGGACGGCGTGCTGGACGACGGCGCCCGGTTCGTGAAGCCCGGCGGCCGGATCGTCTACGTCACCTGCTCGGTCTTGCCGGAGGAGGACGAGGACCGCATAGCCGCCTTCCTGCAGCGCCACGACGGGTTCGAAGTTCGCCCGGCGACCGCAGACCCGGCCCTGACAGGCTGGCTCACGCCGGAAGGTTTCCTTCGCCTGTCGCCCAGGACGGCGGCGACCGACGGCTTTTTCGTCGCGGTGCTGGAGCGCGCCCGATGACCTACCCGCAAAACCCCGCTAACAGGCGCCCATGACCGAGACCGCCCACGAACGCGTCCTGATCGTCGACTTCGGCAGCCAGGTGACCCAGCTGATCGCCCGCCGGGTCCGCGAGAGCGGCGTCTATTGCGAGATCCACCCCTACGACAAGGTCGAGCCGATCCTCGACGACTTCGCGCCCAAGGCGGTGATCCTCTCCGGCGGCCCGGCCAGCGCCCACGAGGACGAGAGCCCCAGGGCGCCGCAGAAGGTCTTCGAGCTCGGCGTCCCCGTGCTCGGCATCTGCTACGGCGAGATGACCATGTCGGCCCAGCTGGGCGGCGCCGTCGCCAGCGGCCACGAGCGCGAGTTCGGCCGGGCGGACATTCTGATCGAGCGGGAATCGCCGCTGCTGGACGGCCTGGGCGGCGTCGGCCACCGCGAGCCCGTGTGGATGAGCCACGGCGACAAGATCACCGCCATCCCGCTGGGCTTCGAGGTGGTGGCCAGCTCCGAGGGCAGCCCTTTTGCGGTGATCGCCGACGAGGGGCGCCGCTTCTACGGCATCCAGTTCCACCCCGAGGTGCACCACTCGCCGCGCGGCGCGCTGATGCTGCGCAACTTCACCCACAAGATCGCCGGCCTGAAGGGCGACTGGACCATGTCCGCCTTCCGGGACGAGGCCATCGCCCGGATCCGCGAGCAGGTGGGCGACGGCAAGGTCATTTGCGGTCTCTCCGGCGGCGTCGATTCCTCCGTGGCCGCGGTGCTGATCCACGAGGCCATCGGCGACCAGCTGACCTGCGTCTTCGTCGACACCGGCCTCTTGCGCCACAACGAGGCCGAACAGGTCGTCACCCTGTTCAGGAACCACTACAACATTCCGCTGATCCACGTTGACGCATCAAAGGAATTCCTCGGCGGCCTGGCCGGCGTCAGCGACCCGGAGACCAAGCGCAAGACCATCGGCCGCCTGTTCATCGAGATCTTCGACCGCGAGGCCGCCAAGATCGAAGGCGCGGCCTTCCTAGCCCAGGGCACCCTCTATC
>JAESGR010000710.1_pt1 | contig 16616 bp, 16 predicted proteins | sample 9269771 | NCBI WGS metagenome assembly JAESGR01 (sample SAMN15739572, study PRJNA653492) | algae metagenome | isolation source: Chroococcus sp. CMT-3BRIN-NPC107 and co-occurring heterotrophs from well... | place: USA: Clark Mountains Wilderness, California | collected 2010-04-18
CGGGGTCGCCGCGGCTCTCGTCCTGGTCGGCCTCAGCGCGTGCGCCGTGCTGCAGCATCCGACGTTCGGAAAACTTCCGGAAGGCGCCAGGATGGCGGCGATCCAGGCATCGCCGAACTACCGTGACGGCGCCTTCCAGAACGCGATCACGACGCCCACGTCCACCGACGGCACGCCCTTCGCCGTGGCCGTGGTGCGCGGGCTGTTCGAGCCGCGCCTTCCGACGATCCGCCCGGCGACCGCCCTTCCGGCGGTCAAGACGGACCTGCGATCCTTGCCGGCGGACCAGGACACGGTGGTCTGGCTCGGGCACTCCTCGTACTACGTGCAACTCGGCGGGCGCCGGATCCTGGTCGACCCGGTGCTGAGCGGAAATGCGGCGCCGTTCCCTGGCATGGTGAAGGCTTTCGACGGCACCACGATCTACACGGTGGCGGACATGCCGGAGATCGACTACCTGCTGATCACGCACGACCACTACGACCATCTCGACCATCCAACCATCCGCGCCCTGGTCCCGAAGACGCGCTGGGCGGTCGCAGGCTTGGGCATCGGGGCTCACCTCGAGCACTGGGGTTTTCCGGCGGACAGGATCCGCGAGGGCGACTGGTTCGATGCTTTCCGCATCGACCCGGAACTGGCGGTGCACGTGCTGCCGGCGCGGCATTATTCGGGCCGCACCTTCAGGCGCAACCAGGCCCTGTGGGTCGGTTTCGCCCTGGAAGCGAACGGCCGCCGGCTGTTCTTCGGCGGCGACAGCGGTTTCGGTCCGCACCTCGCGGAGATCGCCAGCCGCTTCGACGGCTTCGACCTCGCCGTCCTGGATGCCGGGCAGTACAACGCGCGCTGGGCGAACATCCACATGAATCCGGAAGAAGCGGCGCAGGCTGCGGAGATCCTCGGCGCCAAGGCGCTGCTGCCTGCGCACGTGGGCCGCTTCGCGCTGGCGCGCCATGCCTGGGACGAACCTTTCGATCGCGTGCTCGCCGCTTCACGGGGGCGCACTTACCGCCTGCTCACACCCCGCATCGGCGAGCCGGTTCGCCTGGGCAGCAAGCAGCAGTTCGACGCATGGTGGAAACCGCTGGGCGACCCGGATCCCCGATAGTCACACCTCCCGGTAGCGGATCGCGTCGACCACCAGCCGCATCGCCCGGGAGGAATTGCGGTGGCTGGGGTAGTACGCGTGCAGGCCGGGGAAATCGGGACAGCAATCCTGCATCACCTCGCGCAGCCGGCCGCTGTCCACGAACGGCTGCGTCATGTCGGACGGCAGGAACGCGAGCCCGTAGCCGCTCAGGGCCGCGTTCAGCATCTGGTAGGCGCCGTTGAACGTGACCTGTCCGCTCACGCGCACTTCCACGTCCTTGCCGCCGTCGCGCAGCTCCCAGGCGTAGATGCCGCCGCCACTCAGGCGCAGCGTGATGCAGTTGTGGCGCGCCAGGTCCTGCACGGTGACCGGGACCTTGTGCGTCTCGAAGTACCGCGGAGCGCCGACGATCGTCATGCGGATGTCGGGGGTCAGGCGCACGGCGACCATGTCCTGCTGCACCTGGTCGCCATAGCGCACGCCGATGTCGAAGCGGTCGGCGGCCACGTCGACCATCCGGTAATCGCTGCTGATCTCCAGGTGCACGTCCGGATATTGTTCGAGCACCGGCGCCAGGCGCGGCCACAGCACCGTGTCGACCACGTGGTCGATGGCGGTGATGCGGATCGTGCCGATCGGCTTGTCACCCAGGTCGCTGACCGCCTTGATCTCGCTCTCGATCTCCTCCAGGCGCGGACCCACCGTCTGCACCAGCCGCTCCCCCGCCTCGGTGGGCGAGACACTGCGCGTCGTGCGCGTCAGCAACCGCACGCCCAGGCGCGATTCCAGGCCGCGCACCGTATGGCTCAGGGCCGACTGCGAGACACCGAGCTTGGCCGCGGCGCGCGTGAAGCTGCGCTCCTGCGCGACGACGAGGAACGCGAGGATGTCATTGATGTTGTCGCGCGGCATGGGTTGCAGTCCCTGCTGGTGGGTGGGCGATTCTATGTTTGGGCAGCCACTGATGCACCCCGCTCATAGGCACTTGCCGCATGAACGGGTTCCGATCGCGCGTTCGCTCCCTACATTCGAGCAATGACCGACAAGCCTTCTCCTGACCCCGGCGCATCGCAGCGCGCCTGCTGGAGCGCCGTGGGCGCGATGACCATGTGCGTGGCCCTGCTGATCGCCTCCGAGTTCATGCCCGTGAGCCTGCTGACTCCCATCGCGAACGACCTCGGCGCGACGCAAGGGATGGCGGGCCAGGCCATTTCGATCTCGGGCCTCTTCGCGGTGGTGGCGAGCCTGTGCATCGCGACCGCCGCCGGCCGGTTCGACCGGCGCCATGTGCTCGTGGCGCTGACGGCGTTGATGCTCGCTTCGCTGGTCCTGATCGCAGCGGCGCCGAACTTCCCCGTCCTCATGGTCGCCCGGGCGCTCCTGGGCATCGCGGTGGGCGGCTTCTGGGCCCTTGCCACGGCCACGATCATGCGGCTGGTGCCACGGCAGGCGGTGCCGAAGGCGCTGGGGCTGATGTACATGGGGAATGCGGTCGCCACGGCCTTCGCGGCTCCGATCGGAAGCTACCTCGGGGGCGTGATCGGCTGGCGCGGCGTGTTCTGGGTGCTGGTGCCGCTGGCCGTGGCGAACCTGGCCTGGCTGTGGGCGAGCATCCCGGCCTTGCCCGCCACGCAGGCGATGCCCTTGCGTCGCGTGCTCGCACTGCTCAAGCGGCGCAACGTCGCCATGGCGATGCTGGGCGTGATGCTGTCGTTCGGCGGCGCGTTCGCCACCTTCACTTACCTGCGTCCGTTCCTGGAAACCGAAACGCAGGCCACGGTGCCGCAACTGTCGCTGCTGCTCCTCGCCCTCGGTGTGGCGGGGTTCCTCGGCACCCATGCAGCGACGGCACTGCTCGGCCGCCACCTGTACCGCATGCTGCGCCTGCTGCCGGTGGCCCTCGCCATGGTGACGCTGGCCATGCTCGTCGCGGGCAGCGCGCTGTGGCCGATGGCTTTCATGATGGCCGCGTGGGGCACGCTGAATTCGGCGATGCCGGTCTCCTGGTCCAACTGGCTGGCAGTCGGCGTCGCCGACGAGCCCGAGGGCGGCGGCGGCCTGATGGTCGCGGCGATCCAGCTCGCGATCATGCTCGGCGCTTCCTTCGGCGGGTTCCTGCTGGACCAATTCTCGATCACCGCGACTTTCGTTGGCGGCGCAGCGTTGCTGCTGCTCGCCGCGAGCGTGCCCACGGCACCACCAGCAGCTCGACGCCCTGCCCGGCGCATTCATGAATGCGCCTCATAAGGGCTATCGCCGCCCGCTCCGCCCGTGCGGGGCGGCGCCTGTACCTTCACGACGTTCAACCAGGATTCCAAGATGAACCCAACAAGCTCGAGCGTGGCGCTGTCCGCCGCCCTCATCGGCATCACCGCCGCCGGGTTTGCAGCGGCGCAAGCAGCGCCGCCGCCTGCGGCCCAGGAGATCACGCGCGCGGGGGCACAGCCCTCTGCCGTCGGCCCGGCCGAATTCTTCACCGGCCGTGTCCGCGTCGACCCCGTCTGGCAGGCCGACGAACACCTCAACGCAGCGGGCGCCATGGTGACCTTCGAGCCGGGCGCGCGCTCGGCGTGGCACACGCACCCGGCCGGGCAGCGCTTGCATGTCGTTGCCGGCGTGGGCCTCACGCAGGAATGGGGCAAGCCGGTGCAGGTGATCCGCCCGGGAGACGTGGTCGTGTGCCCGCCCAGCGTGAAGCACTGGCATGGTGCAGCGCCCGCCACGGCGATGTCGCACCTGGCCGTCACCGGCAACCTGCAAGGGCGTAACGTCAACTGGATGGAGAAAGTCAGCGATGAGCAATACAACGCACGCTAGGCGCTTGCAGCACTCCATCAGCGCCATCGCTGCCGCCACGCTGCTGGCCACCTCGCTGGGCGCAACGGCTCAAGCTGCCGGGCAGGCACCGGCCACAGCGAGCGCGCAGCAAACGCTCTCGCGCAAGCAGCAGGCCATCGCACCGATCGGCGCCACCATGGCAGTCGGCGACATGGCGCAACTGAACGCCGCGCTGAACCAGGGACTCGACGCGGGCCTGACCGTGAGCGAGACCAAGGAAATCCTGGTGCAGCTCTACGCCTACGCCGGATTCCCGCGCAGCCTCAACGCGCTGGGCGAACTGATGAAGGTGCTGGAGACGCGCCGGCAGCGCGGCGTGCAGGACGCTGCAGGGCGCGATCCGGCCCCGGTCCCCACGGGCCGGGAGTTGCTCGCGCTGGGCACGGCCAACCAGACCGAGCTGATCGGCAGCCCGGTGCGCGGGCCGCTGTTCGAGTTCGCGCCGCAAGTCGACGAATACCTGAAGACGCACCTGTTCGGCGACATCTTCGCGCGCGACAACCTCGACTGGCAAAGCCGCGAGCTCGCCACGGTCGGCGCGCTGGCCGCGCTCCCGGGCGTCGAGTCGCAGCTGCAGTCCCACGTCGCCGTGAGCTTGAACGTGGGGCTCACCGCCGCCCAGCTGCGCCAGGTGGCCGACGTGCTGGCGGAACGCGGCCACGCAGACGCCGCAAGGCGCACCCAGGTTGCGCTGCAACAAGTCATGTCCAAGCGATAACCGGAAAGAACTGCCATGGAAGAAGACCGCATCGATCTGCCCGTGAGGCGACGCGACCTGCTGCTTGCGGGGGCAGCATCCGCTGCGACCGTGGCTGCACCACCCGCAACCGCCCAGACCGCGAGTTCCCCTATGCCTGCCCCCACCCTGGCGAAGATCTCCCTGGACGTGAACGGCCGCGTGCACGAGCTCGAACTCGACACGCGCACGAGCCTGCTGGACGCGCTGCGCGAAGGGCTGCACCTCACGGGCAGCAAGAAGGGCTGCGACCAGGGCCAGTGCGGCGCATGTACCGTTCTCGTGGACGGCCGCCGCGTGACGTCGTGCCTCAGCCTCGCGGTGATGCAGCAAGGGCACAAGGTCGTCACCATCGAAGGCCTCGGCACGCCCGGCAAGCTGCATCCCATGCAGGCCGCCTTCGTCAGGCACGATGCCTTCCAGTGCGGTTTCTGCACGCCCGGGCAGATCTGCTCCGCCGTCGGGATGCTGGAGGAAGTGAAGGCTGGTGTTCCGAGCCACGTCACGGTCGACTTGCAGCGGCGGCCGCAGCCCACCGACCTCGAATTCCGGGAGCGCATGAGCGGCAACATCTGCCGCTGCGGCGCGTACTCCAACATCCAGGAAGCGATCGTCGAGGTCGCGGGGGTGAAGCGATGAAGCCCTTCACCTACGAACGGGTCCGCACGCCGGCGGAGGCGGCGGCCGCTGCCGCGCGCGTGCCCAACGCCAAGTTCATCGCCGGCGGCACCAACCTGCTCGACCTGATGAAGCTGCAGATCGAGACGCCCGCGCACCTGGTCGACGTGAACGACCTGGCGCTGAACAAGATCGAACCGGCAGCAGGCGGTGGACTGCGCATCGGTGCGCTGGTGCGCAACACCGACCTTGCCGCCGACGCCCGGGTGCGCCGCGATTACGGCGTGCTGTCGCGAGCCCTGCTGGCGGGCGCATCGGGCCAGCTGCGCAACCAGGCCACCACGGCCGGCAACCTGCTGCAGCGCACCCGCTGCCCCTATTTCTACGACACCAACCTGCCATGCAACAAGCGGGTGCCGGGCAGCGGCTGCTCCGCGCTCGGCGGGTTCAGCCGGCAGCATGCCATCGTGGGCGCCAGCGACGCGTGCATCGCGACGCACCCCAGCGACATGGCCGTTGCGATGCGCGCGCTTGACGCCACCGTGGAGACAGTGCGCCCCAACGGCGCCGCCCGCACGATCCCCATCGCCGATTTCCACCGCCTGCCGGGGAACACGCCGCAGATCGACACCGCGCTGGAAGCTGGTGAACTGATCACCGCGGTCACCCTGCCCAGGCCGCCAGGTGGCACGCAGGTGTACCGCAAGGTGCGGGATCGCGCGTCTTACGCGTTCGCGTTGATCTCGGTCGCAGCGATCGTGCAGCGCGATGGCACGGGTCGCGTCGCGCTGGGCGGCGTCGCCCACAAGCCATGGCGCATCGAGGCGGCCGAGGCCGAGCTGCCGCGCGGCGCCGGTGCGGCCGCCGCAGCCTTGCTCGCCGGCGCGCGCACCACCCACGACAACGCATTCAAGGTGCCGCTGGTGCAGCGCACCCTCGCCTCCGTGCTGGCAGAAGCCAAGGGCTGATCATGAAATTCGACACTCCCGCCACCACCAACCCGATCGACCAGCTCAAGGTGGTCGGCAAACCCGTGGACCGCGTTGATGGTCCCCTGAAGGTGACCGGAACGGCGCACTACGCCAATGACCGGCACGATGTGGCGGCCAACCAGGCCCATGGCTACATCGTCGGGTCGGCGATCCCGAAAGGGCGCATCGTGTCGATGGACCTGACGGCGGCGCGCGCTGCACCCGGCGTGCTCGCGGTCGTGACGGCGGAGAACGCCGGTCCGCTGGGCAAGGGCAGCTTCAACACGGCCCGCCTGCTCGGCGGGCCGGACATCGAGCACTACCACCAGGCGATCGCCGTCGTCGTCGCGGAGACCTTCGAGCAGGCGCGGGCAGCCGGCCATCTGCTGAAGGTCCAGTACGAGCGGGTGCCTGGAGCGTTCGACCTGGAGGCGCGCAAGGACGCGGCCAAGGCAGCGGAGAGCAACGGTGCGCCCGGCGAGACCGCGGTGGGCGACTTCGCCGGCAACTTCGCCGTCGCCCCCGTGCAGGTCGACGCCACGTACACCACGGCTCACGAATCGCATTCGATGATCGAGCCCTTCGCCAGCGTGGCGGCCTGGAACGGCGACCAGCTGACGGTGTGGACCTCGAACCAGATGATTGCCTGGACCGCCGCGGACGTGGCCAAGACGCTGGGCATCCCGAAGGAAAAGGTGAGGGTCAGCTCCCCCTTCATCGGCGGCGGCTTCGGCGCCAAGCTCTGGCTGCGGGCCGACGCCCTGCTGGCTGCGCTGGGCGCGCGCGCAGCGCGCCGTCCGGTGCGCGTGGCGATGCCGCGCGCCCTGATCCCGAACAACACGGTGCACCGCTCGGCAACCATCCAGCGCATCCGCATCGGCGCGGCGCGCGACGGCAAGATCACCGCGATCGCGCACGAGAGCCTGTCGGGCAACCTGCCCGAGGGCGGCCCCGAGGCGGCGGCCATCCAGACGCGCTCGCTGTATGCCGGCCCGCACCGCATGACGGCCAACCGGATCGTCTTGCTCGACCTGCCGGAGGCGAACGCGATGCGCGCACCGAACGAAGCGCCCGGGCTGGCGGCGCTGGAGATCGCGATCGACGAGATGGCGGAGAAGCTCGGGATGGACCCGGTTGCGTTCCGCATCGCCAACGACACGCAATTCGTTCCCGACAATCCTGCCAAGCCTGCGTCCAACGATCCGCAATCCAAGGCCGGCGAGGAAAAGCACAACCCGCGTCCGCCGTTCTCGCAGCGGCAACTGGTCGAATGCCTGCGCCTGGGCGCCAGCCGCTTCGGATGGAACAAGCGCAATGCCCAACCGGGCCGCGTGCGGGACGGCCGCTGGCTGGTCGGCATGGGCGTGGCCGCAGCCATCCGCGACAACCTGGTCATGAACTCCGGCGCGCGGGTGCGCCTCGACCAGCGCGGGACCGTGACGGTCGAGACCGACATGACCGACATCGGGACCGGCAGCTACACCGTGATCGCGCAGACCGCGGCGGAAATGATGGGGGTGCGGCTGGAACGCGTGGTCGTTCGCCTGGGCGACTCGACCTATCCGGTGTCCTGCGGCTCGGGTGGCCAGTGGGGCGGCAACAGCGCAACCGCCGGCGTGTATGCCGCCTGCGTGAAGCTGCGGGAGGCGGTGGCGCGCCAGGCCGGCCTGAATGCGACCGACGCGGTGTTCGCCAACGGGCAGGTGCGTGCGGGGTCGCGCAGCGTGCCGCTCGGCGAGGTCGCAGGACCCGAAGGACTGGTGGCGGAAGACACCATCGAGTTCGGAAACCTCAACAAGCAGGTGCAGCAGGCGACCTTCGGCGCGCACTTCGTCGAAGTCGGCGTGGACGCCGCGACGGGGGAGACGCGCGTGCGGCGCATGCTGGCGGTGTGCGCGGCGGGCCGCATCCTCAACCCCAAGACAGCGCGCAGCCAGGTGATCGGTGGCATGACGATGGGCGTGGGCGCGGCCTTGATGGAGGAACTGGCGGTGGACGCGCGGCTCGGCCTGTTCGTGAACCACGACCTCGCCAGCTATGAGGTGCCCGTGCATGCGGACATTCCCCACCAGGACGTGATCTTCCTGAACGAAACCGACCCCACTTCCTCGCCGATGAAGGCCAAGGGCGTCGGCGAACTCGGCATCTGCGGCACTGCGGCGGCCGTGGCCAATGCGGTCTACAACGCCACCGGCGTGCGCGTGCGCGACTACCCGATCACGCTGGACAAGTTGTTGAAGGGGCTGCCGTCGCTCTGAGATGTTCTGCGCGAGGCCAGGACCGGCCAGCCCGCTTCAGCTGCCCACGCTGATCTTCGCTGCTCGCACGAAACGTCCCCAGCCTTCGTATTCCGACAGAATGAACCGGTTGAAGTCAGCTTGGCTCATCTTTTCGAGCAGCGTGGAGAGGTTGCGATTCTGCTCAGCGGGGCCGGGGTCCGCCAGCGTTGCTTCGATCGCATCGTGCAGCTTGGCGAGGATCTCCGCCGGCACGCCGGCCGGCGCAAGGATCCCGCCCCAGGAACCGTTCTCGAGAGGGATGCCCAGTTCGCGAAAGGTCGGCACGTCCGGGTAGTTCGGCAGCCGGTCCTTGGCCGTGACGGCGAGCATGCGCAAGCCGCCGCTACGCAGGTGCTGGTCCAGCGACACGACGTGCGTGAAGGTGGATGCGAGCTGGTTGCCCAGCAGGGCCTGCATCAGCGGCGCACCACCTTGGTAGGGAACGTGCAGCATGTTGATCTTGGCTGCCTCGCGGAACGCTTCGCAGAGGATGTGCCCCGCGCTGCCGGTACCCACCGTGCCGTAGCTGACCGGATCCTTCTGCTCCCTCGCGGATTGCACGAATTGCTGGACGCTGCGCGCAGGCGAGGACGCTGGCACGGCTAGGGCGAGCGGGTACATGCCCAGGCTGGCGACCCCCACGAAATCGCGGCGCGAATCAAAGAGCGTCTGGGCATGCGTATGCGGCACGATGGCGTGCGTATCGGCGCTCGAATAAAGCAGCGTGTAGCCATCGGCTGGGCTCTTCGCGGCCGCGGCATGCCCGATGGCACCACTGGCACCTGCACGGTTTTCCACGACGACCGGCTGTCCCAGCCGCCGCGCCAGTCCGGGCAGCAACAAGCGCGTGGACGCATCCGAGCCTCCGCCGGCAGGCCAGGGAACGATGATCTTGATGGGCCGGTTCGGAAAGCCTGACTGTGCCCGCGATGGGAAGGTGACGGTCGCCAGCGCGAGGCTCGCGATCACTTGCCGGCGCGTGATGGTGGGGGTTTTCATGCTGCTTCCTGGTGGTGAATGTATTGGTCAGTCTGGGAGAACACGCCGTCTCACGACGACCCGCTGGTCGATCGCGCCGAACACGCTGCGGCCGGCGGCGTCGACGGCCTCGATCCGCACGCGGTCGCCATCACGCAGGTAAGCACGCAGCTCCGGCTCCGGCACGCCGGCCAGGATCTGGCGCACGCGCGCCTCGGTGATGCATGCGCTGCCCGCTGCCGGGTCTGCGTTGCTGATCGTGCCGGCGCCCACGATGCTGCCCGCGACGTGGCTGCGCGTGCGTGCGAGGTGGCGGATGATCTGCGCGAAGTCGAAGATCGCCTCGGTGTTCGCATGTGGTTCGCCGAAGCGCTCCCCGTTGATCGCGGTGCGCACCCATAGGTCCGGCATGCAGCCTTTCCATGCGGTGCCAAGCGCCGCCGGCGTGACAGCCACGGGCGCGAAGCTGGTGGCGGGCTTGCTCTGGTAGAAGCCGAAGCCCTTGGCCAGCTCGCCGGGAATCAGCCCCCGCAGGGATACGTCGTTGAGCAATACGACCAGCGCCATGGCCTCGCTGGCCTGCTGAAGCGATGCACCCACCGGCACGTCCGTGGTGATCACCGCGATTTCCGCCTCCAGGTCGATCTGGTGCGCCTCGTCGACGGCGACGATGTCCTCCTCCGGTCCGAGCATCACGTCGGATCCGCCCTGGTACACCAACGGCTCCTGCTCGTAGCGGGGAGGGATCGGCTCCTTGCGCCACTGGTAGATCAGCCGCGCGTGGTTGCGATAAACCGAGGCATCCACCCACTGGTAGGCGCGCGGCAGCGGCGCCATGCATTGCGCCGGATCGAAGACCGTGGCGTTACGCCAGCCGGAGGCATCCAGGGCCTGCCGCTGCGAATCGACTTGGGGCGCGAGCCGCGACCAGTCGTCCAGCAGGGCCTGCAAGGTGGGGGCGTGGGGCCCTGCGAGCAGCCAGCGAGCGAGCCCCGCGTCCACGAGCATCAGTTCACCGTCGCGCTTGCCGTTGCGGCGCGTCGCGAGGCGAAGGATGGGGGCGGGCGCGTTCATGTCGGCCCTTTCGCCGGCCCAGCGGCGCTGCGCTCGGTCCAGGCGCGCAAAGCCGCATGCGCCTCGTGCGCATAGTCTTCGACCACCTCCGCCGGAGCGACCTCCACGGTGAGCTCCAGGCGCAGCCCGTTGGGATCGAAGAAGTAGATCGACTCGATGTACCCGTCGTGGTCGGTGACCCCCACCACCTCCACCCCATGCTGCTGCAGGCGCGACTTCATCGCCAGCAGGTCATCGCGCCCGCCAACGCGCAATGCGATGTGGTTCACCCAGGCGGGGGTGTTCGGCGACGGCAGGGCCGCCGTGTCGTCCCCCAGGTCGAAAAAGGCGATGCACGAGCCGTCCCGCATGCGGAAGAAGATGTGCACGTAAGGACAGTATTCGCCTGTGCTCGGCACGGTGTCCTTCTTGATCACGTGCACCAGCGGCAAGCCGAGCACGTCTTCGTAGAAGCGTCGAGTCTGCTCGGCGTTGCGGCAACGCCAGGCGAAGTGATGCAGCCCAGTGACGGCCCGAGCCCCAGATCCGGACATAGGCATGCCTTCAGTCCAAGGTCACGTTGGCCGCACGGATGACCGGCCCCCATCGGCGGGCTTCGCCACGCACCAGCGCCTTGAACTGCTCGGGCGACATGCGCAGCGGCTCGAACCCGAAGCCGCTGAACCGATTGAGCACCGCCTGGTCCGCCAGCGCCTTGTTCAGCTCCTGGTTGAGACGAGCGACCACCGCTGGTGCCATCCCGGCCGGCCCGAGCACGCCCTGAATGGCGAACACCTCCGCGTCCTTGATGCCGAGTTCCACCAGGGTCGGAACGTCAGGGGTTACCGGCGATCGCTTCGGGGAGCCGATCGCGAGCGGCCGGACCTTGCCCGACTGGATTGCCGACAGGCCGGAGGCCAGGTCCAGGAACATGATCGGCACCTGGCCACCCATCACGTCCTGCATCGCGGGGGCGGCACCCCGGTAGGGGATGTGCGTGATGAAGCTTCTCGTGCGGTTCTTGAACAGTTCCATCGCCAGGTGGTGGGGCGAGCCCAATCCGACCGATGCGTAGCTGGTCTTGCCCGGATTCGCGCGGATGTACGCAAGGAAGTCGTTGAAGTTCTGCGCCGGGAAGCTGGGATGCACCACCAGCAGCAACGGGAACCGGCCGATGCCGCCGATGTAGCTGAAGTCGTTCTCGGGGCTGAAGGGCAGCTTCCTGAACAGGTGCTCATTGAGGAACATCAGGGCGTTGTCGGCCGACATGATGGTGTAGCCGTCCGGCCTGGAACGGGCAACGAGTTCCGCGCCGATGTTGGTCGCGGCCCCCGGGCGGTTGTCGATCACGATGGGCTGCCCCAGCCCCACCCGCATGCTGTCGGCGAGCGCGCGCGCCAGGTTGTCGGTACCGCCCCCGGCGGGATAGGGCACGATCCATTTCACCGGCTGGTCCGGATACTGGCCCTGCGCGTGAAGGGAAGGCGTGGCGATGGCCGCGGTGGCAGCCAGCGTGGACAGGAAGTGACGGCGGTTCATGATGGGTCTCCGTTGTCGAATCGGCCGGTCACCCGGCGGAAAGAGAGGGCACCGGCAGCTCGTGCAGCGCCGCGTCGATGGCCTCGATGCAAGCCTGCTCGTCGCCGACGCGCTCGAACAGCAGCAGTGCCAGCCGCGCGAGAAACAGGGCCTCGCGTTCGCGGCCGGCGGCGGCAATGGCGTTGCTGCAATGCGCATAGACGCGGTCTTGCGCGGCGGCGTCAAGGTTCATTCCTGGTTCTCCTGGAGGCCGCAGGCGCGGCGGACGGCATTGAGCACCTGCGGCGCCGAGGGCGCATGCCAGCGGCCGCACACGTGCCCGTCGGGGCGCACGAGGTAAGCGCAATGCGGCGTGGCTCTGTAGGCTTGCGCCAAGGCGCCATTCGCCTCGAGCTGCACTGACACGACCGGCAACGCCAGCCAGTCCGCTGCACGTGTGGCGGCTTCGACCTCCTGCCCCAGTTTCGAGGGGCCGAACACCAGCAGCGTGAAAGCACGCGGCGCCACCAAGTCGGTGACGTGTCGATCTGCGAGTTGGAGTTCAACCAGGGGCGCCCCAGGTGAGGGGCCGGCCGCGAACGCATCGCTGGGGGCAGACAAAGGCGAGTGTTCGTACGTGATCGCATGCGTCTGCCGCGGGCTCACCAGTCGCGCGATGCCGTGGTGGCGCCCTGCCAGCGAGAGCACCGCCTCGCGCATCAACTCGAAACCGCGATTGGGCGGGGACATGAATTCGGTGCTGCGCATCGCGCTGGCCGCGTTCACGTGGAACGCGTGCACACGTTCGGTGCTATAGCTGTCCAGGAGCCGTTCGGAGCCACGGCGGTTCACCACCGTGGCGAGCTTCCAGGCCAGGTTGTCCGCGTCGTCGAAGCCCGAGTTGAGGCCGCGCACGCCGAAGATGGGCATCGCGTGCGCGGAGTTCCCCGCGAACAGGACGCGCCCATGCCGGTAACTCTCGAGCGTCATGGCACCCGCCCGATACACCGATGTCCATACCGGCTTCCAGCGCAGGTGCCCTTCCCCGATGGCATCAAGGTGACGCTGGACGAACTGCTGCACCTGTTGCGGCTGCATTAGCTGCGCCGCGTCCTGCCCGGCGGCCAACTGATAGTCGATGCGCCAGATGTTGTCGGGCTGCCGGTGCATGAGGATCGTGGTGCCTCTCGCCCACGGCGGATCGAACCAGGCACGGCGCTCCGTGGGATGTTCGCTCGCCAGCTCGATGTCGACGATGGCATAGCGTCCCTGGTAGCCCACACCCTCGAGTTCGAGCCCCAGTGCGTTGCGAACGAAGCTCTGGCCGCCGTCACAAGCCACAAGCCAGTCCGCGTGTGTCGTGTAGCTGCCCAATGCGTTCTCGACCCGCAGCTCCACACCATCGGCATCGGCTTGCACGGCACTCACCTTGCTGCACCACCGGACCTCCACCGTGCCGGGCGCAGCGGCGTTCGCTTCGCCGATCGCGTCCAGCAGGTACTGCTCCATGTAGTACTGCTCCAGGTTGATCATGGGCGGGTACTTGTCTCCGGGCGCGGAGGGCATTTCGAGCAGGAAGACCTGCTCCTGGCCATAGAAGCTGCGGCCGCGCGTCCACGGCAGGCCCTTCGCGAGGAAGGCGCCCGCAACGCCCAGCCGCTCCAGTATCTCCAGGCTGCGCCGGGAGATGCACGCTGCGCGGCTGCCCTCGCAGACCGAATCGTCGGCCTCGATCACCACGCTGGCGATGCCCCAGCGTGCCAGCCCCATCGCGACGGCAAGCCCTACGGGGCCGCCGCCGGCTATGAGGACGCGATGACGGCGCCGCTCCGAGCCATGCGGATCCAGTTCGGGCAGCGTTGGCGTGAACCGCTTGTACTCAAACGGTCCGATGCGGTCCAGGGGCATGAGGCGTGTGCTTGGATGAATGCTTTCGACGGACGGGCATTGTGGGCGGCGCGGGCTGTCAAAATGTCCTAACAAATCAGGACAGGCTAACCCGCATGCAACGGACCCGGCTGAGCGACGACGTGGCACGTGGCGACATGCGCCTGGCCGCGGCGCTGATGGAGGCGATCGGCGCCTCGGATTTCGCGGCCCGGCTGCTCGAGGCGGTCCGTCCCAGCTTGCCCGCGAGCCACTGCACAATCTTCACCCTGCAAAGCAACGGCCGCGTGGAGGCGATCTCCACGGCCAGCGGAATCGGCGAGGTGGCGACGCTGACGGCGGTCCAATACATGCGCCTCGGCTTCGACCAGCAGGATACGAACATGCTCTGGCTGGCCAAACGCAAACCAGCCGCACGGCGGCAGTTCTGGCTGAGCCACCAGCTGGCGGAGGACGTGGCGGACGAGGCATATCGCCGTCTTTGTTACGGCGAGCCCGGAATCCGCGAGCGCCTTTCCTTGTTGTCCGTGTTCCCCGAGGGGCAGCGCATCGCCGTGAGCTTCTACCGCAACCACTCCTACCCGGACTACACGCTGGCGGACTTCGACTGGGCCGCGGGCCAGGCCGCCATCATCGCAACGGCGCTGATGCGGCATGTGGAGCTGACAGGCGCCGGCCGCTTGTCCGATGCGCTGCAGGCCGACCGCATGGCGTCACTGCCCGCCCGCGAACGGCAGCTGCTGGCGCATGTCATGGAAGGAAAGACGACCAAAGAGGCGGCGCGCGCCATGGGCATCTCCCTCACGACCGCCCTCACCTACCGCTATCGGGCCTTCCAGCGACTGGAGATTCGCAGCCATCGGGAACTGATCGGCGTGCTGCGGCGAGGATGATGAGCGCGGCTCACAGAAACATGCGCCGGCATGCGCTCCGAACAAGGCGGCGCCTACCAGGATCTCCTCACGCGGCCGCTACATTTCAGCGTTGCTGCCTGCCTTTGCGAAAGGACCATCGTGCGTCTCGCCCTTGCCCTCGCCACCGGCCTCTTGCTGGCTTCCTGCGCCGCCGTGCCACCGCAGCCGGACCACGTACCCTCCCAGGTGCCGCCGGCGATCGAAGCCCGGCTGCGGGAGATGGGACGCGTCGTCGATCCTCCCCGGACTGCCGAACTCTATGTGCCGCTGGCGGGCAAGGAGCCCTATGCGGGCGTGAAGGTCACGCGCGACCTCGCCTATGGGCCGGATGCGCGCCACCGCCTCGACGTCTTCGAGCCGCAGGCCCAAGGCGGATCGCGTCCCGTGCTCCTGTTCGTGCACGGCGGTGGCTTCACGGCCGGCAACAAGCGCACTGGCACGAGTCCTTTCTACGACAACATCATGCTGTGGGCGGTCGCCAATGGAATGGTGGGCGTCAACATGACCTATCGCCTGGCGCCCCAGCACCCGTGGCCCGCGGCGCAGGAAGACATCGCGGCGGCGCTGCGGTGGGTGCACGGCAATGTCCGCAGCCATGGCGCCGACCCGGCGCGGGTCTTCCTCATGGGTCATTCCGCCGGCGCTGCGCACGTCGCGCACTATGTCGCCCATCCACGCTTCCACGTGCATCCCGGGGGCGGCATCGCCGGCGCGATGATCGTGTCAGGACTGTTCGCAGTTCCTCCTGGAGCGACGAACGCGCCCATCAATGCGTACTTCGGCAACGACGGTTCGCAACACGCGGCGCAATCGGCTCTGCCGGGGCTGGCCTCCACGCGGGTGCCGCTGCTGTTCGCCTTCGCCGAGCTGGACCCGCCTGAGTTCCCGGTACAGGCAAAGCTGCTGCAGGACACGCTGTGCGCGGCGCAGCGCTGCCCACGCATCCACTGGCTGCTGGGGCACAGCCACATGTCGGAGGTGTATGCGATCAACACCGCGGACCGGGCGCTGACGGACCTGATGCTGGCGTTCATGCGCCAGCAAGGGACCGGCGCCCGACATTCCCTTCGCTGAAAGGGCCATCCCTCCGACGCGGCGAGCTCGACCGGCGCCCCAACATGGGGCATCTTCATCTCCAGGAGCACCACATGTCGCAAGGGGACAAGTCCGCTCATACCGAGAAGCAAAAGCACCAGTCGGGCAGCATCGAGAAAGGCCACGAGCAAAAGGGTGTCACCCGCCCTGCAGCCGAGGCGCGCCCACGGGCGCCCGTCAACAACAGGCCCAACGGGGCAGGCAAGAAGATGGGGGCGGGACGCAAGGTCCCCTTTGGCCCGGTGGGCGGCCTGGGTCGCAAGACCAACCTGTCACGCTCATCCTGATCACGCGGGCCCCCGAGAACGCCGCAGGGGTCATTCGTCCCGGACTGCGCAGTCGCCTCTGGAAGGGCGCACACTGTGCGCAACCCTACCAGGAACGACGGCAAGCCACGCCGATCGTCTTTCGATGACCAACACTGCAGATCTTCCTTTCTTCGACGAGGCCTCGGGCACCGTTCGCTTCTGGGTCGTGATCGGAGAGCGCGTTCTCGGTGCTTCCATCGGCAAGCTGGCCTTGCACCATCGCTACCGGCCGAACGTGCAGAACGATGACGCGCTGGATACATTCCGGACGTACCAGGCCGACATCGAGGCTGCCGTGCGCAGGAGATTCGCTCAAGGCTCGCTAGAGCCG
>JAESGR010000711.1_pt1 | contig 16609 bp, 18 predicted proteins | sample 9269771 | NCBI WGS metagenome assembly JAESGR01 (sample SAMN15739572, study PRJNA653492) | algae metagenome | isolation source: Chroococcus sp. CMT-3BRIN-NPC107 and co-occurring heterotrophs from well... | place: USA: Clark Mountains Wilderness, California | collected 2010-04-18
AGCATGGACGCAAAGCCAAAAGCATCTTTCGCTATGGCTTGGATCATCTACGTAATATCCTACTCAACCTCGACCAGAAAATGAGTGAGTTTATGCAAGTGCTACAGTTTTTGTCCTGTACTTAGAATATTACCTAATAAAGAAGAGTAAGAACTAAATATTAGTGCCTCTAACGCTTGGTCAAGCAACTCATGACGATGAGCAATCCACAAAACCTTTTTTTTCTTGTCAATGAAGTTTCGCAGTAACCAGTGAATTGCAGTTAGAGTTTTCCCAATACGGTTCGGATAACTAAAAACTGAGACTTGTCAGATGCTGAAAGGCTACTATTCTCGTGGTTTTGTCCAGAACATTGGCAATTACAAACCTTAACCGAACAGTATTGAGAGTTTTCCCTCCACCTGTTGGCAGAACTAGCAAGCCCTCAAAAGGTAAATTACTTTTGCGATCCAATGCTTTAATTGCTTCATTCTGATGAGGATATAGCTCTCTAGGATTTTTACCTGTGCTTACTTTGACTTGACCTTTGTACTTAACTTGAACTGTTTGCATACTTATAAATCTTTGAGAGAAACTTTTACTAGAAAAATAGGACTAATATTGAAGTCCTACTCAAGTGATTACTTGAAGCAGTGTATTAGCCATTTTTATAAGTATTCCCAAAGTTAGTGGTTAGCTAACACTCCCGGCAGTTGATAGCCCTGATAATAATGTGGGTTAACAGCTAGTGTAGTTAGCGATCGCTGGCTCTATTTACAATTTCTACTGTAACCATTGCCAAGCTAGAGCCAGTAACACCGCCACCATTGCTCCAATTAATGTATTAAAAATATTAACTACTTCATTGGTTAGCCAATCTACCTTAGCTTGCAAAGTTGCACCAATCACGCTTTCTATATTTGTGGCGATAAAGGCGGCTATTACACAAAAAACTAGCCCGGATACGTCAATTAAACCTACTCCCCAACCAACAATTGCGATCGCAATCGATCCAACTATTCCCGCTATTGTCCCTTCTAAACTAACTGCTCCCTCTGTTCCTCTCGGTACAGCTTGCAAGGTAGTAATTAAATAAGTACGTTTTCCGTAAGCTTTCCCAACTTCACTAGCACAGGTATCCGATAGCTTGGTGCTAAAACTTGCTACATAACCTAACAGCAACAATGGGGTAATTGATGCTCCTAAGACTACCCCCACCGCACACAGCGCCGCCGTTAGCGCCGAACCCCAGACATTTTCCGGGCCTCGCGCCCCCGATCGCTTTTCGGCAATTCCTTCGGCTTCTTTTTGCGCCAAACCAATGCGGGTCACGCCCGAACCAACTAAAAAGTAAAATAAAACAACTATATATCCCTGCCAACCCAAACTACCCCAAATTAGTACCCCTAGTATCCAGCCGTGAAATAACCCGGCGTTTGTCAAGAGTTTTTTGGGAGCAATCAGAGCGATAGTTAGTAAAACTGTGTTCAATACCACAGCAATTAACCAAGGATTTAGCGAATAAATTGGAGATAGCATTAATTACCAGCCTATAAATTTTCAGCCGTGAGTGAAACTTTATTCCATCTTGCCTTTCCCGTCACCGATATCGCCCAAACAAAAGCCTTTTATGTTGATAGTTTGGGTTGCATTGCTGGGCGTGAAACTCATCATGCTCTAATTCTTAATTTACACGGTCATCAATTGGTGGCTCATATAACTAAAGATGTCCTTACACCTCAAAAAGCTATTTATCCTAGACATTTTGGTGTAATTTTTACTTCAGAACTAGATTTTGACAAGCTTCTAGAGCGATCGCGCGATTTTCAACTACTTTTTCGGGAAGAACCCAAGCACCGCTTTACCGACTCACCTTTAGAGCATCGTACCTTTTTTTTAGAAGATCCTTTTTACAATCTGCTGGAGTTTAAATACTATCGTTATCCTTCAGCAATTTTTGGTAGCCACGATTACGCTCAAATAGGCGATCGCTAACAACTTATTCCTCTAATGCTTCGGCGACTACTTTTAGGCATCTTGGGTCTGTCACCATCCAATCATGACGCAATACGTGCAAAGGAATATTTTTGCCTACAGGTAGCTCGGAACTATTGGCTGGCAAAATGATTAAATCGTAAGGTGTCCAAATGGATGTAAAGTTTACACGCTCCAGCATCTCTACATCTTTTTCTAAATCTTGCAAAAAGGCGCTATTTGGTCGCATTTGCACGCAGCCAGGAGTATTAAACAATTGCGCTACCCACGTTCCTTGATGGGGAGAGGCGATCGTAATAAAGTTTTTTACTCTTTCAATTCCCCCCAATCGCTGGATGTAATAGCGGCTGACAATTCCCCCCATACTGAAACCAACTATACTTAGTTTTTGTTCGGGAGCAAAGGTTTTTTCTACATAATCAACAACCTGTTGTGCCAATTTATCAAGGGGCAATTCTCCATTACTTGGCAGCAAATCTAGATCGTACACCGACCAACCAAGTTTAATTAAACTTGGAGCCATTATTTGAAAAATTGCCCTCGTATCATTCAATCCATGAATTAATAGAACACATTTGCGAGTTCTTAAACTTGTCATAGCTTTTTCAATAAATAATTTATATTTACAACTTCAGCTAGAGGCTTTAGTTTAGCGATTGGCTTAAGGTATATCTTAAAATCATTGCCATCTATACCTTTATCTGTAGCTTTTATTTAACTTTATTTCAAATAAATATAAATATTTACTAAAATTGCTGCTTATCATCACTCAATCAGTTGAGTATTAATGCTCAAATAATTTTTATTAAGAATTGTTGAATAATCTTGCACTAAGTGACAGTAAAAATTCACAATTAGTTGTCAATAAGTACAAGTTGCAGTTAAATGAAAGCTGCTAAAATTGAAAAGTAGATTGCTTACAAGAATTGCATAAGGTTAAAAAAAGCATAAAAAAACATTTTGTGGCAATTATAATTCGATAGATTAAAAGTTAGGAGAAATCATAATGATTGGTAGTTTAAAAAACTTATTGACAGGAATTTTATCTTTTTTTGTTGGATTATTTGCGGGTAAAAAAGCTCAACAAAATAAACAAATAGCTTCGAGTTCCGTCAAGAAAAAAAAACGTAGCGGCTATTTTATGGAACTTGATGAATCGGAAGATGCCAAGTTTTTAAGTGAACCTGTTGCTGCCGTAAAACAAGCTGTAGAAAAAACTAAAAATGCTACCGTTGAAGCAGCAAAACAAGTAGCAGAAACAGTAAAAACCTCCGAGCCTGTAGCTGCAACAAAACAAGCCGTAGAAAAAACTAAAACCTCCGAGCCTGTAACCGCCGCAAAGCAAGCCGTAGAAAAAGTCAAAAGTAGTCCTGAACCTGCGTCAAAAGTAGTAGCAACTCCAGAACCTGTAGCCGCCAAAACAAGTAAAGTTGAGTTAGTGCAAACCGCAGAAGGATTAAAGGCAGAACCAGCAAAACCGAGTAAATCTGTAGCTGAAAGTAACAACGGACAAAACAAATCTGAAACAACCTTTGCTCCCAAGTATCTTAACCCAGCGACAAATTCAACTAACCGCCGTCGTCCTGGAGCAAATATGACTAATTTCCTTGATATGGCAAGTCAAGTAAATAATCCAGCAAAAGGTTAATTAGAAACTAAGAAAGGGGAGAAGGTTTTTCTCCCCCTATTCACTTTTATGAGCAGTTTTGATCAAAACTAGAGCGCTGTACAATGCAAAAGCTGAATCCCAGGTAGAAGGAGTACGGCGCAAGAGATGAATATTAGAGGGAATGCGCTTTAATAATTCGTTTTGATCGATTACAGTTTCAGCGAAAGGAGAAAAATCAGACCATATTGGTATAGAAGGTATTTGAAGTGTAAGAAAATCTAGCAAGCTATTCCAGCTAATTCTAATAGTCGCGCGATCGCTTTTAGCAATTTTAGTAACGCCTTTTTGGTATTCGTAGCTGTTGTCATGAATACGCAAAATACAACCTCTGCTAGGAAGGACTAGATCGCAAAAATGGGCGTAGTCTTGAGTTTTAGTTTTGCGCTGAAGTTTGCCCCGCACGTCTCGGTCTACAACTTGCTCAAAAATAGGTAATAGTCCTAAAATGCGATCGCTTATTTCCGACCAAGAAAATGTCATAGCGCCCATTTGACCTTGTTCGTTTTGGCATATTACCGTAGCTTGGGGTTCCGCGTACTGGATGTAGCTGACTTGAAAAATACGAATTTGGTTAATTTTAGCTAGAGTTGTCCAAAAACAAGGAATACCCGCAGCGCCAAGTTGCTGACCTAAAAATTGCAATTCGCCAATCGCTCCACTTTTATAGAACCGCCAACCGCGACTGGGTAGTTGTAGCCGTGCAGCGTAGGGTTCTAACTCCATAATTTGAGCAAAGTTTTGAGCCGCTACAGTTTTGCTTTCACTATCTATAGGTTCTAAGATTAATACACCTAACTGATTGTTGTTTGGTTCTGAGGTAGCTTGAGCAATACCTCGTTGTCTCTGTTCTTGAATTAAGAGTTCTAAGCGCTGTAGCCTTTGACGTACCTGAGCTAGAAACTTTGTATTAGTAGCGTTTTTTAGTAAGCTTTGATAAACATTTTGGGCAGATTCTAATTCGCCTAATCCTTCGTACAGTCTTCCAGCGTAAAATTGCACCCAAGGGTTTTCTGGGGAAGTTTGCAATAACGGTTGCAATAGTTGGGCGGCGGCCCCGTAGTCTTGGCGTTCAACAGCAGCGACAACATCATCAAGCATAGAAATAAAATGTAAGAACTTAAAACCTCAGTTTAAGCTTCAAAAGCAGCCATAACAACTGATAAAGCAACAATTGGAGCGGTAACGGCTCTTAAAATGCGGCTTCCTAAAGAAACTTGTTGAAAACCAAAATTAATTGCTTTGTCAATTTCTGCGCCCGTCCAGCCTCCTTCGCAGCCAATAGCGATCGCAATTTCTCCTTCTCTTGCAGAATTAACTGCTGTTTTTAAATGGGGATTGTCGCCCCGCGCCACGCATAAATAACGATAATTGGCTGTAACCGTAGAAATTGCCGAACTAAAAGCCACAGGCTCTAAAATTACTGGGATAATTGCCCTTTCCGATTGTTCCGCAGCTTCTAAGGCAATTCGCCGCCACCGTTCTAGTTTTTGAAGACTGGGATTAAGAAGAGTGCGATCGCTTATTACGGGCATAATTGTTGTAACTCCTAGCTCCGTGCAGCATCGCACCACTTCATCAAAGCCGTTTCCTTTGGGCAAAGCGGTAATTAAAGTAACAGCTACGGGTAACTCGCTTTTAACTTCTAGCGGCTCTAAAATCTTTGCTGTTTGATCTTCTAGCGTTGCCAGCCACGAATTACCCTTACCATCCATCGCAATAAAAGACTCGCCCTTTTCTAGCCGTAAAACGCGGCTCAGATAGTGCAATTGTTCTCGTTTTAGCAAAATTTGCCCTGCTTGCAATTGAGAAACTGCGATCGTAAGTCTTTGTAGTTGCGCCATTAATCGGCTTTTAAGTAAGCAACAATTGCAGCGTTAGCAAGTTGAGTCATTGATTTACCTTGACTACTAGCGGCGTTTTTTAGCTGAAGATAAATGTCATCGTTTAAGCTAATGCGACGGCGTAATTTATTTGTAGCAATAGTTGTATTACCAATTGCTACAGTTTGTCCGTTGTTTTCGGCAATGGCGGAATCTGCCATTGCTTCGACTAAACCATCGCTATCATCGGTAGAGTAGGCTTCGACAACATTTTCTGTTTCGTAATTAGCGGCAAATTCGCGGATAGATTCAAAGCCAATGCGATCGCAAAAACAACCAAAGCTCTCATTTTCTTGCTTTTCTTGTTTAAAATAAGCAAAAATTGGCTTTAATTGCGTTTCCAAATCGTTAATGTGCATCCGTTCCATGTAAGGAACTGCTAGCCGCGTTTGACTTGGCGAACCACCTAACCAAACTTGATAAGATTCTGTAGCACTGCCTACAAAGCCTAATTCTGCTAAATAAGGACGAGCGCAACCATTAGGACAACCCGTCATTCGGACAACAAAATGCTCGTTTTCTAAACCTACTTGCTCAAGTAGCGTTTCAATCCGCTTGAGAACGCTGGGCATAACGCGCTCGGATTCGGTAATTGCAAGTCCACAGGTAGGCATTGCTGGGCAAGCCATAGAGTAGCGTACTAAAGGATTGATAGCTTCTGGGTCAGTTTGTACGCCGTAGCGGGTCAAAATGTCTTGTATTGCCTGTTTTTGACTTGGTTCAATATCGTAGAAAATTATATTGTGGTGGGCTGTCAGGCGAATTGGTAGGTTAAATTGCTGGACAATTTCTCTTAAAGCCGTCCGCAATTGAAAAGAGCCTTCATCTTTAACTCGTCCATTTTCTACCGATATACCAACAAATAGCTTACCGTCTCCTTGTTCTTGCCAGCCTAAGAAATCTTCATACTTAAATTCTGGCAAAGCTTGGAAGGGAGCGAGTTTTTTCCCAAAATATTCCTCAACTTTGGTGCGGAATTTTTCAACACCCCAATCGTTGATTAAATACTTCAAACGAGCATGGCGGCGGTCAGTGCGATCGCTATAATCTCTTTGAGTAGCTACAATTGCCTTTATTAGGTCGTAAACATCCTCTTTGGATACATAGCAAATCTCATCGGCCATCCGCGCAAAAGTTTCTTCTTTGTTGTGGGTTCTTCCCAATCCACCACCAGCAAAGACATTGAAGCCTAATAACTCTTGCTTTCCACCCGTAATAACTACCAAACTCAAGTCTTGAGAATACAAATCAATAGAATTGTCCCCTGGTACAGTTACCGAACACTTAAATTTACGGGGCATATAGTGAGTGCCGTAAATAGGTTCTGGGTTATCGTGAATAATTGTACCTGTACCGTTGCGCTGACGAGCGGCGACAACTTCGGGGTTTTCTTCGGCGCTAACAGCTTTTTCGCCATCTAGCCAAATTTCGTAATATGCGCCAGTTTGCGGCGTTAGTAACTGAGCAATATTATCAGCGTATTCCCAAGCATACTGATAGGCTGGTTGATTTTTAAAGGGAGCGGGGGGAGCCATAACATTACGGTTAACGTCGCCACAAGCACCCAAAGTTGAACCCATGCTTTTGATAATAGCTGCGATCGCGCTTTTGAGATTTTTCTTCAAAATCCCGTGCATCTGAAAACCTTGTCTAGTCGTAACTCTAAGCGTTTGGTTGCCGTATTCTTCGGCTAACCTATCGAGAGTTAAATACAATTGCGGAGGTACAAAACCTGCGGGGTTTCTAGTTCTCAGCATGAACTGATAATCTTTTTCTTGTCCCTTGACGCGATTATCGCGGTTATCTTGCTGATAAGAACCGTGAAACTTCAAAATTTGAATTGCGTCTTCCGAAAAATGAGTTGTATCTTGGAGTATTTCAGTAGCTACAGGTTCGCGCAGAAAATTACTGCGTTCTTTTAAACCTTCAACTTTAGAGGGTTTACGCGCCGCAGCAGGAGTAGAAATAGAAGACTTTACCATTGCACTTGATATTAAGGGAGATTTTAAGGCTACACCGTTGACCGCCGCACCAGTAGAATTTAAAACACCCCAATCGGCGGTTCAATCCCCGGTAAATCCGTCGGTATTATGAGGAATAGTCTAATTTTAACACGATAAAAAGTTGGGGTTTGCCAACTTAATGACTACACAACCCCAACTTTAGCTAATAGAACGCCACCCAACCCTTAATAATTCCTGAAATTAGAACCGATAAGCTGCACCTGCTTGGAAACTTACCGCCGATGCTGGGCTATTTTCATAAGCTTTTATACCTAGTTTAGCATCGGTATAAAACATGATGTTTTTGGTTACTTCGGTTTCTAAACCTGTAGTCAAAACAACGGAATTTTTATTACCTAAAGGTGTTGGTTTGCCGTTTGCTTCTACAAAAGAGTAGCCTGCACCTAAATAAGCATTGGCTTTATTGGTAACAGGAATATCGTAGGAAATTATCGGCATGATGGCGCTAGTTTCATCACTACATAAAATTGCTCCCCGCGCTGAAACTGGTGTATTAGGAATTGCTAAACGTCCTTGAATATTGCCGCCAAAGGTTGCCGCATCTCCGCTTTGTCCACCATTAGTTAGCCCGGTAGAAACCCCAGCACCAAGATAACTTGCCTTAGTGCCAGAAGGACGGGCTGATGCTGTTTGTGCCGATAATAAAGGAGCAATTAATAAGGCAGATAATGCTGCAATCTTGACAGATTGTTGAAAAAGTGATTTCATAATTGTTAGGGTTTTTGATTTCATACTTTATTAGTCTTCTAAGTATTTAAAAATGTTCCAGCTTTATTAAAAATAATTACTAAAAAATTGTTATTTATTAACGTATTAAAGATTAAATAAAGGCATTATATTATATAGACTGTTTATAAACTGTCACAGCCTTAATAATTAAGACTTAAAATAAAAAGTCAGCCTAGAATTGACCTAGGCTGACAATGCAACATAAAGCTAGTTTTAATTAGCTCTACTGCTTCAAATCGAGTAAACCTTTTTCTTTTAGCTTGGGATTGAAACGCACTTGCATTTTTAAGCCGCGATCACTCAATTGTGTTAATATTTGCTGCTCTACTCGACGAGCAATATTTTTCAGCAATTTATCTTGCATCAATCCGTCGCCAGCATCGTAGCTACTTTGTTCTTCTGCCGTCATTGTAAGTTTGGCATCAATAGGATCTGTCCACTGCGAGGCTTCGGAGGCTATACTGGCGGGAGTTGAGCTATTTTCGCTAATCCAAGCATCTTTAATAGATTCTAAAATAGTGCGACTAGGGCGATCGCTTAATTGAACTTTAACCCAGTAACATTTTGCCGATTGGCGGACTATATGCTGCTTGAGACTAAGATCGATATCGCGGGAATAACCCACGTATTGCAACACTTTATCGTTGTCAAAAATGGCATAAACTCCAACTTTTCCTTGAAATTGTGCGGGTAATTGTCCTTCTTCGTCTAAGTAAGGGATGTATTCTAAACTAGCAAGGGTAGGAATATTAGCTTCAGTTGTCATTATCTAAGCGGCGGTAAATTGCACAAAGGCGACTGGGTTTAAAGATTTTTGCCTGAAACATAAAGTTAGGCGGGACATTGATAATAATATATTTATCGTCAGCGTGGTACTTTTCAAACTCTGCTGGCATTCCTTTGGGGGTCGCCGTAGTATAAGGTACAGGCTGAAACAACAACTCTACGAACACAAAAGTTTTGCCTCCCATTTGCCCCGATAGTTGGTTGAGGAAGCTTTCAGACCTTAATAAGCTAAACAAAGCCGCCTGAGCTTCAGGAGCGAGGGTAAAACTACTATCAAAGCGATCGACGATCTTTAAAGGCATTTTTTCTGTAAGACTGCGTGCATTATAATTATTTTACGATTGAGAGAGAACGCAAGCATCTGTTTTCAGCTAAACCTAAGTTGGTAGATTTGCGAGAATATGATGGTATTTTCTATCGTTAAAATCTATGGATTCATCTCTATCAACGGAACAATCCCCCTTTCGCCGCCCAATTCATCAAGCAATACTAGCCAAAACCTTTCACTGGGTTAATTTAATTAGCTTGTTGTTGATGATTACAAGCGGAATCCAAATTTATAACGCTAATCCCGTATTTGGCGGACGTTACGGGTTGCCAATTCCGCCTATATTTGCTCTTGGCGGTTGGTTAGCAGGCGGTAGACATTGGCATTTTGCGGCGATGTGGTTATTTGCCCTAAATCTACTTTGGTACGGAATTTATATTCTTGTCACTCAGCGCTGGAAACACCGATTTGTTAATAGTAAGGATCTTAAAGCTCTGAAACTCAGCCATAATCCAAAACGTAAAAGTTATGCTTGGCATCGCTTGGCATACACTGCGATCGTACCTATTTTACTACTTGCTATATTTAGCGGTATAGGAATGTATAAACCCGCCCAGTTTTATTGGATAGTTGATTTTTTTGGTAGTTGGCAAGCCTTACGAATCGTTCACTTTTCTTCTGTTCCTATAGTAATTATATTCGCTATTATTCACTCTTTATTAGCGCTTAAAGTTGGCGGCTCTCGGTTAGTAGAATCAATGTTTTGGAAAGGTATTGTATGAGTTTAATTGAATTTCCCAATCGTCGTTTATTAATGCGCCGCAGATTTCTACAATTATCGGGATTATCTAGCTTGGGTTTATTGTTAAATGGTTGTGGAGGAAGATTTTTTGAAGAGGTAGTAGGCAAAACCTTTGAGCCTTTAAATCAAAGCGTAGAACAACTACTATTAAATACTCAAAAGCCCGTGCCAGAATTTGCCAAAAGTGCAATTGAACCAGATGCTTTGATTATTAACACCTTTGATTTTACACCTAAAATTGACAGCGCAAAGTTTCGGCTAATAGTGGAGGGTGATATTAATAACCCTCTAAGCTTGAGCATGGCAGATATTCAACAAATGCCTCATACATCCATGACAATTCGTCACGTCTGCGTTGAAGGATGGGCAGCAATTGTTCAATGGGGAGGGTTGCAATTACGAGATATTATTGCCCTCGCCAAGCCCAAACAAAACGTCCGCTATGTCTACTTTCAATCGGCAGATGGTTATTACGAAAGTTGGGATATAGCTTCGGCTTTGCATCCTCAAACACTGATGGCTTACGAGAAAAACGGTCAACCTTTACCAATAGAAAATGGTGCGCCTTTACGTTTAGCTGCCCCAATTAAACTTGGATACAAACAAAGTAAGTGGGTTACTCGTATATTTTTAGCAGAGAACTTCTTGCCAATTAAAGGTTACTGGGAAGACCAAGGTTATGAATGGTTTGCAGGGCTGTAATAAATAAGGTAATCTACAGAGGATTTTCAACAGCAAGTATTAAATAGGCTCGATAAGTTGGTTAAAGAGATTCAAACTCAAAATTTCAAGCAATCAGAAAGTAATACTAAAACAGATGCCTACCAAAAAGCCGCTAATCAAGTAGTAAACTTAGGTTTTGCTTCAATCTCTGCATTTACAATTACAGTTATTGTTTCCGCAGTATTACAAAGATAGAAAAAGTAGTTGCATAAACCTTAAATGTCCTCCCTGCTAGGGAGGACATAAACAACTAAAAACTGCTGCACTAAAGGTGGAGTGTTATCAATTTTAGGCAATGACAGACCAGGTTCTAATTCTTGGAGGTAGGGGGCGAATTGGCAGCAGTGTAGCTCAAGACATTGCTACCCATACCCGATCGCAAATTACAATTACTAGCCGCAACCCCACGGCGGGAGAAGCTGTCAGCGCCCAACTTGGCGATAGGGTTCAGTTTTTGGAGTTGGACTTAGCCGACACAACTAATCTCAAAAATGCGATCGCCTCCTCTAATCTTGTCATTCATTGTGCCGGGCCCTTTCACTACCGCGATGCTCAAGTTTTGCAAATGTGTATTGAGCAAGGGGTGAATTATTTAGATGTCAGCGATCACCCTTCATTTACTCGCAAAGCATTGGCTTACCGTTCTCTAGCCGAAGCCGCCGGAGTAACCGCAATTATTAACACGGGAATTTTCCCCGGTATTTCTAATAGCATGGTGCGCCAGTGCGTAGAACAATTAGACGAAGCCGAACGCATCCATTTAAGCTATCTAGTGTCCGGTTCGGGAGGTGCGGGAGTAACAGTAATGCGGACGACGTTTTTAGGTTTGCAACACCCCTTTGCGGCGCTAATTGATGGCAAATGGCAAGAAATTAAGCCTTATAGCGATCGCGAAGAAGTTCAATTTCCCGCTCCTTATGGCAAAGTTGGGGTGTACTGGTTTGATATGCCGGAAGCTTTTACCCTTCCCGAAACTTTTCCCGTTAAAACTGTAATTACTAAATTTGGCTCCGTTCCCGATTTTTACAACCATTTAACTTGGATTGCCGCCCATTGGTTTCCCAAAAAATTGATACGACAGCGCAGCGCGGTAGAATTTTTAGCTCATGTTAGCCACTTGATGACCGATGTAACCAATCCTTTTAGCGGTATTGGGGTGGCAGTGCGCTCGCACGTTACCGGGCGCAAGGATGGGCAAAATGTGAGTTATTGTGCAACGCTCGTACATGATAATACAGCGATCGCCTCTGGTTGCGGTACGGGTAGTATTGCTCAGTTGTTGCTAACAAAACAATTTAAAAAGCCTGGAGTGTGGGCGCAAGAGCAAGCTTTACCCACCGATTTATTTGAGCAAACTCTAGCTAGTCGCGGCTTAACTATTCATCAAGAATGGTTGCCCTGAAGCTATCAATATATCCTGCGGCAGAAGGCACGGGTGAAGCCGTAAAAGTAGGATGCCTCTGGTAATGGTAAATAGGGATCGGTTTATGCAAAGCTTACTAAAATCAGTAGCTCAAAAAGTTGTTACTTTAGGGTTAATGTTATTAATTGTATTTTCGAGTGTAGCTCCAAGTTACGCGATTACTGCTTCTAGAGACAAATTGACAAGTCAAGATAAAATCGATCGCGCTTATCAGTTTAGAGAAGGTGCAGGAATTTTAGAAGAAGAAAAGCAAGAATCTTCTAGTGCTAATCAAGTTTTTAAACCAGAAGATAAAGCTAATCTCAAAAGTGTCAAAGAGTCTCAAGCTACAGATTCAGAAAAAAGCTTGATAGACCAAGGCAAAGATTTACTAGAAAAAATAACAGGCAAGTAAAAATAGCGATTTTTCCTAAAGGCGTTTTTAAAAGCGTCTTAATCTCATTACATATTCAGGCGTTGCTCAATTGGTAATAGGTAATTGGTAATGGGATAAAGAAGGTGCAACCAAAAATTTTGTCTTTTTCGTAAACCAACTATTGAAAATCATCGCCCTTTCAGCAACGCCTATATTAAAACCTGCAACCACCTTCTTGTAGTACGGGTCAGATACTTGTACTAATGAATGTATGGAGTAGGAATTATGAATATGAAACCAAAGATTATTGTGCTTGATGACGACCCTACAGGTTCGCAGACAGTCCACAGTTGCTTGCTACTAACGGTTTGGGATGTAGATACTTTGCGCTTGGGCTTAACTGACAAGTCGCCAATATTCTTTGTGTTAACCAATACTCGCAGCCTTCCGCCAGAACAAGCAGCACAAGTAACTAGGGAAGTTTGCCAGAATTTAAAAAGTGCGATCGCATCTGTTAACTTGACTGATTATTTAATTGTCAGTCGTTCTGATTCGACTTTGCGCGGACACTACCCCATTGAAACCGATGTAATCGCCGAAGAATTAGGCGGTTTTGACGCTCATTTCCTTATCCCGGCTTTCTTTGAAGGTAGACGAATTACCCTTGATAGCGTCCATTATTTGATTGTAGATGGCGTACCTATTCCCGTACACGAAACGGAATTTGCCCGCGATTCAGTGTTTAGTTATAGTTACAGCTACTTACCCGATTATGTTGCCGAAAAAACTCAAGGGCGTATTCCTGCCAATAGTGTAGAAAGATTTTTAATAGGAGGGATTCGCTCAGGTTTTGATATTACTGGGAAGGTTTCTACTTTAGAGCGCTTGCTAAAACTTACAGAGAATAAATGCGTCGTAGTAGATGGCGAAGTGCAAGAGGATCTAAATATTTTTGCTCAAGATATCCTCGCCGCCGCAAGTAATGGTAAACGTTTTTTGTTTCGTAGCGCTGCTAGTATTTTAACGGCTTTAGCAGCTTTGCCACCCCAAAGCGTCCCCGCCGAGGAAATGTTTAAATACGTGCGAAATGGGAAGCCAGGCGCGTTTATAGTGGGTTCTCACGTCAAAAAAACCACCGAGCAGTTACAAGCATTGCTTAAAGAAAATAAAATCGTTGGGATTGAAATAGATGTTGCTCAATTGCTGGATAATTCAAAGGCGCGATCGCATTCTATTTTGACTCAAGTATTAAACCAAGTGCAAATCGTACACTCCGAAGGCAAAACTCCTGTAGTTTATACCAGCCGCCAAGAATTAGCTTTTGCTGACGTGCAAACTCGGTTGCAATTTGGCGCTGATGTTTCAGCTTTGCTGATGGATATCGTGCGCGGCTTACCTAGCGATATTGGTTATTTGGTTAGTAAAGGTGGGATTACTTCTAATGATGTTTTAAGTACGGGTTTAGCACTAACTTCGGCTAGGCTATTAGGTCAAATTTTAGCTGGCTGCTCAATGGTAGTCACTCCCGCCAATCATCCGCAGTTTCCCAACTTACCTATAGTGTTGTTTCCGGGAAATGTCGGAGATAACGACGCATTAGCGACAATTTATCATCGGTTGACGGGTAAAAAATAGCAAAGAAAGAGGCAAGAAATTATCCTTGCCTCCTTTACAATTACTTCTGTGGCGACTGCGCTACAGAGTTATTGGCAAGAATTGCGATCGCTCTTGCATATTGAGGATCGTTTTTAGTGCCTAGTAAGGTAGGATTAGACCCTAAAGTTTGTGCCTGAGCTTCGGTAAGGTCAATTTTGATATCTGGGGTAATGCCCTTATGACTGATATCTGTACCTTTAGGAGTGTAGTAATGAGCAATGGTTACAGCCATACCCGATCCATCCGAAAGAGAATGTACCGATTGTACTAACGCTTTACCAAAAGTCTGACTACCGACAATAATTCCGCGATTGTTGTCTTGCAACGCTCCCGCCAAAATCTCACTAGCACTTGCCGAATTACCATCTACCAACACCGCTACAGGCAATGCCGTTAAAGCCGTGCGATTTGCTGCTGGTTGTTCGCTACCACCATCTCGATCTACAGTCCGAACAATTGCCCCTGTATCTAGCCACATCCGCGCAATTTCAATACTCGAATTTAACAAGCCTCCCGGATTGCCACGTAAATCTAAAACGTAGGCATTGACTTGTTGACGCTCTAAGTCTTTAATCGCTCGTTGCATCTGCTCTGAGGCATGAGAGCTAAATTCTCTTAAACTGATATAACCTACTTTCCGATTACCTTCTTTTTTGAGGGTATAACGCACTGTAGGTAATTCAATAGTGGCGCGGGTTAGTTTAAGATCGAAGGCTTTTTGTCCAGCACGTCCAATTTTTAGCGTAATTAAAGTACCAGCTTTGCCGCGAATTAAACTAGAAGCTTGTTGAACATCTAACCCTGTAGTAGGTTTGCCGTCAATAGCCAAAATTTCATCGCCGGACTTGATGCCTGCTTTCAAAGCTGGAGAAGACTCGATCGCTTCTACTACTGTGAGCTTATTTGTTTTTTCGTTTAATTCCAACCGAATCCCTACTCCAGAAAGTTCTCCAGAGGTTTGATCGGTTAGCGCTGCGTAAGCTTCAGGAGTCAGAAAGCGAGTATAAGGATCGTCTAATTTTTCTAAAGCTTGCTTAATTGCTGCATAAGCTTGTTCGCGGGACGTATAGTTACGGCTTAACAAGTCTTGACGAACAGCTTGCCAGTTAGTTTTATTAAACGTGCCATCTACATATTCACTATTAACAAGTTGCCAGACTTCATCGACCAAAATTTTGGGATTGTTATCTTGCAACGAAGTACGGAGAGAATTACTCCAAACCGGAGCATACACCGATAAAGTAGCTGTAGTTGCGATCGCTCCGCTAAACAAAGCGATTTTGAGTGGTGAGAAGCGTCTTGATGGTTGCTGCATTGAAATTTGCGCTTTTTTTGGAGGAAAGGATGTGGAAAGCCGATTCACCCAGGCATTAAATACCACGACGTAAGTTGTGGTAGTAGTTGTATCGAATATACACCCGACTAGCGGGTTTGTGGGGCTAAGAGAATTTAAGCTCTATTTTAATAATGAGATTATTACTACCATAATCGAACTATTTCCATTTGGTAGTGACAATTTTTAGACAGTTTGGTTAGTGTCCTAAGTAAATTATAGAACTTTACAATTCATTTACAAGTTTTCCTACCAACACCTAATTTAGCGGCTAACTTTCCGCCAAGCAAAGATTTGGGCGGGCGTAAGCTCTAGATTAATTCCTGGGATCGAGGGAATTGGGAGGCTTTCTCTATAAACATTCGGTTCTTGTTGTGGAGCAAAAGTTAACACAGAGTAGTCATCGGGATCGACTAGCCAACCTAATTTGCAGCCATGATGCAGGCAATGTAAGAGGTTATTAATTACGCGGGTTGCCTTTTGGTCTGGTGAAAGAACTTCGATTACCCAGTCTGGAGCTTCTAAAAAATTATCTTCTGGCTCTCCACTATCATTAACCTGTATGCGATTCCAGGCAATTACAGAAATATCCGGGACAACAGAGCGTCCCCCAAAAGTACATCTTAGTTCCCAATACTGTTCGGTTAAGGTTTGTAATTGCCAATGTTCTGGACAAAACCACGAGAATAGTAGCCTTTCAGCATCTGACAAGTCTCAGTTTTTAGTTATCCGAACCGTATTGTCTTAGTTCCGGTAAAGCAGTATGAGTATTGCTACTCGTATCAATGGCAATTAATAAGCGCTTTTGCAAAATAGAGTGCCGAAATTTAGGCATCGGTTTCTGGATTGCCACACCGTTAGCATGAATCTATCCCACTAAGGTCAAAAATGTGATAATGTATTACTCAGATTGATTAAGCTACACGAAAAATGGCTGGAAGATTTGAGGGATTGAGTGATTTAGAATGGAAGTTGTTTGAGGATGTG
>JAESGR010000712.1_pt1 | contig 16528 bp, 7 predicted proteins | sample 9269771 | NCBI WGS metagenome assembly JAESGR01 (sample SAMN15739572, study PRJNA653492) | algae metagenome | isolation source: Chroococcus sp. CMT-3BRIN-NPC107 and co-occurring heterotrophs from well... | place: USA: Clark Mountains Wilderness, California | collected 2010-04-18
GCGACTTACCATATTTAGTCACCTGTGTGCTGTGACAATGAGGACATTCAATTGCTACCAAAACAGTCATAACACTTAACCAAGTTTTTTATTTATTATACTCAACCAATCGATCTAGAACATTACCGAGAATTCATAAACACCGAGAAGGAGAAATGCATGACTGCTGTTAAAACTCTTGCTTTTGCTGAGAGTGCGAGTGAGCGCAAAGATTGCTTCAATAAAAAGCTAGTGAAAATTGCCGCTGAAAGAGTCAACGCTCTTGATACAGAAGTCAGCTATTAAGGCTTAGAAAGTTTTAAAGCCCCACTAGGTTGAATTGGTCTGTGCTTAGTGATTATGGTTTTCTCGCGGAGAGCAAACGGCAATTGAAAACAGGGGTAATACTTAAGCCCTAAAATCTAAGCTATAAAACTAGCACTGGTATCAATGCTGGTAAAGAGGCATCGCACTTGGACAATACCACAATCCATCAAGTTATCGGGATTGACGGTGCTACCTTAATGGTTTTCTATACCGAAGCTCACTGCTGGCAATTCCGGCTAATCAGCCTCGGCGGAGCAGTGTTTGGGGAACGCAAGATTTACTACAGCGCTGAAGCTGCGCTCAAGGCGGGGTTGGAGTGGATGGCTCAGGGAAGCTAGAAAAGTTGTCCTATTGCTCCTAAGCACAATTATACTTTTGTACAAAAGTATAATTGTGCGTGTAGACATTATTACTAAAGTAAATTAGTATAATTGTTAACTTGTGCTTTTCATTCTTACAAAAATGGCTTATGGCTACAATCACAACGCCAACAGTTGTAACTCTTGGTTTAGCGGGGGGTCAGGGGAAAAGCACTGTTGCTTTGATGTTGGGTAGATACCTGGGTAGATTAGGAATTCCCGTTTTGTTTATTGATGCCGATCCGCAATCAAGCCTAACGAGCTTTCTTGGAGTCAAGGTTGAAAAAAACACGCCAACTTTACTAGAAGTAATTACTCAAAACGAAGACCAGACTCCAATCTTAGACACGATAATGCCAGTGCCAGACGTGGAAAGCGATCACATTTCGGTAAGCAATACTAATTTATTTCTGATTCCTTCCGATGATGAATTAGAAAACGCTAACTACAAACTGGCCTCTAGTGGATTGAGTTTGTTTTTGCTGAGAAATCGTATAGCTCCAATCATTAATAATTTTGGGGTTGTAATTGTAGATCCACCACCAGAGCGATCGCATTTAGCACAGACTTCTCTCGGTGCTGGAGATAAATGGATAATTCCAGCAGAAGCTAATGTTAAAGGAGTACAGTCCTTAATTAGAACTTTAAGCTTGGTCAGAGAATTTCAAAGTACCCTGCAAACAAGTTCTCTCCTTGGGGTAGTTCCTTTTAGAGCAAGATGGGTAGGGTCTAATCCAACAAAGGCAACTAGAAGCAGTATTGATACTATGGAGCAATTGGTTGGCTCTGATTTGATGCTGCCCCATATTTTAGAGAGTGATATTTTTAAAAACGCTATCAATCTTAGAGTTAGCCCAACTGATTTAGGTCAGCCTGGACTTGAATACGCAATTGAAATCATTGCTCTTAAACTAGCCCCCACTCTATCCAAGCAGTACGCGAAATTAATTCCTCAAAGGCAGGAGATACAATGAGCATTCTTGATGAAATTAGAAACCGAACCGCTCCCAAAGCTGTACCTGAGCGGCAAAACATATTCCAAGAGCAAGCGTCATCTCCGGTTGTACAACAAGAGGAAATTATTCAAAGCGATTACGCGGAGTGCAGCACCAAAAGCGAACACTCTGAAGGCATTCTTGAGGATAATCGCGCCCAAGCAAGCAATAAAATTACTCCTGAACCTACCTTTACTTCTGACTTAGAGCAGCTACGGTTCAAGTTGTCACAGTTTCCTGAAATAGCAAACCGCGTTCCTGTAAGGCTAGAAGCTGAGGTTAAAAATGAAATTGAAGCTTTTTGCAGGCAAGAGAAAATAACTGTTGAGACTCTGCTAGAAGCTTTGTATTTAACTTGCATTAGTAAAGATACTCTCATGCGCCAGGTAACTAAAGAAGCTCGAAGAAGACTTGCCAGCCGCAAATCCGCAGGAAATATTCGCTCCAGCATTACCAGGTTAGAAAACATTACTGGGTCCTGAGTAGTGTTGCGAAAGGTTAAGCTCAATTGACTTAACTTTTTGGATAGTGCAAAAATTCAGCTAACCGCAAGTTATGCCTTGTAGTTGCTTCCAGCAGTGCTGGAGGCAATCGCTTACCACTACAAAAATCACCCGTGAATAGTCAACCGCGAACCGTCCAAATGTTTTTTGACGGAGTTGAAGTGCTACGAATTGAGGATGGTAACAAGTGTCATGAAATCTTATTCCCCCCTGGTCATCAGCCTAATTTGATGGAGATGATGTGGGATGGAGAGTTAGTTTACGCTATTTCCAATGCTACTTCCGAAGTTCTAGTCAACTGTCTGCCTAAATAGTCAAACTCAAGCCAACTTAATTTATTTGAGGTGGTATTTTTGCACCAGCAATTAGTCACAGCTTTCGCCAACGGATTTACGGGCGGCGACAATTTTGCCTCAATTAATTCAGCGCGGAAGCTGGCTCAATCGATATTAAATCAAACAATTGAGCCAGGAACACCGATAGCAAAAATCGTAGATGAATCTATAGAGCAGGGCTTAATCCTAGCAGCGCGGCAATTAGTCCAAAAATCCAGCGACCCGATCGAAACTTGGGAGCAGTGCCTCGATTTATACGACCGCCAGCCAGCACTCAACACTCGTACCAGCACGAGCATTCTCCAGCAAGCCTACAGTACCCCCGTCCCTATTGCCTTCCTCGCGGCGAAGTTAGCGCAAATTGATGGAGAAACAACAGTTTACGAACCAACGGCAGGCAATGGAGCGCTGCTGTTGCTTACTAACCCTCAGTTAGCTGTAGTCAACGAACTCAACAGCACCCGCGCCGAGGCATTGAGGGCGCAAGGATTTACAGTAACCCAGAAAGATGCCAGTAGTTTTGTCCCCACTACAGAGGCTGTAGATAGAATAATTACCAATCCGCCCTTTGGCTCAGTAAAAGATACTCAAGGACAAACTCGAATATTTCAACGCGGACGGCTAACAACCAGCCAGTTAGATCATGCGATCGCACTTTCGGCGTTGGATTTGATGAAAGCCGATGGCAGAGCCGTTCTCATCTTAGGTGGAAAGATGGGCGATGAGACATCGCGCACCGAGCGATACAATACTCAACTAACCAGAGGATTTTACCGTTGGTTGTACAAAGACGCAGGTTACAAGGTTACAGACCACTTTTCTTTAGCTGGGGACTTGTATCGCAAACAGGGTACAACTTTTCCCATTGATGTGATTGTAATTGAGGGGAGAGGGGAAACCGAGCTTAAGCTACCCGGCGTACAACCACCGCGTATTTACGAGAACTATAAAGACCTGAAGGAGGTTTTAATTTATGCAAGCAGGCAAAGTGTACAACCGCAGAAAAATAATGGAATTGCCTTACAAGGAGTTTATGCCGGGTCGTCGGTGGACACCAAGAGAATCGAACTTGGCGGAGGATTCACCACCTTTACTGTGGACGACGGTGGTACTTCCAGAACCATTGAGCCAGATAGAGAGCAAAGAGGAATATCTCTTGCTGCTGACGCGGCGAGTGGAGTGGTTAATCGAGGGAGCAATCTCAGATTGGTTGATAAGTTACGAACCCCAGGAGGAACTGGAAGCCCAATGGCGGACAGCACAGCAAATCAATCAGTACCTACCGATGTATTTGGAAGATCGCAGTCGCCGCGAGACTCCTCATCAGATGGCTTCTTACCTGGTGATGAACTATCAGGAGTTGCAGGACGCAGCACTGGAAGAGCAACAGTTTCCAGTAACTCCTCACCCAACATTGGAGACAGGACTGAATTATTTGGAGAACATGAACTTAATAGACTGGTTAGCACATATGAATATGGAAGCAAACCCACACTACTTTCAGGATTGAGTGATATGGCGGAAATAATACAGGCATCTGAAGTTGATTCGAGCTTAATTCAAGAACAAATAGAAAATCAAGTTGCTTATAAACCTAGAAGTAAAGCATTTTCTTTATCAACTCTAGCTCCTGCGTCTTCACTTAAAGGATTGGATAGTGTTTTTAACAAAATAGAAGCAACAACAGGATTGACTATTGACGAATATGTCCGCGACAGATTAAATGAATCGTCTATTGAAGAATTATTTAACCATTATGCTGCCGAACAAATTGATTCACTAGCTTTATCTATTTACAATCACGAGTTTGAAGATAAAGCTACTTTAATTGGTCACGATACAGGAATTGGTAAGACTCGGATTATTTGTGGTTTAGCGCGATATGCAGGGCAGAGAGGGTTAATTCCTACCATTGTGACTGTCGATCCTGTACTCTACGGTGATATTCTCTCACGAGATGCGGTAGATACAGGAAATGAATTTAATCCTTTAATTACAAATAATGAATATAAATTAACTCTAAGGTCAAACGATGGTAGGCAAATAGGAGAAATTAGCACTCCTAAAAATCAATTAGAAAGACTTAGACAATACACTCAAGCTGGTAATATTGGTCAATACGACTGCGTGTTCACGACTTACGGACAACTAACAGGTCCCGCTAGTGTAGACCGACGAGAACTATTACAAGCCCTAGCTCCCAAAACCTTCCTGATTCTGGACGAGAGCCATAAAGCTGGAGGACCCGCCGGAGATAGTCAAGTTGATAGAAAAAAGGCTCAAGTTTCTTCCTGTACCGAATTCTTCCAATCGTTAGTCAAAGAAACCAAAGGATTTGTAGCCTCCAGCGCCACCGCCATCAAAGACCCCATCGTTGCCGCCCGACTATTTTACGAAACCACTGACCTCAAACTAGCCGCTACTGACCGAGACAAGTTTGCTGACCACCTCAAAGCCGGGGGCGTACCCTTGCAGCAACAGGTGTTTTCGATGTGGGCAGAATCAGGGGGCTGCATTCGCTGTGAAAAATCCTATGAAGGGGTAGAGTTTGGTGTTGCCAAGTACCCAGTTGACTTGCAAACAGCAGAAACCAACTCAAAGCTCCTTAACCTAATTTGGCGTTTTGATTATATCAAAGAGAAAGTAGTTAAAGAGATTAGCACTGGTTACGCTGATGCAGGGGAAGCGGCACGAAAACACAATCCAGCCCTTGGTGATACGGGAGCTAATAGCACAATTTTTACGAGCGTCTTGCACAATCTAACAGCAGTTACAGCCTTGGGATTAAAAGCTGAGGAAACAGCAAATGCAGCGATTGTGGACATTGAACAGGGACGCAAACCTATATTAATGCTGTTCAACACGATGGAATCAACGGTTAGAGATTTTGTGGATAGCCATAATGAACTAGCCGCCCTCCATAACGCCGAGTTTCCCGATAGTCCGATGCAGCCAATTAGGGTTGGCGATGACATTACGATTAATGCTGGGCAATTATTTACTCGCTATCTGGAAAAGGCAAGGTCGATTAAAATTACCGAGCCGTATCTAGATGAGCTAACAGGAAAACAAGTAACTCGCACTCATCGCTTAACTGATACAGAGTTAGGGCTAGAGGGGGTGGCGGCTTTTAATAGAGCCGAAAGAGCGATCGCCTCTGCCGACTGGAGCAAGCTGCCTATTTCCCCTATTGATTACATTAAGCAAAAAATTGAAGACGCTGGGCATTCTATCGGGGAAATAACTGGACGCACCCACATTCTCAAGTACGGCTCTGCCCAAGACCTGGCATCGGGGGTTGTGACCTACCAAACCAGAGAACGGGGAACGGCACAAAAAAAGCAAGTAATGGATGACTTTCAAAATGGTCGGGTGGACGCGGTAGTAACTAATTCCACGACAGGCTACTCTCTCCATGCCTCGCGGACTGTAGCTGACCAAAGACAGCGAGTAATGTACATCGTTCAACCGCACCTGGACGTTAATCAAGTTGAGCAGTCCATTGGTCGCAGTCACCGGAGCGGGCAAGTTAACCCAGCAATTCACCCTCCAGACAAGCTAGACGAACAGGGGCAACCAATGTGGGGGCAGTACCCCGGCACGTTTGGATTGCCAGTATTTAAGTTGGTAGTAGGACAAGATTTGCCAACTGAAGAAAGAGCAGTGGCAATTCTAATGAAGAAGATGAGCCACTTGAAAGCAAATACAACGGGTAATAGTTCCTCCAGCTTCGGGTTAGTGGAAATGCCCGACTTCATCAACGACTATGGTAACGAAGTGGCGCAAAACTTAATGGAGCAAAATCCAGCCCTCCATGAAGACTTGGATTTTCCCCTAAGTGGCGTGGATGGATTTAAAGATCCCAAAGCAATCCAAAAAGTCACTGGCAGAGCAGTGATGCTCACCAGTGACGCACCCCCAACAGAGGAGCAACCTTACCCATCTTTGGCTCGGCAAGCATGGCTGTATGAGACATTAACTTCCGACTATAAGGAACTACTGGCTCAAAAAATTGCTTTGGGAGAAAACGAACTAGAAGCACAAAAGCTGGATTTGCAAGCCGAACCAGCATCGCGGCTAGTCCTCAGTCCTGGGAAGCCGGAGGTCGATAGCCCCTTCACTAAACCCGCTTACTTAGTTGAGGTAATGGCAAAGACGGGAGCTAAACCAAACACGACTGAGCAAGTTATCAATGCCGTGCGGCGGGAATTAGGTTTTGAGCCTGTCAAAGATAAAGCCGATGGCGCGTTATTTGACGTGCGAGAAAAAGGCGAGGAAGTAGCTACCCAACTGGTAGAGCAATTAAGTGGCAATGTAGGGGAGTATTTAGTAAGTCAAAAAGCTGTGAGCGAAGCTGGAATAGTTGCAGCCATAGAGAAAGTAGAAAAATTCCAGCAAAGGTTGAGTGCGGCATTAGATGAACAAAGCACTTTACATCAGCACCTCAAAGAGGCTGTATCTACCTCCAATGTAGGCTTATCTACAAAACTCAACGCTCAAGCCGAGCAGCTTGTACCAAAGATTGACAAGTTACAGACTCAAGTTAGCAAAGCAAAACTTGACTTAAATGGCAAGAGTTTTCAACAGGATAAAGAAGGGCGGAGTATCAAGGAATCGTTAGCTGAGACTAGCGCCTTGCTGCAACAGTTTCCAGTGGGGCAACCTGTCCGCTTGATGGACAACAAAACCAAGAATTACCTGTACGGGGTAGTGTCGGCGGTAGAACAGAAAAGTAAGGCAAATAACCCTGCTGCGCCGATTAATTGGAAGGTAAAGCTATTAGTAGTTGATGGAGTGCGATCGCTATCTATTGGATTGAAGAATTTATCAAAGGGCGGCAGTCAAACTCTTGAACCAGTAGAGGCGGCGGCTAGTTTTGCAAATATTAAGGAAGATGTTTCGATTTACGATCTATTCGACCAAAGACAAAGCGAGTCGAAGGAAAAGCGTTATTTGGTGACGGGACAAGTGCTTGCTACCGAGCTAACGGGTAAATTTGCCCAAGTTAGCGACCACCAAGGGCAAGTTCATCCAGTGTATTTATTGCGGCGCGGCTTTGACCCAGCAATAGATATGGACATTAAACCCGTCATGCTCAAAGGTGTCGAGCAAATTAAGCAGTTTTTTGATAAAACTCAAAAAGTCGGGCTAGTCAAAACTGAAGATGAAAATTTAACAGTAATTGCTGATATTAAACCAAGTAACATTGGCGGCATCATTATCAAAACTGCTAAAGCCACTGCTGAGGGCGGGATATATTTCAAGAATGAAGGATTATTGCAACTGACGGGGGACTTTACTAGCAAAACTGAGTCAGTAAGGGAAGGCAATAAGACCAAATCTAAGGGAGTTATGACTGTCACCGTTAGCGCCGATAAAACGGATGAGGTGTTAGCTTACCTTGGGTCTAAATGGGGTTTGGGGGCTGCTACCCATAAAGCTGTGGCACGAGAAATACTAGGGCTAGTATTACCACTCTGGGAGCCGTGCAATGAAATTAATCCCGATGTCGAACGGATACTTGTTAATCGCACTCCTCAAAGCGTGAGAGGCGAAGCTCCACAGCCAGGTTTAGAAGAACCGGAGACAGTAAGCGATCTGGGCGCTACTAATGTAAGTACCACAACCCCGACTGAGACTAACGTTACAGCCTCAAAAGTAACAATTCCTATGGTTGACAACGTAGGTGTGGTAGCTCCCCCCGCACCTACGCTGCCAGCATCAAAATCACCAGCTTCTATACCCGAAGTTACAAACAGTGTTTCGCTAGATAAACAAATACTTGAGCCAAAGATTCAGCATGGGGGAGCAGAGAAAAATATTGCTAAACTACTACACCAGGCAGGCATTGCTACAGAAGTTCTTAAGGGAGATGACTTTTATCTTAAGGTTGAAAACCAACCTTTCACGCCATTGTCAATCGAGCGGCATGGGCAAGAATTGTACTTAACTCACTATCTTACTGATGACTATGGGGATTTGTTTCTCGATGCGGAAATGGTTTTTAACGTCTCTGCCCAAGGACAATTAACTCTGACCCAAACGGCTAGTCAAAATCCATTAACGGGCGGGGAGTATCGTACTAAAGGCGATAGCGCAAGCGCGCACGCAGGGCTTTGCTCTTTTGGACAAATGTTCTCTCGTAACCTGATAGAGCAGGGTTTTGGTAAAGCTGCGCTATCAGCTTTCACCACCAAACAGCAGTCAGCACTAGCACAGGAGCAAGCTTCAGTAGAGGTGGAAAATCCAGAGCCTATAGCACCAGGGCTAGAACAAACCTCAATAAGGATAGAGAATCTACGGCAAACAGAAGCTCTCCAACAGTCAGAGCAAGTAGCCGCCGTTACTACTTCTTCTAACGAGCAGCCCCTAGATGCAGCATCCGCCGTTACTACCTCAGCTAGTAATCTTTCATCAGCACAAAAAGTTGTAGAGCCATCTTTGCCACCAGAGCAGGCAGCAGCAACTGAACCTGCTAAACCTAAATCATTAGTAGGTAAGTCCTTCGTCAGCACTCAAACAACGCAAGCCGAAACTCTTGGAGTGCAGTTAAGCTTGTTTGATATTGGGTTAAGTCGTTCTACTCCTGCCGAACTTAAGAGCGCACCTCAAAATATAGCCAAAGTAGGAAAAGAGCTAACGAGGAGCGCACGTCAAGTAAAAGAATCTGTACAAAGTGTTAACAAGGTTGTTGTAGCTACTCCGCAGGTAGAAATGCCGCCGATAAACCAAGAATCTTCCCCAAGCGAACGGTTTACTCCTCCTGTGTCTTCTTTAGAGTCTGCTATAAGTCCAACAGAAACAGTAGACCCGATGCAGCTTTTTCAGCAAGTAGTAGAGCGCGTTGATAAGCGGACTAACGAAATGCTTACTACCATCCAATCAACTAGCCCATCGCTAACCACGCTGCGGGATTGGTACAGAGCCGCTAGAGAGTTAAACAAGTCCGAAAAACACCTCAACCGTATTTCTGAAATTGGTAGCGAGTTCAAACAAGGGACACCTTTGACAGAGAAAGCCATAACGGTTATGCAAGCAGATTTTCAGGCTTACTACAAGCAACTAATGGTTATCGAGCAACTGGGTAGTTTGGAGGATAGAGACTTGCTTGCTCTTAACCAAAATATCACTAGCTACTTAAACTCTCCACCACCTAGCCCTCCACCTCTCGCTGACCGACAAAAAGTTGAGTCTGAAGTAAGCCACATTACAGACTATATCAACGCTTTAGGAAGCCAACAAGCCGAGCAGTTAGCCACCGTTGAATCTATGCAAAAAAGTCCCTTTCGTAATTGGAATGGTAAGTACGACTCAGCCGTTGCCCAAGTAGAACAGACGGCGAATAAGTTAGATAATGCGATTGCTCATTTGCAGCGAAGAGACAATCAATTAGGGCAATGGAATAAGCAAGAAATGGCTTACTCTTTGTGGGATAAATCACCTCAAACAGTTGAGATGCGGAATCTTGCCAAGGGCTTACAGTCGCCTCAGTTCAAGAGCGGCTCAGTAGCATTCCCAAGGTAGAACGGCAAGACTTCTCATGTAGCCAGGTTCCCCGTAATCGGCAGACTGGGTTATCAGCTTAAACTAGGCGGGGCAGGAATAATCAGCAGGGGTGTACTTGAATATTAATATGATTCATATTGCGCTTTGGGCTGCTTGTTTGGGGCTGATGGCAGAAGCAAAGCGGATTTTGCCAGGTAGAGAGATTTTTTTGTACCTCTACGGACATTTTAAACAAGGTGGCAAGCATACAGTGCTTAGTAATGCGGCTTTCGATGCCAGCTTGCGAATTCAAAACCCACTGTGGGACATCAGAAATCTAGATGAAGTGCTAACAGTTGCCCAATCAGAAAGTTTCTCACTCACTAAAACTATTACTATGCCAGCTAATAATTACTCTGTTGTTTTCAAAAAACTGCATAAGCTTAAGAAGAACAAAAGCAAGTATAAATACTAGATTTACTAATAAGGCAAGGGAGAATCTTTACACCTTTAGCTTAATACTTTAGCAATCGCGCAATTAAACTAGAAGTATAACTTTTTAGGGGCTGAAGTTCTTTGATGCTGCGCTCTTGAAGTACGAATTCTGGGAACCTGCATTGCCTAAGCAATTTAGCTAATAGGCAGAAGCAAAGATATAATTGATTGATGAGCCAAAAGCATTTTCAACAACAGATTCAATCGATTCATCAACAAACAGTGATTCTGCATAGTTACATGATGCAATTATCACTCCCAGAGCAAAAACAAGTTGCCCAAGTCATCCAAGAGCTTACTGCCGCCCTAAGCAATATCCAACTGCTCTATGAAAAGATAGAGACGAGTTTGGAAACATCAGCCGTTATTGAGGAAGAGCTTTTAGAACAAAATCACCGAGCGCTCACAGAGTTTTATTACTATCAAAACTTATTTCAATTGAGCTTAGATGCTTTTCTACTAACTGATACTAATGGAATCATTTTAGAAGCCAATCAGGCGATCGCTACGTTACTAAATGTGCCACGACCCTGCTTGATTGGCAAACCACTGGCTACTTTTGTTACCCAAAGCGATCTCCAACCGTTTCGTGTTCTTCTCTGGCAGCTTTCCTTTGTCAATGATGAAGTGCAAAACTTGCAGATTGCTCTATGTCCAAAACAAGGTAAACCTTTTGCAGCCAGGTTGAAAGTGGCAACTGTGCGCGATTGCTCTGGTGGGATTGAAGCATTGCGAATAGGGGTGCATGACATGAGCGAGTACAAACTTTCGGTTATTACTAAACCTGGTAGGCAATTTAAATTGGCAGATACGCAAGCTGAAGTTATTACTCCCCTGACTTTACTGCCGCAATCCCTTGACGGTTTACAGGTTCTCGTAGTCGATGACGAAGCCGATATTCGCGAGTTTATTTGCACTGTTTTGGAGAGGGAAGGTATCCGCGTGAGGACTGTTGCAAGCGCCGCCGCAGCGTTAGAGGAGTTAGGGCAATTTCATCCTGACGTGTTGGTAAGTGACATTCGGATGCCTGGTGGGGATGGGTATAGTCTAATTCGGCAAATCCGAGCCTTAGAAGCTGGGCAGGGAGGGCATATTCCAGCCGCCGCAATTACAGCTCATCTAGAAGAGGATCGAGCAAAGTCTATAAGTGCTGGATTTGAGTGGCATTTACACAAGTTGGCTCAACCTACCGAGTGGATTGAGATGGTGGCTCAATTGGCTGGACGCACTTCTGGTTCAAAAACATAAGTGGTGGGATTAACAAGAGAAAACCGCGTTGTAGAGTTTAACTATCTTTAAATTTCATCCTATCCTCGGACAAAACCCATGGGTCGGGGTACAGAAATTCTGGTCATCTCAATTGCTAGTAAATAAAATTTTTGCAAAATTGCTGGAATAACAAGGGCGATGCAACGATCACAGCCTAAAACCGTTACGCTAGATGACATTTTGATTACAAAAGAGTTAGCAAGGCGATCGCCCCGTTCGCCTAACTGGCAAGCAGAGGCACAGGCGATGCAACCCTTGGCACGAATGATGGCGCAGGGTGCAGACTTGCTGCAAACTCTCGTGGAAATTGCGCTAGAGTTATGTCAGGCGGGAACGGTAGGCGTTAGGTTGCTGGAAACCTCGCCCGATGGCGAAGAGATTTTTCGCTGGGTCGTATTAGCCGGAACATTGGTGCAGTACGTCGGTGGTAGCACCCCTGGCAACTTTAGCCCCTGTAAGGTCTGTCTTGAACATGGTACTCCTCAGCTTTTTTCCTATCCCGAACGATATTACACCTACTTTCAAGCAGCCAACACGCCGATTGTTGAGGACTTGGTGTTACCCCTGATTGCAGATAGCCATGTCTTCGGCACGATCTCGATTATGTCCCATGATGAGAATCGGCATTTTGACCTTGAAGACGTGCGAGTAATGACGAGTTTGGCAGACTTTGCGGCGGCTACCCTGAAGCAGCGCCAAACCCAAGAATTGCTGACAAAGAATGCTCAATTAGAAGCTGAAGCGATTGATCGCAATCGACCGCATAAAGCCCTGCGCGAATCGGAAGAATACTTGCGGACGATGATTGAGAATCTGCCGGGTGGGGCAGCGTTTGTCGTCGATTGCAATCTGCGCTATTTGCTTGCAGAAGGAGAAGCGTTGTCTGCCGCCGGATTCAAACCTGAAGATTTCGTCGGGCATACACTTTCTGAAGCGCTGCCGCCCGAATTAGTGCCAAGTTACGAGGCGCTATATCGCAAATCTTTAGCGGGTGAGTCGTTTGAATCTGAACATAATTCGCACGCTCGCTTCTATGTCTCACGAGGAACGCCGCTTCGGTCTTCAGACGGCGAAGTTTATGCGGTGCTTGCTGTTTCTTACGATATTACCGAGCGAAAACAAGCCGAAGAAGCTTTGCGCGAATCGGAAGAAAAATATCGCTCGCTGTTTAACTCGATCGACGAAGGGTATTTTCTGTGCAACGTGATTTTTGACGAAAACAATTTACCAATTGACATCTTTTATCTGGAAGCAAATTCGGCAGCGACGCGGATGGTAGGGTCGGACTTTCGGGGCAAACACCTGAGTGAGATTAGCCCGGATTATGAATCTTACTGGTATGAAATCTTCGGTCGCGTTGCTCAAACTGGCGAAGGCATACGATTAGAGCAATATGCTGAACTGGATCAGAAATGGTATGACTTCTACGTTTTCAAAATCGGTGAACCGGACAGTCGGCAAGTTGCCATTGTTTTTCAGAATATTAGCGATCGCAAACGTGCGGAAGCGAATCAGGCTTTCTTAGCCGAAATCGCCGATGATATGTCGTGCCTTTCGACCGCCGCAGAAATTATGGAAACGGTCGGCACGAAAATCAGCGCATATCTCAAAGTCAAATCCTGTCTGTTTGTCGATGTTGACGATGCGCGGGGCGAGGTCACGATTTTTGATGCTTGGAACGCCGCAGATGTGCCGAGCCTACATTACCAAACGATACGCCTCTCCGATTTTATCAACGAAGAATTCTCCCGCGCGAACCGAGAGGGAGAAGGTGCTGTCGTCCGCAACACGCGCACCGACCCGCGCTGCGAAGGGAAGGATTACACCGTAGTTGGAATTGGCGCGTTCGTCACCGTTCCGTTTCACCACAAAGGCGTGTGGACGAATTATCTTGCCGTTACCGATTCGCAACCCCGCGATTGGCGTGACGACGAAATCGAATTGTTCCGCGAACTCTCGAACCGCATTTTCCCGCGTCTCGATCGCGCCCGCGCCGAAGCTGCCCTGCGCGAATCCGAAGCGCGAATGCAAAAGGCGTTTTCGGCTGAAACTGTCGGCGTGCTTTTCTTCAGTCTTAATGGGGGCATACAAGACGCGAACGAGACATTTACAGTCATGAGCGGTTACACCCGCGACGAACTCCAAAACACAGTGCATTGGGAGACGCTGACACCGCCAGAATTTAGGGACGTAACCATGCGAACTGTGGCAGAACTCGCAGAAAAGGGAGAAACCGCGCCGTATGAAAAGCAGCTTTTCCGCAAAGACGGTTCGCGGTGGTGGGGACTTTTCGCCCCTACGCGGCTTTCGGGCAGTGGTCTGGAAGCTCAATGTGTCGAGTTCATCATTGACATCACCGAGCGCAAACAGGCGGAAGAAGCACTGCGGGAGAGCAAAGCACGAATCGCGGCAGACCTCGCAGGGATGCGCCGACTTTACGAGCTACAGTCGAAGCTGGCAGACCAAAACGATGTCAAAGCGGCGCTCCAGGACGTGCTTGCAGTGGCTTGTGACTTCACTGACACCGATCGTGGCTGTGTGCAGCTTCTCAGCGATGACGGTGAGCGGCTGGAGATGTTTGTCTGGCAGGGATATGGAGACGATAGCCCCTTTATCTCCTTCTTTCGCTACGAAGGACTAAAAGCGGGGTGCGAGGTGGCGCGCGTCCATCGGCAACGCATGATCATCGAAGACACGGTGGGTTTCCCAAGTTTGGAAGGCACTGATGCTGGCGCTGCCGCCCACGCTGAGGGAATTCGCGCTAGCCAGTCCATCCCGATGGCGAGTCGAAAGGGAGAGACAATCGGCGTGATCAGCACTCAGTTTCGCCAACCACATCGTTCAAGCGACCACGATCTGCGGCTGATGGATATGCTTGCCTGGACAGCCGGGGAATTTCTCGAACGCCATCGGGCGGATGCGGCGCTGCGTCAATCAGAAGAAAAATATCGCTCGCTGTTCGAGTCAATCAACGATGGCTTTTGTTTGATCGAAATGATTTTTGATGAGAACGAGAAGCCAGTTGACTATCGCTTTTTGGAAATCAGTCCATCCTTTGAGCGACAGACGGGCATGACCAACGTGCAAGGGTTACGGATGCGCGAACTGGCTCCAAATCATGAAGAATATTGGTTTGAAGCTTACGGCAACGTTGCTTTAACAGGTCAACCGATTCGCTTTGAGAATCGTGCTGAACAGTTGGAGCGCTGGTTTGACGTTTATGCCTTTCCCGATGGCGAACCTGAAAACCGACAGGTTGCGCTCGTGTTCAACAACATTACCGATCGAAAACTTGCCGAAACAGAACGGCTGCAACGCATTCAAGAACAAGCTGCCCGCGAAGAAGAACGCCAAAAAGCCGAAGCTCTGGCAGAACTTGATCGCGCTAAAACTATCTTCTTTAGCAACGTCAGCCACGAATTCCGCACTCCGCTAACCCTCCTGCTGGCTCCTTTGCAAGATGCCTTGAGCGATCACATAAGTTCCCTCGCCCCCCCTCAACGGGAACGACTGGAACTGGCGCATCGCAACGCCTTACGCCTCCTCAAACTGGTAAATACCTTGCTCGACTTCTCCCGCATTGAAGCCGATCGCATGGAAGCTGTCTACGAACCAACCGACCTAGCAATGTTGACGACTGAGTTAGCCAGCGTGTTTCGTTCCGCCATCGAGAAGGCAGGACTGCGCCTAGTGGTAGATTGCCCAAAGCTACCACCAGTCTATGTAGACCGCCAGATGTGGGAGAAAATAGTCCTCAATCTGCTCTCCAATGCCTTTAAGTTCACCTTTGCAGGCAAAATTGTTGTCAGACTGCATCTAACGGACGACAATCGAGTCATCCTCCAGATCCAGGACACAGGAACCGGGATTGCGCCCGAACACCTACCTCATCTGTTCAAGCGATTCTACCAGGTGCGAGGGGCAAAAGGCAGGACGCATGAAGGGTCTGGAATTGGTTTAACCCTGGTAAATGAACTGATTAGGCTACATGGAGGCATTATTAATGTCAGCAGCACTATAGGACAGGGAAGCTGCTTTACAATCGCCCTGCCTTTGGGATGTGATCGCCTGCCCAGCGATCGCCTACGAGCCGTCGTAGGCGATCGTATCAAAGCAACGCACATGTCATCAGCCGTATTGGATACTGCTCCTTATGTTGCAGAGGTAGAGCGTTGGCTACCAGAACAAGGGGGAGATAAGGGAGAAAGTTCTGCCTTGTCCCTTGCGTCCCCTGCTCGCGTTCTTTTAGTCGATGACAACGCCGATATGCGCGATTACCTGACGCGGATACTAAGCCAACACGTTCAAGTCGAAGCAGTTGCGAATGGAGAGGCGGCGCTAGCGGCCGCAGGGGAGCGAGTGCCAGATTTGGTGCTTACGGATGTGATGATGCCGGGGCTAGACGGTTTCGGTTTGCTCCAAGCGTTGCGGGCTGACTCGCGGACAAGAGAAGTTCCGATCATCCTGCTCTCTGCTCGTGCTGAAAAAGAAGCGGTGATAGAAGGACTTCAAGCTGGGGCGGACGACTACTTAATCAAGCCCTTCTCTGCTTTGGAACTGGTATCTCGCGTCAACGGTCATCTTCAAATGGCACAAATACGCTCTGTAGCGCTGCAACAGGAAAGAACAACTAGCAAACGAAAGGACGAGTTGCTGTCAATGGTTTCCCACGAACTGAATACTCCCCTGGTATCGATTCTCGGTTGGACACGGTTGCTGCGTAGCGTACCACCAAGTCCAGCAATGTTGATGAAGTCGCTAGACACGATTGAGCGTAATGC
>JAESGR010000713.1_pt1 | contig 16515 bp, 17 predicted proteins | sample 9269771 | NCBI WGS metagenome assembly JAESGR01 (sample SAMN15739572, study PRJNA653492) | algae metagenome | isolation source: Chroococcus sp. CMT-3BRIN-NPC107 and co-occurring heterotrophs from well... | place: USA: Clark Mountains Wilderness, California | collected 2010-04-18
AGCGACAGAAAGCGCTCGAGCGTGTGGCCGGTCATGCCGACCGATTCCAGCGAAATGCGACTCTCGCTCTTGTCCAGCAGGCGCAGCACGGCGCGCTCGCCGTGCGCGCTGGGCAGCGTGGACACGCGCACGTCCACCGCGCGCGTGCCGATGCGCAGCGAGATGCGTCCGTCCTGCGGCAGGCGTTTTTCCGAGATGTCCAGCTCCGCCATGATCTTCAGGCGCGAGATCAACGCGGCGTGCAGCGCGCGATTGGGCTGCACGACCTCGCGCAGCGCGCCGTCGACGCGGAAGCGCACCGACGAATGCCGTTCGTAGGGTTCGATGTGGATGTCGCTGGCGCCGTCGCGCGCGGCCTGCGTCAGCAGCGCGTTGAGCATGCGGATGATCGGCGCGTCGTCGCTGGCTTCCAGCAGGTCTTCCACCGCCGGCAGCTCCTGCATCATGCGGGTGAGGTCCGCGTCGTTCTGCACCTCGCTGACGACCGTGGCCGCGCTGGATTCACCCTGCGCGTAGGCGGCGCTGATGCGCTGCGCCAGGGCGCCGGCGTCCAGCTGCTGCAGGGTGCGCACGGGGAACTTGCGCATCACCTCGCTCCAGGTGGGCGAGGGCGCGCCCGCGTGCCACAGCACCAGCTGCTCGCCGTCGTCTTCCAGCAGCAGCTGCTGGGTGCGCGCGAATCCGTAGGGAAGCGGGTAACGCATGGCGGTCAGCGGGCGCTCGGTGCGGTGGTGGCCGGTGCCGGGAAGAGCGGCCGGCTGGTATTGAGGTTCGAAGGCGCAACGGCGGGCTCCGGCAGGATCGGCGCGCCTTCGACGCCGCGCAGCACCGCGCTGGGCGTGGGCTGCGCGTTCTGCTGCTTGGTGCGCATCAGGTCGTAGCGGTCGATCGAGAGCGCCTCGGTCTGCGCCGAATCGCGCACCACCACGGGCCGCAGGAACACCATCAGGTTGGTCTTGCTGCGCGCACGGGTTTCGGTGCGGAACAGGTTGCCGAACACCGGCACGTCGCCCACGCCGGGGATCTTCTGCTGGTTGCCCGAATACTGGTCCTGCAGCAGGCCGCCGAGCACCACGATCTGGCCGTCGTCCACCAGCACGTTCGACTCGATCGTGCGCTTGTTGGTGGTGGGGCCGTTGAGCGCGTTCTCGGTGCCGGGCTGCACGTTGGACGTCTCCTGGTAGATCGTCAGGCGCACCGTGCCGTTCTCGTTGATCTGCGGCTTCACGCGCAGGGTGAGGCCCACGTCCTTGCGCTCGATGGTCTGGAACGGGTTGACCGTGTTGCTGCTCGCGCCGGTGTTGGTGAACTGGCCGGTGACGAAGGGCACGTTCTGGCCGATGACGATCTTGGCTTCCTCGTTGTCCAGCGTCAGCAGGTTGGGCGTGGACAGCACGTTGCCGTCGCCGCTGTTCTCGAAGAAGCGCGCCAGCAGGCCGAGCACGTAGGTGCCGTTGATGTTGCGCGCCGCGCCGATGTTGAAGCCGGGCGAGGGCAGGGTGGGCGCGCCACCGCCGCTGAGCGTCGCGCCGGCCAGCGCCTGCTGGATGATGTTGGTGCCGCCTACCGTGAAGTTGCTGCCCAGGAAGCCGACCACGCTGCTGTTGGTGGTGCCCAGGATGTTCTGCCACTGGATGCCGAACTCCGCGGCCTTGTCGGCGTTGACCTCGACGATCATGCTTTCCACCAGCACCTGCGCGCGGCGGCCATCGAGCTGGTCGATCACCGCGCGCAGCTGCCGGTACTGCGGCTCGGGCGCCGTGATGATCAGGGAGTTGGTCGCCGGATCCGCCTGCACCTGGCCGCCGGTGGAGGGCTGCGCCGAGGGCGTGATCGGCGCGTTGGCCGCGCTGGTGCCGGTGCCGCTGCCGGCGCCGCTCAGGCCGCTGGTGGTCACCGGCGAGGTGGCCGGCGAGCTGCCGATCACCGATATGCCGCCGGGTCCGCCGGTGGCGTTCATGCTGGCGAGGGCGGCGCGCAGCACCACGGCCAGCTTGGTCGCGTCGGCGTTGCGCAGGTAGACCACGTGGATGTTGCCGGCGCCGCCGGTGGCGCCCGGCACGTCCAGGCGCGCGATGATCGAGCGCACGAGGTTCATGCGCGCGGGATTCGCGGTGCGCACGATCAGCGAGTTGCTGCGCGCTTCGGCGATCACCGTGGTGCGGAACGACGTGTCGCTCTGGCCCTGGCCCGCCGGTGCGGCGCCGGTCGCGCCGCCGGCCCCGGAGGCATCGGCCAGCCGCTGCACGATGGGCGCCAGGTCCACGGCGATCGCATGCCGCAGGTTGATCACCTCCACGTCGGTGGCGTTCGACACGTCGAGCGCCGCGATGATGCGGCCCAGGCGCTGCAGGTTGTCCGCGTAGTCCGTGATCACCAGCGCGTTGGTGCCCGGGTTCACGTTGATCGTGTTGTTGGGGCTGATCAGCGGCCGCAGGATCGGCACCAGGTTGGCCGCGTTCTCGAAATTGAGGCGGAAGATCTGCGTGACGATCTGGCTGCCCGTGGCCGTGCCGTCGACGCTGACCGCGCCGCCTTGCAGCTTGGCCTCGGCTTCCGGCACCACCTTCCACAGGCCGCCGGACTCAACGACGGTGTAGCCCGAAAGCCGCAGCGTCACCACGAACTGGTTGAAGGCGGCCGCCGGCGTGACCGGCCGGTCCGTCGACAGGTTGATGGTGCCCTTCACGCGCGGGTCCACCACGATGTTGCGGCCGGTGATGGCGGCCATGGTGCGCGCCACCGCGTCGATCTCCGCGTTGACGAAGTTCAGCGTCACCGGTTCGTTGGCGCGCTGGGCCCACGCGGAAAGCGGCGCCGCGCCGAACAGGACGGCGAGGGCCAGGGAGGCGGCGGCTAGGCGGTAATTCATGCGATTGTCAGCCGATCGAGATGATGGAGCGCGAGCCGCTGCGGCGCCCGATGATGTTCAGGAGGTTGGCGAGCGCGCCTTCGCGCTCGGGGGTGGCGCTGGCTTCCCCGCGGAAATGCAGCCGCTGGCCCACCCACTGGCCGGTGCCGGACAGCTGCAGGCTGCCCTCCAGGGTCTCCAGCCGCAGCGTGGCCGGCGTGCCCCCTTGCAAGGTGATGCGGTAGCTGCCCATGGGCCTCAGGGTAGACAGGCGCGATGCGACGCGCGACGCGACCAACTCGGCCCGCCCGGCGATCACCGGGCGACCCTCGGCCCATTCTACTGAAAGGCCTTGCGTGGACAGCCGTACTTCACCGTCGATCTGCATGGTGTTCCAGGGCGTGCCCAGGCCCGAGAGCACGCTGGCCGGCCACTGCGAAACGCCGTCGCCCACCAGCACGCCCATGCCGCCGCGGCGCCAGCGGGCGCGCACCTCCACGGGGCGGGGGGTGCAGCATTCGGAACGCACGCGGGCGAGCACGCCATCGAGGCGCGGCGCGAGCTCCCACGCCAGGCGCCCGGGCAGGGCGGCGGCATCGGTGCTGCCGCGCCCGCCGGTCAGCACCAGCTGCGCCGAGCCTTCCCAGACGGTGCCGCGCGGGTCGGCCAGCACCACCTGGCCCTTGCTGGCGCGTTCGACCGCGCCCGCGAGCCAGCGCGCCGGCGCGAACACGACCAGGGCCGACAGGATGCCCAGGAGCGCACCCGTGAAGGCCCACGGCCAGGGCACTTCTCGGGCGACGCGCGGCGCTCGGGTGGCCATGCGGTGCCGGATCAGCGCGGGGGCAGGGTCAGCACCAGCGTGCCGTCCCAGCCGCCGGTGGCGTTGCGCGTGAGCTTGGCTTCGCCGGGGATCGCCCGCGCGTTGGTGCGCACCTGCGTGAGCCACTGCGCGAGCGATGGCGCCGGCGTGTTGGCCAGCGTGATGGTGACGCGCTCGCCGGCGATGGCGTAGCGCGCGCTGACGCCGAGCTGCTGGCGGATGGTGGCCTCCAGCTGCTTCATCGCCTCGTCGGGCCCTTGGCGCGGCTGCGACTGCATCGCCTTGGCCTGCACCTGCAGCCGGCGCATGTGCTGCAGCTGCGCGTCCAGGCTGCGGTGCTGCATGGGTGCGGAGCGCAAGGTGGCGATGGCGGGGGCGAGTGCGAGCCACCACACCAGCGCCAGGGTGACCAGCGCCAGGGCCGAGCCCACCAGCATCCGCTCGCGCGGGGCGAGGCCGGCCCAGCGGGCGCGCAATTGCTGCGCGTTCATCGCACGTCCTCCGCCGCCACGACCAGCACGGTACCTTCCGTGCTGGCGGCATAACCCAGCGTCTTCAGGTGGCCGGCGACGCCGCGGAATTCATCCGGGGACAGGCCCAGGCCGCCGGCGCGCAGCTGGCCGCCGCCGTATTCCAGCGTGGCGGGGGCGCGGCCGGAGGGCAGCGCGGAGGCCAGGGCCATCAGCAGCGCGTCGATGTCGCGGGCCGAGGGCATGCCGGTCTGCTGACGCAGGGCCGCGACTTCGCGTTCCATCTGCACCGGCGCATCGACGATGACCCGCACGTTGGGAAAGGTGTCGCGCAGCACCTGCCGCACGGCGGTGCGCTTGTCTTCCAGGCTCGCGCGTTCCTTCCAGGCCCACGCGTTCAGGCCGACCAGGTTCACCACGACCAGGCTCACGGCGGCCCAGCGCGCCGGCCGCCAGGGTGCGCCATGCAGCACCTCGGCCCAGCCCGTGGCCAGCTTCTTCAGCGCGCGGGCGCGCGAGGAGCTCGCCAGGTCGAACTGCGCCAGGTCCCAGCGGGTGCGGGCGGCCTGCAGCCAGCGTTGCGGTGCCTGCTGGATGGTCAGCTTCTGCTGCAGCAACTGTTCCGCGAGGCCGGCGACCGCCGGTTCTGCCAGGCGCGGTGCGTCTTCGGGCAGTGGCCGCAGCAGGGACAGCGCGCCGGAGGTCAGGGGCAGGAGCAGCACGCCTTCCTCGCTGCTCGCCACGGCCAGCGCCTGTTCGGGTTCGCCGATCACGACCAGCGCCGGGGTGCCTTCGGGGGCGAATTCGGGGACGATGCGGCTGGCGGCGCGGCCGGAGTTTTCCAGCAGTTGCAGCGCATTGCGCAACCAGGCGCGGCCGCACACGGCGACCCACGCGGTCTCGCCCGCGCGCGCCCCGGGCGCGAGGGCCAGGTGCACCGCCTCGGTTTCGTCGAGCAGCTGTTCTTCCAGCACCCCTTCGAGCGCCGAACGCAGGCGCGGGGTGCCCGGCGAGATGCCCTTGGGCAGGTCCACGCGGTGCCAGGCCAGCGCCTGCACGGGCACCAGCGCGACGACTTCCGCGCCCGTTCCACGCGGCATGGGCAGCAGGGCCGCGGGTGCCTTGCCGTGGTCGGCCAGCGTGCGGCCGTCCGCCGTGAGCGCATAGCTCCACTCGGTCGCGCTCGTGGCGTCTTCCAGGGGCAGCGAAACGATGAGGGTGCTCATGGACTGCGGCGGATTGTAGGTGCGCGCATCAGCGCCGCGGTGCTTGCGGTGTAAAGGGTTCGAAGCCGCCGCGTTCGCGTTGCACCGTGCGCACGCGGGGGCCTTCGCGGTGCATGATCGAGCGCTCCTCGATGACCACGTCGTCCATGCGCAAGCGCCCGCGCACCTCGAAAAAGCGGCTGCTGACCGAGACCCGGCCAGGGTGGAAATGCTTGCCGGGGACCGGGCCTTCGAACGGCGGCAGCAGCCGCTCGGCCTCGTCCACCTGCTGGAAGTGCCGCTGCTCCCGCTCCGCGACGATGCGCTTGGCGTCGCCGAGCGTGAGGGCCTGGCCGACCGCATAGATCACTTCTGCCGGCGCCGTGTTGATGTTGACCATGGTGGAGGTGGTGGGCAGCACGGTCACGTAGGGTTCCAGCGCCGCGGCGGTCGCGGGCGACACGCCCAGCCAGACCACCTGCTCCAGCCGCTGCGGCATCAGGGGCGCCCGGGCGGCGTTGCGATTGTCGATGCTGATGTCCGCGGCGAAACGCATGTTCTCGGCCAGGCGGCTGTATTCCTGCGACGGAAGCCCCAGCACCTCGAACAGCCGCCGGAAGGTCTCCGCCCATTCGGGGTGCAGCACGCCGGCGTTCACCATGGTGGTGAGGTTCAGCTTCGCCTGCAGGTCCTGGATCTCGCCGGAGAGGAACACATTGTCGGCGTCGCCGGTGTCCGCGTTGTTGTTCTGGTCGGCGGCCAGGAAGGTGGAGAGCCGCGCCTCCTGCAGGGGGACGGCCCAGGGTTCGGCCAGGTGGTCCTGCTGGCCCGCCCGGAAGTCTTCGCGCAGGATCAGCCGCGCCCAGTCCTGCGCGCCGGTGAGGATCCAGCTCGATTGCACGCGTGAGCGGTCGGCCGCTTCGACTTCCACCGTGCGCCACTGCTGCCAGAGGGCAGCGGCCGCGAAGGTGGCGACCAGCGTGACGGTGAGCATGGCGGCCAGCAGCGCCGCGCCGGCTTGCGCCGTTCGCTGGGTGGGGATGCGCCGGGGCGGCTGGCGCCCGGCCGGTGCTGCACGCAAAATGAAAAACCCTCCGGGAGCGCCGTCCCGGAGGATTGTAGGCGCCGCTTACTGCTTGACGAAGCCGCTGGCCGCCAGGGCCGTCGGGTAGCAGTCGTCGGTGGCGCTCGGGCGGCAGGTTTCGGAATCCGCGCGCTCGACGCCGGTGTACAGGCGGCCATCGGCGCGCACCGTCATGATGTCGCGGAAGGTGCCCTGGCCCACTTCGGCGTACTCGATCATGTCGACCGACACGCCGCCCACCGTCTTCTGGCCGCGGATGGTGGCCGTGCCGGTGCCGCCGTCCTGGTCGACCACCGTGCCGGTGCAGTTCGCCTGGGTGTACCAGGTGCCGGCGTAGGTGAGCGTGCCGGTGTTGTCACCGGTCTTGCTGACGGTGATGCGGTCCAGCAGGTAGCGGTTGTTGCCGTCCGGAACGCAATGCGACCAGGTGCCGACGTACTTGTCGATCGCGGCAGCGACGGCGGTGCCGCCACCGGTGGTCGTGCCGCCGGTGTTGGTGCTTCCGCCCGGAGTGACGGAGCCAGCGCCCGTGCTGGTTTCGGTCGTCGTGGTGGTGGTGCCTGAATCGTCGCCGCCGCCACCGCACGCGGCCAGCACCACGGCCATCGCGGCCGCTGCAAGCAAGTGAATCTTCTTTGCCATGATCTTCTTCTCCTGTTGCCATTCGTTGTGAATGAGCGCGGAGAAGTTAAGGCAGGCTCGCGCAGGCGCCCATCCGCCTTTCAGGAGCTTGCAAAAACCGGAACGAAAACCTTCCACTGCGCCCACGGCGCAGCCGCGCCGGAAAGCATTACGCTGAAGCCGACGTTCTAGAACCTAGTACTGAAACGAGCACTTGCGCAGGGCGCGGCGCAGCGCGGGGCCTTCGCCGCCGCGCCGCCGCATCTGTCACGCCGGCGCAACAACACGGAGCTCAGGATGCCCTGTTGCCGCCCACCACGCCGCGCACCCAGTCGCGCTGCAGGCGGCCGGTGATCGCGCGCCCCGGGGGCAACTGCAGCACCAGGCGCACGCCTTCGGGCAGGGTGCTGGCCGGGGCCCGCGCAGCGCCGGGGCTGCCGACGCGGCCCGCGCGCGGCTCGCCGGCGTCGCTCGACTGCGGATTGGTCCAGGCGTCGTTGCGAAAGTAGAAGACCTGCCACTCCTGCAGCGGCGCGATCGCGACCTCCTGCCGCCGCATCGCGTCGCTGGGGGTGCGTGCCCACAGGTCCGCCTGCTGCCAGGCGGCGTCGAGCTCGCCGCGCGTGACCACCGCCGGGGACTCCCAGCGCAGCCAGCGGCCTTCGCGCTGGGTCCAGCCGACCACGTGCACGCCCTCGCCCGCCGACAGGCTGCTGCGCCGGGTGAGGCGCAGCACGCGCCCGTTCCATTCCAGCGCGGGCGAAGGGGCCAGTTCGATGATGGCGTCGAGGTCGGCCGCCCACTGCGCCAGGCCCGTCTGCAGCGTGAGCACGTCGTCGGCGCGCGCCTCGGTGGCCTGCCGGGCGCGCATCATGCCGTCGAGCCCCCGCCAGCTAAGGCCGGCGAGCACCGCCAGCGCGAACAGCGACACCAGCAGTTCGACCAGGGTGAAGCCGCTTGCCCGCCGCTTCATCTAGTAGCGCCCCAGCACGGTGGACAGCCGCAGGATCGGCGAGGTGCCGGTGAACACCTGGGCGTCGATGCGGTGAAAGCTCGGATTCGGGGTGGGCGACACCTTCATGCGCACGACGAACACCTGTCCCGCCTGCTCGCAATCCTGCTGCGAATCGCCGACGGCGGGCATCTGCTTGGACAGGCGCAGGCGCACCAGTTCGTTCTCGGCGCAGATGTGCGCCAGCATCACGTCGGACTGGCGCTGGGCGTTGGCCGTGAGTGCGGCGGTCGCCCGCAGGCCGGCCACCAGCGCGATGGCGACGATGCCCAGGGACACCAGCACCTCGATCAGCGTGAAGCCTTGGGAGCGCCTCACGGCTGCTCCCCGGAAACGGTGAACGGCCGCAGGCCGTCGGTGGCGATGCGCAGGCGGCGCGCCGGCTGCCCGACGCTGGACAGCACCACCACCTGCGGTGGAATGACCGGCTCCGGCCCGAGCAGCAGCACGCGCTGGCCGAGCACGCGCGTGTCCGGCGCCAGCCATTCCTGCGGCAGGGCCTCCTTGGGCAGGCCTTCGAAGCGGAAGCCGGTGTCGGTGGCCACCCAGCGCACCGGCTGGCCGGTCAGGCGCGAGCGGGCGCGGGCGGAATCGAGCAGGGCGGCCAGGCGCTGCGCGTCGCGCTCGAGCGGCTGGCCGGCGGAGTCGCGCACCGCGAAGGAAACGCCGGCCGCAGCGATGGCGATGATGGACACCACCACCAGCAGTTCCAGGAGGGTGAAGCCGGCGGCGCGCCGGCCCGGAGAGCTCGGGCGCGCGCTACTGCCAGGAGCCGATGTCGGCATTCTTGCCCTCGCCGCCGGCCTGGCCGTCGGCGCCGAAGGACATGACGTCGATCTCGCCCTTCACGCCCGGGTTGAGGTACTGGTAGGGCCGGCCCCAGGGGTCGTTGGGCAGCTTGTCCAGGTAAGGCTTCCAGTTCACCGGGTTCGGCCCGGCGGTGGGGCGGGTGACGAGGGCCGCGAGGCCCTGTTCCGCCGTGGGGTAGCGCTGGTTGTCCAGCCGGTACAGCTTCAAGGCCTGCATCAGGTTGTTGACGTCGGTCTTGGCGGCGGTGCCGCGCGCATCGTCGGCGCGATCGAGCACGTTGGGCACGATCAGCGCGGCGAGCACGCCGATGATCACCAGCACCACCATGAGCTCGATCAGGGTGAAGCCGGCCTGCGTGATCCGGCGGCGCAGCGAGGGGAGGGGAGACGGGAACATCGCATCAATGATAATCGCCGCATGTTGACTGCGAGCCCGGCCACCTGGACCGTCCGCGGCGCCACCTTCGCGCTGTGGGCGCTCGCCGCTGCCAGCGCGGTGTACTGGGGCCTGCAACTCACGGGTGGCCGCGGCTCCGCGAGCGTGCCCGCGACGGCGCAGCGGCAGGTGGCGGCCGCCGACCCCGTGGCCATCGCCCGGGTGCTGGGCGGCACGGCCACGGCCTCCGCCACCGCGGCCGCGCCGCAGCCCACGCTGGCCAGCCGGCTGCAACTGGTTGGAGTGGCCGCCGGCGCGAGTTCGGGGCAGGGCGCGGCGGTCATCGCCGTCGACGGCAAGCCCGCGCGGCCCTACCGCGTGGGCTCGGTGATCGAGGAAGGGCTGGTGCTGCTGGCCGTGCGCGGCCGGCAGGCGACCCTGGCGGCGCAGCCGAACGGACCGCCGATCCTGACGCTGGAACTGCCGCCTTTCAAGAGATAGCGGCCGTCATCCCGCCTCCGCGGGGATGACAAGACCTACGCCCCCAGCGCCGCCCCGAACAGGAACGCCAGCTCGCTGACCTGCTGCACGGCCGCCGCCTGGTCGGCCGCGGCGCCGGCGGTGCGGCGGCAAAACGCCAGCATCGCCCAGCACGCCACCGCGGCGGCGACCAGGGCGAGCAGCGCGCACGCCACGCCGCCGGCCGGCATCATCAGCAGCAAGGGCACGACGCACCAGAGCGCGGCCACGCGCAGGGTGGCGAAGCCGCCTCCGTCCGCAGCCAACCCGTGCGCCACCGCCAGCGGCGACAGGCGCGAGACCACGTGGGCGGCGAACAGGGCCGCGATCACCGCCGTCTCCGCCGCGGCCGCGAGGGCGGCGAGCAGGACGATGCGTGCCACGAGCACCAGCACCAGGACCACCAGGCCGGTGCCGGCCCCCGAACCAGCCGCATCGAAGGCACGCAGCAGGCCGGCTTCGTTGCGGGCACCCGTGAGCAGCAGCGCCACCACGGTCGCGACGACGGCGGCCACGGCGGCCGCCCAGGGGTTTCCTTGCAGCGGCAGCGCCGCCAGCGCGAAGGCCAGGCACGCCGCTGCGCCGACCAGCCAGCCGGCGGCGGGCAGGTGGGCGAGGCTGGCCCGCAGGCTGTCGGCGTCCGGCGCCCCGGCCACCGCGCCGGGGCGCAGGCGCGTGGACGCCTGCACCGCCAGCGCGACATGGCGCACGAACCGGTCCAGGGACGCACGCAGGTCGGGCATGCGCCGATGCTACCCAGCGCGGCCGGCGCCGTGGGCGGGCGTGCGCAGGAACAGCTGGTAGACCGGGTTGCCCGTTTCCTCGAAGTACGGATAGCCCAGGGTGTCCAGGAAGGACTGGAAGGCCTGGCCGTCGCTTGCGGGAACCTGCAGGCCCACGAGCGTGCGGCCGTAGTCGGCGCCCTGGTTGCGGTAGTGGAACAGCGAGATGTTCCAGGTCGGTCGCATGCTGGAGAGGAACTTCAGCAAGGCGCCGGGCCGCTCCGGGAACACGAAACGCAGCAGGCGCTCGTTCTCCGCCAGCCCTGAGGGACCGCCCACCATGTGGCGGATGTGCTCCTTGGCCAGTTCGTCGTGCGTGAGGTCCAGCGCCTCGAAGCCGTGTCGTGTGAAGTTGGCGGCAATGCGTGCCGACTCGCCCTTGCCGTGCGTGGTGAGGCCCACGAACACGTGCGCCTGCTGCGCGTCGCTGATGCGGTAGTTGAACTCGGTCACGTTGCGCGGGCCGCCGGGCAGCGTGCCGATCAACTCGATCAGCCGCCGGAAGGCGCCGCGCTCCTCCGGGATGGTCACCGCGAACAGCGCCTCGCGCTCCTCGCCCACCTCGGCGCGCTCGGCGACGAAGCGCAGGCGGTCGAAGTTCATGTTGGCGCCGCAGAGGATGGCCGCGTAGGTCTGGCCCCGCGTCTTGTTCGTGGCCACGTACTGCTTGATGGCCGCGACCGCCAGCGCGCCCGCGGGTTCGACGATGCTGCGGGTGTCGACGAAGACGTCCTTGATCGCGGCGCAGACCGCGTCGGTATCCACCAGCATGTACTCGTCGACCAGCTCACGCGCGATGCGGAAGGTTTCCTCGCCCACCAGCTTGACGGCCGTGCCGTCGGAGAAGAGGCCGACGTCGCCAAGCGTGACGCGCTTCTTCGCGGCGACCGATTGCATCATCGCGTCCGAATCGCTCATCTGCACCCCGATCACCTTGACCTCTGGACGCACCGCCTTGATGTAGCTCGCCACGCCCGAGATCAGGCCGCCGCCGCCGATGGCGACGAACACGGCGTCCAGCGGCCCCTGGTGCTGGCGCAGCATCTCCATCGCGATGGTGCCCTGGCCCGCGATCACGTCCGGGTCGTCGAAAGGATGGACGAAGGTCAGGTGCTCGCGCTCGCACAGCGCCGTGGCGTGGCCGTACGCGTCGGAGTAGCTGTCGCCGTGCAGGACGACCTCGCCGCCGAGTGCCTTGACCGCCTCGATCTTCACCTGCGGCGTCGTCACCGGCATCACGATCACGGCGCGCGTGCCCATCTTGTGCGCCGCCAGCGCCACGCCTTGCGCGTGATTGCCGGCGGACGCGCAGATCACGCCCTGCTTCAACTGCTGCGGCGGCAGGTGCGCCATCTTGTTGTAGGCGCCGCGCAGCTTGAAGCTGAAGACCGGCTGCTGGTCCTCGCGCTTGAGGAGCACCTTGTTGTGCAGGCGGCGGGAAAGGTTGCGCGCCGGCTCGAGCGGGGACTCGACCGCGACGTCGTAGACGCGCGCCGTCAGGATCTTCTTGAGGTAATCCTCCGGCTGCAGGTGCTTCTTCATGAGGGCCGAATGTAAGAAAAAAGCCCCCGGACCTTGCGATCCGGGGGCCAATCCACCAAAGGAGGAGGTGGAGGAGACAACCAGTGGGCCTGGCATCGCTGCCGGGCGTGCTTAGCGGAATCGCTATGCTGTGGCCCCAGTATAGCGGCCTCTTTGCTGCAATGCACAAGCTGCGTTGCGGCAATGCCAAAACGACGGGGGTTCAGTTAGAGATGGAATGCACTGTGACGTGGACGGGCGCAAGCGGCGCCCGCTCGGGGATGGGTTTCGTGGCGGAGACCGGCAGCGGCCACGTGCTGGCGATGGATGGCGCGCCCGACGACGCGCGTCCGGAGAACGGCGGCCGCAACCTGGCGCCGCGGCCGATGGAGACCGTGCTGGCGGGCACGGGCGGCTGCACCGCCTATGACGTGGTGCTGATCCTCAAGCGCGGTCGGCACGACGTGCGCGGTTGCTCGGTGAAGCTGGAAGCGGAGCGCGCAACCACAGATCCGAAGGTGTTCACCAGGATCCACATGCATTTCACCGTGCGTGGGCGCAAACTTCCGGCCAGTGCCGTCGAACGCGCGATCGCCATGAGCCACGAAAAGTACTGCTCGGCGAGCGCGATGCTCGCGAAGACGGCGGAAATGACCACCAGCTTCGAGCTGGTCGAGGACATCGAAGGCGCAGGCGCCTAGGACCGCAAGCTCCTAGATGTAGTGCGCAGTGGTGGTCATCACCTTCGCCGCCGCGCGCATCGCCGCCTTCACGGGCGCCGGCAATTCCGCGGCGCCTTGCGCCTGCGCATGGTTCGCATGCGCGGCTTCGTCGAGCTTCATCTGCGCGACGATCGCCCGCGATGCATGGTCGGCGGCGGGCAGTCGGTCGAGATGGCCCTCGAGGTGCGCTTCGACCTGGCGCTCGGTCTCGACGATGAACCCCAGGCTCACGCGGTCGCCCAGGCGCCCGGCCACCAGGCCCATCGCGAAAGCGCCGGCGTACCAGAGCGGGTTGAGCAGCGAAGGCCGGGAGCCAAGTTCGTCCAGGCGCGCCTGCGTCCAGGCCAGGTGGTCGGTCTCCTCGCGGGCGGCCTGCTCCAGTTGCGCCCGCAGCGCGGCGTCCTGCGTGCCGAGCGCCTGCGCCGTGTAAAGCGCCTGTGCGCACACTTCACCGACATGGTTCACGCGCATCAGCGCCGCTGCCTGCTTGCGCTCCTGCTCGCCCATGTGGGTGGCTTCCGAAGGGACGGTGGGGCACGGCCGCATGCCGCGCGGCCTGGCGAAGAGGGTGCGAAGCGCCTGGTCGGCGGCGCCGAGGATGCGGTCCATGGTGGCAGTTTACGGACACCCGCCGGTGCGCCATGCAGGACGTCTCCAACGTCATGCGACGCGGCGCGGTTTTGGGATGCGAAATAGCTCGTTTGCTGTGTTGCGCCGCCTCTACTCAGCCATGTTCTGCTTGTTGTCGGTCCGCAACGAAAGGCGGTCAGGTGGGCTAAATACTTTGCGTCAGAAAAGGGCGTCTGGTGGAATAGCGACAACTTCCCAAAAGGAGGTTGGCCCGGGGATCCGGTGGGAACGCGAGCGTGCCTGCATTCGAAGACCCATGCGTAACCGGAGCCCTATGTTTAACCTTGGAGAAACTTGCATGAAAAAGTCCCTGATTGCGCTGGCCGTGATGGCTGCCGCTGGCGCGGCTTCCGCCCAGTCGTCGGTCACCCTGTTCGGTATCGTCGACGCGACCCTGGCCTACGGCCGTGCCACCGGCACCGGCAACGCCAGCCGCACGCAGCTGACCAACTCCGGCTACAACAGCTCGCGCCTGGGCTTCCGTGGCACGGAAGACCTCGGTGGCGGCATGTCCGCTTCCTTCTGGCTGGAAGGCTCCCTGTTCAACGACGACGGTCGTGCCGGACAAGCGATCCCCGCCACCAACCAGGCGAACACCACGACCGACGGCACGGGCCTGACGTTCAACCGCCGTTCCACGGTCAGCCTGGCCGGCGGCTGGGGCGAACTGCGCCTGGGTCGTGACTACACCCCGTCGTTCTGGAACCTGACGATCTTCGATCCGTTCGGCACCAACGGCGTCGGCACCACGCTGACCCTGATCGGCGCCGGTGGCATGGGCGTGGCTGGCGCGAACGTCGTGCCGACCCCCTCGCTGCCCCAGTTCACCCGTGGCGTGATCGTCCGTGCCTCCAACGACATCGGCTACTTCCTGCCGGCGAACCTGGGCGGCTTCTACGGCCAGATCAACTACTGGCTGGGTGAGAACGCGCAGACCGGCGCCGCCACCGAAGACGACGGCATGGGCTTCGGCGCACGCCTCGGCTACGGCCAGGGCCCGTTCAACGTGGCGATCGCCTTCGCCCGCACGAACTACGCTGCTGCTTCGGGTGGCGACTTCCGCACCTGGAACATCGGTGGCCAGTGGGACTTCGGCATGGCTCGCGTGATGGCCCAGTACACCAACGACGAGCGCGGCGCTGCCGGCGGCGACGTCGAAGGCCGCGGCTGGCTGATCGGTGCCCTGGTGCCGGTCGGTGCCGGTGAGATCCGTGCTTCCTACTCCACGTACGAAGTCGAGACCCCCGGAGCCGCTACGGCTGACCCGCGTGCCCGCCAGCTGGCCCTGGGCTACGTGCACAACCTGTCCAAGCGTACCGCCGTGTACGCGACGGTTGCCCGCGTTCGCAACAGCAATGGCGCCGCCATCGCTCTGAACGGTTCCACGCTGGGCGCTGGTGGCAACACCCGTTCCACCGGCCTGGACCTGGGCATCCGCCACAGCTTCTGATTTTCGAACCGGCCGCAAGGCCGGTGCAGAGAACAAGAAACTTGAAAAGCCGCCTTCGGGCGGCTTTTTTTCGTGTCCAATCCCCATCCATGACAAGCCGGGATGTTCGCCGCCCCAAGTTGGCACCAGCCGTGGCCCTCCTGGCCCTGCTGCTGTCGGGTTGCGCGGGGGTGGCCAAGAAGGAAGCGGACATCGCCGCCACGCCGTGGGCCGCCCAGTCGGGCGTCCAGCCCAAGCGCCCCGAGGCCGCCGACTGGAGCCACCAACGCTTTCCGGGCAAGCAGGCGACGCGTTTCCAGTACATGCGCCTGGACGGCCGCGACGCGATCTCGGTGCAGGCGCACGGCTCGGCGAGCATGCTGCGCAAGAAGCTGCGCATCGAGCCGGAGGACCTGGGCCAGGTGCGCTTTTCCTGGAAGGTGCCGGCGCTGATCGAAGAGGCCGACCTGGCCCTGCGCGACAAGGACGATGCCCCCGTGCGCATCGTGCTCGCCTTCGACGGCGACCGCTCCCGCCTCTCGGCACGCGATGCCGCCATGTCCGAGCTCGCCCACGCGATCACTGGCGAGCCCATGCCCTACGCGACGCTCATGTACGTGTGGTGCAACAAGCGCGCCGCGGGCAGCGTGATCCGCAATCCGCGCACGGACCGGGTCCGCAAGCTGGTGGTGGAGTCGGGGCCCGGGCGGCTGAATCGCTGGCTGGAGTACGAGCGCGACATCCGCGCCGACTACGAGAAGGCTTTCGGCGAGAAGCCCGGCGCCCTGGTGGGCATTGCGATCATGACGGACAGCGACAACACGCAGTCGCGGGCCTCGGCCTGGTACGGCCCGGTGCGGCTGGCCGCCAGGCCTGCCACCCCGGCCCGCTGAAATCCGGCGCGGCGCCTTTGCGACACATCCCGGGAAAGCCCTTTTGACCGGGCTGGCACGGCTGCTGCATATTCGGCGTTCTTACAAAATCCCGAGGGCTTCCATGAAGTTTCGTTCCGCTCTGATGGCGGCCGCAGCGGCCGCCGCCATGGCCATCGCGCCTTCCGTGCTCGCCAAGCCGTTCAAGTGGTCGAGCGCCAGCGACATCCCGACGCTGGACATCCACTCGCAGAACAACGCGCTGGGCAACGGCGTCCACGCCGCGGTCTACGACGCGCTCGTCTACTACAACAGCACCACCTTCCGCCCGGAGCCGCAGCTGGCGACCGCCTGGAAGGAACTCTCGCCCACGCAGGTGCGCTTCACCCTGCGCAGCGGCGTCAAGTTCAGCGACGGCTCGCCGCTGACCGCCGACGACGTGGTGTTCTCGATCATGCGTTCGATGTCCAAGACCTCGAACTACGCGGTCTACGCCCAGGGCATCGACAAGGTGGTGAAGGTCAACGACAACACCGTGGACTTCATCATGAAGGGCCCCAACCCGGTGCTGCTGAACCAGCTGACCGAGCTGCGCATCATGAGCAAGGCCTGGGCGGAGAAGAACCGCTCGGTCGAACCCAAGGACATCCGCACCAAGGACGAGACCTTCGCGCACCGCAACGCGATGGGCACCGGCCCCTTCATGGTCAAGGACTGGCAGCCGGACCAGCGGCTGGTGATGGTGCGCAACCCCAACTACTGGGGCAAGATCGACAGCAACGTCACCGA
>JAESGR010000714.1_pt1 | contig 16486 bp, 14 predicted proteins | sample 9269771 | NCBI WGS metagenome assembly JAESGR01 (sample SAMN15739572, study PRJNA653492) | algae metagenome | isolation source: Chroococcus sp. CMT-3BRIN-NPC107 and co-occurring heterotrophs from well... | place: USA: Clark Mountains Wilderness, California | collected 2010-04-18
GACGAGGCCGAGGCGCCGGTCGACGCCGACGCCGCTGCGCTCGGCGCCGGGCACGCCCGCCAGCAGTTCGCACGCAGCCCGTTCCTGGTCGCCTTTCAGTCGGGCTGGTTCCGCTTCAGCCTGTGCACCGTGCACATCTACTACGGAGCGGCGTCGGGAGCGGCGCTGCAGCGGCGCATCGCCGAGATCGAGCGGCTGGTCCACTTCTTCGCCGCGCGGCAGGACGACGCCAGCCAGCAGGAGAAGGACAGCAGCGGCGAGGTCGAGAACTACATCCTGCTCGGCGACTTCAACGTCGTCAGCCCCGAGCACAAGACGATGGCGGCCTTGAAGAGCGAGGGCTTCACGATCCCGGCGGCGATCGACGGCCGCACCGTCCGCCGCGACGGCTCGCACTTCTACGACCAGATCGCCGTGCGCGTGAAGGACAAGCGCTTCAAGGTCGTCGGCGGCGGCATGGTCGACATGTTCGCCGACGTCTTCCGCGACAACGCCGAGGACCGCGCCATCTACGCCGCGCACGTGCCGAAGAAGGATCCCGAGCGCGACGCCGCTCGCAAGGCGTCGACGGCCGAGGCGCTGTACCTGAAGTGGCGGACGTGGCAGATGTCGGACCACTCGCCGCTCTGGATCGAGATCGAGACCGACTTCGCCGACAGCTACCTGCGCGACATCGCTGCCGACCGCTGACGCCCGCACGGCGCCGGCGTCGTCGCCCGGCGACCGACGGGTTGCAGGCCGCCGGGTCGCTGCCTCGCGGGCGGCCCGCCCGACGCGCCGAGCCTCAGGCGCGCACGTTCGCCGCCTTCGCCTCCGACATGCGGGCCGCGTTCTCGTTGCCCCGGCCGCGGATGCGGCCGGCCTCGCCCGCCGTGTAGAGCGTGCCGCTGCGCGGATGCTGCGGCGGCTCGTCGCGCTGCTGCCGGCCGATCTGCATCTTCGACATCATGTCGCCGAGCGCCGGCAGGAGCTTGGCCACCGTGGTGTTCAGCTTGGCCATCGTGCCGACGCGGACGTCGCGCACCGGCTCGGTGGCGGCATCGAGGATCGCGAACGCCACCTTCTCCGGCTCGATCATGGGCGTCGGCAGCTTCGGCTCCTGGCTGAGGTAGTTGCCCGCGTGCTCGGGAAACGGCGTGTCGACGGCGGTCGGCTGGACGAGCGTGACCGACACCGGTGCCTGGTCGGCGTCGAGCTCGACGCGCAGGGCGTCGGTGAAGCCCTTGACCGCGTGCTTGCTGGCCGAGTAGATGCCTTGCAGGGGCACGACCGCTTCGGACACCTCGCTGCCGACGTTGATGAGCGCGCCGCCTTGGGCGCGCAGGTGCGGCAAGGCGGCGCGCGAGCCGTAGACCACGCCCCAGAAATTGGTCATGAAGACACGCTCGCTGTCGCGCTCGCTCACCTCGTCGAGGCGGGCGTAGACCGAGACGCCGGCGTTGTTGATCCAGGTGTCGATCCGGCCGAAGCGGTCGACCGCCGCCCGCGCGACCGCGTCGACCTGCTCGCGCTGCCCGACGTCGGCTTCGACCGCGATGGCTTCGCCCTCGTGGCCGTTGATCCAGGCCGCGAGGTCCTCCAGCGTCCGCTTGCTGCGCGCCGCGAGGACGAGCTTGGCGCCCTGCTTGGCGGCAGCGAGCGCGGTGGCGAGGCCGATGCCGCTGGACGCGCCGGTGATGACGATGACCTGCTGGTCGAGGGGCTTCAGGGTGAGCTTCATGCGGGACTCCGGACCATCGCTCGAGGCGAGATGACGATTCCCTTGCCCGGCAAGTCGCGTACCGGTCGACGCCTGCGCCACCGGCGCGGCAGCCCGGCTCCTAGTGCGGTCGGAGCCGCCGCAGGACGTCGTCGCAGGCCGACGCGAGCAGGTCGACGTCGGCCACTGTCGCGCAGAGCGGCGGGTTGATCTTGAGCACGTTGTGCTCGGCGCCGCACAGGCCGACGACCACGCCGGCGTCGAGCAGTTGCTGCTGCACCGCCTCGGCTTCCGCGGTGGCCGGCTCGCGCGTGGCGCGGTCGCGCACCAACTCGACGCCGCGCAGCAGGCCCCGCCCGCGGACGTCGCCGATCCAGGCGTGCGCCTCGGCGAGTCGCGCGAAGGCCAGGTCGAAGGCGGTGCCCGTCGCGTCGGCGTTGGCCATCAGCTGCTCGTCGCCGATCGCGCGCAGCACCGCCCGGCCGGCCGCGCAGCTGACCGGGTTCGAGCCGTAGGTGTTGAAGAACATCCGTCGCGTCATCGACTCGGCGATGTCGCGCCGGGTGACCATCGCGGCGATGGGAAAGCCGTTGCCGATGCCCTTGGACATGACGATCACGTCGGGCACGACGCCGTGCGCCTCGAAGCCCCAGAAGTGGCTGCCGGTGCGGCCGAAGCCGGTCTGCACCTCGTCGGCGACGAGCAGGCCGCCGGCGGCGCGCACGCGCTCGGCGGCGCCGGCCAGGTAGCCGGCCGGCATGTCGACGATGCCGCCGTAGCCCTGCGTCGGCTCGACGATCATCGCGGCGAGCGCGCCCGAGGTGCCGCTGCCGATGGCGCGCGACAGCTCGGCCAGGTACGGCGCCGCGCCGGGTCCGAAGGCGCCGCGGTACGGGTGCGGCGCCATCACGTTGACGAAACCGGGCGCGAGCGGCAGCGGCTGGCGGGCGTGGCCGATGCCGGTCGCGGCCATCGCCGTGAACTGCATGCCATGGTAGGAATCGCGCAGGGTCAGCACCTCGAAGTGCCCCGTCGCCAGGCGCGCCACCAGCACGGCCAGGTCGATCGCCTCGGCACCGCTGTTGACGAAGTGCACCACCCAGTCGTGCCCGGCGGGCAGGCGCTCGACCAGCTCCTCGGCGAAGTGGCCGGGCTGCGCGTGGTCGTAGACGGTCGTGACGTGCTGGATCTCGTCGAGCTGGGCACGCACCGCGGCGTCGACGCCGGCGTGCCGGTAGCCGACGCTGATGCACACGTTCTGAGCCATGCAGTCGAGGAAGCGGCGGCCGTCGACGTCGAAGAGGTACTGGCCGCTGCCGCGCCGCCAGGCACGCGGCGCGTCGTAGGCGGTGAAGGTGCCGAGCGCCGGCGAGAGGAAGCGGCGGCGGCGCTCGGCCATGCGCGCCAGGTCCCAGTCGAGCGGCAGTGCCGGGCCCATCGTCGTCCGCTAGCGCTGGGGCATGTCCGCCGCCCCGTAGCCGAGGCTCACGGTGGCATCACCGGGGATCGCCGGCATGCCCGCGTTCCACGCTTCCCACTGGGCGCGCATCGCGTCGAGACGTGCGGGCTCGACCTTCGCACGGTTCGCGCGCTCGCGCTCGTCGGCCGGGAGGTCGAAGAGGTAGTCGTGCCCGTCGACGCGCAGGTACTTCCACCTTCCCGCGCGCAAGGCACGCTGGCCGCGATGGTTCATGCGCCAGTAGAGCGGGCGGTCGAACGCGTGCGCAGGGTCGTCGAGCAGCGCGCGCAGCGACACCCCGTCGAGCGGGTAAGCCGGGTCGGGCTCGGCGCCGCCGAGCTCGAGCATCGTCGCCGACCAGTCCATCGTCATGCACGGCTGCGCGCTGGTGCCGCCGGCAGGAATGCGGGCCGGCCAGTGCGCGATCCAGGGCACGCGGATGCCGCCCTCGGTGAGGTCCATCTTGCCGCCGACCAGGGGCCAGCTGTCGCTGAAGCGCTCGCCGCCGTTGTCGCTGGTGAAGACGAGCAGCGTGTCGTCGAGCACGCTGCGCGCAGCGAGGGCGGCGACGATCGCGCCGATGCCCTCGTCCATGTGGCCGATCATGCGCCGGTACGTGTGGATGTTGCCGCCGTGCAGGTGGAACAGGTTCTGCGCCACGTCGTCCACCATGGCCGCGTCGTCGCGCGTCTCCCAGGGCCAGTGCGGCGCGGTGTAGTGGACGCTCAGGAAGAACGGCGCGGCGCCCTCGGCGGCCGTGCGCTCGATGTAGTCGACGGCGCGTGCCGAGATGAGGTCGGTCAGGTAGCCGGCCTCGTGCCGCTCCTCCTCTCCCTCCCAGAGATCGTGCAGGCCGCGCGAGTCGCGATGACTGAAGTAGTCGACGCCGCCCGACATCGGCCCGAAGAACTCGTCGTAGCCGGAGCGCAGGGGCCCGAACGCCGGCGGGTAGCCCAGGTGCCACTTGCCGATCAGCGCCGTGCGGTAGCCGACGGCCCGCAGCAGCGAGGGCAGCGTGGGATGTTCCGGAGGCAGGCCGAGGGTCGTGCTGCCGCGGCTGGTGCTGCGGATCGGCTCCTCGGCCGCGCCGCGCAGCCGGTACTGCCAGCGCGCGGTCATGAGCGCGAAGCGCGTCGGCGAGCAGACCGGCGAGTTCGCGTAGCCCTGGGTCAGGCGCAGCCCGCTCGCCGCGAGACGGTCGAGCACGGGCGACACCTTCGCCCGCCCGCCGTAGCAGCCGAGATCGGCGAAGCCGAGGTCGTCGGCGACGATGAAGACGATGTGGGGGCGGCGGGACATCGGTGCGCCTTGCAGGCGCAGCGATGATGCCAGCCCCCGGGAAGCGGTCGTTGGCTGGACCCTGACTCAGCGCGGCCCCGAGAGCTGCGCCTGCCTCGCGCCGCGCCACCAGGCGATGAGCCGCTCGAAGTCGCCTTCGAAGCCGCGCTGGAGCAGCTCCTCGCCGACCATCGAGCAGTACGCCGCCGTGCCCGCCGACAGCGCGGCTTGCGCAGACGCCCGATCGCAGGCCAGATACTCGGCCTTCAGCAGGTGCAGCGGCCGTTCGCTGGCGGCGAGGGGAATGGTCTGGCCCTGGGCGTCGAGCGCGGGGACGCTGAGGAAGACAGCGGCGGCGATCGCGGCCAGGAGAGTGGCGCCGGCGCCCTTGCGGAAGAAGAATCGGCGTTTCATTCGTGCTCCCGAGTGGTGGGTGCTCGGGAATACGGAGGATCGGTGCGGCGCCGGACACCGCCGCGGCCGCACGAGGTGCCGCGCCGGGCTCCGTTAACGTTTGACAATGCCGGGGTCCCCCCTTTAGAGTTCCAACTGTTTGAATGATGTTCCAATATCTGGAACAAGCAGCCGACACCCTCCCATGGATTCCACCCTTGCCAAGGGCCTCGACGTGCTCGAATGGCTGGCCCGCGAGCAGCGCGGCTGCCGCGTGGTCGACGTCGCGCGGACCTTCCACATCGCCCGCAGCAATGCGCACCGGACCTTGCAGACGCTGGTCGAGCGCGGCTGGGCGGTGCAGGACGAGACGACCAGCGCCTATCGTCCCAGCCTGCGCCTGTTCGAGCTCGGCGCGCTGGTCGGCGCCGCCTCCGACGCCGCGTCCCTGGTGCGCCCGCTGCTCGCACGGCTCTCGGCGGATACCGGCGAGACGATTCACCTCGCGGCGCTCGAGGGCGCCGAGATCGTCTACCTCGACAAGTTCGACAGCCCGCTTCCCGTCGCCGCCTACTCGCGCATCGGCGGGCGCGCGCCGGCCTCGTGCGTCGCGTCGGGCAAGGCACTGCTGGCCGCGGCGAGGCTGGACCGCGCCGCGCTGGAGGCGCGCCTCGTCCGCCTGGAGCGGCACACGCCGCACAGCATCGTCGACTTCGACACCCTCGCCGCCGAGCTCGAGCGGACGCAGGCGCGCGGCTACGCCGAGAACCGCGAGGAGTGGCGGATCGGCGTCTGCGGCCTCGGCGCGCCGATCTTCAACGCGCGCGGCGAGCCGGTGTTGGCCGTCGGCATGAGCGTGCCCTCGATCCGATTCGGCCGGGCTCAGGCCAGGTCGTTCGCCGAGAAGCTGCTCGCCTGCGCCCGCGACGCCAGCGCCGGCCTCGGCTTTCGCAGCGCCGCAACGGATCCCCTCGTGCCCGGAACACTGACCAGGAGACATCGATGAGAGCTTTCTTCTCCCGCCGCGCTGCCGTGCTGGCGCTCGCCTCGCTGAGCGCCGCCTGCCTCGTTCCCGCGGCCGTGCACGCACAGGTCGCCTATCCGGACAAGCCGGTGCGCTTCATCGTGCCGTACCCCCCCGGCGGCGGCACCGACGTCATCGCCCGCATCGTGCAGGAGAAGTTCCAGCAGACGCTCGGCCAGCCGATCGTCATCGAGAACCGCGGCGGCGCCGCCGGCTCGCTCGGCAGCGACCTCGCCGCCAAGTCGCCGCCCGACGGCTACACCGTCCTCTTCACGCTCAGCTCGCACACCATCAACCCGGCGATCTATCCGAAGCTGCCGTTCAACACGGTGAAGGATTTCGAGCCCGTCGGCACGGTCGCGTCGCTGCCGCAGATCCTGGTGGCCAACCCGCAGTTCCCGGCCAACACCGTCGCCGAGCTGACGGCGCTGGCCAAGTCGAAGCCCGGCACGCTCTCCTTCGCGTCGGTCGGCAACGGCTCGCCCGGACACCTGGCCGGCGAGCTCTACAAGCTGCGCACCGGGACCCAGCTCACGCACGTCCCGTACCGAGGGGGCGGCCCGGCCGTCACGGACGTCATGGGCGGCCAGGTGCCGCTGCTCTGGGTCTCGATCCCGGCGGCGGCGCAGTTCGTCAAGGCCGGCAAGCTGAAGGCCCTCGCCGTCTCGACCCTCAAGCGCAGCGCCGCCTTCCCCGACGTGCCGACGATGCAGGAGGCCGGGGTGCCCGACTTCGAGGTCGATTCCTGGTACGCCATGTTCGTGCCGGCGAAGACGCCGAAGCCGGTCATCGAGAAGCTCAACAAGGCGCTCAACACCGTCGTCCAGCAGCCCGACATCAAGGAGAAGCTGCTCGCGCAGGGCAGCGAAGGCGTCGGCGGCACGCCCGAGGCGCTCGGCAAGACTGTCGACGACGAGATCGCGCGCTGGGGCAAGCTCGTCAGGGACGCCAACATCAAGCCGGAATGAGCGTGGACGCGGAAGGCGCCGTCGCCTCGCTCGTCGCCCGCGCCCGCGCGGCGCAGCGTGCGTTCGAGCGCTGGCCGCAGGAGCGCGTCGATGCCGCCGTCGCGGCGGCCGGCTGGGCGATCGTCGAGCCCGGCCGGAACCGGGCGCTGGCCGAGCTGGCCGTCGAGGCGACCGGCATCGGCAACGTCGAGGACAAGGTCCGCAAGAACCACCGAAAGACCTTCGGCCTCCTGCGCGACCTGCACGGCGCGAAGTCGGTCGGCGTGATCGCCGAGGACGAGGCCGCGGGCATCGTCGAGATCGCCCGGCCGGTGGGCGTCGTCTGCGCCATCACGCCGTCGACCAATCCGGCGGCGACGCCCGCCAACAAGATCATCAACGCGCTGAAGGGCCGCAATGCCGTCGTCGTCGCCCCCTCGCCGAAAGGCTGGAGCACCTGCGCCCGGCTGATCGAGTTCGTCGACGGCCAGCTGGCGCGGGTCGGCGCGCCCGCCGGGCTGGTGCAGCTGCTGCCCTCGCCGGTCACGAAGCAGTCGACCGCCGAGCTGATGCGGCTCTGTGACCTCGTGGTCGCGACCGGCTCGCAGGCCAACGTGCGGGCGGCGTACGCCAGCGGCACGCCGGCGTTCGGGGTCGGCGCCGGCAACGTCGCGGGGATCGTCGACGAGACCGCGGACGTGAGCGCCGCGGCCGAGCGCATCCTGCGCTCGAAGAGCTTCGACAACGCGACCAGCTGCTCGTCGGAGAACAGCCTGGTCGTCGTCGAGTCGGTCCGCGCGGCGCTGCTCTCGGCGCTCGAGTCGCGCGGCGCGGTGCTGCTGGACGGCGCGCGCAAGGACGCGCTCGCGCGCCTGATGTGGAGCGACGGCAAGCTGTCGCCGGCGGTGATCGGGCAGAGCGCGGCCGAGATCGCGCGGCGTGCCGCCGAGACCGACGCGCCGTCTCGAACCGCCTGGGCCGCGGTCGCCGGGCGCAGCCCGCGCGTGCTCCTGGTCGACGAGGACGGCGTCGGCGACGACCACCCCTATTCCGGCGAGAAGCTCTCGCCGGTGCTGGCGCTGTACACGGTGGCCGACTTCGAGGCGGCGGCGGCGATGGTCGAGCGCATCTACGCCTACCAGGGCGCCGGGCACTCGGTGGGGCTGAACACGGCCCGCGAGGAGCGCGCGCTCGAGCTCGGCCTGCGCCTGCCGGTCGCGCGTGTCATCGTCAACCAGGCGCATGCCATCGCGACCGGCGGCAGCTTCGACAACGGCCTGCCCTTCTCCTTGTCGATGGGCTGCGGCACCTGGGGCCGCAACAGCTTCTCCGACAACATGAACTACCGCCACTACCTCAACATCACGCGCATCTCGCGGCCGATCCCCGAGCGCGTGCCCACCGAAGACGAGATCTTCGGCGCCTACTTCGCCGCCTACGGCAAGGCATGACCCCCGCTGCCGACTCGGTCCACGCGCTCGTCGAGCGTGCCGCCGAGCGGCAGCCGCAAGGCCTGTATGCCATCTCGGCCGAGGGTGGAGAGCCGCTGACCTTCGAGGCGCTGCGCCGCTCGTGCGTGGCCGTCGGCGCCTGGCTGCGCGAGCGCGGCGTCGGGCCCGGCGACACCGTCGCCTTCGTCATGCCCAACGGCCTGCAGACGATGCGGCTGCTGCTGGGCGCGATGCACGCGGGCGTCTGCGTGAACCCGATCAACCTGCTCGCCCAGCCCGAGCAGATGCGCTACGTGCTCGACCACTCCGACTGCTCGCTGGTCTTCGTCGCGCCGGAATGGGAGGAGCGGATCCGGGCGATGGCGGCCGAGGGCACGCGACCGGTGCAGGTCCTCGTGGCCTCGCCGGACGCGAACTTGGGCCCGGATGGCGCCTTCGGCAGCGAGGCCGCGGCCAGCGGCGCAGCCTGCGCCGAGCCGGATCGCGACGCCGCGGCCCTGCTCATGTACACCTCGGGGACCACCGGCGTTCCGAAGGGCGTGATCCTCAGCCACGCGAACCTGGCGGCCAATGCCGCGGCGATCGGCATCGAGCACGGCCTCGGTGCGGCCGATCGCGTGCTCGCCGTCCTGCCGCTCTATCACATCAATGCCTTCGTCGTGACCATGCTGGCGCCGCTCGCGCACGGCGGCAGCCTGGCGATGACGTCGCGCTTCTCGGCGGCGCAGTTCTGGCGCCAGGCGATCGACTCGAACTGCACCTGGCTCAACGTCGTGCCGACCATCATCTCGTACCTGCTCGAGGGGGAGGCGCCGCCGCGCGAGAGCCTGGCGCGCATCCGCTTCTGCCGCTCCGCGTCGGCCGCCCTGCCGCCCGAGCAGCACCGCGCCTTCGAGGCGAAGTTCGGCATCGGCATCGTCGAGACCATGGGCCTGACCGAAACCGCCGCACCGGCGTTCTCGAACCCCCTCGACCCGGCGCGGCGGAAGGTCGGCTCGGTCGGGCGCGCCTCCGGAGGCGAAGCGCGGGTCGTCGACGCGTCGCTGCAGCCGGTCGCCGACGGCAGCACGGGCGAGATCGTCCTGCGCGGACCGCACGTCATGCGCGGCTACTACAAGAACCCCGAGGCGACCGCGGCCACGTTCACGCCCGACGGCTGGCTGCGCACGGGCGACCTCGGCCACCGGGACGCCGACGGATTCTTCTTCGTCACGGGCCGCATCAAGGAGCTGATCATCAAGGGCGGCGAGAACATCGCCCCGCGCGAGATCGACGACGTGCTGATCGGCCATCCTGCCGTCCGCGAAGCGGCCGCCGTGGGCATTCCCGACCGGCACTACGGCCAGGAGATCATGGCCTGCGTCGTGCTCCGCGCGGACAGCGCCTGCAGCGAGGACGAGCTGCGCGACTTCTGCGTGCAGCGGCTGGGACGCTACAAGGCGCCGAAGGTGATCCGCTTCGTCGCCAGCCTGCCGCGCGGGCCCTCCGGGAAGGTGCAGCGGCTGAAGCTGCTCGACGCCGCGACGACGGGCTGAAGCGCCCCGTCAGCCGCGACCGCGCGCGCGCTTCAGCGCCGCCGCGATCGACGCGCGCGAACGCTCCACCGGGTTCGACGCCTCGGTCTCGTCCATGGCAGCGGAGCGCGTCGGGATCTGCGGCGCCGGTGCGGGCGCGGGCGCGTCGCGACAGGAACCGAGCACGTGCGCGTAGACCCAGGTGAACTCGGCGCCGAGCAGGAAGATCTGCGCCGAGTAGTACATCCAGAGCAGGACGACGATCAGCGAGCTGGCGGCCCCGTAGGCCGAGGCGAAGCTGCTGCGCCCGATGTAGAGGCCGATGAGGAACTTGCCGATCGCGAACAGCAGCGCCGTCGCGGCGGCACCGACCCACACGTCGCGCCAGGCGATGCGAACGCGCGGCATGATCTTGTAGATCATCGCGAACATCAGCGTGACGAGCGCGAAGCTGAGCAGGAAGTTGAGGACCTCCACGACGATCGCCCACCAGGGGAACCCGGCCACCGCAAACTTGCCGATCGCCGCGATGGCGGCGCTCGCGACCAGCGACACGATGAGCAGGAAGCCGAGTCCGAGGACCATGCCGAACGAGAGCAGGCGGGAGTGCACGAGCGACCAGAGCCCGGACGCCTGCGCGCGCGCCGGCGCCCGCCAGATGCGGTCGAGCGCGTCCTGCAGCTCGCCGAAGACGGTCATGGCTCCAAGGAGGAGCGTGCCCACGCCGACGATCGTCCCGATCACGCCCTGCGACGGCTTGTTGACGTTCTGCAGCAGGCTCTGGATGGCCGAGGCGCCGGCCTCGCCCATCAGGCCGCGCAGCTCGGCCACGACCTGGCCGCGCGCCGCGTCCTCCCCGAACACCAGGCCGGCGACCGACACGACGATGAGCAGGAGCGGCGCGATGGAGAACAGCGTGTAGTACGCGAGCGCGGCGCCCATGCTGGGCGCGTAGTCGTCGGCCCAGGCCGAAACCGCTTGCCTGGTGATCGCGTAGAGCTGCCTGATCTTCATCTCCGCTTCCGTCGGTCCAACGCTCTATCATCGCCCGCCAGTGCGGCGCAAGCACTTCGCGCGCCCGCGTCCGCATCCTTCCATCAGCAGGAGAACGCCATGATCGCTCGTCGACTCGCACTCGCAACCGTCCTGGTCGCAGGCGGCCTTGCCGCCGCAGGCTGCGCCAACATGGGAGGCTCGTCGACATCCGGCGGCGGCATGAGCGGCAGCACCATGAACATCCCGCTGTCCGGTCGGAACCAGGTGCCGCCGAACAACAGCCCGGGAACCGGCATGGCCAGGGTCGACCTCGACGGCAACGTCCTCAAGTGGTCCGTCACCTACTCCGGGCTGACCGGCCCGGTCACTGCCGGCCACTTCCACGGTCCGGCCGCGCCGGGGGCGAATGCCGGCGTCGTCCAGCCCTTCACCGGCAGCCTCGCCAGCCCGATCACCGGCACGGCCACCCTGACGCCGACCCAGCTCGCCGACGTCAAGGCGGGCCTGTGGTACATCAACCTGCACACCGCCGCCCACCCCGGCGGCGAGATCCGCGGCCAGGTCAAGTAGGCCGGCGCGGACCGGGGCGCCGACGGTCAGGCCGACCGCGGCGCCCTTGCCTTTTCTTCCTCGCGCAGACGCAGCACGCGCCGCTGCACCTTGCCCGTCGTCGTCATCGGCAGGGCATCGATGAACTCGATCTCCTTCGGGTACTCGTAGGGCGCGAGCTTGCCGCGCACATGCGCCTGCAGCTCGAGCTCGAGTTGCGCCGACGCCGCGTGTCCCGGAGCGAGGACGACGAATGCCTTGACGAGCGCGCCGCGTTCGGCGTCGGGCTTGGGCACGACCGCCGCGTTGGCGACGGCCGCGTGCTTGACGAGGCAGTTCTCGATCTCGCTCGGGCCGATTCGATAGCCGGCCGCCTTGAAGACGTCGTCGCTGCGGCCCTGGTACCAGAGGTAGCCGTCCTCGTCCATGGTGGCCGTGTCGCCGGTGCGGCACCAGCTGTCGGCCGGGTCTCCCGTGAACTTGGCCCGCGTCGCGTCCTCGCGTTGCCAATAGCCGAGGAAGAACACCGGGTCAGGGTCGCCGTGCACGTCCCGCGCATGCAGCGCGACGTCGCCCGGCGTGCCGCGCGGGCACTCGCGGCCGTCATCGTCGATCACGGCGATGCGATGGCCCGGGTAGGCGCGGCCCATGCTTCCCGGCCGCGCCGGCCAGTGCAGCGCGCAGTTGCCGACGATGTAGTTGACCTCGGTCTGGCCGAACATCTCGTTCGGGATGACACCCAGCTGGTCACGACAGTAGGCGAAGACGGCGTCGCCGACCGCCTCGCCTGCGCTCATGATCGCCTCGAGGTTCAGCCGATGCCGCGTCCGGGGCTCCGGCACTGCCTTCATCATCGCCTTCAGCGCCGTCGGGAAGAGGAAGGTGTGCGTGACGCCGTGCCGCTCGATCAGCTCGAACGCCTTCTCCGGCGCGAACCGGCCCTGGTAGGCGACGATCTCGCGACCGAAGTAGAGCGTCGGCCACAGCGAGTCGATCAGCCCGCCGGCCCACGCCCAGTCGGCGGGAGACCAGAACACGGAGGTGTTCCGGCCACGGGCCCGATATGGATCGAAGCCGAACCAGTTCTGGCTGGCGACGAAGCCCGGCAGGTTTCCGATGAGCGCCCGGTGCGGCAGCAGCGCGCCCTTCGGCGGGCCGGTGGTGCCGCTGGTGTAGATCAGCACCGCCGGATCGGCAGCGGAGGTCCGCACGGCCGCGAGGCGCACGGCCGGCTCGGCCGCGAGCATGGCGCCCCAGTCCACGTCGCCCTGCCCTTCCGCTGCGCCGACAGCGACGACGGTCGCGAGCCTCGGACAGAGCGCGCGCGCGGCGAGCACGTTGTCGATCCCGTTCTCGTCGACGATGGCGAGCGTCGATCCGCTGTCGTTGATCCGGTACTCGAGCGCCTCGGGCCCGAACAGGAAGGACAGCGGCATCGCGATCGCGCCGAGCCGGTAGAGGGCGATGTGCGCGACCGCCGTCTCGAAGCGCTGCGGCAGGACGATGGCGACGCGATCGCCGCGCCCGACGCCGCGCCGGCGCAAGGCCGCGCCGAGCCGGTCGGCGTCGCCGTCGAGCTCGGCGTAGCTGAAGTCGCGTCGCTCGCCGCGCTCGTGCTCGAAGCGGATCGCGACGGCGTCGGGCGTCCTGCGCGCCCACCGCGTGCAGCAGACATCGGCGATGTTGAAGCGGGCGGGCACGTGCCAGCGGAAGCCGGCGTGCAGCTGCGCGTAGCGATCCTCGAGCTCAGGCAACGGGATCGGCCCCGAACTTCTCGAGCGCAGCGCCGGTCACTCGGCAGATGCGCCAGTCGGGCATGACCGTGGCGCCCATGCGCTCGTAGAAGCGGATCGCGTCGACGTTCCAGTCGAGCACGCTCCACTCGAATCGGCCGTAGCCGCGCGCGACGGCCAGGCGACCCAGATGCTCGAGCAGCGCCTGACCGATGCCGCGGCCGCGCTCCGCCGGCTCGACGAACAAGTCCTCGAGGTAGAGCCCCGGCTGCGCCAGGAAGGTCGAGAAGTTGGTGAAGAACAGGGCGAAGGCGACGACCACGCCGCTGCGCTCCGCGACGATCGCCTCGGCCGCGGGCCGGGCGCCGAACAGATGCGGGGCGAGGGACTGCGGCGTCACCTTCAGCAGGTGCGTCAGCTTCTCGAACTCGGCGAGGCCCTGGATGAGGCGGACGATGGCCTCCACGTCGCCCGGCTCGGCGGCGCGGATCACGAGGTCCGCGGCACGGGAAGCGGCTGCAGTCATGGGGTCATTCTGGCATCCGCGCTGCCGCTTACAGTGCCGGGATGAGCCCCGCCCTATACGTTCCGGCGCGCCCGGCGCGCAGCCGATTCGTCGAAGCCCGTGGCCTGCGTCACCACCTGCTCGAATGGGGCGAGCGCTCCGCCGACACGGCGAGTCCGCCGCTGGTCATGCTGCACGGCTGGATGGACGTCGCCGCCTCGTTCCAGTTCGTCGTCGATGCGCTCGGCAGCGATCGTCACGTGCTGGCCCTCGACTGGCGCGGCTTCGGGCTGACCGACACGCCGGCGGTCGACACCTACTACTTCCCCGAGTACCTCGGCGACCTGGACGCCGTCCTCGATGCCGTGCTCGGTGCGACCCACCCGCCGATCGACCTGCTCGGCCACAGCATGGGCGGCAACGTCGCCATGCTCTACGCCGGCGTGCGACCGCAGCGGATCCGCCGCCTCGTCAATCTCGAGGGCTTCGGCATGCCGCGCTCGAAGCCGGCCGACTCGCCGCTGCGGATCGCCAAGTGGCTGGACTCGCTGAAGAAGCCGGAGCAGCTGCGCCCTTATCCCAGCCTCGAGGCCGTCGCCGACCGTCTGCGCAAGACCAATCCCTTGCTGCGCGCCGATCGGGCAGCGTGGCTCGCGGTGCAATGGTCGGGCCCGCACGGCGCCGAGGGCGAACGGCGCCTGCTCGCCGATCCCGACCACAAGCGGGCCAGCCCGTTGCTGGCGCAGGTCGACGAATGGCTGGAGGCCTGGAAGCTCATCGCCGCACCGGTGCTGTGGATCGAAGGCGACCGCACCGACATCAGCATCTGGTGGGGCGACCGCTACTCGAAGGCCGAGTTCCACGAGCGCCTGAACCTGGTCAGCGACGTTCGCCGGCACGTCGTCTCGCCGGCCGGACACATGCTCCACCACGACCGCCCCGAAGACGTCGCGAGGCTGCTGGAGGCGTTCCTGTCAGAATCGCGCCCTTGCTGAAAGAGTGCACATGGACGTCGAACACATCAATGCCATCGGCAACCGGCTCGCCGACCTGACCCGTCGCACCGCTGACCTCCGGGGGTATCTTTGACTACGACCGCAAGGCGCTGCGCCTGAACGAGGTCAACGCGGCGCTCGAGAACCCGAACGTCTGGAACGAGCCCAAGCGGGCACAGGAGCTGGGGCGCGAGAAGCGCATGCTCGACAACGTCGTCGGCACCCTCGACCACCTGACGGCGAACCTCTCCGACAACACCGAGCTCTACGAGATGTCGAAGGCGGACGCCGACTTCGACGGGCTTCGCGCCATCGAGGCCGACGCAGCCCGGCTCGAGACCGCGATCGCCGAGCTCGAGTTCCGGCGGATGTTCAACAACCCGCTCGATGCGGGCAACTGCTTCATCGACATCCAGGCCGGCGCCGGCGGCACCGAAGCCTGCGACTGGGCCGCCATGCTGCTGCGCCAGTACCTGAAGTACTGTGAGAGGAAGGGCTTCAAGACCGAAGTGCTCGAGGAGACGGAGGGCGACGTCGCCGGCATCCGCAGCGCGACGATCAAGGTCGAGGGCGACTACGCCTTCGGCCTGCTGCGCACCGAGACCGGCGTGCACCGGCTGGTGCGCAAGAGCCCGTTCGACTCGGCCGGCGGCCGCCACACGAGCTTCGCCAGCCTCTTCGTCTACCCCGAGGTCGACGACTCGATCGAGATCGACATCAACCCGGCGGACGTGCGCACCGATACCTTCCGCGCCTCGGGAGCGGGCGGCCAGCACATCAACAAGACCGATTCCGCGGTGCGCCTGACGCACGTCCCGACCGGCATCGTCGTGCAGTGCCAGAACGACCGCTCACAGCATCGCAACCGCGACGAGGCCTGGCAGATGCTGCGCTCGCGCCTCTACGAGCACGAGATGCGGATCCGCATGGCGGCGCAGCAGAAGCTCGAAGACACCAAGACCGACGTCGGCTGGGGGCATCAGATCCGCAGCTACGTGCTCGACCAGAGCCGCATCAAGGACCTGCGCACCAACGTCGAGATCAGCAACACGCAGAAGGTGCTGGACGGCGACCTCGACCCCTTCATCGAGGCCAGCCTGAAGCAGGGCGTCTGACCCGCCCGCGAGCCACTCGGAAGAATGTCGGAACGATCGTCGGAGAACCCCATGCGCGAAGGCACCGCCCCCCTGATCCGCCGCGAGGACTACGCGGCCCCGCCGTACTGGATCCGCGCGGTCGACCTCGCTTTCGACCTCGACCCGGCGAAGACGCTGGTGACCAGCAAGATGCGGCTCGAGCGCAACGGCGACGTGGCGCCGGCGCCGCTCCGCCTGCACGGCGAGGGCCTGACCCTGACGCGCTGCCTCGTCGACGGCGGCTCCGTCTCCTTCCGCCACGAAGACGGCCAGCTGGTGATCGACAGCGTCCCGGACGGCAGCTTCTCGCTCGAGATCCGCAACACCTGCGCGCCGGACCGGAACACCCAGCTGTCGGGCCTCTACACCTCGGGCGGCGGCTTCTTCACGCAGTGCGAGGCCGAGGGCTTCCGGCGCATCACGTATTTCCTCGACCGGCCCGACGTCATGGCCGAGTACACCGTGACGCTGCGCGCCAGCAAGGCGGCCTATCCGGTGCTGCTGTCGAACGGCAATCTCGTCGAGCACGGCGATCTCGACAACAGCCGCCACTTCGCGCGCTGGCACGACCCGTTTCCGAAGCCGAGCTACCTCTTCGCGCTGGTCGCCGCCGACCTGGTCGCGCGGGAGCAGCACATCCGCTCACGCTCGGGCAAGGACCACCTGCTCCAGGTCTGGGTGCGGCGCGGCGACCTCGACAAGACCGAGCACGCGATGAACTCCCTCGTCGCCTCGGTGGCCTGGGACGAGGCGCGCTTCGGCCTGCCGCTCGACCTCGAGCGCTTCATGATCGTCGCCGTCGGCGAC
>JAESGR010000715.1_pt1 | contig 16467 bp, 19 predicted proteins | sample 9269771 | NCBI WGS metagenome assembly JAESGR01 (sample SAMN15739572, study PRJNA653492) | algae metagenome | isolation source: Chroococcus sp. CMT-3BRIN-NPC107 and co-occurring heterotrophs from well... | place: USA: Clark Mountains Wilderness, California | collected 2010-04-18
TCGGCGATGATCGAGGCGAGGCGCTCACGATCATCGGAGGTAAGGATCACGCAGGAGGTCTGGGCCATCACCCCAGACTCGCACGATCCCGCTCGTGAATCCTCAGAATGCGTCACTGCACTAGAATCGGAAGCGCCGTGGCATCTCCCACTAAGGCCTTCTTCGTCCGCATGCTGACAAGAGATATCGAGTTGCAGGACGCAATCCTCGACCTTCTCGATAATTGCGTAGATGGGATCCTACGATCAACAGCTTCAAAATCCAGATTAAAGCGCCCTTACACCGGGTATAGGGCAAATATTGTTATGAGTGGAAACAAATTTATCATTGAGGACAACTGCGGCGGCATCCCTATTGAAACGGCCAAGAAGTATGCGTTTGCGATGGGTAGACCAGAAGGTGCGAAGGACGCCGGGGCCTCGTCTACAGTGGGCCTGTATGGCATTGGGATGAAGCGAGCCATATTCAAGCTTGGTAGGAGCGCTCTAGTAGCATCACGGCACGACACTGGCTTCGTAGTCGAGTTCAGCCCTACTTGGATGAACACCGACAAATGGGATGACTTGCCGATGTTTAGGCTCCCGCCGCGAGACTTCCGGGAGAAAGGTACCCGTGTTACGGTCCAGCAACTGCATGATGACGTTAAGTTGGCCTTTTCGGACTCTACATGGATTGATACCTTCCGCAAGGTCGTCGCCAGACAGTATGCGATAATAATTTCCAAGGGCTTCGAGGTGAGAATTGGAAATGATAAAGAAATCAAGGATGGCATTGAGCCAATCAAGGCGGAGGAGTTTCAGTTGCTCCGAACATCTCCGAGCACCTCTACGGAAAGGAGAATAATGCCATTTATATATACCGGGACAATAAGAGGTGTCGACGTAGAAGTGTTTGCTGGACTCTATCGCAAGTTGCTCTCAGAGGATGAAATCGGAGAGGAGGAGGAGACCCGCGGGCGCACGGACGATGCAGGATGGACAATTGCGTGCAATGACCGAGTAGTAATTTGGAAGGACAAGACGCGGTTGACCGGGTGGGGAGAGGCAACAGTTCCCAACTACCATGGACAATTCATTGCTATTACGGGGATCGTCCTTATGCATTCGGATGATCCCAAACTTCTCCCTCTCACGACAACAAAACGGGGAATAGATGCCGCTTCAGCTGTCTATTCAGAAGTTAAAGATTTGATGCGTGATGCAACTAAGACTTTGACTGCGTTTACAAACAAGTGGAAAAATTTTCCCAGAGACTTGGAGAAAATATATCAATCTAGCGAGTATTTGTCCATTGACGATCTACGTAAATTGCCACAGTCCCTCTCAATGACAAAAAGTAGAAAGCACGACGGAATTAAGAAATTTGAGCCGAAATACCCAGAACCTGCGCAAGAGAAGACAAACATTAGAGTAAGCTTTAGTCCCCTCCGAGCAGACGTGGTTTTCCTTGCCGAGCGATATTTTGATGATCCGAAGGCAAAGCCAGGGGAAGTAGGTGAAGCTGCATTCAATGTTGCGTTAAAGATTGAGAGGAAAGCAGCCAAATGAGTGGCGCCGCGATTCCCTACCACTTGCGTCCGCATAAGTCGCTCGATCGCAGACTATTTCTCGACCTGCTATCTCGGTATGAAAGATGGCAGCCCCTCGATAATTACGCATACATCAGTATGGGCGCATACCCACTAGAGGACCACAAACTGGTGCACCGGCTGCTTGGTTTAACAAAACTCGTTGCATTTGATCTCAATCCGGAAATTGTAGCTCGTCAAAAGTTCAATCGCCCGATCGAAACCTGCCAGTGTATTGAGAGGCATTCGCGCGACGTAGCCAGAAATCTTGAGACAGTGTTGAGTGAGTGTGGTTTCCCAGAAGATACCGGTGCGATTGTCTGGTTAGATTATACAGAGCCTTCTAAGATTGGCGACCAGTTGCGGGAGTTTGAGGATCTTATAGATCAGCTTAAACCAGGAGACATTGCACGAGTAACTGTAAATGCGCAGCCGTACGGGCTACTCCACCCGAAGCAAGAGGAGGAACCAGCAAGTTCCAAAGAAAAAAAACAGAAGAAACAGTTTGAAAACCTAAAAGAAAGGATTGGAGATTATCTACCCTCATGGGTCACTTGGGAATCTATGACTCTTGAGCAATTACCTCTAGCGCTTTCCGCGGCGTTTGCAACTGCCGCTCGCAATGCCCTGCCAGTTGGCGGCACTACCCAGTTTGCGCCGTTGTCGATTGTGCGCTATGCGGACGGCCAACAGATGCTAGTTGTGACTGGAACTGTTGCCAAGAACGAAGATCTTGCGGGCATGGCCGAGCGAATGGATCTTGCTCACTGGCCATTCACCTCATCCGATTGGTCGAAAATACACCAACTGGTCGTACCGGATCTTACCCTGCGAGAGCGTTTATTTCTTGAGCGTGGAGTACTTACAATGAACTCGGCACAAATCATTGACGAGTTGGGATTCAAAGATGCATCCGGCGTCAACATTCAGGAATTTTTGGAGGTGTTTAGAACGTACTATCGCTTCTATCCCACCTTACTTCCGAGCCCTGTTTAAGGCATCAAGTCAGAAGATCACGCCGCTGCTCTTTCCCTACCTGCCACGGTCGCTTGTCCCTCCCCCACCATCGCCCTCAACCTCATCAGCTCGTCGTCTTGGGCGCGCAGGTTCTGGAGCAGGCGGCCGGAGGTGAGGTTCAGGAAGGAGAAGCCGAAGTTCGGGTTCTGGTGGTAGAGCTGGGCGAGGTCGTCGTAGCCCATCACGAGCACGGCGCCGGATTCGCGGCACTCCAGCGTCTGGGTGCGGGAGCGGTCGGGGGTCAGGAAGCCGAGCTCGCCGACGAGCTCGTGCGGGCCGATCTCGCGGCCGGATTCGCGTAAGCAGAAGCGGCCCGAGAGGGTGTAGTAGAGGCAATCGGCCTCCTCGCCGCGGCGGAAGAGCACCTCGCCCTCGGGCACCGAGCGCGGCGACATGAAGGGCTTCAGCCAGTCGATCGAGAGGTCCTGCCGGGCCGCGCGGCGCACCCGCCGCACGAGCACGAGCATCTGGCCGAGCCGCCAGAGGTTGAGCGGCAGCAGGACCGCGTTCACCACGAGCGCGGGCACGAGGTCGAGGAGCCAGCCATGCGCCAGCAGCGCGAGGTTCGCGACCACCGCGAGCGCGCGCAGCGGAATCATCGTGCGGGTGGCGCTCGCCGCGACCACCAGCACCAGGCCGACGGTGCCGACGGCCTGCGGCCAGCCGAGCCTTGCGAACGCGTCGAGGAGATAGGCCCAGAGGCTCGAATCGGTCATCGCCGGGCCCCGGTCGCGGCGGGCGGCGGGACGGCGGGTCGGCGGCGGGGGACGCCGGCGGGGCGGGCTTCGGTCATGATCGCGCTTCTCAAGACGAAAACCGGCCCTCTCGCGGGGCCGTGCAAGCCCTCCGTTTCACAGGAGGTCTGTTGCGCGCGTGTTTCGTGGCTGAAATCCGAAAGCCTATTTTGAGCCGGCTGTGGATCGCCGGGCCGGGTGCCGTTGCGTCACCCGGGCCCGCCGCCGCGACGGGCGCCGTCAGGCCCGCATCAGCCGGGCATGCGCCGCCGCGAGGCCGAGCGCCGCCATGGCGAGGAGCTGGTGCGCGAGGCCGGCCCAGAGCGGCACCGCGAGCAGCAGCGTGACGATCCCTAAGCCCGCCTGCGCGAGGACGACAAGGGCGAGCGCCCCCGCCCGCGCAGCCGCCGGGGTGCCGCGCATCGCGATCGCGTGGACGAGCGCCGCCGCGACGAGGAGGTAGGCGACGAGGCGGTGGTTGAACTGCACCAGGGTGACGTTGTCGACGAAGTTCTCGATCCAGGGGCTGACCACGAAGAGGGCCCGGAGCGAGGGCACGAGCTCCCCGTCCATGAGCGGCCACGTGTTGTAGGTGAGTCCCGCCCGGGACCCTGCCACGAGCGCGCCGAGGGCGATCTGGACGAGCACGAGCGCGAGGAGGAGCCGGGGGCCGACGAGGGAGCGTGCGCCGCGGTCCGGCGCCCGGGGGGCGTCCTTGAGGCCGGTCGCGACCCAGACGAGGCTCGCGAGGATGGCGCTCGCCAGCGTCAGGTGCAGCATGAGCTTCACGGGCGCGACCGCGGTCATGCCGGGCTGGAGGCCGGACCGGACCATGATCCAGCCGACCGCGCCCTGGAGCCCCCCGAGCGCGCCGATGGCGAGCATCGCGAGCGCGAGCCGGCCCGTGATGCGTCCGCGCCACCAGAACCAGGCGAGCGGGCCGGCGAAGACGAGGCCGATCAGGCGGCCGAGCTGGCGGTGGCCCCATTCCCAGGCATAGATGACCTTGAACTCCGCGAGGCTCATGCCCTTGTTGACGAGCTCGTATTGCGGAATCGCGCGGTAGCGCTCGAACTCGGCGAGCCAGGCGCCTTCCGAGAGCGGCGGGATCGCGCCCGTGACGGGGCGCCATTCGGTGATCGACAGGCCCGACCCCGTGAGCCGCGTCGCGCCGCCCACCGCCACCATGGCGACCACGAGCGCGGCGAGGCACCAGATCCAGGCCCGCACGGCGGAATCGGCGCGGGGCGTCGCGGGAGCGAAGGGGAAGGCGGCTTCAGCGGCGCCGATGGCCATGGGCGGGCTCGTCGAGGTCGGGGGTTCGAGGCCTGCGCTGCCGTGGCGCGGGGCGCATCCGGCCGGCGCGCTTGAACCCGGGAGGTCTGCCGGTCACATAGGCTCCGCTCCGGCGCCGGACAACACGGACCGGTGACGCACCCTCGCCTTCAGGAATCCGCCATGCGCAAGAGCGTCCGCAAGCTGATCGGCACGGTCGTGCTCATCGCCTTCATCGGGGTCTACGCCCTCATGGCGATGGCGATCGCGGAGGGGCGCATCCGGGACGCGCCCACGCTGGTGCAGACCCTCGCCTACATCGTCCTCGGGCTCGCCTGGGTCCTGCCCGTGATGCCTCTGATCCGCTGGATGGAGAAGCCGGACCCGGAGACGCGCTGAGGGTCAGGCGCCGCCCACGCCCTCGACGACCTTGCCGGAGCCGCCGCAGGTCGGGCAGGCGCGGCTCTCGAGCTTGCCGGAGCCGCGGCAATCCGGGCAGACGTTCTCGCCCGTGCCGGGGGTGCCGGGCGCGGCGGCGTCGCCCGGGTTGAGCTTCGGGGTCTTGGGCGTTTCGGTCTCTTTCGCCATCGCGCAGCTCCCTGTCCTGTGCCTGTCCCGGCGGCCGGGCGCCCGCGGGCGCGCCGCGGCACACCAACGCCCCATCGGGCCGGCGGTTCGAGGGGGGCCCGAACCAAACGCGCCTGCGCGCTTTCCTTCCCCGGACAGCAGGGGTTTCCACCGCATGCGCGACGACGCCCGCACGGACTTTCCCGTCTCGGCCGGGATCCTCCTCGGCCTGGGCTTGGGCGGCTTCTTCGACGGGATCGTGCTGCACCAGGTGCTGCAATGGCACCACCTGCTCACGAGCGCGGGCTATCCCGCGGACAGCGTCGCCAACCTCGAGGTCAACACCCTCTGGGACGGCCTCTTCCACGCCGCGACCTATGCGTTCACGCTCGCCGGCCTCGCGATCCTGTGGCGGCGGGCGCGGTCCGGACACGGGCGCTGGCCGGGCCGGCTCCTGCCGGGCAGCATGCTCACCGGCTTCGGGCTCTTCAACCTGGTCGAGGGCGCGGTGAACCACCACTGGCTCGGCCTGCACCACGTCAACGAGACCGCGCCGCGCGAGCACTGGCTCGCCTGGGACCTCGCCTTCCTGGCCTGGGGCGCCGCGATGCTCGCGGGCGGCCTGTGGCTCCTGCGCAGGCGGGCGTGAAACCCGGCAGCCCGACCCGTGCGGGCTCAGGCCTCCATCCCGCCCTCCGTGCGCGGTTTCTGCCCGCCTACGCGGGCTCCGTCTGAGCCCGCCCTGCGTGGCATCGCAGCCGGCCGAGCAGCCGGACTACGCGGGCTCCGTCTCCAGCCCGCCCTCCGTGGCGTCCTTGAAGCCGCCGAGGTTGTGGACGCGCGCGAAGCCCATGTCCTTCAGGGTCTTGCCCGCGAGCGCCGAGCGGCCCCCGGAGGCGCAGTAGAGGATCACCGGGCGGTCCTTGCGGAAGGCCGCGTCGTGGTAGGGCGTGTCGGCATCGGCCTTGAACTCCAGCAGGCCGCGCGAGACGTGCAGCGCGCCCCGGATCTTGCCGGACTTCGCGACCTCGGTGCCGTCGCGGACGTCGACGAGCAGCGCGCCCTCCTCGGCGACGAGGCGGCGGGCCTCGTCGGGGCCGATCTTCGGCACGGCGGCGTTCGCGGCGCCGAGCAGTTCCTTCACGGATGTCGCCATGGTGTCCTCCCGGGGTGTCGGCGCCAGCATAAGCGACAATCCCCGACCGGTGCAGGCCTTTCGGGCGGGATCGTGCGGAACACCGGCGGTCGGGGAGCAGGGCCGCTTCGCACCGAAACCGTCTTGCGCGGGCCCCCGGCCGGAGCGGGACGCGACGAAAAAGGCCCGCCGAAGCGGGCCTTTGCGGGATCGGCGCGGGCGTTCAGTGGCAGACGGTGCGGACGGTCTTGCGCACGGTGTCGCCGTTGTCGCGGCGCACGACCTTCCGGTCGCAATCGGGCTCCTGCACCACGACGCGCCTCTGCACCACGACGGGCGCCGGCGCGACGTAGACCGGTGCCGGGGCGACGACGACCGGAGCGGGCGCCACGTAGACGGGCTGGGCCGAGGCCGCGCCCGCGATGGCGGCGCCCGCCGCAACGCCGCCCATCACCCCGATGGCGACGGCGGCGCCGGGCGAGAGACGGTCGCGCGCCGCGGCCGGCGCCGCCGCGAGGGTGGCGGCGAGGGCGGCGGCCGCAGCGGCGGCGGCGATGTGACGGATCATGGTCATGGTTCGTGTCCCCTTGCGTGTTGGTGCCTGCCGTCCGGAAACGGACCCGACCGTCCGCCCCGTCATGCCTTAGCAATACGCAGGATTTCCTCTCCGTTTGCTGAACGGAATGTGGCAAAAGCGCGGCTCCGGCCCGTGCCGGACGGAGCTCCGGCAGCCCCGTCCCGACCGGCAGACCTTCAGGAATCGCATGGAACCGGCCGGAAAAGGCTCGAATTTCCGAACTCAACTGTAAAAATCTTCGGCTTAGCCAATGAAACTCAATACTTTAGCTGAAACTCACGCGAGTCTCTCCCGTTCATAGCCCATGTTAACCCGAGGGGGTTTGCATAACGAACGAGGTGGATGCCCGGACGAGGCAATCCGGCGCGAAGCGGAGTAGTGTGATGAAGTTCGTAACCAGAGACTACCGCTGGAACCTGCAGCAGGCGAGCACGCCGGCGCGCGGCCTGTCCGAGGCCGCCATGATGGCCGAGATCGGCCGCGACCTGCGCTCCATGTATACGGACCTGCTCAAGGAGCCCCTTCCGGAGCACCTGGCCTGCATCGTGCGGGAGCTCGACAAGCGCAGCCTGCAGCGTCACTGACGGCCGCGGCCAGGCGCCGACGGCGGCTCCCTCCGGCGGGGCGCGCCGCCCGCGACGGCCCGGTGCCGCGGACGAGGCGTCGCTCCGGATTCGGGCCGCGCCGTCGCCTCCGGCATCGCACCGGCACCTGCCGGAACCCCGCCCGGGACAGGCCGGGGCGCCGCCGGTCCGAGCCGCTCCCGAGGGGCGGGCGAAAAACACAGCGGAATCCGGAAAATTCCCGGACCCCACCCCGGAATCGGCGGAACGCGCCCAAGCTTTGGACGTTTCTGCTTCTGGACCACGGCGAGGGTTGGGGGATTTCCATCGTGCTCAGACTTGACGGGGACGGCCCCGACAGGGCGGACAAGGGACGCGCCGGCGCGATGCGCGAGCGCGATCGGGCGCCGCGATTCGACGGCGAGCGCATCGGTGTGCCGGCCGCAGCCCCAGGCGGGCGGACCGGCCTCGGCCAGGCGGACGCGAGCCGGGCGGACCCGGGCGACGGGAATCCCGGCCGAGCGGATTTCGCCCCGCCCGGAGCCGGGATCCGGATGCCGAGGCCCTGGACGGGCCCCTGGACCTGGGACGCATGGGCCGGCCTCCCCGCGGATCACGAGCCGGCGCCCGGTCGGGGCGACGGCCAGGAGGCGAGCCAGGGTGGATCGGCCGTCATGAGCGAAGACCCCGACCTGAAACCGTCCGGCACCGTGACGCGGCTTCACCCGCCGCGGCTGCCCCACCAGGCATCGCTCGACCGGGCCGTGCAGGCCCAGATCGGCGCGCAATTGCGGACCATGTACGAGCACTACGTGGACCAGCCGATCCCGGACCGCCTGGTCGAACTCGTCCACCGCCTGGGCGAGGCGCAGGATGCCGGCACCGCCGACGGGGCGGGCGAGGTCGGCGCGGGATCGCCGGCCGGCGGGTCCACTGCAGAGGAGCCCCGATGACGGTCGAACCGGAATTGCGCGATGCCCTCCTGGCGGCGGTCCCGTCGCTCCGCGCCTTCGCGATCTCGCTCACCAACGATTTCAACCGCGCCGACGACCTCGTGCAGGACACCCTGGTCCGCGCCCTCGCCCATATCGACCGCTTCGAGCGCGGCACGAACCTGAATGCCTGGCTGTTCACGATCCTGCGCAACCTTTTTCATTCCGAGTACCGCAAGCGCCGCCGCGAGGTCGACGACCCCGAGGGCGCCTACGCGGCCCGGCTCAAGGCGCATCCGGAGCAGCAGTCGCATCTCGACTTCGAGGATTTCCGCGGCGCGCTCGCCAAGCTCCCCTTCGACCAGCGCGAGGCGCTCCTCCTCGTCGGCGCCGAGGGCATGTCCTACGAGGACGCGGCCCAGATCTGCGGCGTCGCGGTCGGCACCATCAAGAGCCGCGTCAACCGGGCGCGCGCCCGTCTCGCCCAGATCCTCGAACTCGAGGACGACGACGAGATCGGCCCCGACCGCGTCACCAAGGCCGTGCTGGCGCCGCGCTAGGGACGCATCCCGCGCCAGCCTCGCACGGTGGGACACCGGCGGTGTCATCCCCGGCGGGAGCCCGTCAGGGCGCAGGGGAAGGGGATCCAGCCCCCTGTGTCATCCTCGGCCGGAGCACGAAGTGCGCAGGGGAAGGGGATCCAGCGAAACGACCTGCTGCGAAGCAGCTCCGCTTTCTTCAAGCCATAAGGGGCCGCTTCGCGGCAACTTCACTGTGCTGGATCCCCTTCCCCTCCACCCTGACGGGGTCCGGCCGGGGATGACACAAGGGGGTGCTGGATCCCCCTTCCCCTGCGCTCCGGCTGCGGAAACACCGCGGGCCCTCGCCTACCCCGCGCGCGCCACGTGGCCGGGGTCCTGGTGGAGGTAGTTCGGGTCGAACTCGCCGACCTCCTTGAGCCGCTCCCAGTTCAGCACCGCGAGGATGCCGTTGTCCCAGGTCAGGAGGCCCTCCTCGCGGAGCTCCTGCAGGGTGCGGTTCACGTGCACCGTGGACAGGCCGAGCGCATCGCCGACCTCGGCTTGCGTGATCGGCAGCGGCACCGCATTGCCGCGCTGACGGCCGATCGCGACGAGGCGCATCACCATCTCGCACAGGAAATGCGCCAGGCGCGCCTTGGCGGAGCGGCGGCCGATGCCGAGCATCCACTCGCGGAAGATCGCGGCGTCGATCAGCGTGTCGCGCCAGAACGCGTCGGCGAGGCGGGGATGCTGCCGGAACAGCTCGCGCAGGTCGGCGTGCTGGATGAAGGCCAGGCGGCAGGGCGTGATGGTGCCCAGGCTGTGATCCATGGTCTTCAGGTGCAGGCTCTGCAGGTCCGGGATGTCGCCGGGCGTGTGGAAGGCGAAGATCTGGCGCTTGCCCGTGTCGGTGAACTTGTAGCGGCAGGTGAAGCCCTCCAGCACCAGGCAGCACTGGGTCGGGTGGTCGCCCTCGCGCACCAGGTCGAGATCGGCGCGCACGTCCTGCACCCGCATGGGCAACGCCGCCAGCGCCCCCCGCTCCGCAGGCGAGAGGTCGGTGATGCTTTCGAGCTTTTCGACGAGGGGATGGGCCGTGGCGGGAGACAAGGACTTGACCGGGGAACGCAGGTGGGCGGAGACCTTGCAGCTTCGCGGGGCGGTGTCGTTAACCTGGGTAATTGGAAGGCCGCCGAGCGCCCGCGACGGTGTGGATAGAGAGGGAACGAGCATGCCCCCGGCTGCGGTTCCACCCCGGGACGAGCCGGATCCGGAACCGCCCGTCGCGTCGTCCCGGGGCGGAGTACGAAACGCGTGGGGGAAACGGCTCCGTGACCCGCGGTGTCATCCCCGGCCGGAGCGCGCAGCGCGGAGGGGAAGGGGATCCGGCACATCCTGTGTCATCCCCGGCCGGAGCACGAAGTGCGGAGGGGAAGGGGATCCAGCCCCCCTTTGTCATCCCCGGCCGGAAGCGGCGTCAGCCGCTGGAGGGGAAGGGGATCCAGCACGATGAAGCTGCCGCGAAGCGGCTCCTTCTGTGGACTCCATAAGGTGCTGCTTCGCAGCAGGTCGTCGTGCTGGATCCCCTTCCCCTTCGCCCTGACGGGCTCCGGCCGGGGATGACACGCGGGGTGCCCCCGGCGTGAGGGCGGGCTCCGGCCGGGGATGACACGGGAATGACGGGCTCCTTCCCGCGATGCCGCCCGGCCCTGCCCTGCGCCCGTTGGTCCCAGCCCTTCGGCGGCGGCGAACATCCTCGGCGAGTGTGGCCCGAAAGCCTCAGGGGCGAGGTTGACGCTACGGCGGGGCGGTCTCTATCAGTGGAGCGACGGCTCCGGTCCCGCTTGGTCCCGAGCCCCTCCACCAGGGCGGATCGCAGGATCCGTCCGCCGGCCGGCCGCTTCGGCCGGGTTCGACCGCCCGTTCGCGATCCTGCGTTTCGGATGCCGCGACGGTGCCGGGTCCCCGTCGCGCGAGCCCAGTCGGGATCGCGCGCAAAGCCCGCCCGGTGCGGCCTGCGGACGGTCACCCGCCGCACTCCGCGCCCTCGCCCGCCGCCGGCCGCGCCGGCGGCCACCGGATCCCCGTCGGCGCCGCGGCGCCGGCTCGAAGAAGAGGCCCCGACGCCCGCCATGCACGCTCTCTCCCGACGCGCCTTCCTGGCCGCCCTCGCGGCCGCGCCGCTCGCCGCCTGCAACACCGCACAGCAGCCCGTGGTCAACGCCTCCCTCGCGGGCGTGCAGGACGAGTGGGCGGCCTGGTACACGGGCAGCGCGATCGAGGACAAGCCGCACAACATCCCGCTCGTCGACCGCAGCAAGCTGCGCGCGGACCTGCGGCGCCAGACCGTGTCCTATGCCGGGCCGGAGGCGCCGGGCACCATCGTGGTCGATATCGACCAGCGTTTCCTCTACCTCGTCCAGGAGGGCGGCACGGCGCTGCGCTACGGCGTCGGCGTCGGCAAGGACGGGTTTTCCTGGCGCGGCACGGCGCGGGTCGGCCGCAAGGGCGTGTGGCCCAACTGGAGCCCCACCACCACCATGGTGAGCCTGAAGCCCAACCTGCCGCGCTACATGGAGGGCGGCATCGGCAACCCGCTCGGGGCGCGTGCCCTCTACCTCTACCAGGGCGACCGCGACATCCTGTTCCGCATCCACGGCACCAACGAGCCGTGGAGCATCGGCGAGGCGGTGTCCTCGGGCTGCATCCGCATGCTCAACGAGGACGTGCTCGACCTCTACAACCGGGTGCCGGTCGGCGCCACCGTGATGGTCAAGCGCCACGGCCGCTACCGCGTGTAGCGGCGCGGCGTCCGCTCCTCGCGCAGTTCGCGTTTCGATCCGCCCTCCCGGCCCCGCCGGGAGGGTTTTTTCATGGGCCACGGCCCGGCCTGCGGCGTCGGCGCGCGGCTCTTTCCCAAAGGGAACCTTAGCCGGCCCGTGACGTTGCCCCCTGTCAGAACAAGCAAGACCGCACGAGGCCGCCTTGACTCAGATCGTCGAAATCCACTGGAACGCCAAGCCGCACCTCGCCCGCCTGGGCGTGAAGGTGGGCAGCAACGCGCTCGACCCCCGGGCGGAACGCCTGTTCGACGAGGTGCGCGGCAGCATCGCGGACGTGTTCCCGGGCTGCGTCACCCTCCTGCGCATCGCGGTGCGCACCAAGAACCCGGAAGAGGACATCCGCATCGTGCGCAACGGCGCGCCGGATCCCGAGGCGGACGTGGGCGCGGTGCGCTCCCGCATCGGCGACGCCATCGAGCGCGTCGCGGCCGCCGCGGAAGCCGCCGCCGCCGCCGAAGCGGCTGCCCAGGCCGCGGCCTAGAGCCCGCCGGCCAGAGTTTCTCTCTCGGCTCGACGCCAGGCCCGCGCCGTCCCGGACGGGGCGGGCTTCGTCGTTTCCGGGCGCGGCCCCGGGCGTCTGCGGCCGGCATGAATTCCGCCCCTTGATGTCCGCATGACGTTGCGTCAGACAGGCACCTCCCGCGATTCGGTCGGGCGTCATAATCAGAACGGGATCATGGCCTTAGCCCATATCACCCTGCACTACGCCACCGACACCACCGGCTCCGGCTCCGGCCAGCCTCAGGCCGCGCCCCGCCCCACGGTTCTCGTGGTCGAGGACGAGGTGCTCGTCCGGATGATGCTCGCCGACGTTCTCGACGACGCGGGCTTCCGGGTCATCGAGGCCGCCAACGCCGACGAGGCCCTGCGCGTGCTCGCCGCGATTCCGGAGATCGCCGCAGTCGTCACGGACGTCGAGATGCCGGGCGGCAGCCTCAACGGCTTCGAGCTCGCGCGCCGGGTCCGCGACGAGTGGAGGATCGGCGTGCTGATCGCCTCCGGCCGTCAGGCGCCGCGCCAGGGCGAGTTGCCCGACGGCAGCCACTTCATCGCCAAGCCGGTCTATCCCGAGACGCTGGTGAGCCTCATCCGCTCCCTGCTGCAGGACTAGGTGTCCGTCTCGAGACGCTGGTGAGCCTCATCCGCTCCCTACTGCAGGACTAGGTGTCCGTCTCGAGACGCTGGTGAGCCTCATCCGCTCCCTGCTCGAGGGCTCGGCACAGAGCTGACGTCGGAAAGGCTTTCCGGCTTTCCCGGAAAGCGGCGGCGGCGGCTACTCCGGTCGAAACACAGGGCGCAATTCTGGCGCAACGGGACCGCTTTAGCGGTGGAGGCCTCACGCCGCGGGTTCGCACACCCGCGCGGGCCGGGAGATCCGCTCCCGGCGGAAGCCTGAGGAGAAGCCCCGTGTCGAAGACCCCGCTGCGCTGGCCCGCCAAGACCCGCGAGCTCCACAACCACCACTTCGATTCGACGATCTGGAACGACTTCGCCTTCCGCGACGACGACATCGTGATCGCCACCTATGCCAAGTCGGGCACCACCTGGACGCAGCAGATCGTGTCGCAGCTCCTGTTCGGCGGCGCCGAGGGGCTCGAGGTCGCCGAGATGTCGCCCTGGCTCGACCTGCGCGTGCCCCCGAAGGCCGTGAAGCTGCCGGCCGTCGAGGCCCAGACGCACCGCCGCTTCGTCAAGACCCACCTGCCCGTGGACGCCCTCGTCTACGCGCCGCAGGCCAAGTACCTCTACATCGGCCGCGACGGGCGCGACGTGGTGTGGAGCATGTTCAACCACCACGCCAACGCCAACGCGTTCTGGTACGAGGTCCTCAACGACACCCCCGGCCGCGTCGGCCCGCCGATCGGCCGCCCGCCGGCCTCGGTGCGCGACTACTTCGTCGAATGGATGGAGCGCGACGGCCACCCGTTCTGGCCGTTCTGGGACAACGTGCGCTCGTGGTGGGAGATCCGCCACCTCCCCAACCTGATGCTGCTCCACTTCAACGCGCTGAAGGCCGACCTGCCGGGCCAGATCCGGCGCATCGCGGCCTTCCTCGACATCCCGATCGACGAGGCCCGCTTCCCCGCGATCGTCGAGCATTGCAGCTTCGCCTACATGAAGGCGAACGCGACCAAGAGCGTGCCGCTCGGCGGCGCCTTCTGGGACGGCGGCGCGCAGACCTTCGTCAACGAGGGCACGAACCGGCGCTGGCGCGACGTGCTCTCGGACGAGGATTGCCGCTGGTACGAGACCACCGCCCGCATCCAGCTCGGCGACGCCTGCGCGCACTGGCTCGCCACCGGCGAGCGCGCGGATCTGGCGGCTGCCGAGCGGGCCGCGGCCTAAGTCTCGCCCCCGGACGCCCTCCCGCAATCACGGATCGCGCCCTCCGCGCGGTCCGTCAACTTGGCGGCGACGCCGGCAACCCTACGCGCGAATCGCGATTGACTCCCCGCGCCTCCTCCGCTGGCATGGACCCGAGCGCCGCCGGAGCGGCGTCCATCAGAGCATCCGTCGTGATGCCGCAACAAGGGGGTCCCTTCCGATGAAGTCCGTCCGTTCCGCCGTGCTGGCGCTGTCGCTTCTCTCGTGCGTGCCCGCCTGGGCGCTCGGCGCCATCGCGGTCGATTCCGAGCAGGGCCAGCGCGCCGGCGACGAGGGCTACGGGATCGGCTGGGGCAACACCCGCGCGGCCGCCTCCGCCGACGCCCTGCGCGCCTGCCGGCGGGCCGGCAACGAGAGCTGCCGGGTGCTGGTCTGGTTCGAGACCTGCGGGGCCTACGCGGCCAACCGCAGCACCTACGGGGTCGGCTGGGGCCGCACCCAGGAGGACGCCGAGGAGATGGCGCTCGAGAAGTGCGGCCGCTGCCGCATCGTCCTGTCCGAATGCGAGTGACGCCGGCGCCCCTCGCGCGCCGCGGGTGACGCCGAGGGGTCATCCGCGGACGGAGCCCTCGCGTCGCGGGACACCCGCGGTGTCATCCCGGCCGGAGCCCGTCAGGGCGCAGGGGAAGGGGATGACACCAAGGTTTTGGAACCCCTCCCCTGCACTCCGACGCGCCCCGGCGGGGGCGAAGCCTAGCCCGTGCAGCTTAGCTCACCCGGCGGACTGACCCGCCGGCGCCGGCGGCGCTATGGTTCTCTTCGAAACCGGGAGGGCGGCTGCGGGTTGGCCCTTCGGGCGGAGCCGCAGAGCGCCCGCGGGCTCGGGCCCGGCCGGCTCCCAGGAGAGGACGCATGGAGCATTACCGCGAATCCGACATCAACCGGTTCGTCACCATCGGCGCCACCGCGCTGGTCGTGCTCGGGCTCGGGCTTTGGGGCCTGCGCGTCTATGCCCAGCAGGGCCTGAAGCGGGATGCGCTGGAATCGCCCTGGGTCATCGCGGCCCGTGCCGAACAGGGCCCCTGGCGCGCCGTCGAGCGGACGCTGACGCCGGCCGAGGAAGACGTCCAGCAGCAGATCGCCCGCTGGCGGCGCGAAAACGCCGACGCCCGCTGACCCGCCGGCGCGGCATCCCATCCCGCCACAAAGTGCTCGCCCGGTTCCGACGACGCGGACCGGGCCGGACGCGCCGGCCCGCATCGCGCGCAGGTCGCGGGCCGCGACCTTCCGCCCACGCCAGGAACCGGCCGCCGGCCGGGATCGGCCGCTCACGCGGCCGGATCACGGGACCGGCAGCGTCGCCCGGGCGATGTCCGTCGCGACGGCGCTGCCGGCGCGCAGGAACGTGAAGAACTTGTCGAGCTCGTAGGCGGCCGCGTTGGCGACGTAGATCGTGTCCTTGTCGCGCACCGGAAAAGTCTGGGCGTAGAAGTAGCCTTCGGGCGAATTCAGGTTGATACGGTAGACGAGCGGCACGCGCCCGTCGCCCGCGGCGGGGACGGCAGGCGCAACGGCCTGGGCAATGAGCGGATCCTCGAACCGGAACAGGAACACCGACGAGGCGTCCGCGCGCACGTCCGAGGGCCCGCCCACCCGGGCGACCGCCTCGGCGAGCGAGACCGCCTCGGTCCGGAAGGGAACCTGGTCCACGGCTCCGGAGGCCCCGAACGCCGTGAAGGTCTGCGGGCTCGCGATGAGCTCGAGGGTGTCGCCCGGCTTGACGCTGATGTTCTCGCTCGGCTCGTTGATGACCCGCTGCAGAGACACCGTCCCGGTCACGCCCCCGCGGGTCAGCCGCACCAGGGTGTCGTAGGCCGGGCCCATCGCGCCGCCCGCGAGGGCGACGACGTCGAGGATGCGGTCGTCGCGCTGGGTCAGGCTGATCTTGCCGGTCCGCCCGCGCCCGCCCATGACGTTGACGGTGTTGGCGTTGTTGTCGTCGATGTTGACGAGCGCCTGCGGCTGGATGGCGCGGTCGCGCAGGCGCTCCACGATGACCTGCTCGATCTCGCGCGGGGTGAGGCCCGCGACCTTGATGCGTCCGGCATAGGGCACCGTGACCTCCCCGGTCCGGTCCACGACGGCCGGCGGAAGGCGCACCACGCGGGTGCCGCCCACCACGATGGTGTTGGCCCTGTTGGCCCGCCCGCCGGAATCGGAGTCGCCGAGCGAGCCGCCGCCGCGCGAGAACCCCTTGGAATCGTCCTTGCCCGAGGTCCCCGGCGAGAACAGCCCGCCGTCGCCGGCCTCCCAGATCGAGATCGCCAGCGCGTCGCCGATGCCGATCACCCGCGGCGCCGAGGTGCCCCCGACGGGAAAGCGGCCGATGAAGGTGGGGGGCTTGATCTTGC
>JAESGR010000716.1_pt1 | contig 16426 bp, 15 predicted proteins | sample 9269771 | NCBI WGS metagenome assembly JAESGR01 (sample SAMN15739572, study PRJNA653492) | algae metagenome | isolation source: Chroococcus sp. CMT-3BRIN-NPC107 and co-occurring heterotrophs from well... | place: USA: Clark Mountains Wilderness, California | collected 2010-04-18
TCACTATCCGAAAAACAGCTTCATTTTAAGAACTAAGCGAGATTGAGATATCTTTCTTGGGTGTAGGTTAGCTACCGGGAAATAGGAGTTCTAGAGAATATGTATGCTCGCACCAACTGCGGGGCGAGCAAACGCCTCCCAGGCGCTGCCACTACGCAAAAACAGTTCTATCCAGCGGTTCTGTTCGCCTTGTGCATTCGTCCAACCGCTGCTACCCGGTGCTAACGCAAGCTCTCTGGGTTCGACTGCAAAGCTGCCATCACTAACGAGCGCTTCAAGCTCCGTGTCACCAATCCGTACACGTACAGTCTCGCCGTCGCCTGCCTTGATGCTCTTGTGTTGGATAGTAGTTTTCAAGTTGCCGTAGCCGTCAATGTAGGCAATGCAATTTGGCGGCACGTCGGGGATATCTTCTGGAGGGATCTTCTGGGTTAAAGCATCGGGTTGACCTAGGGCAATAGCCGCTGCGGCTTGGGGAAACAGGTCACGAGAACGGAACTGCGAACCAGAAGCAGGAACAGCAGCCCAGCGCAACTCAGAAGCTGCATCGCGCACGAAAGAGAAGGCATAACCAGCATTAACCCCAATAACGCGCACACCCGTGGGTAAGCGTGCGAAAGCAAGACGTTCGCCAGCGTTACCAACACGCGCCTGTTCATCATCTTCTCGGGGCGCGACATTGTGGTAGATGATGGTTCCGGCGGGGGAATTGTTCAAGCCTAACTGTGCGATACAGAATCCCGCGGCGAGGGTGGCAAAAGCAGGCACGGGTGTGAGAATTGTTTCCGCATCCGGTAGATAAAACTTGATGCGCTGCACTACTTCAGCGAAGGCGAGATCGCCAAAGCCGTAATCGGCGATGATGTGAACCAGCATAGAATTCCTCCTGTGTCTCCAACGATATGCCACACTCCAGGTAAAAGGTTCTGCCCTCAGCCTGACGTAATGGGCGGAACCCCAGAGCATTATTGCCACTACGATGTCAAAAGCCGCTCATCCTACAACAGTGTTTGCATTTAGCCAAGGAGACATATGGCATATCACCCCAGGCAGAAGACTTCACCATCGGTGTCGAAGAGGTATCAAATTATCAACCCCACAACGCGCCAGCTTTGTTCGCGGACGTGTCAAGTGTAGAGCATTGAGTAAATCTACATTAAATACGTGTAGATACTGGGCTTTACAACTATAAATTCTCAACAATTGTCAATAAGCTCGTACCGAGGGTAAAATGACTTTTTGCTCACGAATTTTGGGCATTTCAGCCGAATTCAAAGTCATTGACTGCTGCCCCATCAAAGGGCTGCCATTTTTTGACGACTTATTCCCGATTTTTTCCAATTTTTGACAACCTCTACCGATTTTTGACAACTTATGACCACTGGGTGGGCGGCTTATTAAGTCTTATTGTCAATAATCCTCAGATGGAGCAAAACCAGCGCAAAAATTGGGAATTTTTGCCGACTTTTTCCGACTTTTCCCGATTGAGCAATAGTCTATGACGTGACGACCGACCAGAGGGAACACCATCTGGACTCCCTGAAAAATTCTCCGCACCTGGCGCACCTTTTAGTGCAAAAACACACATCAAAGCCTGACAGGGAATGCTGTTTGGGCATTTTTTTAGGGGGTTAGGCGAACGTCCCAAACCTCAGACGGGAAGAGAAACCTTTTGCGAACCCCTTCCGCACTCAGCACCATAAATCCCAGACCTTGGTGAAATTGATGTATGCTTTCCCAGTAGCACAGCAATTCAAGTTAGGTCATACTTACTACCCTCCTGGTGCTACTTCGCACGAGTAGCAGTAGATAGAGCGCTCGCCGCCAGTTGTAGCACCCCAGCAGTGCTGGAGCGAGCGCCTTACAGCGCCCAAACTAACTAGAGCCGACGAAGCTGCCCCAAAAAGGTATAAGCCCCCCCGTCAGCATCAAACAGCGTGAACTTTTGCTCAATGCCTACCAAATTGGCAACAGCAATGCAACTGTGGACGAAGTAGCCAGCCACCCAATCGCCAGCGCTATTAAGAATCTCCACTGGCTGAAGCCGACGATTCGTTGGCTGCTTTTGCTTAAGTTGTGGTGGCGTGGATGCCGATGGTTTAGTGGGCAGTCCTTCTGTGGCACTGTTGGCAGTAGTTTCTAGTGGCGCTAAAGTAGCAAGCGGATTTACTACTGGCGAAACTTTTTCAGGTTGTGCCATCGCCCCTGGCTCACTGACGACCTCACCGACGACCTGGCTGACGACTTCACTGACGACCTGAGAGGTAAGCTGTGATTGAGGTTTAGGATTACTGGTGGTAGGAGGAGCAAAAATTTCTGTTAAAGCCCCATTAATTTTTGCATCGTGTTCTAATTCATCTTTACTAGCTAAAAGTTTTAAAGCCAAAAGGTCGTCAGGGTCGTCAGAACTATTACTGTAGTAGTGTTTCAGGTCGTCAGAGCGGTCGTCAGAGCGGTCGTCAGATAGGTCGTCAGTTGCCACGCTATCTTCTAAAAACGGCGCACTATCGCCGTCAGAGCGCAGTTTTAGTCCGCGAATAACGCGACGACCAGTAGCATCACGCGCCCATTGCACGTCACTCCAACCGAGCGTCTGCTGGACTAGCTCAATTAAGTCAGCGCTAAAATTATTCTTACCTTTAGCTTGAAGACCGCTAATACGACAGTAGTGGCAGTAAGAGCCAAATAAAGTAGAAATAAGCGGGTTGTAAGGTTGGTCTGCCCACTCATGGCGATCGCTGCCGATTTGGGTTTGAGCATGAGGAGCATGAATCACTAAGTCATTGACCCAGGCAGCAATAGAATCAGTGCGGAGCTTGGACTGCCACAAAGTAGTGCTGACCCCATCGGAGCCGAGCCGTCGCAGAACGCGGGTAATTTCATCGTTAGGGATAGAGAGCAAGTAGTTAGTAAAAGCTGATAGCTCCGGTTCAAATTCAGCTTCTAGATCCAAAACTTGACCTGCGGCGGGTTTATGGTCAAACGCCAGCATGAGAATCCGCCGCGTCAGCCAACTGCCGCCGTCGGCATGGAAGATGGGGGCGTTAGAAGTGACAATCGCTAAACCAGGAAAGCGGAAGTTAATGCCATCCTTGTACAAGCGTCGTCCGCAGAGGGTGTCCTGCCCAGTTAAGCGCTTGAAGTTAGATAAACTACCAGTGACCTTATCTTGGTCGGGGAGGATGACTAGACGCTTACCAATCAGCCGCGCGACCTCGTGTTTATCTTCCAAGTCAGTCAGGCTACCATTCCAACAGTTTTGCGGACCGATTACCGCCTCAAGCAAGCGGGTGTAAGTTGATTTACCCGTGCCGCCCACGCCAATTAGGTGCAGGAATTTCTGCAAGTCACAGCGACCGCGCAGGACGGCGGCAGCAAAACACAGCAACATTTCTTTATGGGCTGAATTTGTCCCTGTTGACTGCTCTAACCAAGTATCGATCTTGGTCCAGCCAGTAGCTATAGAGTTGTAAGGACGTGGTAAGCACCAAGTCAGGCGATTGCCAGGAGCGTGGGGTTCTAATTGTCCAGTAGCGAGATTAAGTACGCCATCAGTAAAGGGGAGAATATCGTTAGCAGAGCGTTCGCCCCAAAGGCGCTCAAACAGCCGCCGTCGCATCTTGGCGACGATGTTAGTCACGTAAGCGGCGCTGCCATAGCCGACGATGCCCTTGGACTCTAAAATCGCGTCCACGACAGATTCTAAATACTGTTCGCTGACAGCACTCCAGACTCCAGCACGTTCCAAGCCGTAATGCATCCAGGTCTTCTGCTCGTCGTTCCACAGCAGGCGAGCGCGGTAGTCGGCGATAATTTCTCGCCCGATAACATCGGCTGGGGGAATTTTTTGCGTTCCAGCAGCTTTGCCAAACTGGGTAACGCTAGGAGTGCGCTCTAGTTGTTGCTCTAGCCTTTTTAACCATTCGCTGTAGGGTGTAGCATCATTCATGATTTGTTCAAATTCATCAGCACCGTGAGCGACAATCAAATCATCGCAGCCCTTACCTAGTTGTAAATCCCAAGTGACGATGCGGACAATACCCTTAGCGCGATGAATTAGGTGTCCCAAAACGCGCAAGGCATCCTGCACTAACTCTTTGATGACAACATCAGCATCAAACACTAGGTCAATCGGACGACCTGGAACAACGAAAGGTAGAAGCGACGGGTGCAGCTTTTTCTTTTTCTGCCCATTCCAAACGCCAGTCAGAGCGATCGCTACCCAGCCACAAGACAACAGACACGCTGCTTTTTTCGCGCCTTCGGTAATCAGGATGGGAATTTCTGGATGATTTAGCACCCACTGCCAGAAACCTAGATCGTCGCGCGACTCATCAATATCCTCATTATCAATCGGTACGCCGAATCGCTCGCTGACCCGGACCCATTCATTGAGAGCTAGAACCAAGCAGATAACTTCAGATTCAGCATCTTTAGGAAAAGAGAAGTATTTTTGCGGTTTTTCCTGATTGGGGAAAACAATCGGCTGATCTGGCTTGAATTGACCAAACTGGGTTCTTTTTCCCGTTAGCGGGTCGCAGCTAGTGACATACCAGCCACCAGTGCCGAGATACTTCTGCCAATTGAGCAGATTGGCTATGGCAACTGGATGATCAATGCTGTTTAAGTTTAGGCGTGTGATTCCTTCAGTGACGCTGCTGCCCTTTACCCACTCATCAAGGTGTGCCTGGGTAGCATCATTAGCCAAATTAGCGCGATTTAGTACACAATTGATCATAGACACGGCACTCCTTTGAGCCGTGGATTGGGTGAGTCCTGCCAACAACATCTCGTCGCCAAACTTTGAAGTGTTGCAGGGTTGACAAAAAAGTACCAAATAAGCAAGCGAGCCAGCAGTGGTCTAACTTATAGACGCTGCTGGCTTCTGCTTTTGGGTTTGGTACAAGTACTCCATGGATTTGATTCGTGTTGCTGATTGTTAGTGTGAACGATTATCCTTTCTGTGCCTTAGCTTGCTGATGTTCCTTATTAGCTTGAGTTAACAAGTGAACAATCTGCCGATTCAAAAAGCGCGAGTCTTCTTTAGCCCATTCCTCCCAGTCTTACCCCGATTTAGCGACCAAAACCACTGACAAAACTCTGCTCCTACTTGGTTACTAGGGAAGACTGGGGAGAAATTTTTTTCTTTCTCGGAGGCTGCCTCCCTGTGCCGACCTCCGATGCTCTTGAGGTTGGCGCTCGTGTTTGGAAGTAGAAAAATGTAGCCGATGCTGCCATAGGCACTCAGGATGGAGTAACTTAGATATACATAGGGATTTGGTATGGACTGGATCTGGTACTGACTGAACCTGGCACTGACACGAAGGTTAACTTCGCTGACAAGTGCAGTAGATAGCCGTAGACTCGTCGCTTAACGTAAAGCTACGGATGGACGTAAAGAGAAGGCTGGGTAAGCGGTAAGTTTTCCAGGCTCGTAAGCTTCCCAGTTCTTGCTCTTAGAGAATAATAATACAGATTGTCTTGAATGGTAAACAATATTGTTACATACTTACCATATTTTTACTTATGAAGTTTGGCTTACAGATACAATTAGAAGATTGCTCTCTTTTGGGACAGGAAATTCTCAGCTACATGGAGACGACTGGAGTCTCAATGCGTAAGTTGGCTTCGCAGGCAGGCATTACTCACCCAGGGCTGAGAGTAATTATCCTGAAAGGGGGAAATCCTACGGAGAGCAACATTACTAAGCTGGCTCGTGTCATGGGTAAGCATCCTACACAGCTTTACCAATTAGTTTACGAAGACAAGATCAGGGCTATGGCCGAACCTGATGCCATCGTTCACCTTATGGAGTTACTGATGGATATGTTCGAGCTTCTCCGTAAATGGACGGGTCAATTACCCGAACAAGAAAAGTTATCTGACTACAAACTTCTCGATAAAGCCCTTAAAACCATAAAGTCTCTTCAAGATTAATTTTTAGTATGTAATTCAACCATATGTTATGGATGCACTTGCTCATTTCACTATCGGGAATAGGGGATTGCTTCTACTTTGGAGAATTACACTTTTAGTCAATGTGAAAATATTCATCTGCTCTGGAAAAGAAAAACGCTGCGGAGCGGCGATAGGCTTGCCTGCTCAAAGTTTATTCTGTGGGATTCTGACTCGAATAGTCTGGTATCGATTGCATCATTTCGTCAAGTTGCCCAATTGAGCGCTCTAGATACAGAAAAAAGTTTCCTAGACAGAAGTGAAATGGAAAAAGCGCTGGTCAAAAATGTTGAGGCTTAATCTGGATGAATTTGTTGTTGTGCAAAGAGTGTATTTATGGTTCAAGACAAGCCGTGTAATGACAGAGTAAAAAACGAAACCAAAAGAGCGGTTTCAGAGTGTGTCGCTGAAAAACCTGAAGCGTCGCTTCACGTCCATAAGAAGAATTCAATAGATGCGCTAGTCTCTACCTTGGAGGCGCTAACCAAAAAATAAAGTGTTTACTATTGCCAAGTGAACTAAATTGTTAAAGTAACTGATAAATTTAGTCTATGGTTCTACAGACTAAATTCCTGGCTATGCTTCTGTTCTTTTTCCCGCTCTTGCTGTTGTTTTCGCTCTAGATGAAACATATTTTTAAGCTCCTGATTCCAGTCCTTCGCTTTCGGTAGTTTGCGTACACAGGTGGGTAACTGTTCGATCAGTTGTTGAGCCATTGAGTTACCTAAAGTGTCATTGTCATGAGCAACTATGACTGATTTGTTGGGCAGCGTCCGCAAAAATTCTAAAGGAACTTGCCCTGCTCCATCCGTAGATAAATAGATTGTCTTGCGTGAGTCGGTGCGGTCTAAAACAGCAAAGGACATCGCATCAATAGGAGACTCAACCAACACCGCTCTGACAATTGGTTCGTCTGATTGTCCTCCCTTTTGGAAGTAAAACCATCCATTACTCCGCTTAGAGCCAAGTGCTAAACCTTTAAATGTGTTGTTGGCTCCGGCTGTACCTCTAAGCGACGCACCAGTAATTGTTTGCTCATCCAAAGAGCGGCGAATAAATACAGCATTTTGCTTGTCGTCTGCATAAACCAACCCAGAGCCATGCAGACTATCTAGCAGGCTGCTAGGAAGTCGGCGTTCGCGGGTGAGGTAGGTTTTAACAAACTGCCACTTGTCTACATTCGGCGTTGGGGCAATAAAGGGATGAGGTTGTTCAGTTTGGATAATCTCTCTAGTTTGATAAGTGACAGCTTTTAACGTTGCTGATTCCCCCAAGCGATCATTTAACCACGCTACTGCTTGTTTAAAGTTGCAACCATTGACGTGCATTACTAAATCAATTGCACCTCCACCACCTTAAAGGTGCTGCCAGTCATAAAACTTGCTACCAGTGATATTGATAATGTGGTTCTCATTGAGCCATTTATGTTTGTCTTTGGGGTCGGGGTCTAAACCTAATTCATAAGCAACTTGTTCGAGGGGAATGTCCCGCACCTTGTTAGCTAAATCTTGATATTTTTTCTGCCATAGCTGTGCTTGTTGCGCTTGCTCTTTAGCAATGCGTTCTAGTTCCAGAAATCTTTTTTCTTGGCTTTCTAACTTTAGAGCAAGTGCCTTAGCCGTCTGCTCCATCTGGGCGCTACTCTTAATTGCTCTTTGACGATCTGCTACGAGTTGCTGCATTGAGGAGACATCTAAACTTGTATCAGGTGCAGAGTTGACCGCAGCGTAATACTTGCTAATTTCTGTATGCTTGGCTTTACTGCCTTTGATGCCGCGTTCTAGTCCTAGGGTCGCCATAGCATCAGCGAAGTCATCTTGCAGTTCGGACAGTCGATAGCGACTACCACCAAGTAAAGCTCTACAGTTAAGTTTTCCTCGCTCATCCAGAGGAACCATATAGGCGTGGATATGCGGGGTAGATTCGTCTAGGTGCAGTTCGGCTCTAACAATGCGGTCGCCATATCTATTGGCTAGCCACTCACAGGCAGACTGTTGGAAGTCCTCTAGGTGCTTGGGCTCATAGTATCCTGCTCTACTTGGGTCATCAGGTCGGAAGTATCCGGGGCTGGCAGTCAGCAGAAACTCAACCGCCAGTACAGCATTCTTGCGGATTGTCTGGTCGCCTATGTGCTGCCGAACTAGGATTTCTAGGTCTGGAATGTTAGGGCTGTCGGGTTGCCCAATAATGCGGATGTGCTGTCTAGTTGGGTCAGCGTTAGGTGTATCGTATCTGCGGCTAGTGTGTTTACCCGAGCGACCAACCGAGCCAGCCTTGAGCTTTTGGATGCGACAAATCCCGTATGCCATGCTTTTTTCTTTCCCAGCAGCTATACTACTTCTATGCTTCCCTATCAGGGCTGGGGACTGCCCCCGGAGGGCGAGCGGAACAATTTTGAGCGTAGCGACCCCGTAAGGGCAAAATTGTGGAGTAAGCTTTAGAACTATAAAATACCCACCCATAATCTAACAGTAGCTCCGGGTGCGGCGCTACCCCTGTTACTACTGGGAAAGAAAGAATCTGGCGGTTAGGGACGGGGCTGGCTGTTTTCGCTTGGTCGCTGTGGGCAAAACTTAATTTATCTTTACCAGTATTAGTTTACCAGTGGGGCTAATTCCGTTAGACTTTACCCTATGTAAATGGGTGGTTGTATGCCTGTCAAGCAAACGGTTATTGATATTAATGAGCAGCAGCTTAAGTCGATCTTAGAGAAGGTAGAAGCGCGGCTTCCTCCTAAGCCTAAACAGGGGATGACTCTAAGAGAGGCGATCTCTAAGTTTAAGCCGACGATTACTAAGGCTTTGAAGCGCGGTTATACATACGAAGAAGTTGCAGCAATTCTTACAGAGGAAGGAATAAGTATTAAAGGAGCGACGCTTAAGCAATATTTAGCTGAATCGAAGAATAAGAAACCTCCGAGTGTAACTGCTTCAGTAAGTTCAAATAAGTCATCAACCTCAACGACTGAAGATTCATCAGCGTCAGATATTAAAGCAGATACTAAATTGAAATTATCTAGCAGTAAAGATGAAAAAACAGATATTAAAGCAGAGGCTGAAGCGGATACAAAACAGGAGACTAAATCAAAGAATAAACTTACCTCAGTAGTCCGGGGTAAGTTTACAGATATTCCGAGTAACGATGAGTTCTAGAGGGGAATTATATTGTGGCAAGTAAACAAGAAAAGTCAGAAGGTTCTGCTTTCAAGCGCCTGGTATTTATCTATGGAGACAAGGGTGGTGTAGGGAAGTCGGCGGTCGCTCGTTTGTTATTGGATATATATCGCTATGAATCAATAAATTGTCAAGCAATTGATTCGGATACAAGTAACGCGGATCTATATCGCTGCTATAAGCGTGTAGGTGATAAAGGAATAGTGCTGTTGGATGAATAAGGCGATGCTGTAGAACGGGTAGATTTTACGGTACGAGGTGAAGCTGATTATTTAATTGATAGTTTGGGAGAGTATAAGGATTTGATGCTGGTGGATCTACCAGCCAGATCCAGAGATGCGTTTACAAGTTTAATTCGGGAATTAGATTTGCTTTCTGTAGCGTCAGAGTCAGGCTATCGGGTGACGATTGTTCATGTGTTAGGTAAGACTCGTAATTCAGTAAGTGCGTTAAAGGATGTAGTTGAACTTTGCGGTCAGGGGGCTGATTATGTAGTGGTGAAGAATCTGCTGTTTGGTGAGCCACATACTTTTAGCCGCTATGATGCCTCGCAGACGAGAAAGAAAGTAGTGGAGCACTTGGGTGGGATAGAGTTAAATCTCTTAGAGATGTTTTGGACATCATGGGATGCGATAGAAGATAACGATTTACCTTTTCGCACGGCGGTGGATGCAGAGAATACTATTTTACAGCGCAGCCAACGCACTAGAGCTTATCGTTGGCTGATGGATATGACGGAGGAAGTGAAGAAAGCGGGTAAGTATTTGGGGTTGGGTGAATGACTTTTATTGATGATAATTATCTAGATGGCATTATTACTCGGATGACTGCTGAACATAAAGCAACTATTATGCGGACGGCGAGACGGTTGAATTTGCCCGATGATGATGTGCTGTTTTTGTATATAGGTGCGGTGGAGTACACTGTGCAACTATGCGAGGATATCTTGGGTGGGATAAGCTCGGAGCGGCAGCGTCTTGAGCAATCAACTCAAACAACTCAAAAAGCAAGCATAGAGCAGGCGGAAAATCTAATTAATAGTCTGACTCAAGTGGGTTTGCCTGTAGTTGCAGATATGCAAAAGGCTGGGATGGCGAGTACGTCGGCAATAGCAGAGGCAAATGCAGAGGTATTAAATCAATCTAGGGTGACGATAAGGGAAGCTGTTGTACTCCAAAAGCTGTTGACGGTATGGGGAGCTAAGGTGGAATCAAATAGCAAAAATAATGAACAGGTTTTGAAAGCTTTGTCAGAGCGAGTGGGGCAGTCACAGAAGGGGTTGGAGACGGCGCTATCACAAATCAATGGGGCGAATACGGCGCTAGTTGAGCTGCAACGAAACACTACTTGGATAAAAGTGGCGGAGTGGTTTTCGCCGCTTGTGGCTCTGCTGGTGGCGGCGTTGGTTGGTGGTGGGGGTAGCTGGTGGGTGATGAATCTTAAGTATAATGATTCCCTTAATGTCTTGGGGCGTAATTTGGTGAAATGGAATATAGATCGAATTCTTAAGTGGCAAGAAGATGACAATTCTAAATGCACTCTCTGGCTTGTGCCTCCGCCGGAGCAACGGAAGTAACAGGAGCGGGAGTGCTGAGGTAAGTCTACTTTTTTAAATGAGCTAGTGTTACCGAAGTTGCGTACTGTTTGATGTCGCACGCAGCCTCCATAGCACTAACATAATCAGGTATTGGCGTTATTTGTGTAGGTTATCGTTGTGGAGAGTCAAAAAGGCGATTAGCGTTTTGCTACTTCCGAAAGAGCCGCCAACCTGATTAAACGCACTAACTAGAGCCTTATCCATTTCTCATTTCAACCCCAATTGATATCTACTGCTTGATTAATTTCTATGCCTGACCAACTGCCTCAAAAGTCTTTGACCACAGCTATCCCTACGAATGAAACTAAGCGGTTGGCAGCGCTGCATCATTATAAGATTCTCGGCACTCCCCCCGAAGCAGCGTTAGAACTGATGCTCTATCGCTCGTATTTGCGCTGCGATCGGGATTGTAAATTAGTTTGTGTCAAATATTACTGCATTAAATAAGCGGCACTGCCTGAGCGGTTGGCATTGGCCCTTGGGTAAGTAACAAGCTTATAGGCATTATGGTTTGCTACTTGCTTGATAGTTTGCCTTCCACAACGATTGATGTTCATCCAACGATTAAGGAAGGAAGTGCCATGGGAGACAAACCTTGATGATGCCACCAAGCTTGCGTTACACTCAGCCAGTAGAAAAGAGTTATCGTTGTTTGTCTTCATGAGATTCACGCTAATAATAAATAATTTTTTGACTTTTATATGGCAAAGAAATGAAAGCTTCTGACTTCGATCTGTTTGCAGAAAGTTTCTAGCACCCGTTGAATATATAGTTTATTGACAGTCTTTTGAGGATTAATCTAATAAAGTAAGCACTTACCTTATCGGTAAGATTATTTGGCATTTGTTCAGAGTTTTTAACTGGATTAACTGCAACTATAATTGCATTTGAGATCACATTAGTTCTAACTAAGACAAAATTATTCACAACCAGCCTAGAGTCATGTTATGCATAGGAACAAATTATTAAGTTAGTACTTTAAATTTAGTAATTACACGAAACTAATGTTTCGTGTAATCTAAAAAAATTGATAGGGAAAATCTTTAGACCAGAGGGATTGAAGCGACAAGGGAACGTGAAATTAATCTCTAAAGGAGCAAATAATCCTTTTCTCTATTTGACATTAGTATGATTAAGGTGCTTGTTCACTTTCCTTTCAAACGAGTAGACATTTCTAAAATAAGCACGTAGTTTTAGCTATTAAACTACATGAAGTTAAGACACAATAGTTTATATTCATGATTTATTATAAGCGCTACCTATTTAATACTAAGTAGCTAGGCAAAAGAACGTAGCTTATAAACTTTAATTTTCAGACTAGAGCAAAGATAAGCAAAATGTACTTGTTTTTGTAGTCACGCTTTTGTAGTATAAATAGGTAATCTAAGATTATTTATACCAATATCTCTTAGGTAAAACATTTAATAAACTAGGATTTATATTTAAAATTTTTGGTTAATGTTTACGTTTTCTTGACATTCATGAACTTTGATATTTTTTTTGTTTTTAGTTGAGAATTTAGTAGACAATCTTTTTTACCTAGTTTATTAACTAGTAGCTATAGGATGTTACAAAATTAACTAAATAAATTTATGAGAATTATAAACAATAATTCTCACTTAGTTTTTGTAATTACTTATGTGAAAAAATACAGGAGAAATCTGCGAAAGCAGTAACTGCCTCGGTTAGTAAATTATTTAAAATTTAGGAAAACTTTAAGCCGAAACTTTCAATCCGCTTTAGGCTTAGGTTCTAAATTGAATTAATTGGCAAAATCTCTCAACTTTACTAAAGTTAAGAAGATTTTAAGCATCTGTTAACTGATAATTACCAACAAAATATATACAGAAAGTCAAATCAATGAAAATCCCAAAGCCTCTGAAAGAAAAAAGTAAGAAAACATGTAGCTTGTCAGTGTATGCGATAGCTGCTACTCTGGTTACGTCGCCATTAGCATTCGCTGCTCCTCCTTTCCAAGAAAATCAGAGGACGGTAAACTTAAAATTTCGTATTACTAACAATGCTATAGGTGGATGCAACAGTACAGGTATGTGCATCAATGCGTCGACGTACGATGGCCTCGATGACCTCGTGCCCAGCGAAGTAGAGTCACACGTGAGCGTTTCTAATGGTCTTAAATCTATCGCTTGCTATGGTTCCGCATACGTGAACGCGATTTCTGTGAATCCAGTCAATGGAAATACGAGCATCCAAGCCACGCTCGATCCTTTAGATCCTTCATGTTCTAACTACAACTGGGACTCTGGTACAGTTACGATTAACCTTTCCGGAAGCTACCCAGAGGGGGGGTATCGCAACTCAGCGGATAGCAAATCAACGATCTTCAGTAACGGGACGACCCACAAGTTAAACTACAAATCTGACTTATTCCAACAGACATTTACCGGCTTCATTACAGGCTTCAATGGTCCTTGGTCAGGTGAAGCCGGTACATACCGTAATATCGATCGTGAGCTGGTGAATCTGATTACGTTACCATTAGCATTCGCTGCTCCTCCTTTCCAAAAAAATCAGAGAGCGGTAAACTTAAAATTTCTTGGTACTAGCAATGGTATAAATGCATGCAATAGTACAGGTGCGTGTGTTGAGGCGTCGATGGACGATGACCTTTTGACCGGCGAAGTACAGGGATACGTGCGCGTTACTAGCTCTTCTGATAATGATTATAAACTTATCGAGTGCCCTAGTTCCGCATACGTAAACGTATTTTCTGTAAATCCAGTCAATGGAAATACGAGCATCCAAGCCACGCTCGATCCTTTAGATCCTTCATGTTCTACCTACTACTGGGACTCTGGTACAGTTACGGTTAACCTTTCCGGAAGCTACACAGAGGGGGGGGTTCGCAACTCAGTAGATGGCAAATCAGCGAGCTTCAGTAACGGGACGACCTACAAGTCAAACTACAAATCTGAGTATTTCCAACAGACATTTACCGGCTCTATTACAGGCTTCAATAGTCCTTGGTCAGGTGAAGCCGATACATACCGCAATATCGATCGTGAGCTGGTGAAGTAGATTGCTTGCTTGCATCTTCCCACAAAAAAGAACTAGCAGCGATGCTGCTAGTTCTGCTATCGATATGACTTCAAAGGTAGCTCACTATAACTGTAGTCAGCGATAGCGCTGATAACATAAGCAAAAATTATCAGATATGCCCCAAACCCTGATTCTGCCGTGGGTGCGAAGTGTTTAATTGATAAGTAAAATCTAATTAGGGCCAACGCGATCACTGTAGTAACGAGATAGCAATGCTTTAAGGCTTTAGTTCCACGAAATCCTGATTTCGTGGAACAACTGGCGCAAACTATTGATCTGTCGTTAGCATTTCAAATCTGCCAAGTCTACTTAAAGCTTTACTTATCAATCGCCTCACGACAGAATCAGGATTTGAGCCATTTAGATGATTTTTGCTTATGCTTGCTGCCGCCTTACCGCTTTGGGCTATAATCGGCTCCTCTTGATGCGTCACCGATAGCAGAGCGAGCGGCGATAGTTTCATCGCCCATGGCTAAATGCCCCTCTTTGTTGCTGCAAAACTGCTATTACCTAGTTAAGTCTATAGTTCAAGTATTGAGGCAAAAGACGAAATGGATAACAACACAATTGAGGTGACTGGAATCCCCAAGCACCTGCTATCGCTCCTTGATGAACGAATTCGTACTCAAGGTGGCGATCGAGCCGGATACATTCGTCAATTAATCGAACAGGATGTCTTAGCAGCATCACACACGCAGAAACAGCCAATCTTACCAGGCAAGCGGCAACCGTTTGACCCAGAAAAGTGGGCAGCAGATATGAAAGCCTTAGCTGAAAGAGCAGATTTAATCCCAGTCTTGCCACCAGAAGCGTTTACTCGTGAAAGTATATATGGGAATCATGACTAATGCCTTACATGGCAGATACAAACATCCTGTTACGGTTTGTTGCCCCAAATGATCCCAATCACGCTTTGGTTCGTGATGTCATATACTCTCTGCTCACAGGCTCGAACGAAGTCTGTTACACGTCACAAAATTTAGCAGAATTTTGGAACGTATGTACGCGCCCGATAACAGCGCGTAGTGGATTTGGGTTGTCCGTTGAGGAAACGGACCTACGGGCGAAGGTAATAGAAAGTTACTTGACGTTCTTGCCTGATAGCGAGGCAGTTCATCTGGAATGGCGACGACTTGTTGTGACAAGTAGTGTCATGGGAGTCAAGGTTCACGATGCCCGACTTGTCGCGGCAATGCTCGTTCATGGTGTGACGGATATCCTGACGTTCAATCCCGACAACTTTAAGCGCTTCGGTCAAATTACTGCTGTTCATCCCACAGCGATAAATCCGTAAGGAGCGCAGTAGTTAGCGTGTTGGTATTTTGTCAGCAACAACCGTAAAATTCAAGCATTGCAGTTAAGAAAGCGAAAAGCCTTGATGCTTCGTGCTAGGGAGCAGCGCAAATCTGACCCAGTTAACGTCAATAGAGCGAACGCTGCAGATATTTCCACAGATAGATTGTTTACCGCTTTTTCATTCAGCTAGATTACTAATAACTATATATTTACCGAGTTCTCCAAAGAGCTTGATAGAATGTTAGGCAATTAAGTGGGTAGCCTAATTCAATCCAGTATCTTCACCTTATAGAGATGATTTCGCTGGCTTTGAAGCGGAGGAACCAATTATTGGGGCGAATCTCATGCCTATTGAGACAGACACCTTCCAGTCTGAGCCCGTCAGCTAACTCCGTCGGCATTGGAAGGAGCACCATTGACACCAGCTTGTTCTGGGCTGTCGTCCTTGGGGTCTCCTTGCGGCTGTTGCTGCTAATACAGAGTATGTCAGCGCTCCGTTTCTTGACCCACCTCGTAAACCGCTACAGATTAACAGAGGTTAAGACGATGATTTACAAGCAATGGGTTCTGAGTATCAAACAAGAGTGGAACGGGATTACAGTAGACTATTTTGACCCAGAAGGAAACTGCTACAGCGAACCCTTCTGTTTTCCCACGCTGAATGAAGCAGTGAGCTATGGTCGGCTCTGTGTGGACCGACTGATTCAGTCAAAGTCTAAATCCTGCACACAGGTTTGTGTGTAACGGGTGATTTTTCAATTGACATCTGGCGGGACTCTCACGCTGCTGTTGGCTCAAGAATTTGGCACCTAAAGCGGGAGGGTCCTTAAGAGCATTTCTCCGGAATCAGCCGGGGAATAGCTTGAGGTAACCGGGTAAACACTGACGAGAGTTATTGATTAGAGGGCTCACAGGAGAAATTTTTCATGGCAATAAAAAATTGGCATGGCTTTACACACGTAGATTTTTTTCCAGCTGACAAGTTCAAGTTAATTGGAGAGTGCGGCGGTCAAAAACTTTTACTGATTGGAAGAGCTAAAGCTCTCAACGATCCAATTGTGGCTATCTGCCAAAGTGACGAGCCAAACCAGGAAGATTTATTTGCCTGCGATCTTTATGAGTTGATGAAGTTCAGTCACGATCCTATCAACCTGAGTGCAGACATTTGGGCAAAATGTGAATCCGAGTAGCTGCAAGTAGGGATTGGGAAAGCTGGTTGTCAAAGACTGTCTACGTAGTCTTCGAGGTCGGTGCGCTTTACACGGTAGCCCCTACCGATGATCTGCGCGGTGAGTGTGCCGTCTTTGATAGCCTGGCGTAGCCTCTGGCGAGAAATTCCAGCTAG
>JAESGR010000717.1_pt1 | contig 16397 bp, 15 predicted proteins | sample 9269771 | NCBI WGS metagenome assembly JAESGR01 (sample SAMN15739572, study PRJNA653492) | algae metagenome | isolation source: Chroococcus sp. CMT-3BRIN-NPC107 and co-occurring heterotrophs from well... | place: USA: Clark Mountains Wilderness, California | collected 2010-04-18
CGCCCGTACCCGTGAAACCTTATGGAGTACCATCGGCCAGACACTCGACCCCTTCAGCCCAGCCGAATGCCAGGACTATCTCGCCAACGCCGGTTATGAGTTCGAGTGAATCGAAACTGCTCTAGAAGATCGGGTGCCACATCCTATTGTACATAAGAGCATGCGTGGACCAAGTCCGGTCGCCAACGGTGTTCCTGTCGGATCATCTGGTCATGGCTTCCTTGCCAGGGTTGGTGCCGGATTGGCCGCAGCGGTGAGGGAGCGAGTGCTCGCTGATCACCCGTTGCGTAGGGGTGGGATAGCCACAGCACGACCGGACCGATGGCTGGCCAGGCTGTGGCGCCCGCCTGTGGACGGACTCGGCTTGCGGTCAGGCGCCTTGAACGAAAACCCGCGGTTCGTCATGCGAACGACACTGGCTATCCCAGCGAGTTGCTCCTCGTTTCGACCGGACATCGGCATCAGCGGGAGGGCCCAAGGCTAGCCCTGGGCACATGCCGATGTCCGACACGTTCTCGAAGGTCGAGCTGATCCGCGGGATGGCCCGCAGGCGGGGGTCTTCCGAAGAGGCCCTCGACCTTGCCCGGTCAGAAGAAAAGCTACCTGGCGTTCCAGCCTTTTGCCGAAGGGCGGTTCCCGAGGGAAGCCGCCGGGCCAGACAGGAGGACCGCAGGCTCGGAAGGACGACCTGGAGCTTGCTGCCGACATCCGTCGCCTGATCGATCAATGGCCTGGTCATGGCTAGCGCCTGATCACCGCGCTGCTCAGGCGCGAGCGATCCGGGGACAAGGCAGTGGCCAGCCACAGGCGCATCTGCCGGCTGATGAAGAAGCACGGCCCGCTGCTCGCCAAGCCATACCGGCCGTCGCCATCAGCAAGCCCATGATGCAGGTCGTTACCCTGCGCTCGAACATCCTTGGCGTTCGCCTGCTGGAACGGCGAGTTCGTGCAGGACCTGATGATCGACTGGGTCGAGCGGCGCTTGGCGCCATCAGGGCGCCTCTCCCGATCCAGTGGCTGTCCGGCAACGGCTCGGCTCATGCGGCGGCCAAGACCATCGAGCTGGCGACAGCACTTGGGTTCGTCCCCTGCTTCACGCCGTCGAGAGCCCAAGGAGCCGAGGCGTTCGTGATGAGCTTCAAGCGCGGCGATGGCCGGGTGAACTCCGTCTCTGATGAGGTCACCGCCGTGGCTGCTCTGGAGAAGTGGATGGCCGAGTACAACGAGGTCTATCCCCACAGCCGGCTCGGCTATAGCGCACCCGGTGCATCTCGCAGAGCCACCTGCCAACCCGCCGCGTTTCCGATCTGGCGGGGGCAACGCCACCTGATTGGCAACCTCGGAAACCTATTGTTAATTTGATGATGCCAGACTGGCTTCAGTGCTTTCCAACGCAGGAATCCATGATGGCCAAGCTGTTTCGCCAACTCCTGTCGGGCCAGGAGGGGACGACCGCCATCGAATATGGCTTGGTCGCCGCGCTGGTCGCCGTGGCGATCCTCGGTACTCTGTCGACGTTCGGTGAAAAGCTGAGCCAGACCATGGCGGCCATGCATGAGCAATGGAGCCAGCAATCGGAGTAAAGGCGAGCACCGGCTCTTAATATCCAAGACAAGTGCGTAGGCTTGAAGGACGGTAGACAGCGCAGAGCAAGCTGCAAGATATCGTGTGACTTGCTCACGCTTTCATGTCTGCTGGCAGAGGATGCCGGCTGGCAGGGTCATCAGGTCCCGCTTGAATGGGGTTGCTGGGTCATGGACGGTCACGATGTGGACCCGGGAGAGGAGTGGCCGGCGGTCAGCTTTGCTGTGGCTTTATCCGGAGGATCAGACTTCGGCCGGATGGACCGGACTGCGCAAGACCAAGGCGTTGTCCCACAGGTCCGACGGACGAGCAGTCGCGGCGGACCAGGCCGCTGCTGCCCGGCGTGACCAGGCGTGGCACAAGCCGACGCCAGAGATGCGTTGGGTATTCGAGGCGTTCCGCTACACGGTTCATTGCGGCGGCGGCGGCTGGCTGTAGCTGCTGATCCATGTCGGTGCGTCGCAAAGCGATCCCCCGCTTGCCCGCCAAGCCGAGGACGGGTCGGCTGCTCCAGGATGGAGCGGCATTTGTGGGCGGATGACGGCTTGCGCTCAAGACCGGCAGCTTTTTGGGCAACGGCGGCCAGGATGACCTTTGGCGGCCTGCCGGCGGCGGTCATGCGATCGACGAAGCCAGTCCGTGGCTTGTTGGTTCGCTCGACCCTCGAGCGGGCACATGAACAGCAAGTGGCTGCGCTGCACGCTGCCGAAATGGCTGATGGTATCGGTGCCGTGCCTCGGGCTGCTGGAGAAGCGCTCGATCGGCGGCAGCCCAGCGAAGGCAGCAGGCGCTTTTGGCGTGAACTCGGCAGTATACAGGAAATCTCGAGAGCAGGATGAAAGCCGGGACGTCGCAGACATACAAGGAAGATATGGCTGAGCCGACAAGGCAGATGATCTGTTGGCGGTTCCACCGCTACATGCGCCTGCTCCTGTTCCGCACGATCCACGACGTCGCGCCGATGCTGGATCGCGCGAGCGGTCGGGGCGGGAAGCCGGCCCAACCGGCAGGATCTTCGACAGCCAGCCGATGAAGGCGTCGCATGGACCAAACCTGGAGGGTCTTCGCCTGGCTCCCCCGATCACGTCGCCTCGTCCGAGACAATGAGCGGCTGCCTGAGACGCGATCGCAATGATCCATGCTGGATGCTGCCATGAGCCGGTTCATGCTCAGACGGTCGCATCGCCAGCCAGCGACTCTGCCGACATTTACTGAGGGCGACCGAAGGGCCGTTCGTCCAGTCCTGGTCCCATCTGTCTGAGCTGGCAGCAGCTTTCCCTTAGTTCATGCTGGTCTGCTCGAATTCCGCGGCCGACGCCAGACGCTGGATCAGGCCGTCCAGTCCATCCCGCTCGATCACGGCGGCAAATTCGTTGCGCCAGGTCACCACCATGCTGACGCCCGCGACCGACGCGTCGATGATCCGCCACTGGTCGTCCTTCGCCCGGAGGCGCCATACCACTTCGACTGGCTCGCCATCGCGAGGCGTGACCTTGCTTGCGACCAGCATGTCGTCACCGGCAGGGGTCTCCGCGCCGACCTCGAGGCGCTGGCCGGCATAGGTGTCGAGCCGCCTCGCATAGGTGACGATCAGGTGGTCCTCGAAAACCTCCACGAAGCGGGCGCGCTGATCCGGATCAGCGCCTCTCCAGGCGCGGCCGAGCACGAGCGCAGCGATCTTCGGCATATCCAGCCCCTCCTGCAGGAGCTCCTCGAAGCGTGCCCGGCGTGCGGCCGGATCGCCGGCCGTGCTGCTCAGCGCCTCCACCGCCCGGGTGCCGAACCGATCGACGAACTCGTCGGCCCGGAGTTCCGGCGCGGCGAGCACCGGCGCCGCCCAGAGGACCAGCGCCGCCGAGACAGACAGGCACAAGGTGACAAGGCGCTCCAACATCATCGACCGATCCACTTCGCGGTTTCCTCCTGGCAGGCTTGCCAGCACGAGATGAAGATCACCTTACCGGCCATGGCAGTGACATACGTCACTGCGCCCTCCACAGGTCGATCCGGTCTGTAGCCCCGTTCTCAGGTACGTCCGATTACCTGCGGGTGCAGTTGGAACAACCAGGTCTCGGTGATGGGTTCGTCCTCAAGCGTCATGAAGCAGCGCAACTCGACAGGCTCGGTCCCGTCGAACTTCAGGTCGAACTCCGAGCGCCAGCGGTCGGTGTACCAGATCGGTTCGGCCCGCTGCAGGCTGAGTTCACCACGCGAGGCGGAAGCCTGCACCACTGGCCGGGCGCCCCAGGGGATCGACTTCAGGACCGCTCCGTCCCACTCGATCACCATCTTCACGACATCGGCCGGACGTTCCTTGCCGGGTTCGCCGCCACGGCCAATCCGGGTGGCCACCGCGCGGGCGAAATCAGCTACGGGGTAGAAGGGTTCGTCCTTCAGCCAGTGCATCCGGTAGCGGTAGGTGAGCTCGTCTCCCGCGGCGGTTGGAGTTTCGGACACCCAGAAGGCGACGACATTGTCATAGATCTCGTCGTCGGTCGGGATCTCGATGAGCTGGACGGCACCCTTGCCCCATGCGTCCAACGGTTCGATCCAACAAGTGGGCCGCCTGTCGTAGGACACTCCGTCCAGGTAATGGTCGTAGTTGCGGTCGCGCTGGGAGATGCCGAACCCGCGCGGATCCTCGTCCGCGAAGGACGACGTGACGATGTGAGGAGGGTTGTTGACGGGGCGCCAGAGCCGCTCGCCGGCACCGTTCCATAACGCAAGGCCATCGGAGTCGTGGACCTCCGGGCGCCAGTCATGGCTGTGGGTCGATGGGTACTCGCCGTACCAGTACATGGAGGTCAGGGGAGCGATGCCGAGCCGGGCGACGTCCTTGCGCAGGAACAGATGCTTTTCGACCTCGACGATGACACCGACACCGCGATGCATGGTGAAGCGATAGGCACCGGTCAGGCTGGGGCTGTCCATGAGCGCCGAGAACACGAAGGGTTCGCCCTCGCGCAAGGTCGGCTCAAGGTAGAACTCGGTAAAGTCCGGGAACTCTTCCGGCCCCGCATCGCCCGTACTCAGGGCGATTCCCCTGGCCGACATGCCCACTTGACCGAGTTCACCGACGGTACGGAAGTAGGACGCGCCTACAAAGGTCGCCCATGGCTCACGTTCCGCCCAGCTGCCCGACCGGTTGCTCTCCCGGACCCAGAAGCCGGCAAAGGCCGAGGCATCGGTCGGGATCTGATGGGCGACATGGTCTGGCGGCATGGTGAAGTAGGCGGGATCGTACAGGATCTCCCGCGCATTGCCCTGCAGGTCCAGCGCACTGATCCTAACGCTCTTCTGGAAGTAACGGCCCAGATGAACGAAGGTCGCGGGATAGACGCTCTCGCCATGCGCCCAAAGGGCGTAGTCCGGCTTGTAGCGGAGCTTGCCGTGCGCGTCGTAATCGATTTGCTGGGTGATCTCCGGTACCGGCCGTGGAGGTGGGGTATAGTCGGCCGTCGACAGTTCACGGGCCCGCTCGACCAGCATGGCGAAGCTGAACGGCTGCGCCACGCCGAACCGCAGACCCACTCCCTCGGCGGCCTGCATGCGGCCTGGGATCACGAGCAGAGTGGAAAGCGTGGCGAGAGAGGCGAGCGTCTCGCGGCGCGTGAACCTGGGCATGGGCAACTTCATGGCGACCTGCATCGTGGCAGCACATGGCGGCGCGCCGGTGGAGCGTCAAGTCACGTCCGCAGCGATGTAGGACAGGATCACGAGGCCGGATCGACCACAAGTCGGGTACCTACGCAGGATATGGATCGAACACGTCGCCCGTCTCCACGTAGACGCTCTTCACCTGGGTGTAGTGTCTCAGCGCCTCGAGCCCGTTCTCGCGGCCGATGCCGGACTGGCGCACGCCGCCAAACGGCATCTCGATCGGGGTCATGTTGTAGCTGTTGATCCAGGTGGTGCCAGCCTGGACCTGTGCGATCACCCGGTGCCCGCGAGCCAGGTCCCGGGTGAACACCCCCGCTGCCAGTCCAAAAGGCGTCGCATTGGCGCGCTCGATGACTTCCGCCTCGTCGTCGAAGGTCAGCAGGGCCATTACCGGCCCGAAGATCTCTTCCTGGACGACGCGCATCTCGTCGGCACAGTCGTCGAAGATCGCGGGCGTCAGGTACCAGCCTCCCTCAAGGCCCGGTACCTTCACCGCCTCGCCGCCACACAGCAGCTTGGCACCGCCTTCCTTGCCGAGCCTGACGTAGCCGCTCACCTTCTCGAGATGCTCTGCCGAGATGAGAGCGCCGATGTGGGTGCCAGATTCGAGTGGATCGCCCGTGACCAGCTTCGCCGTCCGGGTGAGCAGGCGGTCAAGGAAATGGTTGTGCAGGCGCCGCTGGACAAAGACGCGGGTGCCGTTCGAGCAGACTTCGCCCTGGGTGTAGAAATTGGCCAGCAGGGTCGCCCGGACCGCATTCTCGATGTCTGCGTCGTCGAACACGATGAGCGGTGACTTCCCGCCCAGCTCCATCGTCACCTGCTTCAGCGTGCCGGCCGCATCGGCCATCACCTTCTTGCCAGTGCCGACCTCGCCGGTAAGCGACACTTTCGCGACGCTCTCGTGCTGGACCAGCGCCCGGCCAACCCGAGCATCGCCTTGCACGACATTGAAGACGCCGGGCGGCAGGCCGGCTGCGGTGAAGATCTTGGCGAGTTCGAGTGCTGTGAGCGGGGTGAGTTCGGATGGCTTGAAAACCATCGCGTTGCCGCAGGCAAGCGCAGGCGCCGACTTCCAGCAGGCGATCTGCAGCGGATAGTTCCAGGCGCCGATGCCGACGCACACGCCGAGCGGTTCGCGCCTCGTATAGGCGAACGCCGTGCCCGAGAGCGGCAGGTACTCGCCGTTCACCACCGGGGCCAGCCCTGCATAGAACTCCAGGCAGTCCGCACCCGAATCGACGTCGACGGCCATCGCCTCGCTGATGGGCTTGCCGACATCCAGCACTTCGAGCCTGGCCAGCCGGTCGCGATTCTCCCGCAGAAGATCGGCGGCATGACGCAGGATGCGGCCACGCTCCGTGCCGGACATGGCGGACCACACGCGGAAGCCCTGGGCGGCGCTCTCGACCGCGGCGTCGACATCGGCCGCCGAGGCCCGGTCGATCTCGCACAAGGGCTGCCCGTCGCGCGGCGAACAGGTCAGGAAGCGCTCCCCGCCCGTTCCGTCCTGCTCCCGCCCGTGGATGTACAGGCGCCGCCGCTGCTCCTGCATGAGCACTCCTCCGACATGACCGGCCCAACAACAGGATGGCGTATTTTGATTGAACGTCCAATCAGGAAAGGGCAGGTTTGTCGAAAGAACCCGTGGGAATTGCCTTGCCCAAGGTCGGCATGGAGCCTCTTCGCCGGCGCCAGTTGATCGACGCGGCGATCGCAACGCTGCGCCGGTATGGCTGGCCGGACACGACGGTCGTGCGCATCGGCGCCGAGGCCGGTCTCTCGCCCGCGATCATCCACCACTACTTCAAGAGCAAGGACGATCTCCTCGCCGCCGCTATGCGCTGGATCCTGGTGGAACTGCGCACGGAGGTGGTCGGCCGACTGAAGCGGGCGAACAGCCCGCGGGCCCGGTTGCAGGCCGTGATCGATGGCAGCTTTGCGCCATCGCAGTTCCGCCCCGAGATCCGTGCGGCCTGGCTTGCCTTCTGGGCCCAGGCACCATTCGCTCCCGTCCTCGACCGCCTGCGCCGCCTCTACATCGCCCGGCTGCGCTCCACCCTCATTGCGGACCTTCGCAGGCTCCTGCCAGGCGGGCAGGTAGAGGATGCCGCGCTTGCGCTCGCCAGCATGATCGACGGGCTGTTCCTCCGCGCAGCGTCGGGCGATCCGATGGTCACGCCGGAAGCTGCCTGCGCGCTCGCCACGGAGCATCTCGATCATCGGCTAGCCTGCGCCGCCTCATCCAAGAAAGGAAGCTGATGCCGGTCCAGCCGGTCTTCGACTATGTGATCGTGGGCGCCGGGTCCGCCGGCTGTGTCCTGGCCGCACGGCTGAGCGAGGACCCCGACGTGCGGGTCCTGCTGCTGGAAGCGGGTCCGCCCGGGCGGACATGGAAGATCTCCATGCCGGCCGCGCTGACCTACAACCTGATGAACGACCGCTACAACTGGTACTATCAGACCGAGCCGCAGCAGCACATGAACGGCCGGGTGATGTACTGGCCCCGGGGCCGGGTGCTCGGCGGAAGTTCCGCCCTTAACGCCATGGTCTATATTCGCGGCCATGCGAAAGATTATGACCGCTGGGCCGACGCCGAAGGTGCCGCTGGCTGGGCCTATGCTGATGTGCTCCCCTACTTCCGCAAGGCCGAGACCTTCTCCCTCGGGCCCGACGACTATCGGGGCGGCGATGGACCCCTTTCCGTCTGGAGGGGTACGTCGACCAATCCCTTGTTCGACGCCTGGATGAAGGCCGGCGTCGAGGCCGGCTACCCGATCACCTCCGACATGAACGGCTATCAGCAGGAGGGGGTCGGGCGGATGGACATGACCATCCGCAACGGCCGCCGCTGCTCGGCCGCGGTAGCCTATCTGCGCCCGGCCATGTCCCGGGCGAACCTGACGGTCGTCACCAATGCGCTGACGACACGGATCCTGGTCGAGCGGGGACGGGCAGTCGGTGTCCAGTACGTCGAAAACGGGGCGGCGAAGACCGTACGGGCGGAGCGTGAGGTCATCTGCTCGGGCGGGGCCATCAACTCGCCGCAGCTCCTGATGCTCTCCGGCATCGGCCCTGCCGACCAGCTTCAGGCGATGGGGATCGAGCCTGTCCACGATCTGCCGGGGGTGGGCGAGAATCTGCAGGACCATCTCGAGGTCTATGTCCAGCAGGCCTGCACCCAGCCGGTCACGCTGCTCAACACGATGAAGCCCCACAACATGGTGGCCGCGGGCCTGCGCTGGTTCGCCCTCCAGACAGGTCCGGCCGCGTCGTCGCATCTCGAGGCGGGCGGGTTCGTGCGGTCCGAGGCGGGTGTCGAGCATCCCGACATCCAGTTCCACTTCCTGCCGGCGCTGATCGAGGATCATGGCCGCTCGGCGAGCAAGCAGCATGCGTTCCAGGTTCATGTCGGCCCGATGCGCCCGAAAAGCCGGGGGCGGCTGACGCTTCGCTCCGCCGATCCGCGCGTCCACCCCGTGATCGAGCCAAACTATCTGGCGGAAGAGCGCGACCGCTACGAGATGCGCCGCTCGATCGAGGCCAGCCGCGAGATCTTCGCCCAGAAGGCGTTCGAGCCGTTCCGGGGCGAGGAGATCCGGCCCGGCCGGGCGGTGACCAGCGCTGTCGACCTGGACGCTTTTGTCCGGGAGAAAGCCGATTCGGCCTATCATCCATGCGGGACATGCCGGATGGGCGATCCTGCCGATCCGCGCACGGTCGTGGATCCGCACTGCAGCGTCGTGGGGATGGAGGGGCTGCGCGTGGTGGACGCCTCGATCATGCCATCGGAGCCATCCGGCAATCTGAACGCCCCGACCATCATGATCGGTGAAAAGGCCGCGGACATCATCCGGAGCAGGGAGCCGCTCCCGCGCTCGAACGCACCTGTCTACGTGGCATCGAATTGGCAGACAGCCCAGCGATGATTGGGCGGCATGACGAAGAAGAAGCAGAGGAGAGCCCGTCGATGTTCAGAACGAGTTTGATGGCGATGACCGCCCTGGCGACCTTCGCACTGCAGGCCCCGGCTTTTGCAGCCGAGCCCGAAAGCTGCAAGACGGTGCGCTTTTCGGATGTCGGCTGGACCGACATCACAGCGACCACGGCGCTGACATCGGTCGTGCTGGAAGGCCTGGGCTACGAGCCGACCGCCACCATCCTGTCGGTTCCCGTGACCTATCAGTCCCTCGCGAACAACGACATCGATGTGTTCCTCGGCAACTGGATGCCGACCATGGAAGCCGACATCCGGCCATTCCTGGACCAGGGAACGGTGGAGACGGTGCGCACCAACCTTGAAGGCGCCAAGTACACGTTGGCGGTGCCGAAATATCTGTATGACGAGGGTCTCAAGGACTTCGCCGACATCGCGAAGTTCAAGGACCAGCTCGACGGCAAGATCGTCGGGATCGAGCCCGGCAACGACGGCAACCGTCTGATCCAGACGATGATCGACGAGGACAAGTTCGGCCTGAACGACTTCGAACTCGTCGAGAGTTCCGAGCAGGGCATGCTCGCCGAGGTAAGCCGGGCGACCAAGCGGAAGACCCCGATCGTCTTCCTGGGCTGGGAACCTCATCCAATGAACGTGAACTACGATCTGGCCTACCTGAGCGGCGGCGACGAGGTCTTCGGTCCGAACTTCGGTGGCGCCACCGTGCTGACCAACGTCCGCAAGGGCTACGTCCAAGAGTGCCCGAACGTAGGCAAGCTGCTCCAGAACCTGACCTTTACCCTGCCGATGGAGAGCGAGGTCATGGGCAAGATCCTGGATGATGGCCAGGAGGCGGAGGATGCAGCCACCGAATATCTGAAGGCGAATCCTGGCGTGCTGGAGCCTTGGCTCGCCGGCGTCACGACCTTCGACGGCCAGGAGGGCTTGGCGGCCGTGAAGAATCACCTGGGCAGCTGAACCAGCGAGGCCAGCAGCCGCGGAGCAGCCGCGCTCCCCGGCTGCCTTCATCCGACGTGCGGCGCAGGGAGGACGCCATGGAATGGCTGACCGAGCACAAGATTCCGCTGGGCTCGTGGATCGCGGCCGGCGTCGATCTCCTGAACGAGCATGCCTGGTGGATCTTCGACTTCATCTCGATGGTGCTGGGCACCTCGATCGATAGCCTGATCTGGGCCATGAAGGCCTGCCCGCCGCTTCTACTGATTGCCCTGTTCGGCGCGCTGGCCTGGTTCCTGCACCGATCGTGGCAACTCACCCTGCTGGTGGTGCTGTCGTTCCTCCTGATCGCGAATCTGGGCTACTGGAACGAAACGATCGAGACGTTGGCGCTCGTCGTGTTCGCCACCGTCGTCTGCCTCATCATCGGCATCCCGCTGGGGATCGTCGCGGCGCACAGGCCCTGGGTCATGGCCGTGCTCCGGCCGATCCTGGACCTGATGCAGACGATCCCGACTTTCGTCTACCTGATCCCGACCCTGATCCTGTTCGGCCTGGGCGTCGTGCCTGGCCTGATTTCGACCGTCATCTTCGCGCTGCCCGCTCCGATCCGCTTGACCCAGCTCGGGATCTCGTCGGTGCCCAAGCATTTGCTGGAAGCCGGAGAGGCCTTCGGGGCCACACGGTGGCAGCGTCTCGTCAAGGTCGAGCTGCCGAGCGCTGCACCGCAGATCATGGCCGGGCTCACCCAGTGCATCATGTTGTCCCTGTCCATGGTGGTGATCGCGGCCCTGGTCGGCGCCGACGGGCTGGGCAAGCCGGTGGTGCGCGCGCTCAACCAGGTGAACGTCGCCCGCGGCTTCGAGGCAGGTCTCGCCATCGTGCTGGTCGCGATCGTGCTGGACCGGCTGTGCAAGCGGCCGGAACCACGCGGACGTGCGGGAAGCGACCGATGAACGCGGTGGTGTTCGACAAGGTGGACATCCTGTTCGGCCCCCACCCGGAGCGGGCCCTGCCTTTGGTCGACCAGGGGCTCAGTCGCGAGCGCATCCTGGCCGAGACGGGCCAGGTGCTGGGCGTGGCCCACGCCTCGCTCGCCATCGAGAAGGGGCAGATCTGCGTCCTGATGGGGCTGTCCGGCTCGGGCAAGTCCACACTCCTGCGCGCGGTCAACCGGCTGAACAAGACGACGCGCGGCAGGGTCATCCTTGAGGACGAAGGCCGGGAGGTGGACGTCCAGTCCTGCGATCCCGGGACGCTCCGTCGGCTGCGGACGAGACGCGTGGCAATGGTGTTCCAGCAGTTCGCGCTGCTGCCTTGGCGTACGGTCGAGGAGAATGTCGGCCTGGGCCTGGAACTGCGCGGCGTCGAGACAGCGGAGCGCAAGCGGATCGTAGCCGAGAAGCTGGCCCTGGTGGGGCTCGACAAGTGGGCCGGCAAGCATGCGCACGAACTGTCGGGCGGCATGCAGCAGCGGGTGGGGCTTGCACGCGCGTTTGCGACCGACGCGGACATCCTGCTCATGGACGAGCCGTTCTCCGCCCTCGATCCGCTGATCCGGGTGAGGCTGCAGGACGAATTGCTGGAACTGCAGCAGCGTTTGAACAAGACCATCATCTTTGTCAGCCACGACCTGGACGAGGCGCTGAAGCTCGGCTCGACCATCGCCATCATGGAGGATGCGCGGATCGTCCAGGGGGGACCGCCCGAAGAGATCGTCGCCAGGCCGGCCACGGATTACGTGCGCGACTTCGTGGCGAACGTGAACCCGCTGAACGTGCTCACGGCCTGGAACCTGATGCGCGACGTGCGCGACCTGGAGCGGGGCGAGGATGGCTGGATCTGGCTCGACCGCCGGCGCACCACGGCTGTTCTCCTGGACAGCCAGGGCCTCGTCGCCCGCGCCAGGCGCGGCGACACCGAGTTGGGCATGTGCGCCATTGAGGCCGGCCGAGACGACCATGATGCAGCCCGGCTGTCGGTCGGGACACCGCAGACCCCGATGCGTCAGGTGATTCAGGTCATGCACGCCACCGGCAGACCCGTTCCGCTCGTCGACGGCGACAATCGCTTGGTCGGCTCGGTCGGGATGCGGGATGTTCTCGCCGCGATCCTGCGCAAGAGCGAAACCGCAAATTGATATTTTTTGCATGTAGTTGAGCGGCCTGCCTCCACTCGATCCTGAAACTTGACAGTCCGTCCTGTTCAAGTTCATGTCGAATATAACCACGGGTAGAAGTATCCTTTGAAATGAAGAACCTGAACGATTAGCCTGCAGGTAGAATGACGTTCGTGAGCGAGTGGTGTTCTGGGCACTGGCTCGCCGGACGCTGCAGGAGCGGTCCATGTCCATTCAAGCGGCAGGCGATCTCGAAGGCGGCAAGATCAGGGCACAGGACGTGCCGATGACGGATCACCTGCCGAAGCGGCCCGGCAAGCCTGCCGACCGTCGGCGCCGCGATGACCAAGCCTTCCTGCCGTTGGGCGCTGCCTTTTTGGGTCTGCTTGCTGCCCACGGCCACGCCGGCATGGCCACGCCGGCATGGCCGCGGCGGCAAGAACCGAGGGAACGGACGCGGGCCTGCTCGCAAACCGCCTCCTCGACCGCAGCGGCCAAGGGCTTCGTGGCGAGCCGGGAATGTCGGGTAGTGCGCCGGCTGCTGGAAAGGCGGCCGCAACATCGGCGGCAGGAGGCGTGCTCGATCCGACACTCGGGACGGGCTATGCGACCATGGCCGTCCTGTCGGGTGAGCAGGCGGCACCAACACTGGCTGGTGGTGCCAGAGCCGATGACCTCGCCCCGCGCGAGGGCTTGGCGAAATCGGGGGGCGCTCCAGCGCAGATCGACGTGACCCTCCCTCCGTCCATGACGATCCCGGGCATGGAGCCGGACGTTGACGACGCGGATCGGGGCGGCGAAGGGCTCGGCCCGATCGGCGAGCACCTGCAGGGCGGCAACGGCAACGACGTCCTGATCGGCACGGACCGGGACGACGTCATCAAGGGCGGTGCCGGCAACGACATGATCGACGGGCGTGACGGCAACGACGACCTCGACGGGGAGGATGGCGACGACATCGTGCTCGGTGGCAAGGGCAACGACCTCGTCAAGGGTGGCGCCGGAAACGATCTGGTCGATGGCCAGGATGGCGACGACATCGTGGATGGCGGAACCGGCGAGGACACGGTGATCGGCGGCTCAGGCAACGATCTCGTCAATGGCGGCGGCGGCGACGATGTCGTCGACGGTGGCAGCGGCACGGACACGGGCAGCGGTGACGGTGGGAACGACCGCATCTTTATCGACAGCGTCCGCGACATGGCGATCGAGAACCGCGAAGGATATGACGGCGGCGGCGTCGACACGGTCGCTGTTCGCGACGGCTACATGACCAGCCTCAGGACCGAGTTGCCCAACCTGTCCCCGCAGGGACTGGCGACGTTCGTCCTGGGAGACCAGGTCGGGATCGCGCTGCCGCCTGGCTTCAATCCGTTCGTCCAGCAGATCCATCCCGCCATCGAGAACATCGACCTCCTGGGCAGCGCGGCCCACGACGTCGTCGGTGGCGAGGGCAACAACAGGATCCAGGGCAATGCCGCGGACAACCAGCTCCGGGGCCGCGGCGGCGACGACTGGGTGCATGGCGGCGAAGGCCGGGACGTGATCTGGGGCGGTGATGGTAGCGACGATCTTCGCGGTGGCGAGGGTGCCGACCGGCTGTTCGGCGACGGTGGCCAGGACGCCCTCTACGGCGGCAACGGCGACGACGTCATCGAAGGCGGAGCCGGTGCGGATCTGCTATATGGTGGTGCGGGTGCCGACAGCTACCTGATCGGTCTGTCCGAGGGTCGTCCCGATCGCCTGTTCGACATCGAGGGGGTCAACAAGATCCACCTCGATGATAGCGATCCCGACGACGTCCAGGCGATCATCTCCGGCCCAGACCTGTTCATCCGCGTGAACGGCGCCGACGTCGCGATCATCGACCAGTATATCGGGCACCAGGACAACTGGGGGTGGGATCGTCACCAGGACCGGCCTCAAGTCGATCGGCGACTTCCTGACCGGCGACACCGCAACGCTGGACCCGACGCTGCCGCAGCCTCGCCCTGACGTCCTCGGCAGTGCCGGCGACGACATCCTGCGGGCGCCTTCCGATGTGGGCCATCATCTGCGCGGCATGGCAGGCAACGACCAGCTCATCGGCGGGGCCGGCAGCGACCGGCTCGACGGCGGTATGGGAAGCGACAGCCTGAAGGGCGGCGAAAGCGACGATACCTATCTGCTGCGCCGCGGCGACGGCGGAATTGACCGTATCACGGACGGGGCCGGGCACAATACGATCGAGCTGCAGGGCGTGGACTTCAAGGACCTGTCGGGCTGGAAGGTCGGTCATGACCTGTGGCTTGCCGTGGACACCACACCGCTGGGCGTGGTGGAAGACTGGGACTCCGGTCAGCACGCCTGGTCGATCAAGACGGCCGACCGGACCGTCTCCGCCGACGACATGTTCAGCTAGCGAGCACGAAGCTCAGGCCGGTCCTTCAACGCGCAGCGGCGAGTGCCGGATACAGCTTGGCATAACCGGCATGCAGCTCGGCATATCTTGCAGCGATGGCAGGATCGGGCATGGTCCGCTTGGACGGCGGCTTGATCATCGCGTCGACGGCGGTGGCGACGTCGGGATGGCAGCCTGCCGCGACTGTCGCCAGGATTGCCCCACCCATGGCGGGCCCTTCTTCGGCCGTTGGTACGGCCAGCGGCAGCCCCAGCTGGTTGGCCAGCATCTGGCGCCATGCATCGCTGCGGGCGCCGCCGCCCACCGCCACGAACTGCTCGAACTCGGCTCCTTCCGCCTGCATCCGCACGAGGCAATCCCTGAATGCGAAACCAACTCCTTCCAGCAGGGCACGGACAAGGTGCCGACGCTCATGGGAGAGGGTAAGTCCGATCCAGGCGCCGCGCGCCGACGCGTCCATATGCGGCGAGCGCTCGCCGGAAAGGTAGGGAAGGAAGAACAACCCATCGGCCCCTTCCGGTACCGCCGACGCCTGTTCCAGCAGCAGGTCGTAGACATCCCGCTGGGCATCCTGGGCTTCCCTGCGCTGGTCGGCGGCGACGGCGTCGGCGTACCAGCGCAGCGCACCGCCTGCTGCCAGGATGACGCCCATCAGATGCCATCCACCCGGGACAGCAGCACAAAAGCCGTTCAGCGCGCCATTGGGATCGCGCATGGCCTCGCTGCCATGCACGAAGATCGTGCCGGACGTACCGATCGACAGGACACCCTGTCCGGGCCGGACCACGCCAGCACCCAGGGCCGCGCCAGCATTGTCGCCGGCTCCTGCAGCTACCGGCAGGCCTGTCGGCAGGCCTGTGAGTGCCGCGGCTTCCGCCGTCAGCCGACCCGCCATCTCCGGGCTCTCCATCACCTCCGGGAGCCATTCACGTGGAATGTCGAGCGTTTGCAGCAGTTCGCTGGACCAGTGCCGTTCGGCCAGATCGAACAGCAGGGTGCCGGATGCATCGGCCGGATCGGTGACGTAGCTGCCGGTGAGGCGGAGGCGGACGAAATCCTTCGGCAGCAAGACCTTGCGAACCCTGCTGAAGGCTTCGGATTCGTTCTGTTGCAGCCAGAGGATTTTAGGCGCCTGCATGCCGGCTGATGCTGCGTTGCCGGTGATGCGGATCAAGGTGGCACGGCCGATTCGCTGCTCGATCTGCCTGACCTGGTCACCGGTCCGGCCGTCGTTCCACAGAAGGGCCGGCCGGATCACCTGATCATCCGCGTCGAGGAACACCGAGCCGTGCATCTGGCCCGCGAGGCCCAACGCGACGACTTCGATGCCGTCCCGCCTGGCCAGTTCGGCCAGGACCGATACCGTTGCCTGCCACCATTGCTCCGGCTCCTGCTCGGTCCAGCCGGGTGCCGGGGTCAGCAGCGGATAGGGGCGCGAGGCAGTGGCCAATACGACCCCGTCCAGCCCGACCAGCAGGCCCTTGACCGCTGATGTGCCGACATCAATGCCGATCGTGGCGCGTGTGGTGGTCATGGCGTAGGTCCTCCCGGCTTGCTTGCGCCATCCGTGGCGCGTGGCGCAGCGACGTGCAACCCGTGCTTGTCCGGTCCCGTCGTTTTCCCCCGCGGTGCAGTTCTTGCCGGGTAGGAATTGCCGGGTGTGGCGTGGTTTGCCTTGTGGTGGGGTCCGGGTTTGGCGGCTGTGGTGTGGCTGGTGGAGGGGATGGCGGGGGTGGGGT
>JAESGR010000718.1_pt1 | contig 16387 bp, 13 predicted proteins | sample 9269771 | NCBI WGS metagenome assembly JAESGR01 (sample SAMN15739572, study PRJNA653492) | algae metagenome | isolation source: Chroococcus sp. CMT-3BRIN-NPC107 and co-occurring heterotrophs from well... | place: USA: Clark Mountains Wilderness, California | collected 2010-04-18
TCTTGTCGTCGAAGCCCGGGAAGCGCCGCTGGTACTTGGCGATCAGCTGCGGGTCGAAGCTCGCTTGGCGGTCCCGTGGTACCTCCAGGTCCAGTTTGCCGGTGTCGGTCACCACCGTCTTGCGGCCATAGCCGTTGCGGCGATTGTCCCCCTCCTCCGACGCCAGGTGGTGGTCCATCTCGGCATTCAGCGCCCGCTCAGCCAGCGCCTTCTTCAGCTCGTCGAGCAGACGTTGGGATCAAACGCTGTCTTTGGATCGGCCCCAGCCAGCAGCTGGTCCAGGATCGGATCCGGGATCTTCGGCTCTTTGCGTCTTGGCATGTCGGGCCTCCTTCGCCCTCATCATGCCCGCCAACGCACGAAATTTCAGACAGTCCCTCGCCTTCAGCTTGGCACCGGGCCAGGCGCATGAACTGCCGCAGGCGATCAGCCTACTCAATCGTCTGCCAAGGGTGCCACGCTGGGTGGTGGCCGATCGCGGCTACACCAGCCATGCCTTCCGCGAGCACATCTGGAACCTGGGCAGCCGCCCGGCGATCCCGCCGCAACGGCATGAGGCACCGGTCGCCTGCCCGTCCTGGATCTACCACAACCGCAACCGCGTCGAGCGCCTCTGGGCCAGGCTCAAGGAATGGCGTGCAGTCGCCACCCGCTACGAGAAGAAAGCCAGTTCCTTCATGGGCGTCCTGTGCCTCGCTGCTACCCTCGACTGGATCAAGGACTAACGGGCTCTAGGGCTGTTCAGGTGACGGCACACGAGGTCATAGGTCGCGCGGGCGCACGTGGCACGCACCAAGGGATCTGTCATATCGAGCGCTTGGTGCGTGCCCGCGCTGTTCCTTCCTTCAACCCGCCATGCTTCACCAGCCGACCCAAGGCGGCGGCAACCTCCTGCGTGCGCATGCCATCGTCGTAGCAGTCGATCACTGCGCCACCGATCGCGGCCATCGCATCATACTTATCGTAGTCGTCGCCGGTTTCGTCGACCCATATTCCGAAGAAGCATGCAGAACTCGGAGTCAGGTCTCGCGCTCCTACTAGGCATGGAGGCACCAGCCATGCTGCAGCACGGTTGCCACCTAGTGCTAGCGGGACCTCCTTCAGGACAACGGCAGCCTGTGCATGACCGCACGCCGCATCGATGCGGGGAACGGCATCACAGATCCGTCCTGACATCATCATCGAGCTTTCTTCGCTCGATCCGGGACCGGATCTGCCGCGTGCCGACCATCGTCCCGCTCAGGAGCAGCTGGCTCTCTCCCCTCCTGACGTCGAACCGGCGGATCGCCCCGGCAAGCAGATCCTCGGAACCGTGAACCGCGATCACCTTGATCTCGAAGGCGATCAGATCGTCGACATCACCCGGCGCGACGCCGTCCCGCCGTTCCGCATGCTTCTGAAGCACAGGCTCAACCAAGCTACGAAACGATCCGATGTCGATGAACTGGCCCGCCTGCACCGGTCCTTGCCGGGTTGCCAGCTTCAGGTCCGAGCGGCCTTCCTGCATGTCCGTCACCGGCCAGCTCCAGCGCCCTTCTTTTGTCTCGACGCTGGCGATGAGGCTTTCGATGTAGATCGCCTCGGCACTCATGTTGCTGATCAGGCACCTGGCCTCCAGCCCCGATCCGGCACCGCGGTTGATCAGGATCTTCGACCTCTTCTGCCGGCGAAAGCTGCTGACGAACACCTGCAGATAGGCGATCCAGACGAACAGCATCGCGACATTCGTCGCTGTGCTGATCATCTGGTGATTGGCTGCTATCCAGTCCCACATGCATGCTTCTTCTTCGGCTGTGACGGGCGGCTTCCAGCCTCTTCAGATCCCTTTGCTGCCGCTTCGCGCGGCGTCCTTGGCGTCGGCACCTCGGGGATGGTGGGCAATGCGTCCATCATCAGGGGACGGCATCGCGCTCGTGCTCCGGAGCGCCGTGAACGAGGCGCGTCGCCGGGGAATGGACGAGCACGAGATAGCGCTCGAACTGAACGAGGATGTCGGCGATGATCTGGTCGCAGCTCATGCCCATGATGTCGTAGCCGCGGCCGCCGCTGGAAAAATAGGTGCGGGCCTCGTAGTGGTATTCGGGCTTTCCCGCGACGACGGGGGCGAAGACCGCCACGGGCTGGACACTGCAGCTGACACCGTAGACGAAGTCGCGGACACCTGTCGCCGGCGAGCGCAGCGCGATGGCACCGCCTTCTTCCTCGGCCACATGGGAGAGGCGGCCACGCGAGGACAGCTCGCTCGCGACCTGATCGAGCGCCGGGCGCGCTTGCGTCATGATGAACTTGTCGACGTCGGCCTTGGTCGGAGCATGAAGGATGAGGGCAAGGCGGCGCTGCCAGGTCTGGCCGGCGGCAGGCTGGGAGGGAACGGCAAGCGGGCCAACGGCATGAGCCTGCTGCTGGGCCAGATCCGCCCGCATGCCGGCCAGCAGCGACCAGACGAGGGCCAGCATGATCAAGGCGAAGGGCAGGGCGCTGGCCACGGTCGCCGATTGCAGGGCGCCGAGACCGCCCGCCAGCAGGAGACTGGCCGCCACCACGCCTTCCAGAACACACCAGAAGACGCGCTGGCCGGTCGTGGTCTGGGTTTCGCCGCCTGCCGCGATCGAATCGACGACCAGCGAGCCGGAATCCGCCGACGTGATGAAGAAGATCCCCACCAGCAGCACGGCCAGGGTGGAGGTGACGTATGAGAGCGGCAGATACTGGAAGAAGACGAACAGGCCGACGGACACGTCGTCGGCGATCGCGGCGCCGAGCGCGCCGGCTGCCGGGCCGGTGTCGACGAAGATCGCGGTGTTGCCGAACACGGTCATCCAGAAAAAGGTGAAGCCGGCGGGGATGAACAGCACGGCGGCAATGAATTCACGCACCGTGCGTCCCCGCGAGATGCGGGCGATGAACATGCCGACGAAGGGCGACCACGAAATCCACCAGGCCCAATAGAAGAGCGTCCAGGAATCGATCCAGGGCGTCGGTTCGTAGGCATAGATGTTGAAGGTGCGCAGCAAGAGCGTGTCGAGATAGAGGCCCAGGTTCTGCACGAAGTCGCGAAGAAGGTGCGCCGTCGGACCCAACAGCAGGACGAAGACCATCAGCAAGACGGCCACGACCAGGTTCACCTCGGAGAGGATGCGCACGCCCTTGTCGAGGCCGGTGACGACCGAGACGGTGGCAAGGGCGGTGATGATCGCGATCAGGGATAGCTGGATCCCGATGCCGATGGGGATGCCCAGCAGATAGTGAAGGCCGGCATTGATCTGGGAGACGCCCAACCCGAGCGAGGTGGCGATGCCGAACATGGTGCCGACAATGGCGAAGATGTCGACGGCGTGGCCGATGGGGCCGTTGATGCGCTCCTTGAGGAGCGGGTAGAGGCCGGAGCGGATGGTCAGCGGCAGGTTGTAGCGATAGCCGAAATATCCCAGCGACAGCCCGACCACGGCATAAATGGCCCAGGCATGGATGCCCCAGTGGAAGAAGGTGACGGCCATGGCCTCGCGCATTGCCGCGACGGAGCGCGGTTCGGCCGTTGGCGGCTCCATGAAGTGGGTCATCGGCTCGCCCACCGCATAGAACATGAGGCCGATGCCCATGCCGGCGGCAAACAGCATGGCGATCCAGGAGGTGAACCTGAAATCGGGCGTCGATTCGTCCGGCCCCAGCTTCAGGCGCCCGGCTCCACCCAGGCACAGCAACAGCATCACCGCGAGGAAAATGCCCACCGATAGAAGATAAAGCCAGCCGAAGCTGTTGAGGATGCCAGCCTGCAAGTCACGGAAGACCTGGCTAGCGCGATCCGGGACAACAACGCCCACAGCGAGGAAGGCGCCAATCACGACGACTGAACCGAAAAAGACGGGAGGGTTGATAATGAATCGTTTGAACATGCGGCCTCTCTGGATGCTCCGTCGCCAGCCGCGGCTTAACAGGGAGCCTGGAAGCGCCGCCTTGTGCAAACATCCACGTTCCTGACCCAGATAACCTGCAAAGCCTTGACGGCAGGAGAGTTCCGTTCCGAAGCCGCCACCCTGTCATGACAATCAGCAAGAACACCCATGGCGAGACTGTCTCGAGAGAGAGTTCACCGTAGGCAGCAGCGGCTTGCGGATTGGCCGACTTGAACAGCGGGGCATCCGCCAGGTTCTCCGGGGGTGCAAGTTGCACTCGTTGATCATTGGGGGCGTCAGCAGCCGCTTGATCACATGAATGGATGAACATCACGATCACTCCGCTGCGCGACCAGGTCCTTGAAGCTCTTCGGCACCATTAGGTGTATGGTCCTGGGATGTGGTGTGACGGGTCGAGCCTGAACCGATCGGGCTCTTTGGCCCAGGTCTGGCAGATGAACTCGCAGGATGTGAGGCCGTGCAGGGTCTTGAGCCGGCGGGCGAGGTTGTAGGCATCGACGAACAAATGCAGGTGGGCTTGGAGTTGCTCGTGGCTGTCGTAGTGGTAGCGCTTGACCGTCACGTCCTTGATCGTGCGTTTCATCCGCAGGGCCTAGCCGTTGGTCCATCGATGGTCAGCAGACCATCAATCCGTTTCCTGCAAGAACCACAGGCAGGAGCCTGCGGAGGGGGTTGTTCACCTAGGGGAAGGCGGTGGTCGATGGCGTGCTCGTCGCACACGCACATCGAAGATGTGCTGGACGTCCCAGATGTCCTGTTTGCGCGGCGTGAGCTGGACGCCGTTGTCGGTCAGCACAGTATGGATGCGGTAGGGTACGGTCAGGATCAGGTCGCGCAGGAACTGTGCGGCTTCCATCTTGCCCGCACTCTCGACCAGCCGCCTTCTGGCGGCTGGTCGCCACGAACAGGCGCAGCTTGCCTTCTTCAGTACTGACCTCAGCCAGATCGATGTGGAAGTAGCCGAGCGGGTAGTTGGCAAAGCACTTCTTTGCAGGTTTGTCGCCCTCGATCTCCCGCAGGCGGCTGATGCCATCGGGCTTTGCACGATCCCTCGGAGAGATGTCAGCAGAGCTGACAGGCCGCTCCAGACAGCGATGCAAGGATGAGCGGGTCAGGTGCGGGATGGTCGGCTGCAAGCCATAAAGACAGTCGTCCAGCGGCAGCAGTGTATGCCGGCGGAAGGCGACGATGATCGCTTCCTCCTCTGGCGCCAGGACCGTCGAGCGGGCCTCCTTCGGACCCATTCGCGCATCGCTGGTCGGTGGTGGCGCTTCCATGAAGAACCTGGCCCATAGCGCATCCCTCGCAGCATGGTGGCTAACTGTACCGCCACACCGTGGGAGCAAACAGCATGGGATCAGGTCTTGCATTCCCGCCAGGCATGGAGGCGCCAGCCATGCCGAAGCACGCTCGCCACTCCGTGCTGGTGGACCTCGTCGCCCAGGACGATGGCAACCCGTCCATGGCCGCACGCCGTGACGTGCCGAAAGGCGCTGAGGAAACGCCAGGCGAAGCCGGCGGGCCATGGGCCGTGACCTCGGCGGTGGGTGAGAGATGGCTCCGGCCATGCGGGCGGAATGGGGGAAGCAAGACCTTCGCGCGCCATGGCGCTGTGCCATGCGGATCTGACGGCAGAGCCGTTACCATGAATGCGGTCGGTCGGCCTGCGTGTGCAGGGAAGTGTCCTCATCCATGCCCGGCCAGCCGGATCGGCGTTCCACTGGATACGAGGCAGCTCGCATTTCGTGATCTGGACGGTGCGGAAAAGCTTCTCGAAGATTGAGGGGTGGCCCGGATGTTCCGCCCTGGATGGGGGTATCGCGGCTTTCCGCAACGAGAATAACAATCGGAGCGCCTCTCTTGATCGATCGGAACCCGTTGCTCCGCAAGCTGACCCCGCAGCCCCTGCCACTCCTGCTGGTGGCTGGAACGATCCTCGCATTGGCATCGTCCGCGCGAGCGCAGGAAGGCGTGGTGCGTTGGTACGACACCGTCCGGCAGCCGCTGAGTGACTGGAGGCTCGTGGCAGGCGGTGGTGCGCTTCTTGCGCCGGCCTATGAAGGCTCTAACGAATTCGAGCTTTCCCCGGTCCCCTACATCTCCGCGACCTTCGGCATCCTGACGATCGACACGAGGGGCGCCACGTTGCGCGCCTACGATGCGGAATCGTTCAGCCTGGACCTCACGGCTGGCTACGATTCCGGCCGTGACGAGGACGATGCCGATCACCTGGAGGGCCTGGGCGATGTCGACTGGGGTATCGATCTCACCATCAAGGCCAGCTACGAGGCCGGCCCCGGTGAACTCTATGCCTCCTTGACCCGCACGCTGGGCGGCAGCGACGGTCTCACCGGCACGTTCGGCGCCGCTGCGTCGCACAGGCTGTCGGACACGGCCACGATGACCCTGGGTGCATCCTCCACCTGGGCAGATGGCCGCTACATGGACAGTTACTTCAGCGTCACCCCGAGCCAGTCGGCCCGCTCCGGCCTTGCCACCTACGACGCGGATGCCGGCTTCAAGCGCATCGACCTGGACCTGGCCGTCGCGTGGCGCTTCACCGGACGCTGGACGCTCATCAGCCAGGTCGGCCTGGGCTACCTGCTCGGTGACGCAGCCGACAGCCCGATCGTCGAGGAAGAGCTGCAGCCGTCGATGGCGCTGCTCGTGGTCTACGGCTTCTGAACCCATCGTACGCTGGCAAGCTGAACGAGAGCCTCGAGTCCGGATGGGAGGATCATGTGCTCCGCGCATGACATGCCCAAGGAGGGGTTGCTGCCTGCGCCTTCTGCCCGCGCCCGGCGTTGCAGGGACCGTCGCAGCAGCGACCATGACGGTCAGCGCCCGCACTGCTGACGAGGATCTGGCCAGGCAGCTGGCTGCCCTGATCGGCGTGCCGTTCCAGGCGAATCTCAACGTCGGGATCGGTCCGGAGGACGCGGTACGCTCGACCCTGAGCATCCAGCCGGTGATCCCGCTCTCGCAGGACCGGAACCTGATCACCTGCAACATCATCCCGCCGGTTCATGCCGAGGGACCGACCGCCGCCGACGGGTTCGGCCTGAGCGAGATCGTCGCGACGGCGACCTGCCCGGCGTGGCCGTTCGTCGTAGGGGCGCAGCCGAGGAGGGGAGAGGTGCTGGAAAATTGATGGGCAACATCCCGTCAAGGCGATCCTTCTTCCTGTTCACCCTTCTGCCCGCCTCTCGGCACAGAGCAGGGACGTTCGCTCAGGAGCACGTGCTCCCGTCGTGGTCGAGGCCGGCAATCTGGAGGGGCACGCCTCCCGCCATGCCCTATTGCATCAGGTCGTCGGCCGTCGGCCGGAAGGTGCACCGGTCAGCGACGATCGGGGCGACGTCAGGATTGCCCGCACCACGCGCGATCAGCGCGCCCACCCGCTCGTCGACATCGTAGGCGCTATGCGCCTTGAGCGGGTTTGCCGCCTCGCCAAGGCCGAGCAAGGAACTGACTCTCGCGATGTTGATCGTCACGCTGGTCATCGCCGGGCAGAGCCGGGAGTCGATGTAGCGCTCCGCGAACAGGTCCGGCACCGGGTAGCTCATCAGGTCGTTCGGATCGCTGAAGGCGATCAGCTCCGTCTGTGCGAAGAACCGCTGCGACGCTTTCGACGCACCGTCAGGGCAATACTGATCGGCGGCTCCCAGCACCGTTTGCGGCTCCCGTCCGGACTCCAGGAGCGGCAGCTGGTTGGACAGCATGAAGATCTGGAGCTTGCGCGTCTTGAAGTCCCTGGCGACCGCGATGGTGCGGGGGTCGTGCTGGAGGTCCAGGTTGGCCAGCCGCTGCATGGCATCGATGGTGGCCCGACTGCCTAGGCTGTGGCTGATCATCACGAAGTCGTCGATGGCCAACCTGCTGCCGAAGCCCGGCATGTCCGGGCCACACGACTTGCCGGCGGTTTCCAGGGGCAGGTCGCTCCAGCTGGTGGACAGGGCCCAGCACATGCTCTGGCTGATCGAGGTCAGGATCGGCTCGCGCTTGTCGCCCTGATAAGCGAGCGGGTCGGGAGCGATGTCGTTGATGATCCTCCGCAGCGCCTGGTTCAAGGAGGTGCGCCGCATCTGGTAGAGCGGGTCCTTGTCGAAGGCGAGAATGTCCTTCTCCGATTGCGTGATCGGCGACCAGGTTAGCTCGTAGAAGAGCAGATCGCGCTGCCGCTCGGCGTTGGTCAGGCGCGTGATCCTCAGCTCGCCGAGAGGCTTGTCGGAGAATGCCGGCGAAGCGATCACGATCCGCTTGGGCCTTGGCGAGCGCACATCGAGGTCCAGCGCATTGGCGAGGTTGAGCATCAAGGCGGTTCCATGCCCTGGCTCATGCGTCCCGATCCCGTGCACATAGATGATCTTGGCTTCCGGACGCTCTCCGACCGCTTCCCCGATGGGCGGCAGGCCGTCCTGCTTGACGAGATAGGGCAGAACCCCACCGAACGGCTTGCCCTCGACATCGCAGAGCCTGGTATCCTCGCCCGGCTCCTTCATGGCCCCCATCACTCCCTGGGCAATGCCGCGAGCTACGCTCTCGCAACCGCCCAGCACGCAAGGCAGCAACAAGGTTGCCCATAGCAGGAAGTGCCGAACCGACATCTTTGGCCCATCCTGAGCAGAATGCCTTGCATGCTCGTAGCCGAGCTGGACAACACTTTGGCGGAGCAGGTCCGACGCACCGCCGCAGAACTGCGTCGACGTCGTTCGGTAGAAGAAGCGTTCAGCCTCGGACAGACCCGGAGGCAGGCTGCGCAGGCACAGTTTGCGCTGGTCGTGCCGTAGGTTGGCACCGTGCCCACGCTTCAGCCACCTGCGCACGCTGTCAGCCTCCGCCCGGCTTTTTGGCGCTGCATCCCCCGTGCTCTGGCCAGCAGAGCCCGACTGGTTGGCAAGTCGTCCCGGTCACGCCTGTACTGACCATCGTCATCGTCACGTGTGCGGGAGATCCTTCTTGCAAATGAAGTAGCCGCCGAAAAGACAGCAGTACTGCTGTCGGGGAAAGGCACCGCAATCCCACGATGGGTGCTCTACGGTGCTTCCAGATGCAATGATCATCGACCGGTCGCGGAGGCTCAAGGCATGGCGGCCAATGCCGTTGACCGGTGCTATTCCGCGATCGTTTTCTCCGGAACGGCCTGGTACGGATCGACCTGCGCGACAGCCCCGGCGACGCCATGAGTCCCCGGCATGATCTCAAATCGCGGGTCGAAGTTGACGATGGTGGCGGCAAGCGCGGTCAGCATGGCGGCATTGCCCTCGACCTTGGCCGTTCCATCCGCGATCTGCGCCTCCAGCGTCTTGGCGCCCATCATCGTCTGCTCGAGATCGGACCGATTGATGGTTAGCGTGAGGTCCGGCGCCTTGGCCTGAAATCCCTTGATGTTGGTCAAGGTGGCGTTCTCCAGCTCGACGATGAACTGCTCGCCGTTGTCCGGCGTCACCAGGTTCATGGTGAAGCGCAGCCCCTCCGCCTTGCGGCTGTCCATGCGGATCCCGACGAAGTTCAGGAACAGCTCGGTCGTCATCGCGCGGATAATGTCCGGGCTCGAGGTGCTCGCCGTCTCGCCCTGCGAGATCCCCGTGCGCAGCTCGTAGGCCCCGTTCAGAAAGCTGTTGCGCAAGCCGGGGTTCTCTTGCTGATAGCCGATCTGCTCAAAGATGTCGGCGAGGAGATCCTTGGCCTCCGCATTGTCCGGCTCGGCCTGAACGAGCTTGTTCACGATCTCGGTGGCCAGGAGATACTCGCCCTTGTCGTGCAACTCGCGGCCGCGCGCGAGGATCTTCGCGCTGCCGCCCATCATCTCGACATAGAGCGGCGCGGAATCGCCGGGCGACAGCGGGATCAACGTGGCCGGGTTGCAGTCCCAGAAACCCAGATAGCGCTGGATTACGCCGCGGGCGTTGTGCTGCGGCGAGCCATGATAGCCGCGGCAGTACCACTTCTCCTGCAGTGCCTTTGGAACCTCGTAGACGTTGTGCACCTCGTTGATCGTCACGCCCTGGTTGGCGAGATGCAGCACCTGATTGTTCATGTTGGCGTAGATGTCGCGCTGGCCGCGCAGCACCTCCTGCACCCGCTCGTTACCCCAGCGTGGCCAGTGGTGCGATCCGAACAGCACCTCCGCCTCCAGCCCGAACCGGTAGAGCGCCTCGCCGATATACTTGGACCAGGCGAGCGGATCGCGAACAAGGGTGCCGCGCAGGGTATAGATGTTGTGCAGGGTGGCGTTGACGTTCTCCGCCATCCAGAGCGCCTTGAGGTCGGGCAGATAAGTGTTCATCTCCCGCGGCGCCTCGGTATTGGGCGTGTTCTGGAAGATCATGTTCACGCCGTCGACCTCGAACTCCTCGATCGCCTCGGTCACGAAGCGGTTCGGGGCGATCAGCCCCGTGGCGCCGGCCGATACTGCCTGGCCCAGCCCCTGGCCGACATAGCCATGCGGCGCAGCCGGCAGCAAAAGACCATACTGGTAGAACAGCCGCCGATTCATGGCGTTGCCGGCGTAGACGTTCTCGGAGACGGTGAACTCCATGAAGTCGAACGGCGCGATCAGCGCGACCTTGCCGGAGCGCACGTCCGCCTCATCGATCAGCCCGCGCGCGCCTCCCCAGTGGTCACCATGAGTGTGCGAATAAATCACTGCCGTGACCGGGAGGCCTTCTCCGACATGGTCCTGGAACAGCTTCCAGGCAGCACGCACCGGCTCGGCCGACACAAGCGGGTCAAAGACGATCCAGCCGGTCTTGCCGCGGACAAAGGTGATGTTTGAGAGATCGAACCCGCGCACCTGATAGATGCCGGGGACCACCTCATAGAGCCCATAGTTGTTGTTGAGGCGGGACTGGCGAAGCAGCGATGGATGGATGCTGTCAAATTCGTCCTGCTGATCGAGGAACTGGAAACGTTCCATGTCCCAGGCGACATGGCCGGCGTCGGCCATGATCGTCATCTCCTCCATCGGCGCGATCAGGCCCTTCTTCTGCTCGTCGAGATCACGGGTGTCCTCGAAAGGCAGCCCGTTCCTCGCCTTCCTCAGTACATCGACGGTGTGTTGCGAAGGCGCCTTGCCCTTCGGGTGGAAGTGCCCGGCCAGCGGCGCCTGCTGGGCACGAGCGGAACCGCCCTCGACGATGAAGCTGCTGGCCACCGCAAGGGCAGCGCCGGCAAGCGGAACGGTCTCCACGAACTCGCGTCGAGTTGCCATCGCGATCTCTCCCACATATCAAGGTTGTTACAAAGTTATTGCTGTAGAAAAGGCTCAAGCGCCCGTTCCAAGTTCAGGTCGTTCACTTCCGTCGCGTGCCGCTATGTTCTTGCTCGCCCAGAAGCCTATCGACCGGACGCGGCACAATACTGCCGCCGACAATCAAAATCCCGAGCAAGAAGAAAATTCAGCCACCTCGTCCACTTCAAGTGACATAGCCAGATGATGATGAGCCAAGTTCGAGGTTCATTTGGCCCAGTCTAACTGCGCGGGTCCGGTCCCGGCGTCTTGGTTCGCATACACCCGGCTAGAACCTCCATCCGAGATTGACTGCCATGAATATTGCCTGGTTCTTGTCGTAACTTCCACTGAACAGCCGCGCATCGATGTCGGCGTCGCCAAGATCCGCATAGACGATCGAGCCGCCCAGCGTGAGCTGCTCTGAGAGCGAGTACTGGACGCCGAGCGAGTAGCGGAGTTGACGATCGACCGGCAGATCGGCACGCCGATCCTGGGCGCGGACCGGGTTGGTGTCGTAGCCAAAGCCGGCCTGGAGCAGGAGGTCGTCCGTGACCTTGTAGTGGGCGCCCAGAAAAACCGTAGGTATCGTGCCAGTTCGTCGGGATTGCGGCACTACCCCGATCGGTCGATACCGGGATCTCGTCGAAGCTGCTCCAGTCTTCCCAGCGGACCGAGGCCAGCAAGGCAAGCCGATCGGTCAGATCGTGATAGATGCCTGCCTTCACATACTGCGGAAAGACGAAGTCCAGCCCGGCGTTGAATGGCTCGGTGATCCTCCGAAGAGTGATATCGCCGGAAAGCTTGAGCTCGGCCTCCGAATTGTAAACGACGCCCAGGCGTGTCTGCTCGCTCAAGCTGAACAGCGTGCTGAGCTTGAAGGTCGCGTCGGTATCGTCGGCATCGTCGATCTTGATCCGGGCATCGCCGTCGACCTGACTTGGCCTGATCGTCTGGTCTAGATTCGCGTACCAGAGCGTCGCGCCGGCGCCGAGCGAGAGCCAGTCCGTCACCTTGTAGGCAACCGACGGCGTGACACCCAGGACCATCAGCGAAACGTCGTCGACCTGGAAGCGGCCGACCCAGTTCCGATCGTAATTCAGCGACGCGCCGGTGATGCCGCCGGCGTCCAGGCCCGCTGCCCAGCGATCATCGATCTTCCACACGCCGCTGATCGTGCCGAGGGGAGCCACGGCTCCGGCATCGCCTCCGTTGTTGCCGCGAATGACGGACCGGTCGGCATCGAACTCCACTTGCGTGGCACCGAAGCCGGCGCCGATCAGGACGGAACTGCTCTTGAGCCGCGTCATGCCGGCGGGATTGTGAAGTGCAGTCGAGGCATTGTCGGCCCAGGCCTGCAACCCCGCATCAGCGGTGCCCATGCTGGGCGTTGCGAACCGGATATGTAAAGACCACCTGCCTCGACGGGTCCGGGCGCTGCCAAACAAGTCATTGCGCCAAAGAAGATGCACCATCCAAGACTAGTTTTGGCAGAGATCAGACCTAGCCCCACCTTCGGCTTTATGAGGCCGACTTTGTCAGCATCGATCGCCGTGGCTTGATCATGGCAGGCCTCGACGCCGGTATGGCCTTGAAATGACGTTTTTTTTATGTACAATTTGAGGCGAACCATGCTAAGCCCTGTCAAATCGTTATGCTCCCTACCGCTGCCATATCTCAGGGCTGCTCAAGCTCGAGAGCGTGTACGGAGATCTCTTTCGTATCTACATTGTTCTAACAAACAAAAATGGGCGGTCAAGATGTGCTGCCTCCGCTTCCGTCATCCTTCTCGTGGCGGCAGGATTCCCTCGTAATTTGTTGATCCGCATTGCCGCTGCCGTCACCTGCCGTGGCTTAGTACCACTAAACATTTCGGGTCTTCCAAAGCTTGTTTGCTTTGCTGACCCTTGGGCTGCCGCTGACAGGTGCGCCGCGTTCACCGGAGGTTAGGCGAGGGATGCGGAGGTTGCCGAAGTATATAGTAGGGGTGATGGAGGCGCTGGCGGCGGATTCCGGCGTGCAGGTCAGGTCTTGCATTCCTGCCAGGCATGGGGGCGCCACATGCTCGCCACTCAGTGCTGGCGGTCCTCTTCGTCCAGGACGATGGCAATCCGTCCATTGCCGTACGCCGCGACGTGCCAAGTCGCGCCGAGGAAACGCCAGGCGAAGCCGGCGGGCCATGGCCCGTGACCTCGGCGGGTGGGGGAGGGGTGGCTCCTGCCAGGCGGGCGGAATGGGGGGAGCCAGAACTTCGCACCATGCCATGCGGATCTGACGGCGATGCAGGGTCCAGGAGCTTGAAGGTACGTGAATGCAAGACCTAGCCCCGTGCTTCCATGATCCGATGCATCCAGAAGCGTCCCCAGCGACTGGTCATCCTGCACTGATCCTTGCCTCCCTCAAGATTTACCTGCGGCGATAGTGCGGCGTAGGCTACGACTTCTTCAAAGTGCAAACAGAATCATGAAATGAGTCTATGCGACTTCTTAGAAGTTCAGTTGCAAGGCGCCCTTTGTCAGAAGTTTTTCCTCAGATAGGCACTTGTCATGTACCGATTCACTGATTACCACTTGGTGGTCGGCTTCGATCGAGTATTAAGATCAAGGGAGCATCCAGAATGAAACTTTCCAAGCGGCAGGCTGTCATCGGTGCCGCATCGACCGTGCTGGCGAGTTCGTTTCTTCCTCGACCCACGTTTGCCGCAGAGAAGCCGCTGATCGCCTTCGTCGTGAACGTCCCGGCGGACTTTTGGGTGATTGCACGGCGTGGTTTGGAGAAGGCGGCGGCCGAGCTGCCGGACTACGACGTGCAGATGTTCGTGCCGGGCGAGATGTCGGCCGCAGCGCAAAAGCGGATCCTCGAAGACCTGCTCGCCAGGAACCTCGTCGGTGCCACGATCAGCCCGGTCAATCCGGACAACTCGACCGAGATCCTGAACCGGGTGGCCGAAAAGGCAGCCCTGTTCACCGTCGACGGCGACGCACCTCAGTCCAACCGCATCATGTATATCGGCACCGACAATGTCGATGCCGGCCGCGAGCACGGCAAGCTGATCATGAAGGCATTGCCGGACGGCGGCAAAATCATGCTTTTCGTCGGCACCATGGAGGCAGCCAACGCGCAGGAACGCGTGCGTGGCATCAAGGAGGCGATTGCCGGCAGCAAGGTGGAGATCGTCGACATTCGCACGGATGGTGGTGACCAGGCCAAGGCACGTGCCAATGCCGAGGACACGCTGACCAAGTACGGTAGCGATATCCAGCTGCTCTCGGGACTGTGGGCCTATAACACGCCGCAGATCTACAGCGCCGTGAAGGCTGCGGGCAAAGAAGGTACGGTCAAGATCGTCGGCTTCGATGAAGACCAGTTGACGCTCAGGGGCATTTCCGAAGGCGTCATCGAGGCGACCGTGGTGCAGCAGCCCTACGAGTTCGGCTATCAATCGATCAAGCAGCTGGCCCGCTACATCGAGGGCGACCGCTCGATCGTGCCGGCCAACAAGCTGCAGATCATCCCGACGAAGATCATCGACCCGTCGAACGTGGAGGAGTTCGCAACCACGATCCGTGAGATGCTGAAGAAGTCCTGACGGCTCGATCGACCATCCCGCCGGCCCGACTCCTGTCGGGTCGAGCGGGAACAGCGATCCTGTGAATGCAAGACCTGATCCCATGCTTCCGTGACCACTTGGATCCGTCTTGCCGGTCGCGCCATGGGTGCGCCACGTCCGGACGTGGACCGGGCTACAGCAGCTTCGGCCTGATCTCGTTGGCGATGATCGCCTGCCCCTTTCGGCCGAAATGATTGATGTCTGCATAGAGGTAGGAGGTTGCCGAGCTTGCCTTGTCGGGGTCGGTGACGTTGATGAACCCGTACGCGGCCTTGTTCCGGTAGACGTCCTCCAGCCTGGCGAACAGGTTGACGTTGGCGCGGGTCGCCGCCAGGCGGGCGACATACTGGTTCCAGGCCAGGACCCGGGCGCGTGCCGGGATCTTGCGCGTCGGGTTGCGGCTCCAGTCGTGGAGCAGGCACAGGATCATGCGCCGGCCGCCCTGCGTCACGCCGTAGGAGATCAGCCGGTCGATCGACAGCCGGTACTGGATCATCGCGGGGCTGAGCGCCTGATTGTCCGGCGCGATGTCGTTATAGCCGAAATAGACGACGGTACGATCGGGAAGCCCCGTTGAACGGTGGTTGGCGGCCCAGCTGTCGATCTGTCCGTCGAAGGTGCGCGGTCCATTGAGGCCTGCCGTCGTCGCACCGGAGAAGGCCAGGTTGACCAGCAGCCTTGCGTTGCCGCTGGCGCTGATCTGATCGGCCCAACTGGGAATGCCATGGCGGTAGGAGTGGGTATAGCTGTCGCCAAACGCCACGAACGACCTGGCTGCCGCCAGGGTGGGCGCCGGGCGACCTGCCAGAAGGCCACCTGCGACGAGGCCAAGGCTACGACGGCGGGTGAACTCGATCATTCCAGTGGCATTCCCACCGACCGGCCTGCCGGCGGACTGGCCGATCCAGTGCTGCAAGCCCAGGGCTGATCGGATGAAGGCCTAGCCGCCTTGCGGGTCAAGCCTCTTGCCGCTCCAAAGGGCTGCGACACAGCAACAGAGCGGAAAGTTCCAAGCATTGCCTGCCGGCTGTTCTGTCGCGGACTGTTCACCTTCTTTTGCGGGCCTCTTCCCGCCCACTCCCGAGCGCCTTGGTACGAATTGTTCCTGCCGTCAGGCTCACGTCAGGAAGCTTTGCGACAGTTCCTCAGGAAGGAAAAGAAAAACAGTGCGCAGACAAGCCGAGTTGTCCGTCCTGGATAGCAGCTATATGAACAACGACGGGTCAGGCCGAGCCCGAACTGCTTCCCGCTGTGTTGATGCCAGTACAAGTAGCATCCGGAGATAGTCCATCAACATATTGTCCAATAAGGAAGCCAGCCTTTCTGGAGCCATCTCTGGAGCCATCATTCGATTGGATGGCCCCGCGAGAAGTGCCAAGGCGCAGGAGAGGCGAGTGGATCGGTCATGCACAAAGGTAAGAGGCTTTCTGCTGGCAAGCCCAGCCGATGAGCCGCGTCCATGATCGGGATCAACGCCGCTGCAGCGTTCCCGGGTCGTCTGGCCGAAGCGGCGGGAGCTTCGCAGACCGGTCGCCTGGAAGCGATCGAAGCACTGCGCGCTCTTGCTGCCATCATGGTGGTCATTGGACATATTCTGGGCGATGCGCGGCACTTCGGTGTGGAGGCCACCAC
>JAESGR010000719.1_pt1 | contig 16366 bp, 13 predicted proteins | sample 9269771 | NCBI WGS metagenome assembly JAESGR01 (sample SAMN15739572, study PRJNA653492) | algae metagenome | isolation source: Chroococcus sp. CMT-3BRIN-NPC107 and co-occurring heterotrophs from well... | place: USA: Clark Mountains Wilderness, California | collected 2010-04-18
GGCCCGCGGCATGGCGGTGGACGACTTCGCGCCCAACCTGTCGTTCTTCTTCTCGAACGGCATGGACCCGGAGTACACGGTGATCGGCCGGGTGGCGCGCCGCATCTGGGCGGTGGCGATGCGCGACCGCTACGGCGCCGACGAGCGCAGCCAGAAGCTGAAGTACCACGTGCAGACCTCGGGCCGGTCGCTGCACGCCCAGGAGATGTCGTTCAACGACATCCGCACCACGCTGCAGGCCCTCATCGCCATCTACGACAACTGCAACAGCCTCCACACCAACGCCTACGACGAGGCGGTGACGACCCCGACCGCCGAGTCGGTGCGCCGGGCCCTCGCCATCCAGCTCGTGATCAACGAGGAGTGGGGCCTGGCCATGAACGAGAACCCGAACCAGGGGTCGTTCATCGTCGAGGAGCTCACCGACCTCGTGGAGGCGGCGGTGCTCGAGGAGTTCGACCGCATCGCCGAGCGGGGCGGTGTGCTCGGCGCCATGGAGACCGGCTACCAGCGAGGCCGGATCCAGGACGAGTCGCTGCGCTACGAGACCCGCAAGCACGACGGCTCGCTGCCGATCATCGGCGTGAACACGTTCCTCGCGCCCGAGGGCACCGACGCCAGCGACGCGGTCGAGATCGAGCTGGCCCGCTCCACCGACGAGGAGAAGGAGGGGCAGCTGCGCCGCCTCGCCGAGTTCCAGGAGCGCCACGCCGCCGAACGGCCCGAGGCCCTCGAGCGCCTGCGCCAGGCCGCCCTCGCCGGCGACAACCTGTTCGACGTGCTCATGGACGCGGTGCGGTGCTGCTCGCTCGGCGAGATCACCCACGCCCTGTTCGAGGTGGGGGGCCGCTACCGCCGCAACGTCTGACGCCGTGGCCTAGAACGGGCACCCGTCCGCCCACCCCGGAGGCCCGCCCGTGCCGCGCTTCGACATCCCCGCCCTGCTCGCCGACCTCACCGTCGCCGAGAGGTCGTCGTTGGTCTCCGGGCAGGGCTTCTGGTGGACGCGGCGGATCGAGCGGGTGGGGCTGCCGTCGATCATGGTCAGCGACGGGCCCCACGGCCTGCGCAAGCAGGAGCGCAACACCGACCACGTCGGCGTCGGCGGCAGCGTGCCGGCCACGTGCTTCCCGACCGCATCGGCGCTGGCGTCGTCGTGGGACGTCGACCTCGTGCGCCGCGTCGGCGCGGCCATCGGCGAGGAGGCCAGGGCCCAGGGCGTCGCCGTCGTGCTCGGCCCCGGCATCAACATCAAGCGGTCGCCGCTGTGCGGCCGGAACTTCGAGTACCTGTCCGAGGACCCGGTGGTCGCGGGCGTCCTCGGCTCCGCCATGGTCGACGGCATCCAGTCGCAGGGCGTCGGTGCGTCGCTGAAGCACTACGCGGCCAACAACCAGGAGACCGACCGGCTCCGGGTGAGCGCCGACGTCGACATCCGCCCGCTGCGGGAGATCTACCTCGCCGGCTTCGAGCGGGTGGTGCGCGACACCCAGCCCTGGACGGTGATGTGCAGCTACAACCGCATCAACGGCGTGTACGCCTCGCAGGACCCGTGGCTGCTCACCGAGGTCCTACGAGGCGAGTGGGGCTTCGACGGCCTGGTGGTGTCGGACTGGGGCGCGGTGGACGATCCCGTCGCCGCGGTCGCCGCCGGCCTCGACCTCGAGATGCCGTCGACGGGCGGTGCCAGCGCCGCTCGGGTGACGGCCGCGGTCGAGGCCGGCGACCTCCCCGAGGCGGTGCTCGACACCGCCGTGGAGCGGCTGATCGCCCTGATCGAGCGCGCGCTGCCCGGCGTCGAGGCCGAGGACGACGTCGACCTCGACGCCCACCACCAGCTCGCCCGCGAGGTGGCACGCGACTGCGTCGTGCTGCTGAAGAACGAGGCCGACCTCCTCCCGCTGGCGCCGATCGGGCGCCTGGCGGTGATCGGGGAGCTGGCCCGGACGCCGCGGTTCCAGGGCGCCGGCAGCTCGAAGGTGAAACCCACGCGCGTCGACGACGCCCTCACCGCCCTCCGGGCCGCCGTCGGCGACGACGCCACGGTGTCGTTCGCAGCGGGGTACGGGGTCGACGACCCGGGTGCGGACGTTGCGGCGCTGCGGGCCGAGGCGGTGGCGGTCGCCGGCGATGCCGACACCGCCGTCGTCTTCCTCGGCCTGCCGCCGAGCTACGAGTCCGAGGGGTACGACCGGACCCACATCGACCTCCCGGCCGAGCAGGTCGCGCTGCTGGAGGCGGTCGCCGAGGTGAACGACCGGGTGGTCGTGGTGCTGGCCAACGGCTCGGTGGTGGCCCTCGCCGGGTGGGAGCACCACGCCGGCGCCCTCGTCGAGGGGTGGCTCGGCGGCCAGGCCGGCGGCGGGGCGATCGTCGACGTCCTGCTCGGCGTGGCGAACCCGTCGGGGCGGCTGGCCGAGACCATCCCGAAGCGCCTGGCCGACACGCCGGCGTACCTGGACTTCCCGGGCGAGGACCGCCACGTTCGCTACGGCGAGGGCCTGTTCGTCGGGTACCGCCACCACGACGCCGTCGACCTCGACGTCAGCTACCCCTTCGGCCACGGCCTGTCGTACACGACCTTCGAGCTCACCGACCTCGACGTCACGGTGCTCGACGACGGGGTCGGTGGCGCCGAGGCGGGGTGGCGGGGTCGGGACCGCATCGAGGTCGGCGTCACCGTGACCAACACCGGGTCGCGGGCGGGCAAGGAGGTCGTGCAGGTCTACGTCGGCGCACCCGAGGCGTCGGTCCAGCGCCCGGTGCGCGAGCTGCGGGCCTTCGCCAAGGTCGACCTGGGTCCGGGCGCCTCCGAGCGCGTGGTCCTCCGGCTCGACGAGCGCGACCTGTCGTACTGGTCCACCCGGGCCGACGGTTGGGTGCTCGAGCCCGGCGAGTTCGAGGTGGCGGTGGGACGCTCGTCGCGCGACCTGCCGCTGCGGGCCACGGTTCGGGTCGACGGCCCACCGCTGGCGCTGCCGCTCGACCGCAGCAGCACGTTGGCGGAGTGGTTCGAGCACCCCGTCGGCCACGAGGTCCTCGTCGAGGCGTTGCGCCGCAGCCCGGGCGGCGACCTCAGGCCGATGCTCGACGACCCCGCGCAGCGCCGCATGCTCGGGTCGTTCCCCATGCCGCGCCTGGCCACCATGCTCGGCCCGGCGGTCGGCGACGACCTGGTCGACGGCATGCTGGCCGAGGTGGCCGGGCGATGAGCGGGACCGGTGCCACGGCCTCGGGTGCCCGCCGCCCCAACGTCGTCCTCATCAACTGCGACGACCTCGGCTCGGGCGACCTCGGCTGCTACGGGTCCACGGCGAACGACACGCCGGCGATCGACCGCCTCGCCGCCGAGGGCCTGCGCTTCGACAGCTTCTACATGGCCTCACCGGTCTGCTCGCCGTCACGGGCCTCGCTGCTCACCGGCTGCTACCCGCCCCGCATCGGCTTCGGGTCGTTCGACGGGCTGCCGGTGCTGTTCCCCGGCCAGGGGATCGGCCTCGCCGACACCGAGGTGACGATCGCCGGCCTGCTCGGGGCGGCGGGCTACCGGACGCAGATGATCGGCAAGTGGCACTGCGGCGATCAGCCCGAGTTCCTGCCGAACCGCCACGGCTTCGACCACTGGTTCGGCCTGCCGTACAGCAACGACATGGGCCGCCAGCTCCACCCGTCGCCCGACCCGAGCCAGCAGGAGGCGGGCATCGAGGAGGCCGAGCCCTTCTACTTCAACCCGCTGCCGCTCATGTACGACGACGACGTCGTCGAGCAGCAACCCGACCAGGCGTCGCTCACCGAGCGGTACGTCGCCGAGGCGGTGCGGTTCATCCGGACCTCGGGCGACGATCCCTTCTTCCTCTACCTCGCCCACCTCTACGTGCACGTGCCGCTGTACGTGCAGGAGCGCTTCGCCCGCCGGTCGCGCAACGGCGCCTACGGCGCGGCGGTGGCCGCCATCGACTGGGTCACCGACGTGCTGCTGCACGAGCTGCGCGCCCTGGGCATCGAGCACGACACGATCGTGGTCTTCACGAGCGACAACGGATCACGGGGCGTCGACGGCGGGAGCAACCTGCCCTACCGCGGCGCCAAGACCACCACGTGGGAGGGCGGGATGCGGGTGCCGTGCATCGTCCGGTGGCCCGGCCGGGTGGCACCGGGCGGGGTGTGCGACGAGCTGGCCACGTCGATGGACCTGTTGCCCACGCTGGCCGGGCTCTGCGGCGCCACCGTGCCCGACGACCGCACGATCGACGGTCGTGACATCAGCGCGCTGTGGTCCGATCCCACCACGCCCACCCCGCACGACGCGTTCTTCTACTACTGGATGGACGAGCTGGAGGCGGTCCGGGCCGGGCGCTGGAAGCTCCACTTCGCCAAGCACGGCACGCGCTTCACGCGCCTGCACGACCTGGTCGACGACCCGGGGGAGCGGGTGGACGTGGTTGCGGACCACCCCGAGGTCGTGGCCGAGCTCGAGGCCCACGCCGAGCGGGCGCGCGCCTCGCTGGGCGACGCCCTCCAGGACCGTCCGGGCGACGATCGCCGCCCCGCCGGGCGGGTGGACCAGCCGGTCACGCTCACCACCTACGACCCCGACCACCCCTACTACCTGGCCGAGTACGACCTCACCGACCGGGGCTGACCGGGGCGGGCCCGTCGGACGCCCGATCGAGGGGCTCAGCCGGCGAGGAAGCTCAGGCGGATCGTCCGGTCGGGGTTGTCGGCGTTGGTGTCGACCAGGACGATGCTCTGCCACGTGCCGAGGGCCAGGCGCCCGCCGAGCACCGGCACGGTGAGCGACGGGCTCACGATGGCGGGCAGGACGTGGTCGGCGCCGTGGCCCGGCGAGCCGTGGTGGTGGCGGTAGCGGTCGTCGCGGGGGAGCAGGGCGTGGAGGGCGTCGACGAGGTCGTCGTCGCTGCCCGCGCCCGTCTCGATGAGGGCGAGGCCGGCGGTGGCGTGCGGGGCGAAGACGTGGGCCAGCCCGTCGCCCCGGCCGTCGCAGAAGCGCGCCACCTCGGCGGTCAGGTCGGTCACCACGCGGTCCCCGGTGCGCACGTCCAGCTCGATCGAGTCCACTGAGGGATCCTCTCAGTCCGGGGCGGCGGTCGTGACCTCGATGCGGTCCTGCTGCCACTCGCGGGCCGAGCTGAGCGCGCCTCGCGCCTGGCTGACCAACTGGTCGGCGTCGAACCCGAAGGCCGGGTAGCAGCTGAGGCCGACCCACAGGGTGTGCCCGGGCAGCTCCTCGGCGATGCGGCGCCGCAGGCGCTCGAGCGTCCAGATGGCCCCGTTCTCGGGGGTGTCCTCGAGCAGCACGAGGAAGAGGCCGTCGTCGGAGCGGGCGAGGGTGTCGGCCTCGCGGAAGACGCTCATCATGATCTGGGCCACCGGTCCGGCCGGGGCCGGCGTGAGCTGGGGCGTGCCGACGTTGACCACCACGTCGGCCACGGCAACCGACAGCGGCCGCAGACCGCGGCGGGCGGCCGAGACCCGCTTCACGAGCGAGGCGTCGAAGAAGACCTGGCTGAACAGCCCCGTCTCCTCGTCGACCACGTGCTCGTGCTCGCCGCCGCCCGTGGCGCGGGGCGGAACGGCGGGCGCCAGGTCGACGGCGGCCTCGGTGGGCGGCTCGGGCGGCGCGGTCGGATCCGGCGTCGCCCGGGCGCTCGACATGGCCTCGGCCAGCTCGGCCCGGGCCCGGATGGCGTCGGCCTCGAAGCGGGCGGCGCGGGCCAGGGCGGCGTCGTTCTCGCGGACGAGCTTGGCGGCCTCGGCGGCCAGCTCGGCGCGCGTCGCCCGGTGGGCGAGGTAGCGGCGGTGCCAGTCGAGGACGATGGAGGCCGAGGCGCCGGCGAACAGGGCGGCCAGGACGACGAGCCAGCGCTGGTCGAGGGCGACGGCGAGGATGGCGCTCGCGAGGGCCAGGGCCCCGGCGACGGTGGCCGGGAGGGCGCGCGAACGGATCATGGGTGGTCTGTCGGCCGTTCGGAGCTGATCCAGAGGGATCCCGTCGCGCTTGTCGTTCATCGGGGGGTGCGGTGGCGACGGGTGGTGGGGTGCCTAGGCGCCCCGGCCGGCGGCCACGAGGTCGGCGACCTCGCCCATGATGCGGGCGATGTCGAAGTCCTTCGGGGTGTAGACGGCGGCCACGCCCTGCTCGCGCAGGCGTTCGCGGTCGCCCTCGGGGATGATGCCGCCGGCGATCACCGGCGCCTCGACCCCAGCCTCGCGGATGAGGCGGACCACATCGGGGACCAGCTCGAGGTGGCTGCCGGAAAGGATCGACAGGCCGACGACCTCGACGTCCTCGTCGCGCGCCACCGCGGCGATCTGCTCCGGGGTGAGCCGGATCCCCTGGTAGATGACCTCGAACCCGGCGTCTCGGGCAGCGACGGCGATCTGCTCGGCGCCGTTCGAGTGGCCGTCGAGGCCCGGCTTGGCGACGAGGAAGCGCGGCGGGCCGCCCTCCATGGCCCGGACCCGGGCGGCCACCGACCGCAGGCCGTCGGAACCGCCCGCTGCGCCCGCCGCCGCCGCGACGCCGGTGGGGGCCCGGTACTCGCCGAACTCCTCGCGCAGCACGGCGGCCCACTCGCCGGTGGTGCCGCCGGCGTGGGCCAGGTCGATGCTGGCGGGCATGACGTTCTCCCCGGATCGGGCGACCCGGCGCAGCTCGTCGAGGCTGCGCTTCACGGCGTCGTTGTCGCGCTCGGCGCGCCACTCGGCCAGGTCGGCGGCGGCGGCCTCGGCGATGCCGGGGTCGACTCGGAGGATGTTGTCGTCGCCGTCGAGCGGCGAGGGGGCCGTCTCGGTGAAGCGGTTGACGCCCACGATGGTCAGGTCGCCCGACTCGATGCGGCGCATGCGCTCGGCGTGGCTCCGCACCAGGCGGCCCTTCAGCTCGTCGATCGCCTCGAAGGCGCCGCCGAGGGCCAGCACGTCGTCGAGCTCGGTCTGGGCGCCCTCGACCAGCTCGGCGGTCTTGGCCTCGATGACCTTCGAGCCGTCGAAGATGTCGTCGTACTCGAGCAGGTCGGTCTCGAAGGCCAGCACCTGCTGGATGCGCAGCGCCCACTGCTGGTCCCAGGGGCGGGGGAGGCCGAGGGCCTCATTCCACGCCGGCAGCTGCAGCGAGCGGGCCCGGGCGCTCTTGGACAAGGTGACGCCGAGGGCCTCGAGCACGATCCGCTGCACGTTGTTCTCGGGCTGGGCCTCGGTGAGCCCGAGGCTGTTGACCTGGACGCCGTAGCGGAACCGGCGGGCCTTGGGGTCGGTGATGCCGTAGCGCTCGCGCGTGATGCGGTCCCACATCTGCGTGAAGGCCCGCATCTTGCAGGTCTCCTCGACGAAGCGGATGCCGGCGTTCACGAAGAAGCTGATCGAGGCCACCACGTTGACCATGCGGTCCTCGGGCACCTGGCCCGACTCCTTGACGGCGTCGAGCACGTCGATGGCGGTGGCCAGCGAGTACGCCAGCTCCTGCACGGGCGTGGCCCCGGCCTCCTGCAGGTGGTAGCTGCAGACGTTCATCGGGTTCCAGTGGGGGATCCACTCCTGGCAGAACGCGAACATGTCGACGATCAGCCGGCGGGAGGGGAGCGGGGGGTAGATGTACGTGCCCCGGCTCAGGTACTCCTTGACGATGTCGTTCTGGGTGGTGCCGCGGAGCTGCTGGCTCTTGACCCCCTGCCGCTCGGCGTTGGCGGTGTAGAGGCCGAGCATCCACGCCGCCACCGCGTTGATCGTCATCGACGTGTTCATCTCGCCGACGGGGATGCCGTCGAGCAGCGTCTCCATGTGGCCGAGGTGGGAGACCGGCACGCCCACCTTGCCGACCTCGCCGCGCGCCATCGGGTCGTCGCTGTCGTAGCCCGTCTGGGTCGGCAGGTCGAAGGCGATCGACAGGCCGGTCTGGCCCTTCGCCAGGTTGGTCCGGTAGAGCTCGTTCGAGGCCTTGGCCGTGGAGTGCCCCGAGTAGGTGCGCATCATCCACGGACGGTCCGGCTGCCGCTGGTCGGTCATGCCCCATTCTCCGCCGCGAGCCGCTCGTCTGTCACCTCCGGAGGGGTGGCCGGCTCCTGCCGTCAGTCGGGGAGCGTGATGCCCCGCTCGGCGGCGGTCTTCGCGACGACGTCGGGGAAGATGTTCTTCAGCAGGTACACGTCGCGAGCCAGCACGTAGTCGGGCGCCAGGACCTTCGAGTAGCGCTCGAAGTACAGGAGCTGCTTCGAGATCAGCACCAGCTCGCGGGGCACGGTCGCGCCGTACTGCTCGGCCAGGTCCATGTTGGACTTCAGCTGGTCGCCGAGGCTGACCGAACCGATGCCCTTGCTGAGGAGCGGCTCCATCACCATGGCGATCGCGGGGCCGGCGATCTCGGGATCGACGTCGGCCGGCAGCACGCCGACCGACTGGTACGCCCGCACCACCCGTCGGTAGTCCTGGTCGATCATCGACGTGAACATGATGTCGCGCAGGGCGCCCTTCCAGGCGTCCGGCAGCTCGCCCATGATCCCGAAGTCGAGGAACGTGGCCCGCCCGTCGTCGAGGACCCACAGGTTGCCGGCGTGGAGGTCGCCGTGGAACGGGCCGTGCACGAGCGCCGCCTCGATCCACGCCTTGATGCCGCGGCGCAGCTGGAGCTCGCCGTCGATGCCACGAGCCTCGAGCACCTCGAACTGGTCCATGGGCACGCCCGACATGCGCTCCATGCAGATGAGGTGGGGCGCGCAGTAGTCCCAGTAGACCTCGGGCGCGGTGACGTGGGCGTTGTCGCCGAACGCCGCCAGGTGGTCGCGGAACTGGGTCTGGCGGTGCGCCTCGAGGGCGGCGTTGAGCTCCTGGTTGGTGACGGCGTGGAGGTCCTCGACCATGGCGGTCACGTTGATCCGCCGCATGGTCTCGAAGCGCATCAGGACCTTGCGGGCGAGGAAGTACTGGATCCGCAGGTCGGTGTTCATCCGGTGGGCGATGTCGGGCCGCTGGAGCTTGATGACGGCGTCGCGCCCGTCGGGCAGCACGACGGCGTGGACCTGGGCGATCGACGCCGCCGACAGCGGCCGGTCGTCGAACGCCTTGAACACCTGGCCCGGCGGGCGGCCCAGCTCCTCGGTGACCATGCGGCGGACGGTCTCGGGGTCGAACGGGCCGACCTCGTCGAGGGTCCGCAGGCAGGCGTCGGCGAGGGGGGCGGGGAACAGGCTCGGCGACGACGCGATGAGCTGGCCGAGCTTCACGAACGTGGGGCCGAGCTGCTCGAAGCCGTCGACCAGGCCCTCCGAGACCGCCGTGGCCAGCGAGCGGCGACGGCGCCGGACCACCCACGCCGCCATGGCCCGCAGCACGGCAGCCGCGAGCACGAAGGCCGTGAGCACCATGCGGCGCAGCTCCTCGCGCCCGAAGCGGTCGAGCGGTGGCGCGTCGATCACCAGGGCCTCGGGCGGGGGCCCGTCGGCGTAGGGGCCGCGGAAGTGGGCGATGACGCCGGCGGCGTCGGTGCCGGCGGGCGCGATGCCGTCCCGGCGCAGGGTGTCGTCGGTCGTCACCGCACCATCTTGGCCGTACCCTGCACCGGATCGTGTCGCCCTCCGGTCCACCGCCCGCCGCGCCGGGCTGCCGCATCACCGTGCTCACCGGTGCCGGGGTGTCCACCGACTCCGGGATCCCCGACTTCCGGGGTCCGGACGGCCTCTGGACCCGCAACCCCGGCACCGAGCGCCTGTTCGACATCGACGCCTACCTCGGCGACCCCGACGTCCGCCACCGGTCGTGGCTGGCGCGTGGGAGGAACCCGGCGTGGACGGCGGAGCCCAACGCCGCCCACCTCGCGCTCGTGGACCTCGAGCAGCGGGGCGCACTGCGGGCGCTCGTCACCCAGAACATCGACCGGCTGCACCAGAAGGCCGGCTCGTCGCCCGACCTCGTGCTCGAGCTGCACGGCAACATGGTCGAGGCGGTCTGCACGGGCTGCGGGGCGCGCAGCCTGACCCGCGACGCGCTCGACCGGGTGGAAGCGGGCGACCCCGACCCCCGCTGCCTCGACTGCGGCGGGATCCTGAAGACGGCCACGGTGATGTTCGGCCAGTCCCTCGACCGCGCCGTGCTCGATGCCGCCGTGGTCGCGGCCGCCGACTGCGACTGGTTCGTCGCCGTGGGGACCTCGCTCCAGGTGCACCCGGCCGCCAGCCTGTGCGATGTCGCCGTCCGTGCCGGCGCCCGTCTGGCCATCGTCAACGCCGACCCCACGCCCTACGACCACCTGGCGACCGTGGTCCGCAACGAGGGCATCGCCACCGCCCTCCCCGCCCTCCTCGACGAGCTGGCCCCGGCGGGCTGAGCAGCTCTACGGGGCGGTCGGTCAGTCGGGGGCGAAGGCCATCGACAGCGGGCGGGCCAGGGCCTCGGCCAGGCGATCGAGGTAGAGCGGGCGAGGGATGTCGACGGCGCCGAGCGAGACGAGGTGCTCGGTCGTCCACTGGACGTCGAGCAGCGCGGCCCCGCCGTCGACGAGGCGGTGCACCAGCTCCACCAGCGCGACCTTCGAGGCATCGGTGGCCCGGTGGAACATCGACTCGCCGGCGAAGAGGCCGCCGACGGCGATGCCGTACAGGCCGCCCACCAGCTCGCCGTCGGGCGTCCACGTCTCCACGCTGTGCGCCCACCCGAGCCGGTGGAGGCGCCGGTAGGCCTCGGTGATCTGGCCGTCGATCCACCCGTGGGGCCGGCGGGGGTCGGCGCAGGCGGCGATCACGTCGTCGAACGCGGTGTCGACCCGCACCTCGTAGCGGGCGCACGACCGGCGCAGCGAGCGGGAGACCTTCAGACCGTCGAGCGGCAGCACGCCCCGGGGGTCGGGCGACCACCAGGCCAGCGACCGGGGGCGGCGGAGCGGCATCGGGAAGAGGCCGTGGCGGTACGCGGCGAGGACCGTGCCGGGCTCGAGGTCGGCGCCGATGCCGACGATGCCCGACTCGTCGGCCGTGGACGCCGGCGGCAGCTCCCACCGGGACGGGGGCGGCTCGACGGGCGGCCACGGCGGGCGGTGATCGGCGTCCACGGTCCTCGGAGTCTCCCACCCGACCGGCGCCGGCCCGCCGGTCCGGGGAGGCAGGCCGCTACTTGTTGTAGTCGTAGAAGCCGAGCTTGGACTTCCGGCCGAGCTGGCCGGCGGTGACCATGCGGCGCAGGGCGGGCACTGCGGCGTAGTTCGGGTCGCGGAACTCGTCGTAGAGGGCGTCGAGGATCGACAGCGAGGTGTCGAGGCCCACCAGGTCGAGGAGGGCGAGCGGGCCCATCGGGAAGTTGCAGCCGCCCTTCATGGCGGTGTCGATGTCGTCCCGGCTGGCGGTGCCGTTCTCGAGCATGCGGACCGCGTTGTTCAGGTACGGGAACAGCAGGGCGTTCACGATGAAGCCGGCCCGGTCCTTCACCTCGACCGGGTCCTTGCCGCAGGCCGTGGCGAAGGCGGTGACCTCGGCGATGGTCTCGTCGGAGGCGGTGAGGGGCCGGACGATCTCCACCAGCGACATCATCGGGGCCGGGTTGAAGAAGTGGACGCCGCACACCCGCTCGGGGCGGCCGGTGACCATGGCCATCTCGATGACCGGGAGGGTCGAGGTGTTGGTGGCGAGGATGGCGCCCTCCTTCACCACCGAATCGAGCTCGCGGAAGAGGTCGGTCTTCACCGACAGGTCCTCGACGACCGACTCGAGCACGAGGTCGCAGTCGGCCAGGTCCTTCAGGTCGGCGGTGGCCGAGACCCGGTCCCGGGCGGCGGTGCGGTCCTCGTCGGAGAGCTTGCCCCGCTCGACCTGCTTGGCCAGCGACTTCTCCAGCGAGGCGACCATGGCGTCGGCCGACTCCTGCTTCCGGGACCGCAGCACCACCTCGTGGCCGTTCTTGGCCGCCACCTCGGCGATGCCGGACCCCATGATCCCCGAGCCGAGGATGCCTACGCGCGTGATCGTCATGGCCGGTCAACGTACCGGCGGGTAACGACCGGCGCCCAACCGACGGCGACGCCGGCGGAGGGACGGGCCCTCGCTGCGCTCGTCGCTAGGGTCGCCGCCATGGCAGGACCGTTGGCGTTGGTGGGTGGCGGGGAGTTCAGCGAGGGCTGCTCGTTCGACGCCGGGCTGCTCGAGGCCAGCGGTGCCAGCGAGGTGCTGGTGCTGCCCACCGGGGCCGCCTACGAGCACCCCGACCGGCTGGTCGAGGCGGCGGCGAGCTGGTTCGACCGCCTCGGCGCCACGGCTCGTGGGTTGCCCGTCCTCGCCCGCCCCGACGCCCAGTCCGCGCAGCTCGCCGCCACGGTGGCCGAGTCGCGCTTCACGTACCTGGTGGGCGGCTCGCCGATGCACCTGCGGTCGGTGCTCAAGGACTCGCTGGTGTGGGGCGCGCTCGTGGCCGCGTGGAACGACGGCGCCACCGTCGCCGGCTCCTCGGCCGGCGCCATGGTCCTGTGCGACCCGATGGTCGACCCTCGGGGCGGCGCCTTCACGCTCGGGCTCGGCCTGCTCACCGACGTGGCGGTCATCCCCGCCCACGACAGCTGGTCCGAGGACGCCGCCCACCGCACCCGCAAGATGAGCCCGGCCGGGCTCGTGCTGGCCGGCATCGACGAGCGCACCGCCCTCATCCGCGACCCCGACGGGTCGTGGCGCACCGAGGGCGCCGGCGAGGTGGCCGTCTTCGCCGGCGGCGCGCCCGCCGACCTCTCGGCCCTGCCCTCCTGATCACCGACCAGGGCGCCGCCGGCCCGAGACCGCCGGCAGCCCGATGACGGGCTCAGGACTCGCTGATCTCCACGGACTCGATCGTGACCTGCTTCGAGGGCGTCCCGCTGCCGTCGTCGAGGGCGGCGATGGCCTCGAGCACGTCGAGCCCCTCGGTGGCGGTGCCGAAGGCGACGTAGCTGCCGGCACTGGCGCCGAGCGACGGGTCGGCCAGGTAGCGCCCGCCCTCGTTGGCCAGGAAGAAGAACTGGCCGCTGGCACTGTTCGGCGCCGCGGTGCGGGCCATGGCGAGCGTGCCCGGCCCGTAGTCCTCGGCCGTGAACGGCAGGGCCTCGTCGGGCACCGAGAAGCTCGGTCCGGGGCCGGGGTCGCCGTTGTCCTGCGTGTGGGGCGAGCCGCCCTGGATGATGCCGCTCTGCGCCTCGGTGCGGAACAGGTCGGTGCCGTCGTAGTAGCCGTAGCGGGCGAGGGCGACGAAGTTGTTCGTGGTCACCGGCGTCCGCTCGGTGTCGAGCTCGACCTCGACGGTCCCCTCGGTCGTCTCCACCGTGGCCGTGTAGGTCTTCTCCGGGTCGATGCAGCGCTCGAAGCCGGCCTCGAAGTCGATCTGCGGCTCGTCGACGCCCTCGGCCGGCGGGCACTCGGTCGTGCCGTAGGAGGCGCCGCTCGACGCGACGTCGTCGTTGGAGCCGGCGCCCGTGCCGGAGGCGTCGTCGTCGTCGCCGCAGCCGGCGAGGAGGAAGCCGACCACGATGATCGCGATCACGAGGATGACGGCGTTGCGGACGGCCTTGATCCGTCGGGCCCTGGCCTCGGCCGCCTGCTGGGCGGCGAGGCGGGCCGCCTTGTTGGCCTTCTGTCGGTCGCGCTTGTCGGTACCCATCGGCCGGGCACCCTACCGGTCGCCGACGGGCACCTGAGGGCGGGCACCAAGCCCCCTCGCCGGCCGGACCGCGGCTCGTCGCGCCCCTTCGCCGCGTAGGCGCACGGCGACGCCGCGTCGCGAGATGGCGGCGTGGGCCGTGCTGACCGGCCAGAATGCCCCCATGGACGACGGCGTGGAGGAGCGGGAGGTCGCAGCCCACGACGACGACCCGACCGACCACGAGTTCACCCTCTCGGTCGGCCGCCGCCTCCGCGCCATCCGCCAGGCCCAGGGCCTGTCGCTGTCCGAGGTCGAGCAGCGCTCGGAGGGGCGCTGGAGCGCCTCTGCCGTGGGCGCCTACGAGCGGGGCTTCCGCACGCTCTCCATCCCCCGGCTCAAGGCGCTGGCCGACTTCTACCGCGTGCCGGTCGGCGTGCTGCTGGGGGAGCCGGCGCCGCTGCCGGGCACCCCCGAGCGCCGCAAGATCGTGCTCGACCTCGAGGCGCTCAACCGGATCGACCCGTCGGCGCCGATCCGGCGCTTCGTGCAGTCGATCATCGAGGCCCGCGGCGACTTCAACGGCAAGGTGCTGTCGCTCCGCCACGACGACCTCAAGGCGCTGTGCACGCTCGTGGGCGGCGACATCCCCACGGGCATCGCCCAGCTGCGCTCGTGGGAGGTCATGGTCGACGGCCCGGAGATCCCGTCCGACCCGCTCCGCGACCTCTGACCCTCGGCGCCTCGCCGACCACGTGACGTCCGGCCAGGTCGGTTGGGGGCATCACGTTGCCTCCGGTACCGTGCCCGCCCGTGGGTGTCGTCGTGCAGAAGTTCGGTGGGACCTCGGTCGCTGATCCGGAGCGGATCCGCGAGGTCGCCGACCACGTCGCCCGCACCATGCGCCGCGGCGAGCAGGTCGTCGTCGTGGTGTCGGCCATGGGCAAGGAGACCGACGACCTCCTGCACCTCGCCCACCAGGTCTCGCGCACCCGACCGGGTCGCGAGATGGACATGCTCATCACCGCCGGCGAGCGCAAGGCCACCGCCCTGCTGTGCATGGCGCTGCACGACCTCGGCGTGCCCGCCGACTCCTTCACGGGCAGCCAGGCCGGGTTCATCACCGACACGACCCACATGAACGCCAAGATCCTCGAGGTCCGCGCCGACCGGGTGCGGGCCGCGGTCGAGGCCGGCCGGGTGCCGGTGGTCGGCGGCGCCCAGGGCGTGTCGACCCACCACGACGTCACGTTCCTCGGGCGAGGCGGCTCCGACACGACCGCCGTCGCCCTGGCCGAGGCGCTCGACGGCGTGTGCGAGCTCTACACCGACGTGTCCGGCGTGTTCACCACCGACCCGCGGGTCGTTTCGGTGGCCCGGCGGATCAACCGCATCTCGTTCGACGAGATGCTCGAGATGTGCGCGGCCGGCTGCCCCAAGCCGGCGATGCGGGCCGTCGAGTTCGCCCGCACCCACGGCGTGCGCCTGCACGTGCGGTCGGCGTTCACGTGGGAGCCCGGCACCTGGATCACCGAAGAGGAGCCCGTTGTGGAAGACGCCATCGTGTCGGGGGTCGTCGGCGACGCCTCCGAGGCCAAGATCACCATCGGCGGGGTCCCCGACCAGCCCGGCGTCGCCGCTCGGGTGTTCCGGGCCATGGCGTCGGGCGACGTCAACGTCGACATGATCGTGCAGAACGTGTCCGAGGACGGGATCACCGACATCTCGTTCACGCTGCCTGCCGACGACCTCGCCAAGTGCGTGGCCCTCGCCGAGGACCTCGCCTCCGAGATCGGCGCCAGCCGGGTCACGCCCGACGCCTCGATCGCCAAGGTCTCGCTCGTGGGCGCCGGCATGAAGACGAACCCAGGCGTCGCCGCCACCGTCTTCGAGACGCTCGCCGCCAACGGCATCAACATCGAGATGATCTCGACGTCGGCCATCCGCATCTCCGTGGTGGTCGCCGGCGACGAGTGCGACCAGGCCGTCGCCGTCCTCCACACCGCGTTCGGCCTCGACACCCCCACCTGACCGCAACCCGCTGGGGTGCCATCGGAGGCCGCCGGTAGCCTCGGGACCATGCGCGTAGGCATCGTTGGAGCAACCGGTCAGGTCGGCAGCGTCATGCGGGGGATCCTCGCCGAGCGGGACTTCCCGGTCACCCAGCTGCGCCTGTTCGCCTCGGCCCGCTCGGCCGGGCGGACCATCGAGTGGGGCGGGTCCGAGGTCACGATCGAGGACGCCGCCGAGGCCGACTACTCGGGCCTCGACATCGCCCTCTTCTCCGCCGGCGGGTCCACCTCGAAGGAGCTGGCGCCCCGGGTTGCCGCCGCCGGCGCCGTCGTGATCGACAACTCGTCGGCGTGGCGCATGGACCCCGACGTGCCCCTCGTGGTCTCGGAGGTCAACGGCCACGCCGTCGCCGACCGTCCCAAGGGCATCGTCGCCAACCCCAACTGCACGACCATGGCCGCCATGCCCGTGCTCGGGCCGCTGCACCGCGAGGCCGGCCTCGTCTCGATGGTCGTGTCCACCTACCAGGCCGTCTCCGGCGGTGGCCTCGCCGGCGTGGCCGAGCTGGACGAGCAGGTCAAGAAGGTGGCCGACCGGGCCGCCGAGCTGGCCCACGACGGCCGGGCCGTCGAGTTCCCGCCCCACCAGAAGTTCCCTGCGCCCATCGCCTTCAACGTGGTGCCGCAGGCCGGGTCGTTCGTCGACGACGGCCTCGACGAGACCGATGAAGAGCAGAAGCTCCGCAACGAGACCC